>ERZ779991.223-NODE-223-length-7430-cov-2.21749_pt1 | contig 7430 bp, 5 predicted proteins | sample MGYA00511180_ERZ779991 | MGnify/ENA primary metagenome ERZ779991 (study PRJEB29588, sample SAMEA2145068) | human gut metagenome | biome: human gut; feature: human-associated habitat; material: faeces | place: Denmark | collected 2008/2010 ... | reverse complement strand
CCAACTGATATGCGCAATGGTCGTGAGGGCTTGGCAGGAATCATCCGTGAAAAAATGCAGCATGATCCTTATAGTTATGATGAAGCCTTCATCTTCTATTCCAAGGATTACCGCAAGGTTAAAATATTACATTATGATATCAATGGTTTTGTCTTATACCAGAAGTGGTTTGATGATGGTAAGTTTCTCAAGCCTCGTTTCTTGGAGGCAGCTCGCTGTCATAAGATAAGCCGTGAGACATTGATACTGTTGCTATCAACATCCGTACAAACGGAAATCATATTATGAATACTGATATTAAGAGTTTGATACCATCCATGCATGCAGAACTGAAGCGTATGCAATCTCGTGTTGCAGAGCTTCAAGTCTCATTACAGCAAGGTTCATCTGATGAAAAGGCGATTCGAGAGGAAATTTCTCGAATGAATCTGCGTCAGGTTGAAATCATGGATGCGATGGTAGAGATACAAGAGTATATTTTGGGCAAGCAGGAAGCACTGCTTGCTCTATTGAGAGAGCGCAAATCTCTTCTGACAGCAAAAGAAGCTTTGGAAAAGAAAAACAAGGAATACGAGGAAAAGTTGTTTTCGAAATCTTATAAGCTTTTGAAAAACAAGTAGTTATGCAACTTTTTTAACAAGAAATAGTTGTGTATGTCGTAGAAATTTAGTACCTTTGTACACATGATAAATAACAAGAGTAACATAGAGATGCAGCTTGCTACGTATAAGTCAATGTTGACTAAAGCTAGCAATGACCTTGCCAAGTCCAAACAGCTTATTGGCTTGCTCAAACAGCAAATTGAGCAAGGTGATACAGAGTTGTCGGAGGATCTTGACAAGGCAAATGAACGTATCTCTATGTTAAGCGAAGATTTATCAGATGCAAATGCTCGTATCTATGTGTTGGAGGTGGCTTTGACCCAAGCGGAATCTGATAACTCAGATTTACGGGCAGAGGTATCTCAGCTTCATTCCAAGGCAGATGATTATGAAAAGGCAAATGCCTTGTTGGATATAGCAGACAAGGCTCAGGTTGATTATAAAACTATCATCGAGGTTCTCCTTCATAGAAAGTTTGCTCATAACTCCGATGCAGAGGTCAATGAATTGGGGCTTGATGGATTGAAAAAGAAAATCAGTGATGCTGCTGACGAGGCGTTGGATGAAAAGCATAAGGAGGAAGAGTCTAAGGCATCTTCTGCTCCAGAGCAACCAGCTGTAAAACTGCCTAAGAAAACAGAAAAAGAAAAGCAGGAATCAGATAGTCAACTCCCTCGCAAGCGTTATACAACAACAGCTAGAGTCTTGAAGTCCTTCGGCATAGATAAATCTGATCTTCCAGAGAATGCAAAGGTTATCATACGTAAGGGTAAGAAGGATATGTGGGTAGTCCGTCTGTTCTTCTATCAGAAACAAGAGGTTTATTGCAAGGAATACAAGATAGCACGCTTTAATGTACCTGGCTCTGATCCTCAGAGCAGCAAGTATCCTCAGAGTATCATCAAGGGTAATCCTTTGATGCCATTCTATCTGGAGTCGAAGTTTGCCTATCATCTCTCCGAAAACCGCTTGTTGGATATGTTGTCACAGATGGGTATGAAGGTAGCTCAGTCAACCCTGAACGGTTGGATGCAGCAAATCATGACTTATCTTCGTGAACGCCTGGGACCTGTGATTACTGCAGACAGAGCAGTCTTGTATGAGACAATTGAGAAGGATTTGGAGGAAATGGGACTGGTGCGTACAGCTTGCTGGTTCCATGCCCGCCATCGCTTCGTGGATGCTTATATCTCTGACCATCGTGTGCGTGTAATCATCTTGATGATGAACTACCTCTTCCAGATAGAGCGAGAGTCGAAGATACGCAGGCATACTGCAAAGCAGCGACGCCGATTTAGACTTAAGTACAGTGCATCGATAGTTGGCAAGTTGATGAAGTTGTTGAAGAAGATCAAGCTTGATTCTTCTTATGGTGCAATGGTTCAGCGAGCAGTCAACTATGTACTTGATGACGAGAAGGCCTTCAAGGTGTTCTTGCAGAATGGTCGTGTCGAGATGCATAACAATGCAGTCGAACGAATGTTCCGCCACTTGGCTATGGGTAGGCGAAACTGGATGCATACCGGTAGCCATTTAGGTGCGGAAAACATAGCTTTTATGTTCTCACTTTTTGAGAGCTGCAAGTTGAATGACATTAATTTTGGCGATTATATAGAAGATATACTCACCCGACTGATGGAGGGGGAGCAAGACTTCATGTCCCTAATCCCATGTAATTATAACTCGAACAAAAAGGTGAATGTCAAGGCTGCCTAATATGTAGCTTTGGCAATACCAATTAATAATATGCTTTTTTTGAAAAATGTTGGATGTGCTAACTGCTGAAAATCAGTAGTTACGTTCTAACGGTGATTTACCCTAGTCATGACAAGCCTCTTGTTCCCTTGGCGATTGAGTCGGTTTTGTCTTTCTTTATGTGGAAATAAATGTTAAATCCAATCATTTTTATTTTAAACATCTCTTGAACCGCCTTTAAATAAAGGCGGTTCGGAGGGTGTATGGAAATATAGATGGTTACATGTAAATGGATAATTGGTAAAAAATAACTATACATCCAAAGAAAAACAAGTTTATATAATATGACAGGCAATTATAATAAAAATAGAATTGTAAAGAATAGCATGATGTTGTATGTCCGTATGCTCTTTACTATGTGGATAAATTTGTGGGCAACACGATTAGTTCTTGCAAATTTAGGCGTAGAAGATTATGGTATTTATGGAGTTGTTGGTAGTGCAGTATCTATGTTTGCGGTTTTAAATGGTGGTATGACCAATGTGATTAATCGTTTTCTAGCATTTGAACTAGGTAAACAAAATGGTGATGTCAATAAAGTGTTTTGTAATTGCATAAATATAGTCATTTGTCTTTCAATTGTCACTCTAATAATATTAGAGAGTGCCGGTTTGTGGTTTCTAAACAATAAATTGCAAATACCTGAAGCAAAAGTCAATGTTGCATTATGGGTCTTTCAGTTTTCTACAATAGTATGTATCGTAAATTTTCTAAGTATTCCTTATAATGCGATGATTATCGCTAAGGAAAAAATGGGAGCCTTTGCTTATATATCAATTATTCAGGTGGTTCTAAATTTTCTGTCTATATATGTACTGAAGTATATTGAAGAAGGCCGTTTGTTTTGGTATGCATTCTTTTTGCTAGGAGTTGCTATTCTATTTCGTATTATTAATCAGTTTTATTGTCGATTTAAATTTAAAGAATCAAAATATCATTTTTGCCATTCTACCGAAATTGTAAAATCAATAGGAGGATTTATGGGGTATAGTATGATTGATGGTGTCGTAAACGTTATTTATGCACAAGGATGTGTATTTATAATAAATATGGCCTATGGAGTTTTTGTAAATGGTGTTTATGCTATTGCAAGTCAAGTGCGTGGCTATGTCCTTACATTTTCTCAAAATATTCAAAAAGCAATAGAACCGCAAATAATAAAAAATTATGCAGCACACGACGATTACCACTTTAATTTGCTTATCAATAAAGGAAGTATGTTTCAAATGTTGCTGTCATTAGTTGTAATGATTCCTATGTTACTTCGAACAAGACAAATTCTATCTTTATGGTTGGGACATGTTCCAGAACATCTTTGCTTTTTTGTTCAGATGATTCTTTTCATAAGTTTAATTTATGCTATAACTTGCCCTATAATCACTGGCGCATTGGCTACAGGAAAGATTAAAAAATTCCTGCTGGTTTGTAATTGTATAAATATAATATCCTTGTTGGTATTTTACATTTTGTCACATTATGGATTAATGGTGGAACAAATTGTGTGCGGTTTCGTATTTGTAGAATTGCTTATAGCATTATATAGAGTATTTAGGTTGGCAGCTATATCGAATTTCAAATTGCTATATTTTGTAAAGAATACATTTCTACCTTGCTTAATAGTAGGTCTTGTGACTTATTGTTTAATGTTAATGTTAAATAGATATTTTTCGGAAACAATAGTTGGGCTTGTATTTTATGCAGTAGTTAGTACGTTGTTTATAGGAGTTTTATCATATATCATATGCCTCAGCAAAAAAGAAAAGGCACTGATTAATTCTTTGATTTTAAAATTTTTAAAAAAATAGATATGAGTTTGAAGGATTATTGGCATTCTATTGATGCCTATAAAAAAGCCTTTTGGTTTTATCTTGTTTTAATATTCTTGGAAGGGGCTATGCGCAAGTGGTTTATGCCCAGTCTTTCAAGTGTTTGGATGATGTGTCGTGAACCGATTGTTATATGGACAGTTTTTTCATTGATGGGGTCACGGTTCTTGAATAGTCTTGTACCAAAGGCCTTTATGATTATAGGGTGTATAATGTTGCTAACCACCTTAACGTTAGGACATCAACATTTTGGTGTTGCTTTTTATGGTTTCCGAATATGGTTTCTTCATATCCCTTATATTTTCATTATGTCTAATAAGCTTGATCGTGAAGACCTTTTAAGAATTTGTAAATTCTTGATAGTAATATTTATCCCAATGACGGTTCTGTATGTATTGCAATGGGGTGCACCTCCAAGTTCTTTATTGAATGCAAGTATAGGTGGTGAAGTTGGAGAAAAAGGTACAGAGGCTGCTTATGGAGCTGTTAGACCATCTGGTACATTTCTTCATTGTATAGGTTCATCATATTACAATCCTATCATCGTTTCTTTGTTTTGCGTGACTATGTTTTCTTCATACTATAGACAACTGCTGGTAAAAAGAATATATATATTCTTGTTCGTTTCTGTAATAGTATGTTTGATAACCAGCGTATCGAGAGGTGCAGTAATACAATCAGTACTTACGTTACTTTTTGTAGCCTTATTTGTCACTGCTTTTGGTAATTCGAAAGCTATGACAAAGACTATTATGGGATTAATCGGTATATATGTATTGTTTTTAGTTTTCTCAAATGTTAACATAGGAGGTAAAAACTTAATAGCTCCAATAACTGATCGTTTCGAAATTGCTGCAGAACAAGAAGGCGGTACATCAGGAGTAATGTCATCGCGTGTTTTAGAGCCTTACAAGTTTTGGAATGATAAAGGTAAATTGCTTGATCCTCCTTTCTTTGGATATGGAATAGGTGCTGGTAGTAATTATGGAACTCAGACTTTACATATTGTTAATAGCTTTTATACTGACTCTCAAGCATGGGGACTTGGTGAGCATTCGAGTCAAATTGTAACAAATGAAATGGGCTTTTTATTTGGAGGAATAGTTTTTTTCCTACGTATAGGATTCTGTATATCTTTGTTTTTCCCTTGTTTAAGGAAATTTCAGCAGAATAAAGACATTTTGCCTCTTGCCTTATGGACTTTATCTATAACATATTTTGGAAATGGTAATCTCAATCTGACAATGACTTTAGGTTGGATAGTCATTGTTATGATTTTGTTATTAACGAGTTTGAATACAAGTACCGAAATTGTAGATTGATATAATTTTATGAGATATGAATATTAAAAATATTTCGTGCTTTCCTGAGAGGTCTATAGACAAGAAAGATTCTTTAGCTATAAAGGGACTTGTCATTTTATTAATTATATTGGGGCATAACAAGCTTATATCTTGTGAACATTTACCGTTTTTGTTCGGATACTTATATACATTTCATGTTGGTGTATTCTTTATATTGCCAACATTTTATGATATAAAGAAAAGAAATAACACTTTGCAGCATGCTACTGATGTATTTATAAAGTTGTTCTTTCCCTACATCATTATTTATACACTTTTATTTGTTCTAAATAGATTTATGAATATGTCTTGGAGTATATCTGATGTATTTATGTATTTTGTTGGAATGTTCAGCGTTGATCCGAATGTTATATACGAAACTAGCAATGCTCAATATTTGTGGTTCGTACCTTCGTTTTTTATTTATTCTATGGTTCTTGATTTTTTTAAGAAAAATGAATATGGTATTGTGAAAATTATATTACCAATAGCTGTAGTGTTATATTTTTGGGGGGATTATATAAATAACCTACTATTTAGACTTCCTTTGTATTTAATTATAAGCTTTGGTTCTTTAATTATAGTCGAAAATATTAAAACAGTTTATATAAAAATATTATCTGTTACAAGTTTTGCTATATTATCAGTAGTTATCATTAACGGATATCTACAACCTAAAGGATGGGTGCATTTAGTTATGTCTATTTCATTTTTCCTTATCATTTATAGCTATAGAGAAATATTTGGGAAAATGCCTATGTTAAAAGAGATTGGCAAATATTCATTTCCAATGTATCTGTTTCATTTCTTGATTTATAACACATTAGTTTTGATTCTACCACATACATTCTTATACAGCTCAATAATATTAATATTAACAATATCTTTAAGTTACATTATATCTTGGATAATAATGAAATATGTGCAACCATATGTTTTTCCTAATTCTTTTAGTGAACTAAGAAACATATGGTTGAAAAAATAGATTATAATTCTAAAATATTGCGTGTATGCTGTTTGTAGGAACAGCTCTATTTTTTGTACAACATTTATAAACAAATTTATCCAATGGTTATTAGGAAAATATGGATATATAAAGAAATACAATATGAAAAAAGAAGAACTTAAAAAGCAGATTCTCGAATTGACACGAGAATACTATCGTGAGGTACATGGTCAGAAGCAGGAGTTTGTTCCTGGCAAGACCAAAGTGAATTATGGCGGTCGCTATTTTGACGATGAGGAGATGGTGAACCTTGTTGATGCTTCTTTGGACTTCTGGCTTACAGCCGGTCCTTGGGCGCACAAGTTTGAGACCCGTTTTGCCAAGTGGTTGGGAGTAAAGTATTGCTCACTCTGTAACTCAGGTTCATCAGCAAACCTCTTGGCTTTCAGTGCCCTTACAGCACATGAGCTTGGTGACCGTGCCATTAAGCGCGGAGATGAGGTTATAACTGTAGCAGCAGGATTCCCGACAACGGTGTCTGCCATTCTTCAGTATAATGCTGTTCCCGTGTTCGTTGACATGAGCATTGAGGAGAGCAACATTGATACCACTCAGCTTGAAGCAGCTCTTTCTCCAAAAACAAAGGCTGTTATGATTGCCCACTCGTTGGGTAATCCATTCAACCTGCAAGCTGTGGTTGATTTCTGTCGAAAGCACAACCTATGGTTGGTTGAGGACAATTGCGATGCACTTGGCTCAGAGTACTTCATCGATGGTGAGTGGAAGAAAACTGGTACAATTGGAGACATAGGAACTTCTTCATTCTATCCTCCACACCACATGACTATGGGCGAAGGCGGTGCTGTCTATACTAACAATCCTGAGCTTCATAAGTATGTTATGAGTTTCCGTGACTGGGGACGTGATTGCTGGTGTGTCGGTGGTGTAGATAATACTT
>ERZ779991.214-NODE-214-length-7735-cov-2.19062_pt1 | contig 7735 bp, 6 predicted proteins | sample MGYA00511180_ERZ779991 | MGnify/ENA primary metagenome ERZ779991 (study PRJEB29588, sample SAMEA2145068) | human gut metagenome | biome: human gut; feature: human-associated habitat; material: faeces | place: Denmark | collected 2008/2010 ... | reverse complement strand
TAAGTTGACTAAACCTACGTATGCTCTTAAAATTATTGTTGAGTCTGCTGGTGTTACTTTTCCATCGCAATTTGAATCACCTTTAACTGCTATTATATAATCTTTTCCATCTATAGATATTTTATACCCTGTTGTTAAATTTCCTGTTGTTATGGTTGTATTGTCTTTTTTTATTACCGCATCACTATATGTAGCTTTAACTTTTTCTACTGTAGTATTTGGTATACATACAAAATTTGTATTTACTATTTTAAAATCTTTTGAAGTAGTTGGATTGCTTGGTGATACTGGCTCTATATTTTGTTCATTTCCGCCTGCTCTTGCAGCATAACCTATAATACCACTTCCAGTTACAACCTTATCCCAAGTATATCCATCTTTTGTAGAAGCCGCTTTTTGTGTTCTTGTTAATATTGTACCTTTTTCTACTATTGTTAGGCATTTCGAATTTATTCCTGGGCTTTCTCTAATTTTTAATCCATATTCACATACTACTTTAACTAACTCATTTCCAGATGTATCTGAGCCATCTGTTACAGTATTAAGATATTTGTTAGCTAAATAGCCTTGTGTTCCATCACTTAATTTTACTCTATCCCAATCATATCCATTTAACCCATTATATTTACCCTTTTCTATTACAGTTACAGCCTGTCCTTCTGTTAATGTTGTAATAATTGTAGTATCTGTTGTACCTGGGCCATTTCTTAAATTAACATCTGTATTTGCTATAGCTTTTTCGTTACAATTTGTTATATCATCTACTTGCTTTAAATAATTTGATGTTATATATCCTTTAGTTCCATTTGCTAATACAACCTTATCCCACCTATTTCCACCTTCACTCGATGCTCCTATTTCTATTCTTAATATTTTAGTTCCTACATTTAAGTTTCCTAAACTTTTAGCAGTAGATTTAGGCTCTTGTCTTACTGTAACAGTTGAATTAATTATTTCTACATTTTGTGTCACTATAGTCTTGCTTCCTGGATAACGGCATTTTTCTTTTGGCATATTTTCATATACTGGTATTAAAAAATTAAATGGTACTTCATTAGAAGAATTAACAAATCCCATTTTTTGATAAGTAGATTTCACTGTTTCTCCTTCTGTTTTAGCTGCAGATACATTTTGCATATATTGATGATAATACAGCTCTGTTTCATAATCGTCTACAACATCAAATTTTTGTAAGTATAATGTACTTTGTCCATATTTTATATATTCTTTTGCTAAAAATTCGGCTCCTCCATAAATTGCTTTTTCTGGGGTTGTCCATCCTTTGTTTTTAGCATATTGTAATCCATTTGCCATAATATCGTCGCCAGTTGCTCCAATATTAAAGAAATTATAGTAACCTCTATATGTTGAATTATAATTTCCAAAAACCATTTCTGTACCTGTCGTTCCTTGCTCTTGCACTATCCTACTAGCCAAATGATATGGGCTAATATTATATTTTTTCCCTGCCTCCATTAATACTTGAGCATATGATTTATTTATTGTTGCTTTTTTGCCTTCTGTTGTCATATATTCTATTTTATTGCCCTGTAAATATTGGCAATTAGCAAGAATTGTATTAACTCCATTTATTGTATGTAAGTCTTCATTATATCCTAATTCTTCAAATTGAAATATGTAGTCTTCGTATAGAAAGTTTCTAGGATCCATATAATATGCTACTGCTGTTTCTGAAGCACCCTTCCATCTTCCTTCATCATATGTTTTTTTATTTGCTTCACAATATGCACAAAGCCATTCTCCTGTTCTAGTCGCTGGTACTAAATTTCTAGCATGTTCTTCTGTTGTCTCGTTTTTTAAAACTTGGTTCCAATCTAGTCCTGTAAAAAATATAGTAAATGTCCATGTTGGGTGTTGTTCTTTTAGGTTATTAATTAATTCTGTATATCCAGGATAGTTTGATAATTTAGTAGTTTTGCTTTCTGGTTCTTTGTATTGTGCTGCTTTAACTTCTATTGACAAAAAATTTATAATTAAGACTAATAACATTATTATTATAATAGTAATACTTATTAATTTAGATAATTTTTTCAATTATTACACCTCATTTGTTATATTTCGACAAATAAAGTATAGCATTTTTGTTCTTTTTAGTCAATTATTATAAATAAAAAGTAATATAATTGTAATAATATTTAACATATGTAAAAAAGGTGAAGATCATATGTATAATTTTCACCTTTTCCTATTTTATTTTGAGTTATATGTTCTATCTACAGCAACATCCAAAGTTAGTAAATAATAGTAAAAATACTATTATAAAAAATAATATTGTATTATCGCACCCATTACATCCACATCCTCCAAATATTCCGTTGTTGCAACCACAATTTCTATCGTCTTGCATTTTTTTACCTCCTTTTTAAATTTCTACTTACAATTCAAATGTATTTTTTGAACTGTAATTATTTTATAAATTTACTTATATAATATTAGTATGCAAAACTTAAAATTTGTGTTACAATAACAGCGGAGGTTTTTATATGAGTAAAATTGAATTATTATCTCCGGTTGGAGATTGGAATTGCTTATTGGCAGCTGTTCAAAACGGTGCAGATAGTGTATATTTTGGATCAACACTTTTTAATGCTAGAGCTTCTGCAAATAATTTTGATATACCCACTTTAAAAAAAGCAATTGAATATTGTAAATTAAGAAATGTTAAAACATTTCTTACATTGAATATTCTAATTAAAAACGCTGAATTTAATGATGCCATAATATTAGCTAAAAAAGCTTACGAATTTGGAATTGATGCAATAATTGTGCAGGATCTTGGTCTTGCAAGATTCTTAATAAAAAACTTTCCAGACTTACCTATTCACGCTAGTACGCAAATGTCTATTCATAATTTAGAAGGAGTTTTAAAATTACAAAATCTAGGTTTTAAAAGAGTAGTACTTGCTCGCGAATTACCAATAAACGAAATTCAGTACATATGCAAAAATACAAATATAGAAATTGAAACTTTTATTCATGGTGCTTTATGTATTTCATATTCTGGTCAATGTTTATTTTCTAGCATAATTGGTGGAAGATCTGGTAATAGAGGCAAATGTGCTGGTCCTTGTAGATTGCCTTATGAATTATTACTTCATAATGATAATTCAAATAAAGATACTCTTCTTGATAAAGGATACTTATTAAGTCCAAAGGATTTATGTAGCCTTAATTATTTGCCACAGCTTATTGAAGCAGGAGTAAAATGTTTTAAAATAGAAGGTAGACTAAAAAGTCCTGAATATGTGGCAGTAGTTACTAAAATATATAGAAAATATATAGACAAAATATTGAATAAAGAAAATTATGTGGTGGAAGATTCGGATATGCAACAATTGTTGCAAATGTTTAATAGAGGTCGGGTTCTCAGATGGGCACCTATCAGATTTACCTAATAAAGACTTAATCTTTAAAGAAAGACCTAATAATATTGGCTTGTATCTTGGAAATATTAGTAAGTTTAATAGTGCAAAAGGTCACATTACTTTAACTTTAAATGAAGATTTAGCTATTGGTGATACAATTTATACAGAAAATGAAAGTGTGAAATATACTGTTTCTGAATTAATGCAAAAAACCTTAAATCTTTCAGAAGCTCAAAGTGGCATGAAGGTAACTATTGGAAGAATGAAAGGTAATATAGCTGTTGGAGATAAAGTATACAAATTAACTAGCAAAAATTTACTAAACTCTGCTAGACTTTCTTATACTAATTGTGAAAATAGGAAAATAAACATTAATGCAAATGTAATTGTAAAAAAAGGCACACCTATTAGTATGTCTATTAACTATAATAATAAACTTATCACTTCAACCACAAATGTTATTCCATCTCCTGCTCTCACACAACCTATTACAGCCGACAGAATTATAAAACAGATTTCTAAAACATCTAATACTCCTTTTAATTTTAAAACAATCAATGTTCAACTTGATGATGGTTTATTCATCCCTAATATTAGTGTTTTAAATGAATTAAGAAGAAATATTCTTGACAAGCTGCAAAATACAATAATATCTGAAAATGTTAGAACTTCTAGCTTAAATATTGATAATATTCAACAGCCATATGATATTGCTGAAAACCGAACATTAAAAAACAAAAAAATATCTGTTTTATTACGTAATATAAATCCTAAATTTGATTATACAAATTTAGATTTTAAAAATATTAATAATTTATACATTCCATTAAAAAGTTTTATTAGCAAAAACTTAAAGGAAACTTTATCTTACTTATCTGACAATATAAACACTTATATTTACTTACCTTCTGTCATAAAAAACAATTATAAAAATATAATAAAGAACTATTTAGAAGATATAATAAAAAAATATAAAATAAAAGGATTTGTTATTTCAAATTTATCTAATTTAAAGTTCCTTGAAAAATACACAGATGATTTTGAAATTGTTGGCAATTCATCTTTAAATATCTTTAATAATTTTTCAATAAAGGAATGTGTTGAATATGGTATAAACAGAGTAACTTTATCCCGAGAATTAAGTAAAGCAGAATTAGATGACATTCTTAAATACAATCTTAATGTAGATACAGAATTAATTGTTTATGGCACTTTGCCTATAATGTCTTGCAATTATTGTTTTTTGGGCAAATCTAATATGTGCTACCCTGAATGTAAAGCACTATGTTCGGATAATAATTCATATTATTTAAAAGATAGATTAGGATTTAAATTTAGAATAATTCCAGATAAAATACAATCAATAACATCTATATTTAATAGCAAAATATTATCTATCCCGACTAAAACTTTAAATGTTTCATCTGTCAGAATAGATATTTTAGATGAAAATATATCAGAAATAAATAAAATTGTTGCAATTGTAAAAAGCGGTAAAACTTTAGAAGGAAAGAACTATACAACAGGAAGACTAGAAGAAGAAAAATAATGCCAAAGGGGACGGGGAATTTTGGCACATTTTAATCAAAAAGTGTGTCAAAATTCCCCGTCCCCTTTGGCATACCTATTGTGACACTGTCAATTTTATTAATAAATCCATATTGTCATCTTTTGCTGCTTTATTTTTTCTTATTGCCCCACATATCCTTTTTTTGAGTCTGGTTCTACTCTTATAGGTTCTAAAATCCCATGACACGTTTCTTCCCTATCTCCTGGGTTTATATCTACATGTTTAGAATGTAAACAATAATTGCAATGATTTCTGCAAGAATATCCTAGTGGTTTTATTTCCTTACCACAATTTTCACATATAAATTCTTCATCTATTTCAAAAAATTTTTTTTTCATTTTTCACCTACTCTATTTTTATTTTTAATATAGTGCGTGTTTATAATGATCTTTTAAACTCTATTGTTCAAAGATACTTCCACCAATAAATTCTCTTAACAATGAATTTCTAGGAACTAATTCATCAGGAATGTCCTCAAAATAATTTAAAAGATTATATAAATTTTTAGCTTCTGAAAATTCTTTTGATACATTAGTAATTTCTTTTAATAGTGGATGTGCATGTTTTTTTAACACGCATAATTCGTAAATCAAAGATGTATTAAACATACTATCTGCTTCCTCTTGAAAAGGATAAATATACTTTTCTTCCCCTTTATTTACTGAAAGCCATGTTTGCAAAGTATGTAATGCACTATAACTTCTAAATTGATAATCTCTTACAATTCTTCTTATAAGTCTTGTATCTGTTGTTGAAATTCTATTATAATAATCTATATTTAATACAGTTAGTGCACTTATATATATTTTATACTTTTGTTCTTTTGGAATTGACTCTGTCAACTTGTCATTTAAACAATGGATTCCTTCCATTACTAATACTTCGTCATCTGCTAATTTCATTTTTTCTCCATGATATTCTTTGTTCCCAGTTTTAAAGTTAAATGTTGGAACGTCAATTTCTTCTCCATTTAACAATTTAGTTAAATGTTCATTAAATAATTTCAAATCTATTGCCTCTATACATTCAAAATCATATGTCCCATCTGAATGTTTTGGATTATCTTTTCTTTCTACAAAGTAATTATCTACAGATATTGTAACTGGTTTCAAACCATTTAATCTTAATTGTATACCTAATCTTTTAGCAAATGTTGTCTTGCCTGAAGATGATGGTCCTGCTATTAATATTGCTTTTACATTTTTTCTTTCTATTATTTTATCTGCTATATCCGAAATTTTCTTTTCATGTAAAGCTTCAGCTAAAGATATGATATCTTGTGCTTTTCCTTCTGATATAGCTTTGTTTAGTTTATATACTGTACCTATTCCCAATGTTTTATGAATATCTTCATATTCGTCTAACGTATTTAATAATTTTTTAGTTTCGTGATAATCATCTAAAGCATTTGGTGAATTTTTAGATGGATATCTTAGTAAAAATCCATCATGATATTTTATAACTTCAAATTTTTTTATATATCCTGTACTTACTGGCATTACACCATAAAAATAGTTATAATATTCCTCACAAAAGTATAATGATACTTCATCTTTTTCTTTGTTTTCTAATTGTAATATTCCTCTTAATGTTTTCTCTTTTTCATAGAATTTAATTGCTTCTTCTTTTGTCATTTCTATCTTTTTTATTTCTAAATCTTTTTTTACAATATCATTCATTTTTTCACTTAATTTTTTTATAAATTCTTCTGTTATTTCCATATTTTCTATTTCACATAACATAGAATTAGATAATTGATAATTTACCGTTAACAAAGCTTTTGGATATAGTTCATATAATGCTTTTGCCATTATATATAATAATCCTCTTATATAAACTCTTCTACCATCTCTTGTTGTTGTGTCTATTAATTCCACTTTATCTTCTGGCTCAACTTCATAATTTAAACTTTTTACTTCATTGTTACATTTACATGCAATAATATTATTCTCACTATTTTTAATTTCTTCCTTAAAAATATCTATTACTTTTTGTCTATTTTCTATCTCTAAATTTTTTTGACTTTTATATACTATTTTCATATCAATTCATTCCTTTCAGCATATTATATATCATATTTTTATTATATTATCAATATTACTTTATATTACAATTTAAATAAATATGGCTGGAGCACTGCTCCAGCTATATCATATTTTCCATCCACAACATAGTAATCTACCCCTGTTGCAATCACCGGTTCCTCTCTCCTCTTTTTTACAAGTAGGATAATGGCTACAAGGATGTTTATCCCATGGGATCAATTTTTTTTCGGATGGAGGTTTGTAAGTAGGATCTCTATATGCCGGCCGTTTTTTGTTAGACATACTATATTATCCTTTCTTTATTTTTTGCAATTCATTGATTACAAGCAATAAATATTATATCATAAATTTCATTTTTTGTAAAATTTTTTTTATTTCATCTTTTCTTTTATCTTTACTAGTGTATTTAAAGCATCAATTGGAGTCAAATTGTTCAAATCCACTTTGTCTAATTCATGTGCTATTTCAGCCAATTTGTAGTTATACATATCTAATTGTCCTGCAGCTACTTTTTTATTCTCTTTTTCTTCTTTTTGATTGCCTAGTATACTCTTTCTTTCTAACGTTTTTAGTATTTCATTAGACCTTTTAGTAACTACTTGTGGAACTCCTGCAAGTTTTGCAACATGAACTCCATAACTTTCATCTGTTCCTCCTGATACTATTTTTCTCAAAAATATAATATCTTCTCCTTTTTCTTTTACTGCGATAGAATAGTTTTTTACTCCTTGTAT
>ERZ779991.201-NODE-201-length-8108-cov-2.08009_pt1 | contig 8108 bp, 8 predicted proteins | sample MGYA00511180_ERZ779991 | MGnify/ENA primary metagenome ERZ779991 (study PRJEB29588, sample SAMEA2145068) | human gut metagenome | biome: human gut; feature: human-associated habitat; material: faeces | place: Denmark | collected 2008/2010 ... | reverse complement strand
ATTCCCGTTATGAATCTCCTTAAAAAGCTCGGTGTTGAAAAATTCGTTTTGGCAGACATCGGCTGCAAATGGTGGGAGTTTAACGGAGAAATGGCTCTCGGAGGAGAGGTTATCGATCTTGATTGGCTCCAGCCGTCCGAAAGGCTCAGCGAAAACGTGGCGATTATCAGCAAGGAAACAAAGGTTGTGGGAGGCCATGGAAAAGGCGAATATCTGCACGAATCTTTGATGAAAAATGTCCTTGAGGATACCGTTATTGCCACAATAAGCATTCGCAAGGGTGTTCCCGGCATTATGCAGGGCTTTAGGGACCTTATCGCGGAATACGGAGCGGATTTGTTTGTTACGGTGGATATCGGAGCTGACGCGTTTTTCACCGGAACGGAAACACAGGTACAGTCTCCGTTGATAGACGCTATCTCAATTCTTTGCGCTTCGGAGCTTGAAATTCCCGGTGTGTACGGTGTAAATGCAATCGGCGGCGATGCCGAAATGCCGATGGCTCATATCGTAAGAAACATCGGAATTGCTATGCAAAAGGGCGCGTTTATCGGCGGTAACGGACTTACTCAGGAGGATATAAACACTTACGGCGAAATCCTCAAGTGGATTCCGGGCGAGGAAGTTGAAAAATGGCCGTATGAGGCGGCACAGGGACATTTCGGAACCTTCTACTGCAAACGTCTTTGGTCTGTTGAAATGACACCTGCGGCAGCGTTCACATTCTTCTTTGACCCCGATATTTTAAGAGAAGTAAATCCTATCGTCAATGCGATAAAGGATACAAAAACCTTACAGCAGGCTGAAGAAATAATTATGAAGGATTTCAACCTGTTCCCCGAAACAAGGCTTCCGGTAAACATAACGGCGCCGATCGCACCGCAAATTCCGGATTAACGCTTTAGCCGGCATATATTTGTTGGAGGAGATTCTAAAATGGAAAAGAATAAAAAGAGAGTTTTTACTGGCACAGTTGCTATGCTTGTTATACTGTTCGGATTGTTGCGAATCGCAATTTTCACGGGATACCATATGGTTACGCCGTTCCTTCCCGAAATCGCAAGAAACCTGGATACGACAATCGTTGTTATCGGTCTTGCCATCTCTATCAGATCGGCAATGGGATTTTTAGGACCTGTATGGGGCGGTATTATTGACTTGTTCGGAAAGAAGAATTCGCTTTTAATAGCATTGCTCACATTTGCGGCAAGCTATGCGGCTATATACTTCTTCCCAAGCTTCCCTTGCTTTGTTGTCGCGTTACCCATTTCCTATGCCGCGACACTCACTTTTGACTCGGCAATGTACTCTTACCTCAGCGAAATGATTCCTTACGAGGGCAGAGGCCGTATGACTGCGGTTCTTGAAGCCGCATATGCACTCGGCTTTATGATAGGCTCACCGGGTGCAGGTGGTCTTATGGAAAAATTCGGCTGGGCTGTACCGTTTGTCTTAATGGCAGGCATCGCCGTGGTTTTTGCAATCGCTTTAGGCTTTATTCTCCCGAAGGAAGGAGAAAAACGGTTCGGTATCGACGCAACCGTTTCTCACGAGATGCAAGATAACAAGGCGGAAAAGGGCTCATATTTCCACAGACTTTCGCTCGTACTCAAGGATAAAAATGCCTTGGCAGCCCTTCTTACCGGCTCGCTTCTGATGGGCGGTAACTGGTTCTGCCAGACAATGTACGGCGGTTGGCTTGAAGATAATTTCGACCAGGGCTTATCGGAGATCGGCTTTATTTCCGCGGCATTCGGATTAGCGGTATTTGTTGGCTCGCTCCTTTGCCTTACTCTTACAGACAAGCTCGGAAAAACAAAAGCCATGAAGCTCGGTGCCATTGTGACTATATGCGGAGGCGTAATAGCCGCATTCACCAACCAAAAATCGCTTATTATCGGAAGCATCGGTCTTTTCCTTTACTTTGCATTCGTCGAATTTGCAACAGAGGCTTGTATTTCTCTGTGCACGGATGTAAGAGCTGAAATACGCGGAACCGTAATAGGTTCAAGCTTCGGCGCGCTTGCGATAGGCAGCACGATAGGAACCGGTGTGTCACCCGTTCTTTATACGAAGTTTGGATACACTCCGTGTATTATCGTCGGTACGGTTATTGTAGCCATAGCTTTGCTTGTTATTGCTAAGGTTCTGACTCCCGGTTTTGCCAATAAGGAGAAAAACTGATTATACATTTAGCGTTTCCCTGTGTTCGATGTCTGTCGGATATTTATTTGCCGTAACGGTTGACAGTAATAAAGAATTAATAATATAATACATATGGATAGTCTTATTAATAAAATGCATAGGGGAGTATAAATGTGAAGAAGAATATAACAATAACGATTGACGAAGAATTGATCAAAGTTGCAGAAAGGTATGAGGCCGAAACGGCAAAGAGCGTCTCACACTTTTTCGAACACGCGGGATATTTGATGCTTGCGAGATACAGTGTTGCATCAGGCGGCGGCCTGTCCTTTGAAAAGGGAAAAGAAGCTATGCAGCTTGATGCAATAACTGTTGAAAATCGGGTACTTTACGGCCAAGGGGAGACAGCCGCTCAGGATAAAGAACCGATGTCAAACAAGAAAATTGTAAAGGCTTTTTCCGAATATCTTTACAAGTATCTTGAAGGTGTTGCCGATGAGTATCACTGGTCATACGAGGTGGACCCCGAAAGCCATGTGAGCTGGATGAGTCCGGAATTGTTCTCCGGTGAGACGAACGATGACAGTAACAGGTTCCTCGAATGCTGCGGAGAGGCACTTAACCGAGGAATAGATACCGATGACAGCAAGCTTGTTTTTGAAGCTGTCAGACTGTGTATGGATTGGGCGGGAGCTTTTTATGATTTCAGACACGGACCGCAAAAGGGAAACGAAACCGTTGTAAAAAAACTCTTTGACGACGGCACTATTGTTGAATTTATGCGGAAAAGCAGGGAATATATTTTATCCGGCAATATTGAGTCGCTTGAGTATTATACTTCCGGTTGGGCAATTGTATGGTACGTGCTTGATCCGGATAAAATGATAATTCTCGGCTCGCGAGAGGTCTGTGGGCTGAACAAAATTCTGATTGATTTTAAAGAAGAATATAACATTGAAAAGCTACCGAGAGAAATCAACTTCGGACAGTTGGTTTATCGGGACAATAAGAGGTTTATCGAGGGAATAAAATACGTTTATACTCCTAAGGGAAAGCTCAAGATGTATAAAAAAATACTGAAGATATTAAATACCGTGAAGGACCTTGGGGGATATGCTTGCTGCCATGAAATAGACAGAAAGTTGTTTATGATCGGCAGGTAGCAGCGTTTTTGTTCCGATCCGGTGAGATATCACGGGGGAGAAACATATGAAACAAAAAAATTCTATTTCAATTATTGTAATATCATTGATACCGATATGCTTGGCAATAAATGTTGTAGGCGGAAATCTGGCTTCTGCTTTGAAAATACCGCTCTATGTTGACAGCATCGGAACCATTCTTATCGGTATGCTGTGCGGACCTGCAATAGGTTGTCTTACGGGTGCTTTGACCGGTGTCGTGTCGGGAATATTTTCACCGATTATGTTTGCGTATATTCCCGTAACGGCTATTTACGGTTTGGCTGCCGGCTTCTTGAGCAAGAAAAAAATGATGACCAGCATACCGAAACTCATTACCAGCGGAATTATTATTGCGCTGCTTGGCGTGGTATTGTCGTCTCCTATCACCGCACTGGTGTTCGGCGGAATAACTGAGACCGGGCAAGGAGTAATTATAACATTCCTTCGTGCAACCGGACTCGGAGTGCTCCCGGCAACATTGATTTCGTCGTTCTGTACAGAATTTTTGGACAAGCTGCTTTCGTGTGTCGTTTGCTACATCATCGTAAAGGGAATGTCAAACAGATATCTCAGCAAATTCAAATTAGGTCACATTTATCTTAAGGAGAAAAAAGAGAAAAATGACCTTTTTGATGATGACGATATCGCAGACGAAAATACGGATAAAAATACGGACAGCAAAGAGCCGCAATAAGAAAAATACATTGACCGGGGTGGAGATTTATGGATAGACAGGCCATAGAAGAACAATTGAAAAGACAAGGCGGCACAATTAAAGAGCTTAGTCCGATTACAAAGTTTCTGTTTGTTATTTGTACGGCTGTTTTATCGATATTGTTCGGCGGACCCGTATATATTGCGGTGATCAGCGCGGTATACATAATACTGTCTCTTTTCGCTCACGTTTTTAAAGGATTTTTTAAATCGTATTTTAAGCTTTTTGTTTTCTTTGGACTTATGCTTATTTTGATAAGCTCATTGTTTCAAAATGCCGAAGCTGAAGTGCTTCTTTCAATCGGAAAAATCTCATTATATAAGGTCGGTTTTATACGAGGCTGCAGAATGTCTTCGGTAATTCTCACTCTTGCGGGAGGACTTTTGCTCTTTACCGCGACAACGCAGGTTCAGGACCTTATGGCGGTTCTCGGCAAAATGGGTCTGTCGTCCAATGTTGTTTATATGGTAGTTGCATCCTTTCGCTCCATAAACGAATTATCGGACAAAATGGGGCAGATTCTTGAAGCTCAAAGCTCTCGAGGAATTGAAACGGAAGGCAATTTGTTTGTCAGATTAAAGGCGATTTTACCTATGCTTATTACATTGCTGCTCAGCTCTATGGTAAGCGCGGAGGAAAAAGCAATAGCTTTAGAGGCGAGATGCTTTAACTGCCATTGCAAACGCACGTCTTTAAGAGTAAACAACACAAGCAGGGCAGATGTTGTGACTATGATAGGAATAGCTTTTGTAACAGCTGCACTTATTGCCGTGAAATTCATTTTCATCAAATGATAAGGAGACAAGTATGGAAGCTGTTAAAATAAGTAATCTGTCATACAAATACCCATCTGCTGACGAATACTGCCTGAAGAACGTTTCTTTTTCCGTTTCGGAGGGAGAGGTATGTGCGATTGTCGGCCCGAACGGATGCGGCAAAACAACGATTTGCAATATCATCCGCGGCCTTATTCCGTCTTTTCACGGCGGAGAGGTTGAAGGGTCGGTTGAAATATTCGGAAAAAGCACAAAAGAGATCAGCGAAGAAGAAAAGGCCAAAAGAATAGGCTTCGTTTTCCAAAACCCCTTTACTCAAAACAGCGGAATAAAAGAAACTGTTTTTGAAGAGATTGCCTTCGGTCTTGAAAATATGGGAGTTGACCGTGAAGAGATTATAACCAAAGTAATGGACATCATAAGCTTGCTCCAAATCGAAGCTTTTATGTTCAAGCATCCCTGTGAGCTGTCCGGCGGACAGAGACAGAGAGTCGCTTTGGCTTCCATCATTGTTCAGGACCCGGATATTATTGTTATAGACGAACCGACCTCTCAGCTCGACCCGAAGGGTACGGAGGATGTATTCGAAATAATCAAATATCTGAACAGGCAAAAGAAAACGATAGTTTTGGTTGAGCATAAGATGAATCTGATAGCCGAATATGCAGACCATATAGTATATCTCAATGACGGCTCGGTGCTGCTTGACGGATCTCCGGAGGACGTATTGTCAAGCGAAATCCTTTATGAAAAAAATCTTGATATGCCCTATGTTGCCGTTCTCGGATTTCAGGCAAGAAGCAGAGGACTTTTTATCGACAAAATCCCGACAACGGTGGATGAAGCTCTGAAAATATTTACCGAATGTGTGCAAAAATCCAAAGGAGGAAGTGACGGCTGTGGCTTATCTTGAATTGAGAGATGTCTATTTTGAATATCCAAGCGGGCATGTTGCCGTTGAAGGCGTAAGCATCTCTGCGGATTTAGGCGAAAAAATAGCGATTATAGGCGAAAACGGAGCCGGAAAAACAACAACCGCAAAGCTTATGAACGGTCTGCTTAAGCCCACAAAGGGTGAAGTGCTTATAAACGGTGTATCGACAAAAGGCAAAACGACCGCGACGATTGCGCGAAAGGTGGCTTACGTATTTCAAAACCCCGACGACCAAATTTTTAATCAGGAGGTACTGGCCGAAATTTCATACACGCCGAGATACTTTAAGGTGGATGAAGAAACGGTGAACAAGAGATTAAAAAAAGCGGTTAAATTGACGGGACTTAAGCCGTATATCAATGAAAATCCGTACAATCTTTCGTATTCATACAGAAAGTTTGTGACGATAGCCGCGGCAATAGCGGCCGATCCGGATGTATTTGTTTTTGATGAGCCGACCGCTTGTCAGGACAGACACGGCATAAGGCTTCTGTCCGGAATTATCAATGCACTGTCCTCCGAGGGAAAGCTTGTAATTACCATTACACATGATATGGAATTTGTTGCGGAAAACTTCGACAGAACCGTGTGTATGGCAGACAAGCATATACTTATGGACGATAAAACGAACAGAATCCTTACCGATGACTCGCTTATGGAGAAGGCCGCATTGAAAAAGCCGAATGTGTCATATCTCGCATCCGAAATGGGATTTGAAGGTGTTATTACAAGTGAAGTTTTTCTTGCGGCTCTTACCGAAAATTCAAAGCGACTTTGAGCGGAGATGATGAAGTGCCGAAAGATTTGTCGGCGGCGACGCTTATGAATCGATTTTATTGCGATTGATTTTCGGAATAAGTCTCAAAAAAAGCACTGTATGAATTTAATTCAGTTAATTAGCCCTTTGAGAAATAAATGTTTCTCAAAGGGCTTTTTTTGCGTGCTGTGTGAGATGACACTTCGTAAGTTACTGTCGATTGACTTTGACCTCCGATTTATATATAATTTATACTGAAAAATCTAATTGATAATCTCGTATGTGCATAAGCTTGCGTATGATTCGGAAGAGGCGGCGGATTTAATGTTAAGCTTATCACCTTGCCATGGCGGCTTGAGATACCTATGTTTATTAAAGGAGTGCTTGTCAAGTGAAACACCCCCGAAACATTCGATTTAAAAGAGCTTTTAAAAACATTTTGATGCTTACGATAGCCGGAATGATAAACGCTTTCGGCATTACGATTTTTATGACCCCGGTCAAGCTGTACGACAGCGGAATTTCCGGAACGTCAATGCTGCTTGAGCAGATTACGCCGCCGAATTTGACTCTTTCTCTGTTTCTTTTAATCCTAAATGTGCCGCTTTTTTTATTTGGACTTAAAAAGCAAGGCGCAGGCTTTACGTTTTATTCGATTTATGCGGTTGGCGTTTATTCGCTGTTTGCGTGGCTGATTACCGATGTGTTTCCCGTAGATGTGAGTATAGCATCGCCGCTCGCCGGAACCGATTTGTTGCTTTGTGCGCTGTTCGGCGGCGTCCTTTCCGTTACGGAGGGGCAATGGACGGCATTGAGGTTATGGCGGTCATTTTTGCGAAGCGACTCGGAATTACCGTCGGCACATTTGTTATGATATATAATTTCCTTTTGTATGTCATTTGCGGAATCGTGCTTAAAAGCTGGGTGCTTCCGCTTTATTCCATAGTTACGTATTCGGCGGCGCTGAAAACGGTTGATTTTATAGTCGAGGGCATAGACCGCTCAAAGTGTGCCGTCATTATAACCGAACGACCCGAAGAGATATGTGAGGTCTTGAGCGAGGCGTTTGGCAGCGGCCTTACAAGGCTCAATGCAAAGGGCGGATATTCAAATCGTGATAAGGCGATGATTTATTTCGTAGTTAACAGGTATCAGGTAGGTAAAATGAAGGACTACGTTCACGGCATAGACCCGACGGCATATATCATAATGAGTGAGGTTGCCGATATTTTCTCAAATAACATTGATAAAGGCTGATATTTAACAAATAAAAACGAAACGAGCTGTAAAGGTTTTAACCGTTACAGCTCGTTTTTACTTAATGAGTGTTTTTTACAGTATGTCTATATGCTCGCCGGCGAGTGCCTTATTCATACTGCGGACGGCGCAGAACTTACCGCACATTGAGCAGGTGTCGTCGTGCTCGGGGGAGCGGTCGTCACGTATTGCTTTAGCCGTTTCGGGGTCAATGGCACATTTCCATTGGGCTTCCCAATCAAGTGCACGTCTTGCGTCGCCCATTTTGTCGTCGATATCACGGGCTCCGGGAACACCTTTTGCAATATCAGCAGCGTGAGCTGCAATTCTTGCTGCAATA
>ERZ779991.198-NODE-198-length-8168-cov-2.25465_pt1 | contig 8168 bp, 11 predicted proteins | sample MGYA00511180_ERZ779991 | MGnify/ENA primary metagenome ERZ779991 (study PRJEB29588, sample SAMEA2145068) | human gut metagenome | biome: human gut; feature: human-associated habitat; material: faeces | place: Denmark | collected 2008/2010 ... | reverse complement strand
CTGTGTTGGTTGCTGCCGATTGGTCACCTGTGTTGGTTGCTTTACTCTCTTCCCAATTTACTTTATCAAGAATAAATTTAATACCTGCATCAATTAGTCCTTTTAATCCGATTTCAAATCCGATTTTTATTTTGGAAACAGAAACTTTACTGTCATCATTGTCTTTATCATATTTTCCGCTGCCATGGACTTCACAATACCGACTATCATTAGGAGGATAATAACTAAATACGTCAAAAGGATTTTCACAAAAATGAAATCCATTATTACAACATTTTATTTCTCCTCCTTGCTCATATTCTTTATCTACTTCATACAGAAATCCTCTACACTTTAATTCTTTATCAAATCCTTTGTATCCTTTTATTACTACATTTTCTTCTTCCATTTTATTTTAGTTTTTCAATTAATGTGATTCACCTTGATTTAATACCTTGTAAAGTCCTTCAAATCCTACAACGTCTTTCCATATTTCATCCACCATAATTAATCAATATTAGTTTCATGGATTAAAATTTTAAAGGTATCTAATTCGATACCTTTATTTAAGATTAAAACGGGAGATCGTCGTCTGCCTGTGAGGGGAAATTATTTGTCCCGGATTGTCTTTCTGTTTGCTGGTTCTGCTTTTCTCCGGAAGAACAGAACACGAGTTTGTCAGCCCATATAGTCGTGTCCGGGATGGCTTCACCTGTGTTTTTACTGACATAAGCAGAAAAGTAGGGATTGCCACGTACCCAAACCTTTTTCCCTTTTGTAAGGTATGCGGTCAACTTACCTTCGCTGTCGTATTTCATTACCCGGAGCCATGTTGTCTTGTCTTTCCCGTCTGATGTTTTTTCTGTTACACCGATTGAAAATGAGGCGTATGACTTGCCGCCTATTGTTTTCTGCTCGGCATCCTTGCCGATGTTACCTATAGCTTGTAGTTCTATCATTTTAATGTAGTTTTATGCACATTGGATAGTAATTAATTCATCCATTACTTTTTCCTTATATTCGTTAGCTTTCGCTAATTTTTCAAGGCATTTTTGAATAAGTTCTTCGTCTCGCTCTATCCTCAATACTTTCAATGCAAAAAGTTCGCTCTGACACCTTGGATCAAAACTGATAAAATCGCACCATTTACGATGGGTTGCAATGAAATTTCCTTGTATTTGCACATAATACTCAAAGTGTTCTTTTTTTAAATCATCCTGTGTTTTCATCCGAAGATGCTTAACATGTATAGAGGTGTTAAACGGACATTTGATTTCAATAATTCCATCTCCTCCAACTAATCCATCCGGGCTTCCACCGAAATATTTATTATATTCGTAGAATCCGCAATCGGAAACTTGTACGTTTTTTGTTTTTTCATAGGCATGACGTGCCGGTATTTCTAATTCTTTTCCCCACTGTACTTCTCTTGAATTAAAATCTTTGTATTCAAGGCAGACCCCATTAGTTATATATTCGGAAATCTTATCATATACATATGTTTTGGCTGATTCCGATAGTTCTCCGGCTTCTTTTTTTGCCTTTTCACGGGGCTCGGATAGTAGCTTATACAATTCCGAGCTGGTGAAATGAAAAAGTCTGTCCTGATACCAATCCGGATTATTTTGCAGACTGTTCTTCTGTACTTCCATTGCTAAATAAATCTTTAGGTCTAAGTTCACTAATTAATTTATCCGATTGTTCCTTCGTAATTTGTCCTTTTAATAATGCTTCTTTCACATCGGATTCTGTTTTAAGTGTATTCGGATCAAACTCTTCTATTTTATCAGCCTCAAATTTGTTACCAAATGTTTCTTTTACTGATGTTGTACCCTCTTTTATCGCATTTGCAAGGCTCCGGAGATACAGAATGTTTTCTTTGTCAATTTGATCTACATCTTTAACCTCAATATGATCAAGAAGTTGTTCCTGTGTAACCCCGATTTTGGAGAAATAATCAATCACTCTCTTACGACTCGTTTCTAGATCGATACTTTGTCCTAAAGCAACTTGTTTCACATTGGCGATAACTTTTTTCGTCACAGCCTTGGGAATAACTTTAAAAACAGCATTACGGAAAGCAATTGCAGAAGCAGCATTACCTGTTACAACTTGCATATCTTCAGTAAATGTTTTGCCATATTTGTCCGTGATACGTCGTTTAACTTCTACTGACGCCGCAAAATTGGTTTCAAGGTCGTGACAAATACCCATTGCGGTAATTGTTTTCCCGTCATTTCCAATGATTCGGGTTTGTACCCGGATATTTCCCCATGCTCCAGCTACAATTTCGGCCATTCTTACGGATAAACCTTCAATAACTGCTGCATCATTACCTTTGCCTCGGCGAAGTGCATAAAAACAATCTTCTGCCGTTTCAGTATCCATTGTTGCATACGTTTCAATCGTAGATAACACCTTGTGTATGTCACGCGGGTATTGTTTTGCTGTTGAAATCTGAATGTCTACTTCCGCCTTGTTTATGGCTTGCAACATCTCTGCTTGATTGATTTGAACTATTTCCATAACTTTTGTTTTATTGTTTGATTGTGTCGCTACCGGCGGAATCGAACCGCGCGCCATAACCATTGCAGCGTATTGATAGAGTATAAAAAGAAGACCGCCTCTTGCGGAAGCGGTCTTGTCAAATCCAATGTTGAGTTATTTTATTCAAACGGGAATGTTTCGTGCAATTTGAGAATTTTGTAAGCAACCGGTTTTGTGTTTATTGTTTGTATTATTACATCGACAATGTATGCGGTTTTCAGCGGGTTCAAATCGGAGGCAAGCATCTGCCTTTTAATATCCTCGGATTCAAATACAATGTTCAACGGTTTTTCAAAGAGAGCTTCAATTGTTCCCTTGTTTCCATTTTTGTTGTCAATATCACGAATTTGGAACATGGATAACAGTTGTGCTGTGTGTATCATGTTCTGGTCTTCCTTTGTCTGTAAGGATGCCAATTCGTCTTTCAGTTTGTTTTGCGATGCATTTGATTCGATTGAATCCATTACAAAAATCGGAGTGATGTTGTTGTTGCCATTGTTCACAATGTTGAATGTGACCTTTGAATTTACGTCTTTTGCAACAGGATTGACGATGTCGCATAAGTCTTTGCATTCTTGCATCGTCAGTTTAGGTTTTTCTCCTTTCCCGGTTTTGAAGTAATCGTATATGTTTTTCAAATGGTTGGCAAAATCAATCATCAAGTTTGCATTTGAAGCAATTGGAATTAAACCTGCTGTCGCAAATTCAATCAAATCAATAATTATTGAGCCTTGGGAAACTTGATGAACATATAGCTTCAATTCCGATTTGTCAAAACCTCCTTTTTTAAATGCGAATGTCTCAAACTGGTTTCCAAGAGCCAGGAATGACCTGTTGAAGTCAGATAATTCCAAAGGCTTTTTGTTCTCCAAATGTATCCTGAGCGAATTTATGGGAGTTACTTGCGGATCTGCTTTCATATAGAATTTCTTATGAAACAAAGAAAGCAGATTATTTTTTATTTTGCAAGGTTTCATTTTTGAATGTTTTGAATTTGTTGGCCGAGGGGAATCGAACCCCTCCCTTGGCGAACCATCGCAGGCCATATTGATTTTTTTTCTTAATTTCACAGGCTGCTGGAATGATAAATCGAAACCATGTTCTCCACCCGATTTGGTCGCTACTTCTATTATTTATATTTTCGCGGCAGCTTTAGCCGAGACTGCACCCGTTACAATATTCGTAATGTAGGACGTTGACGAAATTCAGTTAACCTCTGCATTCGTTTGGAGGTGGGGAATGTCCCCGTTTTGGTTTGTAAGGCCGTCCCAGTCGCCAAACTAACGGCCTTACTTTATTTCTTTATCCAAATCCAACTGGAGGCGGTGTACCTTTTCCCAGTTTTTGGAATCAACCGGGTTACTTCTGTCGAAGTAAGGGAACAGTGCTGAACAATACCTGTTAATGTAGCACAGCAGGCGATACTTTTCATTGCGTTCGTGTCTGCATTCCTCTTGTAGCTTGGATACTTTCTTCTGGATAGAGATGATTTCTTTTTCTAACTTGCTTTGTGATTTCCCTTTTTCGCTAGGTTGCGTTGAAGTAAGGGCACTATTGTCCCCGGACTTCAAATTTTCAGAGGGTTTTGGCATGTGTCTAAAAATTTGATTAATAATATTTTTCATAAAAGAAGAAGCGGAGCCCTTCCTACGATTCGCCAAAACCCTACACACCTGAAACAGATATGTACACCGGAAGAACCCCGCTATATTGCGGTTATCTGAAATGTATAAACACAACATCTCAGATGTGTAGAATTTTGGCACTGCAAACATGGCAAATTCCTCTGAATTAACCAAGCTTTCCGACCAAATATTTTCTAAATTCCGCAACATTTTTCTTCAATTTATTATTAATCAATTACTTTTTGAGCCTACTATCCGGTTCGAACGGATGACCTTCGGAGTACAAAACCGATGCTCTACCAACTGAGCTAAGTAGGCGGGTTGCCGGGGTAGTCCAAGATATTGCTACAGTTACAGCGGACTGCCCCGGACGGTTAATTGTTGTTTATAATGGCACTCTGTACTTTTACCAGCTCTTTGTACCTTAACAGCTCCTGTTTAAGGGTTTCGCATTCCTGAAAATATTTTGTCCAGGACGCATTGGCTGCACTAAGCTGCTTTTTAAGATCTTCAATTTCTTTATCCTTTTTGTCACTTACATTTACATTTGCATTGTCGTTCATAACTTTTCCCTTTTAAAATTTTGCCTTTCGTGCTATCTCCCGACAGGACTAAGGCTGAAACAAACACTTACTTTGTTGTCACTTAAAAAAGGTCCGGTTTGAAGATGTTGTGGTGTGAAGAAAAGAATGTCACCGGACCAAAGAACTCACGACATATTTTTATACAGGTTCCGCACCCTGTTCCCCCCTTACTTTCACCCGGGGACGGTGTTAGGTTTACTTTGTTTAAGCCGGACCAAACCTTGCTAAATTCCTCCGCCATTACGTATCTTTATTTCAAATTGACAATAGAAGCACCGCTCCCCTGTTCCCCCCTTACTTCAATTCCAATGCAGAAGGGATTGCAAATATACATTAATTATTTGAAATTGCAAGTAGTGTTGGAATAAAAATGTCCACTGTTATGGTTCAATTAAAATTTTCAAGAGGTTAAGTGTACCTCTTAAAAAACAAATTTCAATTCCGGTTACAGTGGACACCACAAATATATAAAATTGGAAGAAAATACACCAATAAAGGTAAAATAAATTATTTTTATGCCTCAAAAACTTATGCTAACAAACTGCCTGACATAAGTTTTTAGATTAACATATGCTCAGGCACCTAAACCCTAAGCAGGCAAATTCCTTTATTTTAGAGTTCAACAGTAGTCAGGAATGGATCACCCGGATACTGAGTCTTTAAGAACACAAAACCATCCGACTCTACTTCACTCTTCCCAAATTTGTAATCAGGGAAAGTTACATTTTTGTACGCTGTAAGAACTTGCCCAGCAAGTTCTTGCTCTACCTTTTCGTAGTTAACGCTATAACCATTAGCGTCATCGTCTAAAATTACAGACCTCCAGTTATTTCCATCCCGGTAATTGCAGGCTGAGGCTTCTGTGTAAGCCTCGTTTTCATCACGCCGGTTTTCAACGAACTCTTTAACAGAGTTGTCTTCACTTTCAATAATATCTTCTACTGCATCCTCTTCTACCTCAAACCCTGCAACCCTTAAATCGCTCAGGAATTTTTCCCGTAGTTCGGTGCAGTAGTTGTTTCCCAGACAATAGTCCTCGGCATTTTCTTTGCCGATTTTTTGTCCAAATTTGTCATAGCATTCCGACAGGAGTGTCATTTCAAACTTATTTTCTTCGATAATATACATTCTATTATCTTCTTCATTTCTTTTCAGTACGATTAAATCCATAGTTTATTTGTTTGTGTTTTTAAATTCATTATAAACCTGATTCAGATCAAACTGTCTTAAACAGCTTGCATCCTGTCCCTCATATTCACCGTAAACTCCAAATACAACCCCTTTGTAGAGCATAAAAGTAACATTAAAGTTATTTTCTCCATTACTTTCGAAATTTTCCACTTCGGTAGATTCTGCCATTTTTAATACGTCTCCATCCTTATCCTGTACAAACGGGCGTTTTTCAATACCCAAATCCTGATACATGTTTTCAGGAAACATAGTGTAGTTTTCCAAAATTTCAGCAACCTTATTGCTAATTTCTATTTTTTCGTTGTTTACGAAAACTGCCTTACCTGTTTTGTAGTTATAAATTTTCATAGCCTTATTTTTTAAAATCATGTATTATTATTTCGATACAAATATAACACATATATTAATATTACACAAGAAAAAACAAAAATATTTTTCACTTATGTATTGAAAAATATAAAATTCTTTCCGGATATACATTATTTATCTATCTTTGTCGATAATATTAAATATAACATATATGCTAAGAGTAAAAGAGATTGCAAAGGAGAAAGGAATAACCATGCAGGTGTTAGCCAAACGGATGGGAATAACACAGCCTGGTTTATCTATGCTGCTGAACCGGAATCTTACATTACAAAAGTTATACGAAATAGCTAAGGCTTTAGATGTACCGGTTCCTGAGTTATTTAAAGAAGAAAGTAGTAGTATCCGTATTACCTGTCCGCATTGCGGGAAGTCTGTAACTTTAAAAGTAGGATAACGGGGATCAACCTCGTTATTCTATTTCGTTTGCCTCTTTTATAAATGTCTCTATCCGCTCCAACTTTTCCCGAATGGAAGCATTGAAGAATCTGCTCTTGTTCTTAATGTCTTTTACTCTATTTATTAAGTCGAGATCGACATTAACGTAGTCTTGGTTGATTTTTATGGCTAGCTCTAGGAAGTGCGCCACTGTGTTCTTTCAAAAATATTCTCTGAATGCGTTATTTGGATTTATTATAAATAATCGCTATTTTTGTTTTGTTGTTATGTAGCAACACACACTAATCTGAACGGCTGGCATGAAACAAAAAGTAATTCATGATAAAGTTGATATTTCTTTAGTCCTTCCGAACGAGGGACAAATAAACGATGTGCCGCAAAATCCGAGACGCATTGATGAAAGGAAATTCAAGAAACTATGCAAATCCATAAAGGCTCTTCCCGAACTAACGGAAGCCCGTGAAATCATCGTTTACCCTCTTAATGGGAATTATATTGCCTTGGGCGGAAACATGCGCCTAAATGCCTGTCGTGAATTGAACTGGAAGAAAGTGCCGGTTTGTATCCTCCCGGAAGATATGCCCACGAACAAACTGCGTGAGATAGTGATACAGGACAACAATTCATTCGGTGAAACTGATTGGGATATGATAGCCAATGAATGGGATGTAGAAGAGTTGGACGATTGGGGATTTGACGTGTGGCAGGAGCCGAAGAAAAAAAGCAAAGATCCGAAAAAGGATGAGGAAGAAGAGGATGAAAATGCCGATTACTATGCGATGATGTTGGGCGATCGGATTTATGACAGCAATAATGAATTTGACATACCCAACCTAAAGATTGACGGACAGCCCAAAAGCGGTCTTCTTTTGCCTTTCTCTGGATGGGGAAGTGATAAAAGAGCGAAGAAAGGCATATCCACCTATCATTTTTATGTGGAAGATTATCGGCTTGAAGCGATATGGAAGAATCCTAACGAGGTACTGAATAGCGGATGTACGGATTTGGTAGAGCCCAACTTGTCTCTATTCGATACAACCCCTATCGCCTGCGGTTTACAACAAATATATAAAAAGAGGTGGATTGCCAGATATTGGCAGGAATGCGGCGCCAATATTTATGCAGACTTGAATGTTTCAAGAAAATTTCAGAAATACAACCGCCTGGGAATCCCGGACGGATATAACGCATTCTTTGTGCGAGGATATGCCGACAGGGAAGAGTATCTGAAAGAAGAAATCCAAATCGCCCGTGAAATATCAGGGAAAGACATCCCGAATATTATGGTTTGCGGCGGAGGTGATAAAATAAAGGAGCTTTGTATACTGAACAATGTGATTTATGTGGAACAATTTATGGCTAACAGAGTAAATAAAGGAGGTAAAAATGGCGAAAACAGGCGGTGGGGGTTAGAAGTGATAGGTCATCAAGTAGCAGAGGGAAAACAATAAAACAAAGGGAAGGATTTAAAACATAT
>ERZ779991.192-NODE-192-length-8519-cov-1.99397_pt1 | contig 8519 bp, 9 predicted proteins | sample MGYA00511180_ERZ779991 | MGnify/ENA primary metagenome ERZ779991 (study PRJEB29588, sample SAMEA2145068) | human gut metagenome | biome: human gut; feature: human-associated habitat; material: faeces | place: Denmark | collected 2008/2010 ... | reverse complement strand
TTCTAGTTTATACGTAAATGGGAAAAATGTTCCTGCTGTTAATTATATATATGGTATTGGTGGTAGAGATACTACAACTAAAGATATTCATACAGTTTATTCCGATTTACAAGAAATTGTTAACACAGGAAAAATTGAAAATCCATATAGATATTTAAGTGTTAGGAGGGAAAAATAATGGCATATAATTTAAAAGAAATTATGGCTAATAAGCCATCAAGGTTTACAGCTGGTCATAGAATGTGTGCTGGATGTGGTGCTCCTCCAATAGCCAGAATGGTATTAAGAGCCTTAAAACCAGAAGACCATGCTGTTATCTCAAATGCCACAGGATGTATGGAGGTATCTAGCTTTTTATATCCATATTCATCTTGGACAGATTCATATATTCATACTGCTTTTGAATGTGCAGCTGCAAATGCTTCTGGAGCTGAAGCAGCATATAAATCATTAAAAAAACAAGGTAAAATTCCACAAGATCAAGAAGTAAAATTTATAACTTTTGGTGGAGATGGAGGAACATATGATATAGGTCTACAAAGTTTATCTGGTGCAATGGAAAGAGGACATGATATGGTTTATGTATGCTATGATAATGGTGCATATATGAATACTGGAATCCAACGTTCTTCTGCAACTCCTAAATTTGCAGATACTACAACCTCTCCGGCTGGAACAGTTATTCCTGGCAAAATGCAATCTAGAAAAGATTTAACAGAAATAATGGTTTCACACCATATTCCATATGTAGCACAAACTATTGCCGTTAATAATTTTAAAGACTTATATGAAAAATCTGAAAAAGCTATTTATACACCAGGTCCTGCTTTTTTAAATGTATTATCTCCTTGTCCTAGAGGATGGGGCTACCCAACAGATATGTTAATGCAAATAAATAAACTTGCAGTTGAAACTTGCTATTGGCCATTATATGAAGTTGTAGATGGAAAATATAAAAAAACATAAAAACCTGTAAAGAAGCTTCCAATAGAGGAATTCCTAAAACCTCAAAAAAGGTTTAAACATATGTTTAAACCTGGAAATGAATGGATGATAGAAGAATTCCAAAAAGAAGTGGACAAAAGATGGGAGGCTTTGTTAAATTTAGAAAAACTAAGTGTAGAATAATAAGGAAATTGAATATTAGTACAAAAAGAAGTTGCCGACAAAGTCGACAACTTCTTTTAATAATCTTTTATTCGTTTTCTTCTTTATTTTCTTCTTGTTTTTGTTCTTCTACTACTTCCTCTTGTTTTTGCTCTTCTGGTGCTTTTACTGGTTCTTCTTCTTTTATCTCTGATGGTGCTTTTTTATTTCTGTTTAATATTAATATTACTACTATAACAAGAACCACTACAGCGACTCCTATTACTACATATGTTGGTATAGGATTTTTGGTTGCTTCAAATTTTATTTCGTTTACTTCTCCTGGTTTTAATGTCCATTCTAATGTCTTTCCATCTTCTGATACAGTTGTTGCATTATTATCACCAGCTTTGAATGGTAGTGTTATCTTATATGTCATTTTCATTTGTTTCATCATTGCATTTATCATTGCTGCTGACTCTTCTGATTCATCTTCCAACATAGTTGTTAAATCTAATTTAGCATTTTGTGAATATTTTGTTATTAAACCTTTCTTTTCGTAAGATATTTTATTACTATCTTCTGCTTTTTTACCTTCTTCTAGTAATGCTTCTTCTATTGCAAATTCTCCAATATTATTAACTTTTTTTACGGCTTTGAATCCATATGTATTGTCATCTTCATATTGCTCTGCTGTATAGCCTTCATTTTTTACTGTTTCTTGCATATTTGCTATTGTTTCATCGTTTTTTAAATCTTCTGTTGAAACTCCCATGCTTGATAAAAAGCTTTTATCATATCCCAATAAGTATGATATTTCTGCACTACCATCTTCATTTAATTTAACTTCATAATTTACATTCATGCAACCTGTTAATGTAACCAAAGCAATTATTAACATAGTTATAATTGAAATTATTCTAATTGTTTTTTTCATTATTATTTCTTCCTTTCTATTTATTCTGCTAATTCAGGGGCTTCTACTGGACAAACTCCTGCACATGTTCCACATTCAATACATTGATTTGGATCTATTACATATCTTTCGTCTCCTTGTTCTATGCATCCAACTGGACATTGTTGTGCACAAGCTCCGCAACTAATACATTTATCTGTTATCTTATATGCCATTACTTTTCACCCCCTTAAATAGTTTCTTCTTTATTATTTATATATCTTCTACTTCGTTTTGAGTATCCAATTTTTCCAGTTTTTCTAACTCTTGTAATTCTTTTAAATGCTCTTTTTCTTCTGGATTTTCTTCTTCACCTTCTGCGCTTTTTATAAGTTTTACATCTTTAGCATTAAATTTTTTATAAAAGGTCTCTTCTCCATCTTTAAATCTTACTCTTATTATTTCTTTAAGAGTCTCTATTGAATCAACCACACCTTCTCCATCCTCTGTTCTCACTATTGAACCAACTTTGGGTATTCTAGTCAATTTATCTTCATAAACTTCTTGTTCATACTTTAAACAGCACATAAGTCTTCCACAATTCCCAGAAATCTTTGATGGATTTAATGATATATTTTGCTCCTTTGCCATTTTTATTGAAACTGTTTCAAAATTTCCTAAAAATGAACAGCAACATAATTCTCTACCACATACCCCATTTCCACCAATTCTTTTTACTTCATCTCTAACTCCTATTTGTCTTAGCTCTATCCTTGTTTTAAAAATAGCTGCTAAATCCTTTACAAGCTCTCTAAAATCAATTCTTCCATCTGCTGTAAAAAAGAAAAGAATTTTACTATTATCGAATTTATACTCAACATCAAGTAAGTTCATATCCAATTTATGCTTTTTTATCTTTTCTTGGCAAATTTTAAATGCCTCTTTTTCTTTCTCTTTGTTTTCTTCATTATGCTTTTTATCCTCCGCTGTAGCAATTCTAATAACAGGTTTTAAAGGTGCTACTACTTTTTCATCTGGCAATTTTCTATTACATATTGCTACTTCACCCATTTCTTCTCCCTGCGAAGTTTCTACTATAACATAATCTTTTAAATTAATCTGTAATTCTCCAGGATCAAAAAAGTATATTTTACCTGGTCTTTTAAATCTAACTCCTATGATGTTTTTCATTTAATTCCTCCCATATTTTTAGTAAAAGAATATCTATTGACATATCATAATTTGCATTACTTTCTAAGCTTTTCTTTGCTATTTCTACTTCTTTAATACACTTTACATATTTTAGTTTATTTTCTGCGCATAATTTATTGTATAATATAATATTTATGTAATCTAAAAAATCAAAAATATCTTCTTTTGCTTTATATAATAACTCTGCCTCATTCCAAACTTGTATTATGTCTTTTTTTTCTATATTAGATATAAGATTTTCTACTTCTTTATATTCTTCTGCCTTCTCTTGTATGCTTATTGCTTTTCCTATGCTACCATTACATAATTTCAACATATTTTTGTTGAATGTTTTCACTTTTAACTTTTCTGTTATATAATTTTCTAATTCCTCTTCACTTAAATTCTCAAAATATATTTTGGTACATCTTGATTTTATAGTAGTCAATAACTTACTTTCATTTGTAACTATTAGAATTATTACTACATAATCTGGTGGCTCTTCTAATGTCTTTAGTAAACAATTTTGTGCTTCTTTTGTCATTAAGTCACTATTATTTATTATATAAACTTTTCTATTAGAATTAATAGGCTTTTCTATTACCTTTTGCTGTAACTGCCTTATCTGCTCTATCTTTATACTTTTTCCGTCATCTGCCTCTATTTGCATAAAGTCTGGATTACTATTTCCTAAGAATTCTATGCAAGGCTTACATCTCTCACATGGTTTTTTATCATTTGATAAGCACAATATCATATTAGCAAATGATTTAGCAAACATCGCTTTTCCAATGCCTTCTGTTCCAATAAACATATAGCTATGTAGTATATTATTTGTGCTAATTGCATTATTTATTATTGTTTTTACTTTATTATTTCCAATTAATTCTTCAAGTTTCAATTATTTTCCTCACTTATTCTACTTTTCCAAATAAATTAAAAGGCCAAAACCTAATCCATACTTTACTTTCTACTCTGTTTAATGGAATACATCCAAATCTTCTACTATCTGTAGAATTTTTTCTGTTATCTCCTAAAACAAATATACAATTTTCTGGAACTACAATATCTGTATATGCACCATTTTCTGCTTCTGTAACAACATCATCTGTTAAATAATCCTCTTTTAGTTCTTCTCCATTTATATATACTTTACCATTTTTAATCTCTACATGCTCTCCTGGAAGTGCAATCACCCTTTTTATATAACTATCTTTACCTAACTCTAAAACATAGTATACAAATTTTGAAAATACTGAGGTAGGTCTTCCATCATAATTAGCTATTGGATTAGACAAATCCACTTCCTCAACAGATGTATACCTTGGTATGTTTGGGGCCTCAAAAGTTATTATATCTCCTCTCTGTGGCATTACTTTCTTTGTTCTAACCCATCTGTTTAATATAAGTCTTTGATCCTGCTTTAATGTTGGATACATTGACTTTTGTTTTACTATTGTAGGTGTTCCTATATAATATCTAATAAATAATGCTAATATAAAAGCTATTACTATGCAAATTATCCATTCCAATATATCTTTAGTTTTACTATCTAGTTTCATTTATTATTTTCTCTCTCCTTTTTAGATTGCTATTACTAATTCTACTATTTATTTAAACCTTTTGCAATACTTTTATTTTACTTTTTTACCGGTATCCTTATGATAACCTCTGTTCCTTTTCCTAATTCGCTTTTTATATCAATACTTCCTTTATTTTGGTCTAATATTTCTTTTGCTATTGATAATCCTAATCCTGTGCCTCCCATTTCTCTAGTTCTGGCTTTATCTGCTCTATAAAATCTTTCAAAAATTCTAGATAAGTCTTGTTCAGAAATTCCTATTCCATTATCTATAATTTTTATATATGCATCATTATAAACAAATCCTACATATATTTTTATTTTACCATTCTCTGGAGTATATTTTATTGCATTTGATAATATATTTAAAACTACTCTTTCTATTCCATATTTGTCTGCACTAACAGGTGGTACATTTGCCGTTACAAAACATTCTACATTTTGATGTTTCTTTTCTATTTCAAATTTTAGTCTTTCTTGACATTTTTTTGTTAATTCACCTAGGTCAAATTCTGTTTCTTCTAATTTTACCTTTTTACTATCATATTTAGAAAGTGTTAATAAATCTGTAACAAGTCTTGCCATTCTCCTTGCTTCTGAACTTATTACGCCTAAAAATTTTTGTTGCATTTCTTTGTCATAATCACCTTCTAAAAGAGTATCTGCATATCCCATAATAGAAGTGATTGGCGTCTTTAGTTCATGAGATACATCTGCCACAAATTCTTTTCTCATATTGTCTAACTTTACATGTTCTGTAATATCTTGAATTACAACTATTAATCCAGCTTGTCTATTATTCTCATCTTGAAACGGAACAAAGAACATATTTACACATTTATCCCCAATTGTTAATCTATGTTCAGATGAAGTCCAATTTTCTAAATATATTATCTTCTCTAAGTTTATATTAAGCTTAATTTTATTAAATATTTTGTCAAAAGTATTATCTTTTTCCTCCAAATTTAATAAATTTTTTGCAGCTGTATTAATGTGTATTATCTTTCCCTCCATGCTAAATGCTATAACTCCATCTGTCATATGGAGTAATATTGTCTCAATTTGTTTTTTTTGCCTTTCTAGCTCATTCAAATTCTGCTTTAGTTCATTTGTCATTAAAGTAAATGCATTAACTAATTCTCCTATTTGAGTATCTGTACCACTCTCATTTTCTAGTTTTATATCTTCTCCTGCTGCTATTTTCTCTACACTTTTTATTAGCTTAGTTATTGGCTTAGTTATAGATTTAGAAATAAATATCCCCATTATTAAAGTTATAAATATAAATATTCCTAAACTTATAAGCGAAATTGCCTTTACATTTTTTATTTGGTTAAGTACAACTTCTTGAATTTCTACTTGAGTTTGAATATTTTTTAGATTTTCCAAAGTTGATATATTATACAAAGACAATCCTATTATAAAAATTATTCCTATCGTAAAAAATATTAACAATATTTTAAATTGAACATTTTTAGTCATTTTTATTTTCATTCCTTCCTGTCACACAATAAAATAAGAAAAGTAGCTTCTCCACCTTGTACAGATTGCTACGCAATCGCACTTACATAGTACTGAAAAATCTTATATAGAGTCAAGATAATAGGCAATTTTTCCTATACAATAAGAAAAAGCAGTAAAGATTTAGTTACTTTCTTTACTGCATTTCTTTATTTTGAAGCTATATAATAACCTACTCCTCTTTTAGTAATTAATATTTTTGGACTTGATGTATCTTTCTCAATCTTTTCTCTTATTCTTCTTACGGTAACATCAACTGTTCTTATATCGCCATAATATTCATATCCCCATACTTTTTCAAGTAAAGTTTCTCTTGTAACTACTTGCCCTGGTTGATTTGCCAAATATTTTAAAACTTCGAATTCTCTTATTGTTAAATCTATTACTTCTCCTCTGACTTTTACTTCATATTTTTCTAAGTCTAATGATAAATCTCCTACCTCTACTTTTGAAACTGCACTACTTTTGTTAGAATTTTCATTTTGACCTGAAGAAATATCAGATTTTCTTAAATTTGCTTTTACTCTTGCTATTAATTCTCTAATACTAAATGGTTTAGTTATATAATCATCTGCACCTAATTCTAAACCTAATATTTTATCTATCTCTTCGTCTTTTGCAGATAGCATTATTATTGGTACATTTAATGTATGTCTTATTTTTTTACATACAGTTAACCCATCTATTTTGGGTAGCATTATGTCTAATAATATTAAGTCTGGCTTTTTTTCTAATGCGAGTTGCACAGCCGTTTCTCCATCGTTAGCCTCTAATGTATCATAACCTTCTTTTTGTAAATTATATACTAAAATTTCAACAATAGGTTTTTCATCGTCTACTACTAATATTGTTCTTTTATCCTTTTTTTCAATATCTTCCACGAGAAAATACCACCTTTCTTTATTTCCATTTATATAATTTATATCATATAAGTTAATTTTAAACAAGTTTTTTTACAAATTTATTACAAAAATATGACAAGTAAATCTATTTTTTGGTTGTTTTTGTTTTTCTTTTGCCTTTTGCTTTTTTAGTTTTGGTTTTTACCTGTTCTTTCTCTGGTTCCCACTTTTCTCCTTGCTTTGGCTTATTCCAAGAAATATAATTGCAAGATTTCGGATTATTTTCGCAAATATAATATTTTCTTTTCTTTTTTGTTTTTCTTACTTGTATTTTTGAGCCACAGACTGGACATGGTACATCTATATTTTCTACTATTGGTTTTGTATTTTTACATTCTGGATATCCTGGGCATGCTAAGAATTTACCATATCTACCATATTTTACTACCATCATTCTCCCACATTTCTCACAAGGTATGTCTGATACTTCTTCTTCTATTTTTACATGCTCTAATTCTTTTTCAGCTTTATCTACTTGTTGTTTAAAAGGTGGGTAGAATTCTCTTAATATTTCTTTCCAATATTCTTTACCTTCTGCTACAGCATCAAACTCTTCTTCTATTTTAGCTGTAAACTCCACATCTATAATATCTGAAAAGTTTTCTACTAAAAGTTTGTTTACTACTTTTCCCAGTTCTGTTGGCACTAATTGTTTTTGCTCTTTTTCTATATATCTTCTTTCTAAAATTGTAGTAATCGTTGGAGAATATGTACTTGGTCTACCTATTCCCTTAGCTTCTAGCTCCTTTACCAAACTTGCCTCTGTATATCTTGCTGGTGGCTCTGTAAAGCTTTGTTTTGCATTCAATTTTTTCTTTTTAACTTCTTGATTTACCTCTAATGTTGGAATTGATGTTGAATCTTCTTCCTCTTGTCCATTGTCATTCCCTTCTACATATAGAGTCATAAAACCTTTAAATTTTAAGTTTTGACCACTTGCCTTGAATACATAATCGTTTACTTTAATATCAACATTTATTGTATCATATACTGCAGCTGACATTTGGCTTGCTAAAAATCTGTTGTATATCAGTCTATATAATTTGTATTGGTCTGTTGTAAGTGAATCTTTTATGCTTTCTGGTGTTATATAAATATATGTTGGGCGTATACCTTCATGGGCATCTTGTGCTTCGCTACTCTTTTTGTAATACCTATTTTCGTAATACTCACTTCCATAGGTTTTGCTTATTTGCTCTTTTGCAGCAGCTCTTGCCTCTTCTGAAATTCTTGTAGAGTCTGTTCTCATGTAAGTAATTAGTCCAACACTACCTTTTTCAGGAATTTTCACACCTTCATATAATCCTTGTGCAACAGACATAGTCTTTTTTAGTGTGAATCC
>ERZ779991.180-NODE-180-length-8879-cov-1.91274_pt1 | contig 8879 bp, 10 predicted proteins | sample MGYA00511180_ERZ779991 | MGnify/ENA primary metagenome ERZ779991 (study PRJEB29588, sample SAMEA2145068) | human gut metagenome | biome: human gut; feature: human-associated habitat; material: faeces | place: Denmark | collected 2008/2010 ... | reverse complement strand
CGATGATACGCTATATGGAGTCGCTTCGTGAGCCGGGCAGAGTTACCGCGCGGTGTTACCACAATATCGTTTCCGATGAAAAAAATCCCGAGAACGGCTGGGTGTGCCATACTCAAAATACGCCCTTCGGTTGGACTTGTCCCGGGTGGGATTTCTATTGGGGCTGGTCTCCGGCGGCATCCTCGTGGATGATGCAGAATTGCTTTGATTATTATGCGTTTACCGAGGACACGGACTATCTTCGCTCCGACATATATCCCATGATGAAAGAAAATGCTGTTTTTTGGATTCAAAATCTTGTTTACAGTAAAGAGCAGGACAGATATGTTTCGTCTCCGTCTTATTCTCCGGAGCACGGACCCATAAGTATAGGCAATACATACGAGCAGACGCTTATATGGCAGCTGTTTACCGATACCGAAAAGGCGGCAAGGGTTCTCGGAGACGACGACTTTGCGGCTGAGCTTGAAAAGGTACGTGTAAAGTTAAAGCCCATTACAAAGGGACGCTGGGGTCAGATAAAGGAATGGTATGAGGAGGACGAATGGTACAAGTCCTTGAAGCTCAGAAAGCTTAAATATAAGCTACATTCCTGCCAAAACCGCCACAGACACGCATCTCATTTGCTCGGACTTTATCCCGGAAACGCGATAACCGATAAAACTCCCGAGCTTATAGAAGCTTGTAAAGTATCTCTGCTTGACAGAGGCTTCGGCCAAAAGAGCGGCGCAAACGGCTCGGGCTGGGGCAAGGCAAATAAGGTAAACCTTTGGGCGAGGGCGAAGGACGGCAACAGAGCATATTCAATGCTGCGTGAGCTTATAAACAAAAACATCGCGCCGAACCTTTGGGATTTCCATCCGCCGTATCAGATGGACGGAAACTGCGGATACACAAGCGGTGTTTGCGAAATGCTGTGTTACAGCTCCGATGATATTATAGAGCTTTTGCCGGCACTCCCCGAGGAGTGGAAAAACGGCAGCGTAAAAGGGCTTTGTGCCCGCGGAGGATATTCTCTTGATTTCACGTGGGAAAACGGCAAAATAAAGAGCCTGTCGGTATATTCGTCCTGCGGCAAAAAGACGGCACGCATTAAAACGGGCGATGAAATCAAAACGGTGAAAACGGTCGGTTAAAAGCGCCGAAAATTTACTCGTTGTATTTTTGAAAGGATTTGAAAACAGTGAAATATCTTGTTATAGGTGTCGGCGGAACAGGAGGCGCAATAGCCGCATACCTTACAAAGGCCGGAATAGATACAACTCTGATTGCGAGAGGCAAAAACCTGTCGGCTCTCAGGGAAAACGGCATTACTCTGAGCCTTGATAACAACGAATACACAAATGCCGTAAAAGCCTTTGATATGAACGGTTTTGAGAATGCTGTGAAATCCGGCGCAGCCCTTTCTCCCGATGTTATTTTTGTGTGCGTAAAGGGGTATAGCATTACAGACACAATACCGTTTATAAAAAGCGTATCCAAGCCCGAAACCGTGGTAATACCGATACTCAATATTTACGGCACGGGCAGACATATGCAAAAAGAGCTTCCCTCTCTTACGGTGACGGACGGGTGTATATATGTTTCCTCAAGTCTTGTCTCTCCGGGGAAAATACATATGTACGGTTCGATTTTTCGTATAGTTTACGGGCTGCCTTCGCACAAAAAGGATGATTCGCGGCTTATAAAAATCGAAAGCGACTTAAAACTGGCAAACATAACGCCGGTTTTTTCCGATAATGTCGAAAAGGACACTCTCCAAAAATTTCCTTATGTCCCGCCTATGGCGGGATGCGGTTTGTATTTCGGAGCAAATGCCGCCGAGATGCAAAAACCGGGAGCGGAGCGCGAGCTTTTTTCTGAGCTTATCTCCGAAATTGAAACGCTTGCGGCTGCAATGGGAATAAAATACGAAAAGAGCCTTGTAAAAATAAATCTCGATATTCTCGACGCTCTGTCGCCGGACGCCTCCACCTCTATGCAGCGCGACATTGCTGCCAGTAAGCAGTCGGAAATAGACGGTCTTATATATGAGGTTGTGCGCCTTGCCGATAAGTACGGACTCTCTCTTCCGGCTTACCGTAAAATATCCGAGAAATTTCGGCTTGACGGCCTTAAATAATGAAAAGCCGCCGAAGCTTTTCACGGTTGACGAAACAGAGGGTTTGTAGTATAATTTTTCCTAATATATTATTTTGAAAGGAGTCCACAAATCATTATGGACGACGCAGGACCTGCGAGTATTATTCTTAAACTTTTTTTACTATTTATTCTTATTTTGATCAACGCTTTCTTTGCAATGTCGGAGATAGCTATCATTTCGCTGAATGACGCCAAGATGGAAAAAATGGCGGAGGACGGCGACAAAAAGGCAAAACAGGTATTAAAGCTTACCAAAAACTCCAGCAACTTCCTCTCGACCATTCAGATAGGCGTAACCCTTGCCGGCTTCCTTACTTCGGCTGTCGCGGCTCAGAACTTTGCGGTAATGCTGACCGACGCTCTTGCGAAAACATCTGTTGTTAAGGTAATTCCGGTCGGTGCGATAAGCGTAATTTCGACTATACTTATAACGCTTGTTATGTCTTATTTTTCACTCGTTCTCGGCGAGCTTGCACCCAAAAAGTTCGCTATGCAGAAGTCTGAAAAAATCTCCTTTGCAGTCACTCCGATACTTCTCGGCTTCAGTAAGATAACAAAGCCGTTTGTAAAGCTTCTTTCTGCTTCTACAAACCTTATAGTCCGTATGTTCGGTCTTGACCCCAACGCTGATGAGGAAACCGTCACAGAAGAGGAAATCCGTATGATGGTTGACGTCGGTCAGGAAAAGGGCGTAATTGAGGACAGCCAAAAAGAAATGATAAACAACGTCTTTGAATTTGATGATATTGACGTTGCAGATATAATGACTCACCGCACCGATATGGAGTGCGTTGACGTTGAGGATTCTCTCCAGGACGTAGTCAAAACCTCAATGGAGCACGGCTATTCGAGAATCCCCGTATATGAGGAAGATCCCGACAATGTTGTCGGTATTATATACATTAAAGACCTTTTAAAATATGTCGGGTCAAATCTGCCTAAAACAAAAACGCCTAAGGACATAATGCGCGAGGTATATTGCGTTCCCGAAACAAAGCGCTGCGGCGAATTATTTTCGGAAATGACCGCTAAGCATATTCAGATGGCAATAGTGGTTGACGAGTACGGCGGAACTGCCGGCCTTGTAACCCTCGAGGATATAGTTGAGGCTATCGTCGGTAATATTCAGGACGAATATGACAACGAGGACGAAGAAATATCCAAGATAAACGATACCACCTTTACGATAGACGGTATTACCGATATCGAAGAGGTTGAGGAAAAACTCGGCATAAAGCTGCCCGAGGGAGACTACGATACTCTCGGCGGATTTATAATCAGTCTTTTGGGCTTTTTGCCGGTTGACGGCGATATGAACACCGTTCAGTATAAAAACATCAGGTTTACCGTGTTGAACGTAGAGGAGCGCCGTATAGGTAAGGTCAAGGTCGAATTTTTGCCGGAGGAACAGCTCGGCAACGAAAAAATGACTGATGAAAAGTCCGAGGAAAAGGATAAACGTAAAAGCGGTGACAAAGACGATGAATAATGTGCTTCTTCACTGCTGCTGTGCGCCGTGCTCGCTTTCCTGCATAGACCCTTTGCGAAACGAGGGAATAGAGCCGGTCGCGTTTTGGTATAATCCAAACATCCACCCTTGGAAAGAATACGAGGCAAGGCGTAATTGCCTTATCGACTATGCTTCAAAAATAAATATGAGGGTTTTGGTCGAAGAGGATTACGGACTTCGCGAATTCGTGAAAAATGTTGTCGATGATATAGATAACAGGTGTACCTATTGCTATGAGACGAGGCTTCGCAAAACAGCCGAATTTGCGGCGGAACACGGTTTTAAGCAGTTTACAACCACGCTTCTCGCAAGCGTTTACCAAAAGCACGAGCTTATAGCCGCGGCAGGCGAGCGTTTCGGAAAAGAGTTCGGCGTGGAATTTCTCTACCGCGATTTCAGACCGAATTTCAGAGCCGGCAATCAAAGAGCAAGAGAGCTCGGTTTTTATATGCAAAAATACTGCGGATGCGTCTTTTCTGAGGAGGACAGATACAAAAAAGCAATCCTCCGCGAAAAAGAAAGGTTTCTTGAAGAACTTGATTCTTTTACATTATAAAATAAAGATAAAACGGCTTATAGGGAGCTTGATCCCGATAAGCCGTTTTTTATACGTGATTTAAAATCCGACTACCTGATGAGTTCTCGGCACCGACGGCGGATCGCCTATTCTGCCGTAGACCCTGAGCGACGCTATTCTTTCCATATCTTCGTCGGAAATTTCAAAGCCGAATACATCGGCGTTGTTCCGAATTCTGTCGGGATTTGCCGACTTAGGAATGGGAACGGCACCCTTTTGCACTATAAAGCGTATGCAAAGCTGGGCTACCGAAACCTTGTATTTTTCGGCAAGCTCTATTAGGAGTTCGCGCTTAAATGCCTGACCTTGTATGAGCGGACTCCAGGCTTCGGGCAAAACAGAGTTTTCTTTACAGTATGCTATCATTTCGTCCTGCGGATTTTGCGGATGCATCTGAACCTGATTTATCAGCGGATAATCGCCGAGATTTTTCTTTAAAATCTCAATATGCTCCGTCATAAAGTTGCTTGTGCCGATGGCTCTTACCTTGCCGTCGTCGCGCAGTCTCATCATTGCGCGCCAAGTATCGCAAAGGTCGTCTTCGAGGCGGTCCCAGTTTGTGACAAGCACCGGCCAATGTATTAAATAGCCGTCGAGGTAATCCGTACCGAGCTTTAAAAGCGAGCTCTCGCACGCAGCTATGGCTTTTTCATAGCCGTGGTCGTCGTTTGGCAGCTTGCTTACCAAAAATATTTCGTCCCTTTTAACGCCGCTCTTTTTTATTCCGTCGCCGACGCCTTTTTCGTTTCTGTAAGCGCCTGCGGTGTCGATATGACGGTAGCCTGTATCTATTGCGGCTTTTACGGCATTTTCTGCGACTTCATCAGGCATTTTCCATGTGCCGAAGCCTATGCACGGTACTTCTACGCCGTTTCTGAGTATATATTTGTCCTGTAAGCTTTTCAAATTCTCACCTTCATTTCAAAGATGAGTATATTGTATCACAATATGCGGCGATTTTACACCTTAAATTTATCGCCGCTGTCGTTATATCTTATCATATTTCGGTTATGCCGCCTTTAAGAATCCCCACGTTGTCGCTGTATATTTTGTCAAACTGCGTAAGGGGCAGGGGGCTTTGACCTAAGCCTACCTCTATTGTGTATCCGGGTCTGTCATAATACTGTATAAACCAGTCCTTGTACCCTGCAAAGCCCGAATTATACGGTGTTTCCTCTACCGCATAGCCGCTGATTTGCCCGAAATATTCTGCGATTTCACGTGATTTTTGCGGCTCAAAGTCAAGGTACTTCCAGTATATGATTTCACCCTGGCTGTGGTATGACAGGGTAAGCGCAAAATTATGCTTCATTGTAAAATTAAATACCGCCTCGCTTTCGGGAGCGGAAAGGGGAGCCGTGCCGACAAAATCGCGCGGAGCGGGAGACGTAAAACCGAGCGAATACTTAATCTTTTTTGCTTCGTCCCAGCCTGCCGGATATTGAAGATTCAGGTCAACTCCCGCGATGTTCGCTTTCCACCCGTTCGGATACGGTATGTCTGGATAACGTGCCGAAATTTGTGAGCGTCTCATTTTTATATCTGTCGTTACGGAGTACACCGTTTACAAGGTCAACGCCGTCGGGGTTAACCATGGGAACAATATAAAGAGTTGCCTTTTTAAATAACTGTACCGCGAGAGTACCGTACAGCGAGCCTCCGTTTGCAAAGCTTTCCGAATATTCTTCGATGAATTTTAAAAGTAGTGGAGTTGTTATCCATTCGTTTGCGTGGTGCGACGCGTTGTAAAATACCTCGTCTTTGCCCTGACCTATGCTTAGATACGGTATGCTTTTTCCCATAACGCTTTTTCCTATAACTCCGCCCGAAAGGAACGGATACCGCATTAAAAGTCCTTCGCAGATGTATGTTAAAAGCATATATGAATACGGCACGTCGGTGGGAACTACCGAAAAAACAAACGGAACGGTTAAATTTGTGCCTATCTGCAGATTCAGCGGATCAACCGTCGGATTTGCAAGCATAATTTTTCTTATGCTTGTATTGTGCATGGCGGCAATCGAATAGAGCGAATCTCCCTTTTTTACACGGTGAATCGTGTACCCTTTGAGATACGGTAAAAGTGCGGCGTATGTTTTCGGACCGACAATTCCGTCGGGCGACAGAGAAGCGGCCTTTTGAAAAGAAATTACGGCATTTCTTGTATCGCTTCCGAAAATGCCGTCGATTTCACCATCTAAAACCCCGGCCCTTTTAAGTGCCAGCTGTATTACGGATGTTTCTGTTTTGTTGTTTTGATAATTCATAAAATGTTCGTGCCTCCCAAAACGTTTATTATATTATACGAATTCGGCGGCACTTTGTTGCAAAACGGCATAGCTTGATTTTTGCGGACTTATGAATTATTATAAAATAAAGATAATATGACGGGAGACGATATTATGACACCTTGTGAGCTTTTGATATGCGCCGAGGACGCTATGGTAAATTCATATTCGCCGTACTCGGGCTTTTCCGTCGGTGCGGCGCTTATTACCGCAGACGGAAGAGTTTATAAGGGGTGCAATATCGAAAATTCGGCTTTTTCACCCACGATATGTGCCGAGCGAACAGCTTTTTTTAAGGCAATCAGCGAGGGCGAAAACGATTTCGAAGCTATTGCGATAGTCGGTAAATACAAAAACGGCGAATACAAGCACCTTTGCTATCCGTGCGGCGTTTGCCGTCAGGTTATGGAGGAGTTTTGCGGCGGTGATTTCAAAATAATTCTCGGCGACGGCAAGGGCGAATATGAGGTGCATACGCTCTCGGAGCTTTTGCCCGGCGGATTTGATTTGCGAAAGGAATAATTATTGAAAATCGGCACAAAATAATTCCGAAAATCGGAAGGGGAAATGTTTTTTGCTGATTTTTCTTAAAGCGTTTTTTGTCGGCGGACTCATATGCGTTATAGGACAAATACTGATAGACGTGACAAAGATGACGCCTGCAAGAATACTCGTTGCCTTTGTTGTGCTCGGAGTTATCCTCGGTGCGACCGGAGTATATGATAAGCTTGTTGATTTTGCCGGAGCGGGGGCTACGGTACCGCTTACGGGCTTCGGTAATGTCCTTGTGAACGGAACCAAGGAGGCAATCCGCGAAAAAGGCTTGCTCGGTGTTCTTACGGGACCGTTGTGTGCGGGCTCCGCAGGAATTGCGGCGGCGGTGCTGTCGGGACTTGTGGTTTCGTTTTTTGCAAAACCGAAAAGCAAATAAAAAACACCCGTTCAAAGGCTGAGTGTTCGTAAAAAAGCATTGGTTTCCTGCCTTCGGTATAAAAAGATTTTTACGGCTGCGAAACTGCAAAGCACTTTAAAATATTATATTTTTGATACAAGAAAATGAAAACCCCTCAGATAAGCCGGAGCTTATTTGAGGGGTCAATTATTATTGCACAAAAAATATTGTTTTGACGCAAAGCTTCCTTATAAACACTCAGCCAATCGGGCGTTTATAATACGTTTTTATTTACGCAACGGTTTCGGAAACGAAATTGTCGTCGCAGCAGGAGCATGAAACATAATTTTCAGCGTCATTGCCGATAACTACTTTTTTGCTGTCAACATATTTTTTCACTATTACATAAACGCCGAAGATAGCGCCTGCAACAGCGGCGATGATACCGATAACTTTAAGAACTTTTTTCATAGGTAAAATGCCTCCCTTAATTTTTGTAAAACTATGTGTTTATTATATACGTAAAAAAGGCAAAAGTCAATGAATAAAATGTAAATTTGACCGAAAAAGCAAAACACCCCGGTCTAAAGACCGAGGTGCATTAAAAACAACATTAAGCCTTGTTGAGTTTGCAAACGAGGGCTGACTTTTTGCGAGCGGCGTTATTCATATGAATAAGACCCTTTGCAGAAGCCTGGTCGATTTTCTTAACTGCAGCTTTAACAAGAACTTCTTTGTCGGCAGCATTTGACTCAATAGCGGCATTAGCCTTTTTGATAGCTGTCTTGAGAGCGGTGTTTCTTGACTTGTTGCGGTCTGCTCTCTTGTTGTTAACGATTACACGTTTTTTAGCTGATTTAATATTCGGCATAGTTTAACCTCCTTTGCGTATCACATTAGCGGAATATATAATACCATTCTTTCCGAAAAAAAGCAAGTTTTTTTTCATAAACAGCCTATAAAATTTATGCCGGTGCAAATAATATATCGTAAAGCGCGCCCGAAATTCGCAAAATGCGGCAAAACGGGCTGCAGCACACAAACATTTATCGAAAGAAAGGCAGCAGTATTTATATGATTTTCGGAACCGATCTCGCAATTGAGCGCAGAGAGATAACAAACAGCGGCAAAAATGACGGCGTGACGGTAAAAAAGCGAAGGATAAAAAGCGCGTCGGTCACCGAAATAGAAATTACAACGGATGCCGGTGCCGAAAAGCTCGGCAAACCCGTCGGCACATATGTCACGGTGGAGCTGCCGCCGTTTTCATCGGAATTTGATGATGCAGACAGCAGAATGCTTGCCGTGAGAGATGAAATTAAAAAGCTGTTGCCGAAAAACACCTCGGGAGTTCTTGTGGTGGGGCTCGGCAATTCGGATATTACACCCGACGCCCTCGGTCCCAAGACCGCAAAAGATATATTTTCAACGCGCCATATCACAAAATCGCTGGCGGAGGAGGTGGGTCTT
>ERZ779991.168-NODE-168-length-9354-cov-1.87655_pt1 | contig 9354 bp, 13 predicted proteins | sample MGYA00511180_ERZ779991 | MGnify/ENA primary metagenome ERZ779991 (study PRJEB29588, sample SAMEA2145068) | human gut metagenome | biome: human gut; feature: human-associated habitat; material: faeces | place: Denmark | collected 2008/2010 ... | reverse complement strand
ATGACTAATCTTAATATTACGAGCATCAACTAAAGAAAGATTATCACAATCTTTAGGGTGTTTATTAAAATTAAGTTTAGGAACTACACTCATAATAACTTTTATATTAATTATAAAATATTATATATTTTGATAGCTATTTTTAGCTCTATATTTAATCTTGATTTAACATAATACAATTAATCACTTTCTAACATAAAATTCAACATAAAGCTAATTTTAGCTATTCTCGTTTATTTATTACCCTTTTGGATTAAAGGTAAAATTAAAGAATGCGTTACGCCATTGTTTATGAGCACCATCAATATCTTGTCCACGATTAATAACAGAACGTTTAGCTTCTTCTTTAAGTTGTAACCATGTATAATAAGGATTAGTACCATATTGAGAAGCACTAAGATTAAACACAGGGTGTTTATATCCACGGCATAACATTTTATACATACAGTAAAAACCAATAGCTTCTATAAGAATTGCATTATCTGGAATAACAGGAAATTCACAACCATAAACCTTACTACGTTCAGTTTTAATTGTATCATATTCAATAGTAATACAATCAGTATCAAAATCAAGTTCAATTTTATTACCATCTATTATAACGAAATTATGAGTACGATTAGTTGTTTTACCAACATAATTATACTCATTTACTCTATATCTACCGGGCCACTCTTTATCATTAAGAGTTTCAGCAAGAAGATAATCTGGAACTTTTGCAGGATTATCATTATGATAAATATCTGTTGTATTTACTGCATTAGAACTGCTCGTTTCACTCGCAGGTTCCCCCGTAGAGGAGCAACCATTACAGCTTCGTTCACTATTAGCTTCTTTCACTTCACAACCTTTATTATCATAAACTTTAATATTAGCATTAGCTATTGGGCAAGCACTAATTGCTATTCTCTCCTTTACGGGGAGTTGAACTTTAGCTCTTTCAGTATTTAATATATTAAGTTGTCCCATAACTTCTAAAGTCCAAACTCCAACTCTTGGAATCCAATCACTATTATCAGGATTAAAATCATTATCTATTTTAGCAATAATTCTTTCTATGTTAGTCGTATCTTGTTTAATCATATCTCATAAAATTTAAACATTTCTCTGGATACTTATATAACAATATATTAAGTTTATATCGTATATCTAATTGTAAATTATAAATATCTTCAATAGTATTACAAACAGTATCTGCTATTTGTTTATAACTCATACCTCTATACTTATTAGCAAGATATTCAGTATGTTCATATTGAAGAAATTTATCTTTAATCATTTTAGAATCTTTAAAACGAATAAGATATTCACCTTCTTTATTTTTAAAAACTCTATAATCTACACCATCATAAGGAATATTTCTAAACTTATACCAAGCTGCTTCATTTTCATCATAAAGTTTAATACCTTGAGCAAGTAATTCTTTTTTACGAGCAGCAGTAGCAGAATAATCAAGAACAGTTACAGTATTACGATGTCTATTACTAAATTTCTTATATTTAATATAATAAGTACCAATACCGTAACCAAACTTATAACCTTTACCTTCAAGAATACATTTATGAACTTTAGCATAATACGCATTAATAATAGCTCTATATTTACTTGAAAGAATAGTACTACGTTTATTAGCAAGTTCTATAAATTTATTATATTTATATTCTTGTCTTAGAGTATTACAATATTTAATAAGTTGAACAATAATAAATTTATTATCATCTTCATTAGCAACAGAGAATAATTTAATAACTTTATTATAAAGTAATTCAGAAGTATTATATTCTTTATTTATCCATTCAGTTTTATAATCATCTAAATTAATATTATACGATTCAATAAGTAATTGTTTATTATTATCAAGATAATTATAAAGTTCTTCTTTATTAATTACAATTTCTTCTAATTCATTTTTATACTTAACAATATCTGTTTTAGCACTATAAATAAATTGAAGATAATAATTTTTAAATTTTACATCAGGTATCATAATATTTTTATCATTATGCTAAATTAACAGAAGGAATTTCAGCAGTATCTCGTATAACATTAACATTCCACGTTTCAAGTATAAGTTTCTTAATAGAACCAATCATATCTTCTGGTAGAAGAAATTCATCGTCATCGTTTATAGAATCAATATCAAAAGATTTATCATTAGTTTCTACTTCAATAATATGAGGATATTCAAATACAGATTCTATAACAATAGCTCCTAAGTTATTAAATTCAGAATCATTAATACAGTTTATATAAATATATTCATTTATATAATCATATGTAGCACTTGGACATAAACCTGGAAGACTACCATAATATTTAGAAACAGATTCTTTAACAAAAGGAATAACGATAGAATTTTTAACTCCAGCAGTACGAACAGAATGGAAAGGAAGATTATTAGTTAGTCTAACAGGACGAGGAACTTTAACTTTTGTTCTCTTAATTTTAGGAAGAGGAAGATCTCCACTTTGATAAATATCTCCATCAGGAACATCAACAAGACTAATTTTAAATCTTTGTTGTAGAACTTTATCTGTATAATTATGATTAGCATAACTATGACGTATAAGTTCATTACGAGCATGAATAATACCAAGTTTAATAGCACGTCTTACAGGAATACTATCTGCTTGTTTTACAGAATGAGCAATTTCAGAAATAAGTTGATTAATACTTGCCATACATTCACTATTTATATGATTATACATTTCAATATTATAACTGCGAGCAAATATAATATTAGTTGAAAAAGAACAAAGAAAAGTAATAAATTTTTTACATTAGGTATATAAACAACAAAAGCGGCAATATGTTTAGAAATACATATTGCCGCAACAACAAATCTAATATAAACTCAATTAGCTGTTTTAAAGTAATTCCAAGTTTTAGTACTACCAGAATCTTCATCTTTAAAATAAAAAGTAATAGCAGATTCAATAATTTTATTATCTAACTCATTCTTATTAATATTACGGAACCATTCAGAATATAATCTAATATAATCATGATATTGAGCATTAATAGCAACATAAACGTCCCATACAGTAATACTACTATTTATATTACGAACATATTTATCAAATACATTTTTAGCACAATCATAATTATATATTTCTCCTTTACAAATTTTGCCATTATCGGCAGTATGATACATAGTACTTACTTGCCATTTTGCATATTCTTCATCAAAATGAGCACCTTTAATAGAAAAAGCAGTATTGTAATATTCTAGGTCCAGCACTACCTGTACCTCTATTAGGTCTACCCATAATAATATTAGATTAAGATAAAATACCAGCAGTTTTAAGATTAGCAATTAAAGAATTAACTGCCGTTTTAACATCTTCAATTGTATCTCCTGAAATTTCAGCAACAGTAGCTGCTTGTTTAACAAGACCGAGTTTTTCTTCTGTAGCAGCTTCATAAGTAGGGATTTCTTGAGAAGATTGTTCAGCTAATTGAAGAATAATATTAACTAATACATCTTTTTGTTCTTTTGCAAGAGGAACAGCTTGCATAGCCCAATTAAGTTTTGCAGCAATTTCTTTTGTATTCATAATTATATATTTAATTTAAAGTTTATCAATATGTTTATAACCGACTCCAAGTTTATCAAGTATAGGTTTAAGTAACCAACTATAAAAAACAGGAGAAAAAATAGCAGAATTAAGCAAAGTTATATAATCTTTATAACCAGAAAATATATAAGCAGCAGTAATAAATATAATAGATATTGTAAGAACAATACGTTTACTCCAAGTAGAAACTTTTTTATCTTTATTAATATAATCAATAAATTTAATTATAATATAAGTTAGTATAACAATAGAAAAAATATAAGAGAAATTAAAATGATTAAGTATATCGCTAAAAACTATATTTGTAATATCCATAATATTATTTTAATTAATATATTGTTTATTATTGCTATCAACAATATTTATATCAATATAATTTTAAATATAATATCTTTATATTAAATAACAAAATTATAATTGTTTATTTTAATAGTTTCCTAAAAAGAAAAAATCTGACATAGCATTAATTAAACTTGTACTAAAAGTATTTCCATTTTTGATTATATTAATATAATCTTTATTATCATTTGCGATTTCAAGATTAGCAAATGTAGAAAAAGATTGTCCAGACGATATAACGTCTATAGCAGAAGAATCAAGATTATTAATAGATTCAACAAATTTTAAATTACTAACCATTTTTATATATTCAAAAACAGTAGGAATATACATTTTACATAATGATTGGTTATATCCATTAAATATTGAAGGAAATGTTGCTCTAAAACGTGAAACGGTCATAATTCTATCAATATTCATATATCTTGAAATGGACATAAATATATTACTACCGTTATGTTCATTTATAGAACTTCTTGCTAAATCATTAATAATAGTTTGATCAAAACTTTCAATTTGTATATATATTCCATTATAACCAATAATAGGAAAAGGTAAAAAACTTCTATATTCAGGATTAACAACTATACCTAATATCATAGAATTAAAAGCAGTATTGTAATATTCTAAAGGAAGAATTGTACCATCTTTTAACAAATAATCTCCAGTTTTAAGATTATAATCAGTATGTAATTTACAAAAATGATTATCTGGATTACCAACAATTCTATAAGTTAATCCCGGTCTATTATAAATATAATATTCAAAATCTTCATTAGGAATTAATTTATATTGATTACTTCCAGTATCTTGAACATATTTTAAACCATAAGCTGTAGCATTAGTAACTTGATTTCTATTAAATAAATATTGACCATGAAATTTAAAACTTAATTTATCAGTATTATTTGTAGCATAAGTACCATCTCCAATACCAAAACAATTTTTATCTTGTAAAAAATATAAATTAGTATTAGTTATAGTAGTATTTTGTACAACTACTTCTTGAAGAATATTTTCTATAACCCCAGCAAATGGTATTTGAGGCTTACTTATAAGACGTCCTTTACAAAATAATGCTCCTTTAGGGAAATCATTAGCTGCAGTATTAACTACAGCTAATTCATCAGCCACAAGATTTCTCTCGCTTAAAAAATTAGAAAAAGTTCCATAAACATTAAATCTTTTAGCCATACTATTATATTAATTAGAAAAAGTATTATAATACTTTTTATGATTTGTATTATAATACTTTTTATGATTTGTAGGTATATTATACTTTATACTTCATGCCAAGCAAATGCTTCAATTATAGCTTGTTCAACAACTTCACTTATTTTAGCGTTAATACCTTTAATTTTAATACCGTTATCACTTAAAGAAAGATAAGGTTCAGATGTTGGATCTATAATTAAATGAATATCTTTTCCTGTTACTTTAACACCATTAGTTCCTTGATAAACATCTATAAGACCGGTTACATCAAGATAAATAGCATCCTTACCAGCATCAGTATTAAAAGTAATAACAAGATAAGTACCCGGGTCATGAGATTCTGGATCTGTTACAAGCTCAACAGTATTAATCATACCATCTTTAATAAACGCGGTAGCATCAATACTTGCTATAACAGAAGAATCAAAACCTTCAAGATTAATCTTCTTAGTTTCAGTATTATAAGTAAGATTAAGATGACCTTCTACATTAGTGCCATTTTTCTTAATAAAGTTTTGACCTGTAACATCTCTTAGAGCGGTCGTATCTTCAGCTTTAAGACCATTAGCTCCTAAACTAAGAGTAACGTTGCCTTGAGTAGGATCAAGTTTAATACCAACAGTAGGAGTTTGTGCAGTTCCACCTATTTCAATACCTTTATTAGTTGCAGCGGCAACTCTTGTAACATATCTTCTTAAATCATCACTTGTTACTAAAGAATATTTAGTAAGTAAATTAATATTACTCCAATTACTGCCATCAGCATTAGCCGTGAAATTTAAGCTATAAACTTGGCCGTCGTATCCATTTACAACGGAAGTAACTAAATACTTACTACCTTCAGTAATAACACTAACATTTACATAAACTTGTCCTAATGAAGTTTTAGCAATAAATACTTTTTTATCTTGAATAGCTTGTTTAAAATCAGCATGAGGTGTAAGAATAGTAGCAATTGTAGATACAGATTGTTCTGTAATATTTAGAATATCTCCAAGAAAATATATATTATCTAATCTATTTAAATCTTCTTCAACAGGTAATTTTTGAACTATAATAGATTCAACACCTAAAGTTTCAAGCCAATTATTATCAGCATGTTTAATAACATATTTTGTAATTATAGGATTACTATTGGAGTTATTATTAATAGTTATAATAAATTTACCTTCTCCAACTACAGATCCTTCATGATTTATAGATCCAACAGTATAATAATTATCAACAATACATAATAGTAATTTATTGTTATTATAAGCATCTAAAAAATCACTATATTCTCCTAAAATATCTACAATTTCACTTTTAACAGAACTTTCAGATAAAGTACTTAAATCAGAAATTGTATAGATAGGAGATTCTCCAGCATTACCATCAACTCGAACCCAAGAAGAAGTAGAAGTATAAGCATCAGGATTAATAAGCATGAACAAAGCATTTTGTCCATTATAATTAACAGGAACAATAAGACCTTTAAACAGCCAAACTTTACCATCACTATCAACCCATGTAGATTGTTGAGTTAATTCTTCATAAGTAATATATGTTTGTCTTGCGTCAAGTGGTGCTTGTTTTTTTACTTCAAGACTTGCACTAAAATTAAATGTGCCTCTTTCTCTTGCCATATCATTAACTCCTTTCTAGTATTTACTAAATGTAATATTAAATGTACTTTCTCCATTAAATCCAGCATCGTTACGAGTATAAACTGCATAACTAACTTGTTTACCTTGAACTTCAATATTCTCAGTTGTCTTAGTAAATTTATCTATACCATAATTTTCATATTTACCAGACAAAGTATTAAGAAGTTCAACTTTAGTTAGAGTATATTTTGCAGGAATTTTAAAAGTATGTTTATTAGGTCCTTCAGCTTTAAATTTAACAGCACTAATAGTATTATAAATAGTAAGTGCTAATTTAGCAAAAGCTCCATTATTATCTTTATTAGTGAAATAAGGATATACACCATTAATAGTTACAGCAGCACTATCAACTGTTCCTGCAGGAAGAGGAGTTTGATAGTTATTACCTTTACTATCTAAAGGTTGAGGACCTTGAGCATAAGCTGCTCTATATTTATAAGTTATACTACCTTCAGGAATTTCTGTAGGAAACTCTTTGTTAGCAGGTGCATTATTTATATAAATAAATGATTCATTAGATTTCAAATCACCACCTCTATTTTGTTTTTTAACTCCAGCTATTTTAATAGCGCCCGGATTATATCCTGTATTAAAACTTCCAGCAACAGGAACAGAAGCACCTGTAGTACCAACTTCTTGAATTATAGGAGTAGTAGAAGTACTCTTCAAACTCAAAGAAGCAGTAGGATTCTCAAATGTAGGATTAACAGTAGGAAATATAAGTTCATCAAAAAGCTGAGAAAAAGTTTTATTTTTAAGTTGAGCTACAGTTGTTCCAGCAGGAATACCTCCAAGAGCATTAACAGTAGCAATATCGTCAGCTAAAGCAGATTTATATTTCAGCTAAATCGACAGTTTTACTTGAACCGTCAACCATAGTAATTTTAAGAGTAGTTCCTTCAATACTAACAGCGCTTACACCACCAGAATAAGAAGTACCATTAACTAAAAGCTCGTGAGTATCAGTAGCAAAATAAAGTTTATCTAAATGATCAGCAGCAGGTTTATAACTTGCTTTGAGACCACTAAACAATATACCTGTAAATTCGGTAAGAATTTTAGTTTGCAAATCGTCGTATTTCATTACTTTTATATTTTAAATGATGATTAATAATTTAATGCCAATTAATAATCTTTTTAATTATTGAAGTAACTGTTTTATTGGCAACAGCATTGTTAGAAGTATCGTCAAGAACAACATCTACTTTTAAAAATATTTGTTCTTGTATGGAAGAAACTTGTTTCCATTTATAATATTCGTCAACTCGTAAAAAATATTGATATTTAGAAATTTTATCTTCTCCAAAATACATATACTCAATAACAACACTTAAACCATCAATACCAGCAATAATAACATTAAGAATTGAAGTTTTTGTAAGAACAATATTATTACTTAAAACAGCACTTTTTAAATCCAAATAATTTCCTAAAACTATTTCAAGACCTTCAGGATTAGTATTAATATTTATATCTTCAATATTGCCCGGAATACGATAAAAACCGTTAGTAGAAATAACACTATATAATTTTTGCCAATATTCTTCATTAGTAATATCAGTACCATTTGGAACTTGTTTACGAGATATATAGTTATAAGAACCATCAGTAACTAAACAAAGTTTATCATAATCCTTTCTAATATCCCATACACCATCACAACTAATACTTACTTTTCCTATATTCCTCTCATTAGTAACCATATCATTTATCTTTAACAATTAAATCTTCATCTTTTAGTACAAACTCTTTAGTATTAGAATCTTCAATAACTTGTAAATATCCGCTATCAACATCAACATCTACTTTAGGAATATTATTTTCACAACTTACTCTTGCTTTAAGATAATTATTGTCCAAATAAACAAAAACATCTTGTTGAACATAATCACCTCCAGTATAGAGTTTATCAATTTGAGAAGTAATATATTTTATTAGTAAACCAGCTTCTTTATCTTTTTTTAATGCCTTACAAGCTATTGAAGATTGAAAAGTATTCCAACAATCAATTATAATTTTATTATTACCTTTACAAGTAGCAGAACAATCATTAATTATTTCTCTACCTATATTAGACATTAAAATAAGTAATTTATGATATATACAAATATAATCTTGTGGAATAGTCAAATAAACATAATTAACTTCACTCATACACAATTTATATTTAAACTATTAATAATATTAGCAAGATTATTTAATTGTTCTTCGGTAAATAATTGACTATTTTCTATACAATGTATTAAAACAGGAATAATCATATTCTTTGTTTCACAACATTGATTTTGAACAAAACCAATATTCATCAAAGCAATACGATTAACTCTATTATTAATATCTCTTATAATTAAATAATTATCTGACATAAGTATGACACTGTTTCATAACAATAGAAATATATCCGTCAATTTTTATATTAATTTTATTATTTATATTATATAATTTTTCTTCTTTAGAAAATTCATCATTATATATAATTTCAACAACATCTTCGCTTATTTCTGTTTTCCATTCAGGTTTTATATAATCGCATATTTTATATAAAAACATTAAATTATATAGCCTATAATAATTAG
>ERZ779991.164-NODE-164-length-9425-cov-2.32401_pt1 | contig 9425 bp, 17 predicted proteins | sample MGYA00511180_ERZ779991 | MGnify/ENA primary metagenome ERZ779991 (study PRJEB29588, sample SAMEA2145068) | human gut metagenome | biome: human gut; feature: human-associated habitat; material: faeces | place: Denmark | collected 2008/2010 ... | reverse complement strand
CGGATTGCCAAACTCGCCAATTTCGAGATAATGCTCGTAGTGAATTTAGAACCAATTTTCATTTCGTCCATGCTCCTTTTACTCCTTTCGAATAGCATCGTTTTCCATAATAGGAGTTGTAATTTTGGCGAAAAGAAAAGAGCCGTTGTTAGCGGCTCAATCCTCAATAAATCCAGTTTTCTTTTGCAAAGAACAACGGTATTGCGGTAAACGCAAAGAATACTAATGCTGTTGCATCTTTGTCGATAAGTACCGGTAAGTACCCACAAATAAGTAATACTACAGCATATAACTTGTTCTTTAGTGTTTTCATAATCCATGTCTCCCTTCAAAATTCAATGGTTTTTCATAAAGGGAGATGCGTTTTTTGCGCTTAGATATCCCGTCTATCGAATACGGTTTCCCATCGTTCTTTCTGAATTGGTTTCATTTTTAATGCCCACATAATTTGGCGAACCGTTACAGTAGGGTATAGTCCGTCCGTACAAGCCCCAGCCCTCATTTCAAAGTATTCTCGAAAATCAGGGTGCAAATATAAAGCGTCAGTAATCCAAGGATCAACTTCACTCCACCATGTACTTTTCGTCTCGAAGTCAAATCGTTGCTGAATTACTGCTAAACCTTTTTCTTCGATTTTGTATAGGGTACAGCTATTGTAAACCGGATGCTCACAAATATAACGCTCGCCATACAGGGACAAGTAAATTTCCGGTTTGTCAAAGTGGTATCGCATATCCATCACCTATAAAAAGAAAAGAGAAAGAGCCCTCGTCAGGACTCCTTCCCCCTTTGCTAATCGTTAAAAAAGCTCATTGCAAATTACCTCCTTGATATTGTGTGGCACTATTAAGTATAGCGACCATCAGTATTTTATCAAGAGATAAAAAGCACTTTTACATCTCTCACAATAGCCCTTGTAAATTTCGAGCAGGAGAAAAACGAAGAGAACGTGTTGCATACACGAACTCTCCGCTTTTGGAACCGGTTTATTTCTTAGTCGGTCTGAATCGACTGAATAAACCTCTGAATGTCTGGGAGGTGAAAGTTCCGTCCTGTTCGAACTTGAAACCTCGTCTCATCCAAACGCCGTAGAACATCAACGGCAGCACCAGCTCAGCCATACCAAATCTGAAGTATCGATCTTTGACAGACTCTGCCATTTGAGCCGTCTTGGACTCTTGATCGATTTCACGATTCTCGATCTTGTCCAGACGCTCATAGGTATTCTTATCCTCTTCGAGCTTCAGTTTGTACAGCTTCGTCAAGCTATCCACTGCCGTGGTATGCTCCTGGCTTCCAGATTCGAGAGATCCCAAGCGCTTAATTTCGGCTTTGATCTCCTCTTCCAACAAACTTCTGTTTTCTTCACCCATATTCGTTTCTCCTTTCGTTTTAATAGGGTTCCATAAAAGGAAGTGTTATTTGTGCGGAATAAAGTCTTCACGCTTCACTTCCAATAGGATAGTTCTTTGAGCTATAATTTCATTAACGCTCTTTTTCAGTTCAAGAAAAAGATAGGGTCCGTCCGGATCAGACTTGTCAATACGCAGAAAACCAACAGGATGTTTTCGATAAATGATAAACGAGACGACAAACCCAATCATAATTCCGACAACTACATAGACAACTTCCACGGTGATCTCCTTTCAAATTGTTTTTCAAAAATTTCAACCCGGGGATTTTTCCAGATACTAATTTAACACATATACCTGTCACCTCCATCCGGGTTTTAATCTAAGTTAGAAAAAAAGAAAGAGCCAATGCTATAGTGCATCAGCTCTCACTTCTCCATAAAGGACACTGTTATTCTTGCGAACCCTCGTAGACGATCTTCTTCCGTAAGTCAGACCAGGTTATATATCGGTCTTTACGGCATACGGGGCAATAGAACTTGCTTACTTTACCTCCGATGTCTGTCAGCTCACTGCTGTCGGCTTCAAGCCTGCTCTGGCAATTCGGGCAGTTGAAGCAATAGACTTTTTTCACTGCAATATCTACAATCTTCATTACTGTCTCTCCTTACTAAGTAGCCAGAAAAACCGTCTGTACAAGTCGTAATAAACATCCTTGCAACATGGGATGCCGGTTCTGGCTTTCAAATGGTCGTATGAAATACCCTCCGTTATAGCTTCCAAAATATAACATGAAAGCTCTTCGTCCGTTTCTTTTGCAATCTGTTCCACCATCTTCATGCGATCGGCATAGTACAGCCTCTCATCAATGTGCTTGGTAACGGGATCACTAACAATATTCGTTTTGCAGGGCGGCACTAATTGAGGCCATGAACCCGGATAGTCTATCAACGAATTGTACGCATGACGCCACAACGGGTATTGCAAGCAGAAATGCTTCAATTCGTAATAGCGGTGTTTCTCGATCCAGTAACGATTAGTCTCGGAAAGTTCTGGTCGTATCAATGTACTCATGCGCGTTCACCCCTCCATATATAGCCGGTCTCCTGCCAGAGGAGCTTAGGCGAAATATAAAAGTTGATGCGTCCGTACTTAGAGTTCATTTCCTCTAAATTCGTAACGAGCTTCCCACTCCGAGTAGCTTTTCCGATCGGCAGCCACCCAGATACGATGCCGGCTCGAATCCAGGATGCGTCTTTCCCGTAGACTCGTGCTGCAACTGCCACCGGGACAGACCCCGATGCAAATATAATTTCTTCCATTGGCGTTTGCCTCCTTTCAATTGCTATTTTAGGTTAGGAACGGCTGTTAGTAAAAACAACCTCGGTGGAAACAAGCGCCAGCGAATCATAGTCATTTCACAAGGATAATCTTCAAACCCCAAAGTTTCACAAGTAATAAGACCTTCGAGCACGCCGATAATAATATCTGCTTCATACTGTTTATACGGAAATATAAAGTCAGGAAGCTCTCGATGAACTGCATGGCATTTACAGCACCGAAGTCTTCTAATAGCTACCCATTTTTTGTTTCCGAATTTCGTCCGTACCAATCTTTGAACATGATCGTAGTATTTAAGCTGCCCTCCACATTTGGGGCAAATTGATTGGTTATCACTAATCATATCTCATTTCTCCCTAAACTAATAAGAAAAGTTGGAATGTAGGAGTTGACATTCCTACACTTATGATATATGATTACTAATAGCAAATCAATGGGGAAGGTGATAATAATGCTGATAAAATGTCCTGAATGCGAATTACAAGTAAGCGACAAAGCAGTTTCTTGTCCTCACTGTGGGTTTCCATTACAGCCAAATATAAAGCCAAGAAAACCTCGAAATAAGAACAATAAACGCCGTAGACTGCCAAATGGTTTCGGGCAGATCAGTGAGATCAAGAATCGGAATCTCCGCAACCCATTTAGAGCTATGATAAGTGTCGGAAAGGATTCGAACGGACGACCTATCTGCAAGCCTCTTAAACCGGAGTCCTATTTTCCAACATACAACGATGCATACGCTGCTCTCGTCGAGTACAATAAGAACCCTTACGACCTTGAACCGTCTATTACTATGAAAGAGCTTTACGAGAAATGGGTTGCCGAATACGAGAAGACAGTTAAAAGCACTCGTTCGGTAGCTTCAGCATGGGGGTATTGCTCGGCCGTATATGATATGCGAGTCAAAGATGTCCGCGCTCGTCATGTAAAAGGTTGTATGGATGAAGGCATATCGAAGGTTCGAGGCGAAGAGAAGACACCAAGTGCATCCATGAAGAACCAGATTAAGTCTTTGTTTAACTTGATGTTGGATTATGCCTTGGAGTATGAGCTTGTTGACCGGAACTATTCGCGAACTTTTAACCTCAGTGAGGAAACAATCAAAGATATCGTCACAGTTAAGAACGAGCATATTTCTTTTACGGACGAAGAGATGGACTTGCTTTGGAAACACGCTGATGATAAAATGCTTGTAGATGTCCTGCTCATTCAGTGCTATTCTGGTTGGCGACCCCAAGAACTTGGTTTGCTTGAACTAAAAAATGTAGATTTGGAAAACTGGACTTTTCGAGGCGGTATCAAAACTGATGCTGGTACCGATCGTGTCGTTCCAATTCACTCGAATATTCGTCATTTGGTTGAGCGAAAATATAAAGAGGCTCAGGAACTTGGAAGTCTGTATCTGCTCAACTATGTTAATCCGAATGCTCGTAGCAAAAACACTGCACTTACTTATGCTCGATACCAAAAAGGCTTCAGCATGATTCGAGATGAATTGAATTTGAACCCTGAGCATAGACCGCATGATGGTCGTAAACATTTTGTGACGATGGCTAAGAAGTACGGCGTTGACGAGTACGCAATCAAATATATGGTCGGTCACAAGATCTCTGACATCACTGAAAAGGTTTATACCCAGAGAGAATTTGAGTGGTTGAAAGACGAAATTGAAAAAATAAAATAGCTTGTAAAAACAAAGAAAAGCCTCCCCGAAGTGGTAGCACCAACAAAGGCACTCAGCACAACGAGGAGGCTGACTTTGTATAGGAATATAGATGTATGCGTAGTATAGAAATAATGCACGAGTTACCTACATTTCTCGGTATTTATCCACTTCTAACTACTCTGAAAACAGCGTAATTGCAGGGTTTTAGAAGTGGTTAGACCGTGGTAAGTTTCTATATTAGAAGCAAAATATCCCGTAATTACTGGCTTTTCGAGTAAAAGTGTAGGAATAATGCAGAACTAACCTACATTCCATTGCCCTGTATTGCTATTTATTAGCCGTAAACCACATCCGTAGAGATGGTAAGTCCATCGTCCGACAGTGTCTTGGTTTCCGTTGCAATGACCGTTCCTTCAGAATCCGTGAGAACCGATGTGATTGTTTTCATATCGTCCGAAAAAGTCTTCACAAGCTGGTTCCCATTGGCGTAAACCGTCGTTACAGTCTTATAATCTTTTGAAAAAGTCTTGACGGTGTCACCAGACTGAATATCACTGGCGGAACCTACTTTACCGTCTACATACGACTTAGTCTTTCCGGCAAGTATCTTCATTTGTTCAAGAGATACCAGCTTGTAATCAGGCATTCGATTCACGCTCCTTTGAAAGATTTAGGGAGGGCTGTTACGCCCTCCCCAGAGACTTACAGTCTTTAGGCACCGAAGACCTCAGTGCACATAGCGGTAACTTCCTCGTCGGTAGCACCAGACAGGGTGTCCAGAAACGCCTTGTTTGCATGACTGTGATTGCCCTCAGCAGCGGCGTTGACCTTCTCCTTCAGAGCAGCGTCCAGATCAGTCTCTGCAACAATATCCTTGCCAGCAAGCTTGCCGGTCGGAATAGTCAGAGCAATAGACTTATCCTCAGCCGCAGGGGTTGCCTCAACGCCATTGACTTTGATCTTTTCAATGACGTTCGCCTGAGCACCAGCGGCAATGCCAGCCAGTTTGGTACCTTCAGCATTAGTCATCAGGCGACTGCCCTCGACCTTATTCACCTTCTTACCCAGCTCGGTAGTCATAGTGGTAGTCTTGACATAGTCACCGATGCCAAGCGCGTTAATCATCTTGGTGACATAAGCCACGACAGTAGCTTCCTCGTCAGTACCGCCGATACCGGCAAGGATACCATCCAGACGAGTGATGTCATTAGCCATCTTTGCGGCACCCGTGGTGTCACTCAGAATCCAGTCAGCGATCTCCTTCAGGGTGTCGTAAGACTTGTCGGCACCAGCCACGATCTTTGCGACTTCCTCAGAAGAGATGGTGCGTACAGACTTTCCAGTATCCGCACCGACCAGGGTATCGACAGTAGCCTGAGCAGCCTTGCCGTCGATCAGAGTCTTCAGAGCCGCAGCCAGATCGTCGTAGGCGACCTCACTCTTGCCTGCCAGGGTGCCCAGACCATCGATCTGACCGTCGATGTAAGTCTTAGCTGCCTGAAGAGCAACCTTCAACTGCGCCAGGGTAGTAATCTTAATAGTGTCTGCCATAATACATTCCTCCTAGATGTCATCAGGACTGTAAGTGGGCTCGTCCGGATCGGGATTGACTCCGGTTCCGAAAATATCATCGATCAAACCGTCAATATCATCGTCCGTAGCCATCTCACTCCCTTCGGGAAGACCTCCGGAGTTTGCCTCGATTACAATATCATGCTTCAGCAGTTTGTTGGCTGTCGGCAGTACCTGAACAGTGTCACTGGGGGTGATGTTATATTCGCCCTCATAAATATCACAGTCCAAACCTCCGCCAACAGGTATAGATAAAGCTCCTTGTAAGCTTCCAATGGGCGAAAGGCGACCTTTAATAGACCCGATTCCGCATACTCCACCCATGCTCAGTCAACCTCTTCCGAAAGCTTCAGAATTGCTTTCGAAATAAAGGTATCAACTTTGCCGTTTGCTTTTGTGAGCTGAATGTCATAGACATACTTGCCGAAATTCAGATCTGCTGTGTCTTGAGGCTCAAGCGTCAGCATCATCGTGTCAATCGGGATGTCTTTGACAAGAAGGGGGCGGGGGTCATCGTAATTCTCTTTCATTGCGAAGCGAATGGTATCACCTGCAACAGGAATATACTGTGTCCCGTCCCTTTTGGTGGCAGAGACCAGAGCCTCAAATGTATCACCTCGGGTCAAAGTGATGGTCGTACCAGTAATGTTGTAACTCATAATCTCACCTCCAATTCAAGCATTGTAAGTTGATTTATGAATCGCAAGTTGGTCGACTTCTGTCATGATTCGCTTAGCCGAACCGTTACCGCCTAATTTTTCATAAGGCTTGTACAAGTATTCATACAGATTCTCATACTCGTCCTCTGTAATGTAGCCCCTCTCGATGTAGGCCATACCGAGATAGATAATGCGATCATGAGCCAAACCAATGAGCATTTGCGTTTCAAGATTGTTGTGCTTATTCTCAGCAGCTTTTCGTTTGCTTCGCTCTTGGATATATGCCCAAAATCCAGAAGAAGCAAGTATCGTCCCCAAAATGGTTAATAGCGTTTGCAGCCAGGGTTCCATTTCCATGTATCATCCTCCTTGAAGTCATAAATGAATTAAGAAGCTTGTAGGAAATATCACCCCAAACCTCTTTTAATTAGGCGAGGGAGCCCACCGCAAAGTAGACTCCCTGCCAATTTCGGTTAATCCACAGGATTACCATTTTCGTCAAGACCGAGAGCTTCCAGATCAGCCTTGACAGCAGCCTTGAACTTCGCCGGAACCTGATTAAAGGTCCGACGACCTGCGATGATGAGTGCGACATACAGTGCTACCATGTTGTTACCTCCTATCAAAATTTTGGATAAAATATAAAACATGGTTACTCCTCCTCAGCGATAAGATCGCCGTTGGTATCGTAGCCATATTCTAACAATTTTGCCTCGACATCTGCCTTAAATTTTTCAGGCACCTGGTCGAAGGTTCTACGCTTATTGATGATAAGCGTGGCGTAAAGATTGACCATTTTTGCTACCTCCTCATTCAGGAATCATTGCTGCGACGGCATCGTACAGATCAGCAATTGCTTCCATGATAGCAAGCTGCTGGGAATCGCCAGTTTCCTGACCTGCCATGATCTGAACAATGTTGTCCGAATCATTTGTACCTTTAATGGCGTTTTCAGCCATAAGCAGATTGGTGTATTCATTGAACTCCTGAGGGGTCAACGCCGCTTCCTGATAAGTCCAGTAAGTGGTTTTATCGCCCTGTTCTGAAGTTCGTGTAATACTCGTAATGTCCTTGCGGAGATATACGGTTCCAACAGTAACCTCAAGTGCAGTCGGTTGGACTGTGCTCTCGGCATATTTGTAATTTAACTCCATGCGACTTTCCTCCTTTCGCAGTGTAAAGACTGACGAGTTTTTGATATACCCGCTTCTCATCGTATTTGTCATATCGTGAAACTTTTCGCTTCAATTGCTGGAAGCTAACACATGGTTTTATCCACTTCCGATACATCAAATAGGTATCGGTGCAGTCGATCCACCCAAGATAAGACAACATTTGCCGAGCATCGAGTATGGTTGCTTTCTCCTTTTTGGAGATTTTGCGAGCTTTTCTCGTGGCCTTGTACATAATGAATTTTCGAAGAATCGTTCGATTACGATAAAAACGAAAGCCCATGAAGTCCAGATCACGCCCCTGGTTGTTGCCATAAGAAAAGCGAAAGACTTGCCAATTCGCTTTAAGTTCCAAGCCAAGCTCCATTTCCAGATAATCGGAAATTGCTTGCCTCATGCGGTGCAAAACCCTCTTGTTGCTTCCGAAAATGACCATATCGTCCATGTAGCGCATATAGTGCACGACACAGAGCTGCTCCTTGATGAAATGGTCTAAACCCTGTAAATACCAGTTAGAAAGCCATTGAGAAGTATAAAAGCCAAGTGGAATACCAACCTCTGTAACATCGATAATGCGGAATAATAGCTCCAACATCTTCTCGTCATGAACGGTCTTCTTCAACTTGGCTTTCAAACGATCATGTGGAATAGAATCGAAGAAATGGCGAATATCCATTTTGAGGACATACTTACAATTCTTCGGGTCAATCCTGATCCACTTCTCAATAACCAGCTTTCCTTTATGGGCACCTCTGCCCGGAAGACTGGCATAGCTGTGTTCGTACATTCCCTTGCAGAACATCGGCTTCATGGCATTTACGATGCAATGCTGAACAAGCAGCTCTTCCATCGTAGGGACAATAATAGTGCGCTCCTTGCGAGTAATCCCATCATAAATGTAAACCGGCACATGCTCGGCGTTTTCGTAGTTGACTATCCAATCTAAGGATTGTTCAACTGCGGCATCGTCAGACATGTGCCGGTGTTTCATGATTTTACGGAATCTCTTGCTGTGCTTTGCTTGAGACAGAGCGTACCGTCGGTTCGTTTCGGATATTGTTTTTTCGTACAAGTGGTTATAGGATTTCATGTTCTCTCTTATCCTCTCATCCGCTTTCGACTTATTCTCAGCTACTCACAGATGCTTGCACCGAGTTAATTTTCACCAAGTGGTGAGGAAGAGATGCGGATATCTCTTGCCATTTTGAAATGGCGGCATACACTGCATTATAGAGAGCTTCTTATGGATAAGATAGAGCCGCGCCATTGTTCGAGTTCGAATTGGACGCCGTATTGTTCAGATTAGCGTAGAAAGGACCGACCATCAGGTCATTGTTCCAGTTGCCGCCGACATACGCGCTGGGCGCAGTGTATACCCCTAATATTTAATTATTTTCGTTTACCCGGCGAACCTAAGGTTCTCCCGTCCTCTCCTCGCTGCTTACGCAGCAGCAAGCGGTTTACAAGAGAGAGCCGCGCCACGGTTCGAGTTCGAATAGGACGCCGTACCGTTCAGATAAGCGCAGAAAGGACCGACCACCAGGCCACTGCCCCAGTCGCCGCCGACATACGCGTAATCGATCTGGTTGTTATCGTACCACATGCCGTCAGCCTCATAAGTGCTGCTGGAACCGCTTGCAGTAACAGGCAGCCGTCCGGATGC
>ERZ779991.159-NODE-159-length-9560-cov-2.30531_pt1 | contig 9560 bp, 8 predicted proteins | sample MGYA00511180_ERZ779991 | MGnify/ENA primary metagenome ERZ779991 (study PRJEB29588, sample SAMEA2145068) | human gut metagenome | biome: human gut; feature: human-associated habitat; material: faeces | place: Denmark | collected 2008/2010 ... | reverse complement strand
CATCTGCTTGACCATCTCGCCACCGATTGAACCGGCCTGCTTAGAAGTAAGGTCGCCGTTATAACCCTGCTTGAGATTTACACCAACCTCATTAGCAGCTTCCATTTTGAATCTGTTAAGAGCTTCCTTAGCTTCCGGAACAACGTTCTTGGAACTTGACATTTGAAAACACTCCTTTTCATTACAATTTGCGTTTGCATTACTATTTTTTACATTGAGCGTTTTTATATTAAATAAAATAAATGCTAAAAATGTTATTTTTTGTAACTTAATAAGCGGATATTTCAAATGCGTTGTTTGATTCTATATAAAACTCTTTTAAAGACGAGCTTATTACTTATTATATGAGAATTGATTTTTCGTATTTTTATTCGTTTCGGTGTGATTCTCATAAAATCGGCGGCTTGAATTTCGCTTCAAAACCCACCCAAAAGCTGTCAATTTTCGTTTCAAAAATCATAAAATTTCAAAATCAAAGTCTTTCATATTCTTTGCCGATAAATCCTAAAGCACGGTGCATTAAATCTTGTTGACCGTGTATAGATTGCTCTTTTGCTCGCCGCCGATAAACCGCTTCGAGATCGTTATGTACCCGCCGCTTTCAAGCGAACGCAAACTTTTCTGCAAGTGGATGCACACATCGAACAGCTTTTTGCAATCATAGGCACCGACCAAAAACTTTGCCATGCCGAGTCCTTTGCACGAACGAGAAAAGAATAAACAATAAATTCATTTGGCGATAACCGTTCATCAAAAATTCTGTTCGGCAAAAGAAAAAATTGCCCACTGCAATTTTTACGCATACGAAAACCTCCTTTAAAATTATTCTAGAGAATATTTTGCCGAGTGGAAATCAAAAAGAAAAGCATCGTTCAAAAAACTCCCTCTGCTATACGGAGAAAAATCCCCGTTTTGTTCGGGTGTTTTGCAAAATTCTTTACACCTTGGTTACATTTGATTTCACCATAACAAAAAATATCCCTCTATAATACAGAGAAAAAATTGAGTTTTGTTGATGTGTTTTTAGAAAAAATTTATAAATTATTTTCACGCAAAAGAAAAATCCTCACCATACAGGCAAGGATTATCAATATCATTTTACAATTTAGATATTTGATTTTTTAGTATATTCAACAGTTCGGGAATGTCGTTTTACGAGAACTTTCTCAATTCTCAAGTTTTTTTAGAACATTCATAATTGCACCTCTGATTGAAAAATAATGCAGTAATTGCACATTGTCAACCGTAAATATGCAAATATTGCATTCTTATAGAAATATTATATGCAAAATACGATAGCGCATTCAAATTAAAATTATATTTTTTTAACTTGTAAAAGTAGGTTTGCCCAAAATGTAGGCAAGTAACAGAGGTGCACATGAATGGAAAAGTTACCAGAATAATATTGTTTGAAAAAGGATACCGCTGCTTAATAATTGGGCTGTAAGATGATTTATGACTTATTAAACTGTCTATCAAATGCAGGCTGTAAATGTGCCAAATTTTAATTATTTTATAGTTTAAATATTGACTTTTTATTTGTCATTTGATAGAATAACCGCGGTTAGCTTGTGCTAACTAAAAATTTTAATGTCAAGTTAGCAATGGCTAATAAAATACGGAGGACAAATATGTTTAAAAAATTATCGATTTCATTGACTGCAATAGTTTTTGCACTTGCACTTACCTGCACTTCGTTCGGTGCGTTTGCAATGGGTCCGAGCGAGGACGGTGTTTACGAAGTGCCGATTGAAATGTGGCACGCAGAAAAAGAAAGAACATCTATGGGTGATAGCTATATTGTTCACACCGCACTTCTTACAGTTGACGGTGATGAAAAAACGCTTACAATAGCTCCTGCCGAAACAACAAGCGATATGCATTTTTGGTATTACAAGGACGGCTCTGTTGAGGGCGACACAGTAGAAGTTGAGCAAAAGAATAATGTTGAAATTGACGGAACTGAATATGAAACGGCTTTTGAATTTCCGATTAAGAGCGACAATGAATTTGTCGGCGTAAAATTTGCCGCTTCGGCTATGCCTTTATCACCTTCTGCAAGAATTAAAATAGATTATGACAGTGCAAAAAAAATCAGAGATGTAAAAAAAGAAACAACCACCAAAAAAACCACTACCACTACAACTACAACGACAACAACAAATACTACAACGACAGCAACAAATACTACAACGACAACTACAACAACTACTACAACTACAACAGCACCAACCGTTACCGAGCCTAAAGAGGAAACGGTTAAAAATAAAAAAGTTCCGATCGCCATTGCCTGCGGCGTAGTGGGTGCGGTTGCATTTGTGCTTGTAATGACTGCTGTTATCAAGAAAAATAAACATGACTGATTGGGGCGAAGTATGAAAAAAATATTTAAGAAATTTCAAGTTAAGGATTTTGTGTTTTTGGCTGTCTTATCCGCAGCGATGACATTGTGCGGCGGAATAACGATGCCGCTTGTTATGCACACCACCGTTTTCGGACTGCGTAACATGGCAGCCGCACCTATTTATTCGATTTTCGTAGCAATTGGACTTATGAAAGTAAGAAAGCCGGGTGCTCTCACAATTATCGGACTTTTTTCGGGCGCACCGCTGATTTTCTTTTCGACGGTTATGTTTTTTAACAATTTTGTTTCCGCAATCATAGCGGAATTGATTATGCTTTTGATTTTCAGAGGCTATCAAAAGAAAGTTTCCGTTTTCGTTACAACGGGGCTCTATATGCCGTTTTCACTTCCGATTTCTGTTCTGTTCAGCCTTTGGCTCAATGGGCAAAGTTACGCTCAGCTTACAGCAAATCCGAAAATTTCTGTTTTAACATCAATCGGCACAATTATATTGGCATTTTTGGGTGCGGCAATCGGAATGAAAATCGCCGCAGAACTTCAAAAGGCAGGTAAATTAAAACCGTACGGAGAAGATGATAATGCTTGAAACATTTGAGGCTAAAAAGCCTTTTTATCCGCTGATTTCATTTTCAGTTTCCGTAATAGTGCTGATATTCGGAATGCTTTTTTCCAAAAATCTTTTGGCTTTTGCTTTTGCCACGGCAATTTTTGTGCTTTACTCAGCATTCGGTCTTTTTAAAAGCACATGGAAAATGACCGTTGCAATGGCGATTTGCGGACTTATTATAGGCGGTCTGTCATTTTTGACAAACAGAAGTTTGGACGCATTTTGGCAAACACTTTTAAGAATGATTCTCTTTGGATTGTGTGCCGTGCCGATGGTAAGCACATCACCCTGCAATCTAACACGCTGTCTTGCAAAGCTGAAATGCCCGAGAGTTATAACGCTCGGCATGCTTGTAACACTTAAATTTATTCCGGTTTTAGTGGGTGAAATAAAGCAGATCTGGGAGGCGATGAAGGTCAGAGGTGCAAATATGAATTGGTACCGACCGAGTTGCATTTACCGTGCGTTTATTATTCCGCTTGTTATGCGAATCATCGGAATATCGGATACTCTTTCCCTTTCGCTTGAAACAAGGGCATTTACACTTGATGACAGTACAAGCTCGGTATATAAAGTAATAAAAATAAAAGCAAGGGATTTCGTATTTCTTGCCTGTGTTATCGTGCTTTGCGCAGGCGGAGGTGTTATGATATGGGCATAGCGATAAGACTGAAAGAAGTTTCTTTTAAATATGACGGTGCTAAAGAAAATGTGCTTGAAAATATAAATCTCACCGTGGAATACGGCGAAACCGTGCTTTTGTCGGGCGTTTCCGGCGAGGGAAAAAGCACCCTGCTTTCGATAATAAACGGTGTTATTCCGTTCGTTAATTCGGGCGAATTTTCAGGCAGTGTGGAAATAGACGGCAAGGATGTTACAAAGCTGAAAATCAGCGAGCGTTCAAAGCTAATCGGCACTGTGCTTCAAAATGCGGACGAACAAATTATTTATGATTTAGTAAACGAAGAAATCGCTTTCGGCTGCGAAAATCTTAATATTGCGTCCGAAGAAATCGACAGACGCATTGAACGATTCACAACGCTTATGCAAATAGAAAAAAACGCAAAAACAAAAACACTTTCCGGTGGTCAAAAGCAACGCCTGATAACCGCTTCTACCCTTGCGATGGAGCAAAAAATCATTATTCTTGACGAACCGCTTGCAAATTTGGACACTCATACAGCACACATTTTGCTGAAAGCACTTCGTAATTTGGCAAACAGCGGATATGCCGTTTTAATAGTTGAGCACAGGCTTGATGTTGTGAAAAACTACATAGATAAAGTTATGCGAATCGAAAACAAACAGCTTTTTACAAGTACGGACATAAACGACTTGAACAGCGGAATAAAAACAATTCCTCATGCCGACGGCTCTTTGCCCGGCGAAGTGCTTATAAAAGGCGAAAAACTCTTTTTTGCCGCAGGTGACAGAAATATTATAGATGGACTTGATATAGAAATTCGGGCAGGCGAACGAATAGTTTTGCTCGGTGAAAACGGATGCGGAAAAAACACCCTTATGCGCATGCTTGCAAGACTGAATAAGCCGAATGACGGTATGCTCAGCCAAACAATAACAAAAAGCAAAAAAGCAAACAGCAAATGGTTTTCAAAGGTGGGATATGTTTACCAAAATCCAGTCTATCAGCTTTTTATGCCAACGCTTTTAAGCGAGATTTCCTTTAAGGCAAAAAGCGAGAAAATAGCAAGGGAAATGATAAATGCCTTTGGACTTTCGGGACTTGAGCAGAGGCATCCGCAATCACTTTCCGAAGGGCAAAAACGGCGTGCCTCCATTGCTGCCGTCTGTGCAAGCGTTTCTTGACGAGCCGACGGTGGGTCAGGATTACAAAAACCTTTGTAAAACGGTTGAAACCGTAAATAAAATAAACAAGAACCTCGGCACGGCAATTGTTACCGTAACGCACGATAAACGATGTGCCGGTGCTCTTGCAGACAGAGTGCTGATTATGGAGAACGGTAAAATATCACGGCAAGGCGATTACCGCCTCGCAAATGAATTTTTGGATAAATAACTTAATTTAGGGAGAAAAGAAATGATTAAAACAAGACTTATAGAGCAAGTACCTTCTTCAAAGAAGTACATTGCCCTAACAGTTCTTGCGCAGTGGTTGAAAACGGTTGCAAACATCGTTATGATTTTCATTCTTTCAAATCTACTTGCGCAAATTCTCGACGGTAAAGCGTTTGATTTTAAAGGACTTTTGCCTTATTTGGTCGCAATTGCGGCGGTTATGCTTGTACGCTATCTTTGCGGATACACAAGTTCTCAGACTGCGTTTTTCGCTTCAAGCGAAGTAAAAAAAGTGCTTAGACAAAAAATGTATAAAAAGCTTACACGAATGGGAGCATCTTACAGCGAAAAGGTACCAACATCAGAGGTGCTTCAGGTTTTTGTTGAGGGTGTAGACCAGCTTGAACTTTATTTCGGCAAATATCTGCCGCAGTTTTTCTTTGCTATGCTTGCACCGATAACGCTTTTTGCCGTGCTTGTGTTCGTAAGCTGGAAAGCGTCGGTGGTGCTTCTTATTTGTGTACCCCTTATTCCGCTTTCTATTGTTGCAGTTCAAAAAATCGCAAAAAGACTTCTCAGCAAATATTGGGGAGTATACACAAACCTCGGCGATACTTTCCTTGAAAATATCCAAGGCTTAACAACACTCAAAGTTTATCAGGCGGATGAACGCAAGAATGTTGAAATGAATGAAAAAGCCGAAGAATTCAGAAGAATTACTATGAAAGTCCTTACAATGCAACTCAATTCCGTAAGTGTTATGGATATTGTTGCATATGCAGGAAGTGCAGTAGGTGTAGTAATTGCAATCATTCAGGTAAAAAACGGCACAATCACTTTACCTCAGGCATTTTTAATCATTATGCTTGCGGCTGATTTCTTTTTACCGCTCAGGCTTCTCGGTTCATTTTTCCACGTGGCTATGAACGGTATGGCGGCAAGCGACAAACTATTTAAGTTGCTTGATACAAAAGAGGACGAACACGGAGCGGAAATTCCTGAAAATCTTGACGGGGATATCGAAATTAAAGACCTTTCCTTTTCTTATGACGGCGAAAAAACCGTACTTAACGATATTTCGGCAACCTTTAAAAAGCACGAGCTTATAAGCATAGTAGGCGAATCGGGTTGCGGCAAAAGCACGCTTGCTTCCCTGCTTTGCGGAACAACTAAAGGCTACATCGGCAGTATAACAATCGGCGGTGTTGAAATTAAAGATATTGATGAAAAAACACTTATGAACAACATCACTGCCGTAAACTTTAATTCCTACATTTTTGCAGGTACGGTTAGGGAAAATATGCTCATAGCTGACAAAAGTGCCAGTGACGAAAAGATGATTGAAGCATTGAAAATGGTAAACCTTTGGTCATTTTTAAGTGAGCAAGACGGACTTGATACTAAACTTAATCAACAAGGAAGCAATTTTTCGGGCGGACAAAGGCAAAGGCTTGCCATTGCAAGAGCCTTGCTTCACAACACACCGATATATGTTTTTGATGAAGTAACTTCAAACATAGACGCCGAAAGCGAAAACGACATTATGACCGTTATTCATAATATGACTAAAATCAAAACCGTTATTCTTATCTCCCACAGGCTTGAAAATGTGGTAGGCAGTGACAAAATTCTTCTGCTTGATAAAGGCAAAATTGAGGAAAGCGGTACTCATTCTGAACTTATGTCTCTTAATAAAAAATACAAGCTGATGTATTCCACTCAAGCAGAACTTGAAAAATATGCAAAGGAGGAAGCGTAATGAAAAGAAAACAATCAGGTTTCAAAATTATGATGCGGTTGATAAAACTTGTTAAGCCGCTTGCTTTCTTCATGGTACTTGCAGTTATACTCGGCGTTACAGGCTTTCTTTGCGCAATTCAAATTACGGTGCTTGGCAGTATGACGCTGCTTACAGCTGCAGGTATAAACGGTGGACTTGCAATAAAAACGGGTTGTATTTGCATTATTATTTTTGCGGTTTTGCGTGGCTTTTTACACTATGGCGAGCAAGCGTGCAACCACTATATTGCATTCAAGTTGCTTGCCATTATTCGTGATAAAGTATTCAAATCGCTTCGCAGGTTAACTCCGGCTAAACTTGAAGGTAAAGATAAAGGCAATCTGATATCGCTCATAACAAGTGATATTGAACTTTTAGAAGTTTTTTATGCTCACACGATTTCTCCGATTTGTATTGCGTTTTTAACAAGCCTTGTTATGCTGATATTTATCGGAAGATACAGTATTTGGCTTATGCTTGTTGCACTTGCGGCTTACATTACAGTCGGCATTATTATTCCGCTCGTTTCTTCAAAATTTAACAAAAATATCGGTATGACCTACCGTGAAAATTCGGGTGCACTTTCCGGCTATGTGCTTGACAGTATGAGAGGACTTTTGGAATCAATCAGATACAATTCAACCGATACCCGCCTTAATGAAATGAACGAAAAAACCGATGAACTTAATTCACTTCAAAAGAAGTTAAAGAAAATTGAGGGGCATAATATTTCAATTACGGATATTTCGATTATCTTCTTTTCAATCACAATGCTTTTAGTTGCAATTTGCCTTTACCAAAAGGGCACAATCGGATTTGACGGACTTATTGTTTCAACCGTTGCAATGATGAGTTCATTCGGTCCGGTTGCCGCACTTTCAAACCTTGCAGGCAATTTGACTCACACCCTTGCAAGCGGCGAAAGAGTGCTGTCAATTCTTGATGAAAGCCCTGTTGTTGAAGAAAACATCAGCGGCAAAGAAGTTGAATTTGACGGTATGGAATGCAAAAATGTAGGCTTTGCATATGACAAAGAGCAAATTCTTGAAAATTTCAATATGAAAATTCCAAAAAACAAAATCATTGCTATAAACGGACCGAGCGGTTCGGGTAAATCGACTGCGCTTAAACTTATGATGCGTTTTTGGGATGTAAACAGCGGCGAAATTGATATGTCGGGTGAAAACATTAAAAATATTAAAACATCATCACTTCGTAACAATCAGAGCCTTGTAAGCCAAGAAACTCAATTGTTTAACGATACGATTGAAAATAACATTAAAATTGCAGATTACAACGCAACAAGAGAAGAAGTTGAAATTGCCGCAAAAAAAGCCTCAATTCACGATTTTATAATGACTTTGCCTAAGGGATACGACACAAATGTAGGCGAACTCGGTGATTTGCTTTCGGACGGTGAAAAACAGCGTATAGGTCTTGCAAGAGCGTTCCTTTGCAACTCTCCTATGATTATGCTTGACGAACCCACAAGCAATTTGGACAGTTTAAACGAGGGCAACATCTTAAAATCTATAAACGAAGCAAAGCACGGCAAAAGCATTGTTTTGGTTTCTCACAGAAAGTCAACGGCAAAAATCGCTGACGAAGCTTACACCGTTTACAGAGGCAGATTATCATGAAAAAAGACAGAATCACACGAGAAAAAGAAATGTTACCCGAAATGGTAAAAATTTATTGCCACGGCGTGCATAAATCAAAAAAAGGTACTCTTTGCAAGGACTGCCAAGAACTTACTGATTATGCGCTTTTCAGGCTTGATCATTGCCGCTGGGGAAACGATAAAAACTTCTGCTCGCAATGTCCCTGCCATTGCTACAAACCCGATATGCGTTCAAAAATAAAAGAGGTTATGCGCTATTCTGGGCCGAGAATTATGTTTTATCATCCGCTTGTGGGTACCATTCACGGCATTGAAACGATAAAAGGCGTTATCAAGGCAAAAAAGAAAAGCAAATAACACCAAAAAATATTGACTCTCATACAAACAAAGTCTTTGCCGTAAGGTAAAGGCTTTTTTCTTTCATGGTGAAAAGAAAAAGCACCAATGCTCAATTAAGCATCAGTGCTGTTTTACAAGATTTGTATTTATTTCAATACAAAACGATATTTGAATTTTCTTTTGCGAAGTTTTGCATTTTTTTCGTGTAGCCGTTAATGCAAAAGAACACAAAGTATTCATTTCTGTTTTGTTTATTCCAATTTACTTTTTTCGCTTTTTCAAGCAAGTCGTAATACACATTAACATCAAGCGGCTTTTTGGTATATTTGCATTCGCCGAAGATGATGTTATTGAAATTATCTGTTGCGACAATATCAATTTCTGTATCTTTTCTGTCCCACCATTTGCCGGTTTTTGTGGGAGTGAAACCGAAAAATAAATGCTAAAAATGTTATTTTTTGTAACTTAATAAGCGGATATTTCAAATGCATTGTTTGATTCTATATAAAACTCTTTTAAATACGAGCTTATTATATGTGAATTGATTTTTCGTATTTTTATTCGTTTCGGTGTGATTCTCATAAAATCGGCGGCTTAAAACCGTATTGCGTTTCGTTAAACAAAAAAATCTTGATAATAAAGCGATTGTATGTTAAAATATTTTCCGTAAATTTTGACAGAGGGTGAAAAATATGTCAGGGCACTCAAAATGGAGTACTATCAAACGTAAAAAGGAAAAGACCGATAATGCCCGTGCAAAGGTATTTACTAAAATCGGCCGTGAAATAGCTGTTGCCGTCAGAGAGGGCGG
>ERZ779991.152-NODE-152-length-9918-cov-3.41225_pt1 | contig 9918 bp, 17 predicted proteins | sample MGYA00511180_ERZ779991 | MGnify/ENA primary metagenome ERZ779991 (study PRJEB29588, sample SAMEA2145068) | human gut metagenome | biome: human gut; feature: human-associated habitat; material: faeces | place: Denmark | collected 2008/2010 ... | reverse complement strand
GTTTTTCCTGTTTGCTGGGTATTCTTTTTTCTTTTTTCTTGTTTGCTGGTGTCCCATCACGCAACCCCCAAACCTCCCTCGAAACCGCCACGAAAACCCAAGACCTTCCGCTACCTTGTTCCACGTGGAACGCTGATTTAGTCTAGGATATCGAGGTCTTTGTTCTTGATTGCCTTACATACTTGCCTAATACAATGTATTGATAATAAAACCAATAAAGAAACTATGATTATAGGCAGAGCGTCGCCCGTAGCTATAACATACCGACCTAACTCAAACGCCATGTACCCACAAAACAAGATAAGTACGAAATATATAAATACACCCATAAAAATATACAATAAGTAACCGTGACTTTAAAATTGAACACAAATAACATAATTAATTGGGTATCAATAATATAATATATATCAATCCCTAGAGCTACCTCTAAGGAAAGATAAGCCTAGATATAGATAAAAAATATACAATAAGTACCGCCTATTATATACCTTTTAGGATCGATTCAAGCGCAAATCCATGCATAAGGGTACAATTCACCCGCCCGTATGGATATAGACATATACAAAATGATACATAATAAAGTATTTTACTTACATATTTATAATTAAGGCTTAAAATTTACCGCCTCAACACTTTTATGTGTAAGCAAAACATATGATTATGCTGTCATTTTGTAAAATTAGACACAAAAAAGCCCTTCCGTCCTATATCACTACAGTACAGAAGGGCACAAACTTTAAAATCAAATAAAAACAAACGATCTATTGTCGTAATTTGTTTGCCATATAACTAACACGTTTCCGCCTACATTTATCAGAATCTCTACTACAATCTAATTTATTAGACTTGTATAGATCTTTGGTAAGCTCAATATAAAACTCCATTTGAGACTTTCTTACAGCCTCTAAAGCCTTTTCTTTTTGAATAGATAGTTTCCTATTCAAATTATCGAATTTCTTTTTGTACATAATATATTAATTTAATTACACCAATAAGAAACGGACACGGCTATGAAGGAACAAAGCCGCCGTTATCAATACAGCCAGACACACTACACCCGCCCGATTCCCTTTGGTTTGTCCCTTTGCCTCGAACGAACGAAGCCAAATACGTACATACGTTACCCGTGATACGTACCGACAAGGCGCATTAAGTACGTCAATTTAACCGTACTAAATACCCTTGTAAGGGATGTTATTTGCTATCCGTACGCATATTAGGTATTTAAGTTACCCTAATATACGTCGTATTGATACATTAGCACGGTAATAACACCGTAATACACTCAATGCGTGCTACTCTCACAACGCATTAACATACGCCCTATACATGCGTATATACACCAATATACCCCGTGTTTTACACGGCCTACTAGGTTGACCTAGCGTACTTACCGTATTGATATAGATCTAAAGATAATAACCAGCATCACGACTGGATACTGATCTAAACCACATTGTTAAGCGGCGGCCTATCTACTGCGAGCTCTCGATACTCTAACGACCCGCAATATATCCATATCAAAATGTTAAATATCGTGTGTTTTTAGTCTGAGTCCAGTTGCACCACGTGGAGGTAAACACATGCAACCATAACGGGCCGTTGTAGCCCGTTGTATTATCTATCATTTTTAGGGTGCGTCAAATAGTATGTAACGCACTTTGCAATGAGATTAAATGTATACCGTTTGATAGGTACGGCGCATTTTATAATACGCTTGTCGGTGCCATTGAACGTTTCATAATATATACCAAAATCAAACTCTATAGGCTCGTTGTATCCAAAACGTTTATGAGACGATCCGAGTATCGCTATATCCTCTATTTCGTTCATTTTAAGCTTCTTGTTTTTATCCTGATCGTTTTTATCATAGTATTCGCGTTCAACTTCTTTGTATGCACAAAATGTATCGTCAACCCGTGGCAGTATCTCCTTACAAAGTTGTATCACTACCTCTTTATCTTTTGCCAAATTGACTAAAGCGGGGACGATCGATTTGTCTACTTTAATCTCATTTTCTTTTAAAATCTCATTAATTTCTTTTCCGGACTTAAAGAGCTGGCACCAAGCCTTGACCGCACCTGTTAACGTTTTCTCACTTGCTTTCTTTACCTCATTTTGTACTTTGTTTAAATCTTTGCTAGTCATTAGATTTTACCCATACCTTTGGGATTTATATCGGTATCTGGTACACCGGTTTGTTAATATTGTTATCTCACACTGCAAATATACTACATGTTTTATTTTCAAACAAATATTATGCAATAAAAATTCAACGATTATATATAATAAAACTAATCAAATGTAAATGTATATTAAAATATTGGTTTATATCATTGATAATCAACAAGTTAAATGAAAAATAAGCATTCTTTTTTCGGCTCGCAGATCGTTTGCCGTTCCTGTTTCCCGTACTTCGTGGATTGGGGGGGCTGGTCCAAAAACGGCAGCCCGGCCGGGGTGATTTCGGGGAGGTGGTTCCGTCCCGCATATCCCGCATATCCCGCATATCCCGCATATCTCCGCATATCCCCCATCCTCACCACCTATCCCGCATATCCTAATATATCCGGCGTCCCAACATATTCCTATGTCCACATCCCTCATCCCCTCACGACCTTCTCATTAATTTTATTATATTTGCGATATAATTAAAACATAACATATTATGAATAAAGAAGTTGAATATATGGGGGGGGTATTTTAACCCTCAGATAAGGAGGGGGGTATGTTTAGGCGCAGGACTTCTTCTCCCGGTAAGATCCACTACCGCGTTAATATAAACAAGAATATGTGTCTTGGCGTTGTAGATATATATATTGATGGGAAGCCATATCAACCTGGTTTTAACGGATCTTATCTTGATATATATCGCGATAAGAAGATAAAAACTATAAGCATAAGTGGCCAGATATCATATCTAAATCCGAAAAATGAGTACAATGTTATTTTGGGCATAAGTGGAGGTATTATAGAGGGAACCCTTACGTATCAATATAATTCGGGTATGCATTGCGAGTTGGCTAATAAGGTGATATACGGGAATAGGATAACTAATTTTGTTCCTGTAACGGTGATAAAAGATCCTGGGAAGATCATTAATTTCACTTACAGATCTGAATTACAGACTCAGGTTTTAGATGAAAGTTATGTAAGTTGGGATGGTGATTATGTATTAAACGATAATTGTATAGTAACTGATCTTTGTTCGGGATGTGAATCTTATGCCTATGGGAAAAGTTCTCATGGTAACTATCGAGTAACGGTAAGGATAGTGTAATCCCAAGGGAAGGAGGGAGACCTCGTCCTTCCGGGCCTGCCCCATCCTACCACCGCCTCCCGTTCTTTTTGGCTTCTCAGGTATTGTCTTTGACCGGATATCAAAAATTCATATCTTTGGAACAAAACTAAAATCATGTTTAGAGACATACTTCATAAGATCAAGATCTTCTTCTGCGACGATGACGTTGAGAAGATATATGTAAGGGACAGTACGGTTATCCTCAACAACGAGATACATAGGATGTATGATGAGATACTTAATGAGCTAGGTGATTTGGCTACGGTCGTATCAAGGAACTACGTATATGGTAGGATAAAGGACAGGACGGGATTAAGTATCCGTCATAGTTGTAAATTTTATAGAAAATCATAGAAATAACTAAGATATCCTACTCCATTTTAGACGCTTCAACACAACCGGCAACCCGGCTGCTCTGCGTCCGTATAGCCGCATCAACTCCTACGGCTTGTATATTTATTGCGGCGTTGAGATCCCTGTCGATCTCCAAGCCACAATCTTTACAAACAAATGTTCGATCCGATAATTTCAGATCTTTATTCTTCCAACCACATCTTGAACATGTTTTTGATGATGGGTAAAAACGATCTATAACAATCAGTTCTTTACCATACCACCTACACTTGTATTCAAGCTGGTTACGGAACATCGAGAAAGAAGCATCAGATACAGAACCGGCAAGTTTGTGGCTCTGTAACATACCAGAAACATTTAGATCTTCAATGCAGATAACATCGTAATTATTTACCAACATCGTGGTCAAATTATGCATGTACCATGAACGCTTGTTGGCTATATCACAATGAAGTCTTGATACTTTTAGCCTGCATTTGTTTCTTCGATTACTTCCTAATTTCTTTCTCGACAAATGTCGTTGCATCCTTTTTAACTTCGCTTGGTTCTCACGAAGAAAATGGGGATTCTCAACAGTCATCCCATCGGATAATGTAGCTAATGTCTTGATCCCTAAATCAACTCCGACTGTTTTGCTAGTTTTCTGTTTGTAGCACTGTTCTGTTTCTACAAGAACTGATACGAAGTATTGACCAGCACGGTTCTTTGAAACGGTACAGGAGATAAAACGAGCGTTGTATGGAACTCCACGATCAATAACAATCTTAACCCATCCGATCTTTTCGATCCGGATCTTATTGTCAGCGATTTTAAACTTCGGAAATGGCAATCTAAACGACTGATTGTCGTGTTTATTTTTATAATTCGGTCTACCGAATTTCTCTTTCCTGTTATTATTGAAGTACTGTCTGGAGAACTCGATAAAGTCCCGTTGCTTCTGCTGTAAGGTAGCTGCCGATACTTCATTTAACCAAGGTTTTTCAATAACAAGATCCGACTTTGTCGGGAATTTCGGATTAGGGTTTGTTTCTTTATCGTATGAGTTAAATGAGTCAACACAAGCGTTCCATATAACACGAACACATCCGAATGTTTTTGCAAGAAGTTCTTCTTGTGTTTTGTTCGGATACATACGATATTTATATGAACGCTTTATTAGACTCATTATCAATTCATTTAATATATCAAATATACAAATAATTCTATGATTTTACAATGAATTACTATCGATTTTGTAATTATTTAATCATACTATCTTTTATGCTAACCATAATCCCGATCTTGCTTTCTTACGATATCAGGGATGAGATCATTGAGTTGATTGAGGATATGGATAATCAGATCGTGGTAGACACATCGGTATATAAAACGGATCTGCCCTAGGAATTACCTAGGGCAGGTGGTATGCTATTTTCTTTTAACATACTTATCTATCAGATCTATTGATAGTTTAGCGCCCAGTTCTTCCTCCAACAGGTTAAGGTAGTTCCGGTGCAGGCATCCGCCCCTCTCCACCTCCCTAAAGCCGGCCCCGTCCCGGATCCTGACCAGCCCTTTCCTTGGATCCATGTCGATCAGATCCCGAAGCTCGTTCATGTTCTTGAACCGGTTCTCTATTATCTTAAATACATCGATCTTAGGTTTCTTATCCTTGATCTTTATCTTAACCCTTCCGCTCATGATCACCTCCCCGTGCTTCCGAATCCACCATCGCCTCTATCGGTATATCCGAGGTCATCCAACGACTTCACCTGATCCCATACGATACGTTCCCTCCTACGGATAAGCAATTGAGCTACCTTGTCCCCAACCGAATAAGAAGGATCATCATAACAATCCACACGTCTACATACTACCATAATCTCGCCTCTATATCCTTCGTCAACGGTTCCCGGGGCGTTTTGGATAACAGACTTTGTTTTGGTGATGCTACTACGAGGGCGTATTTCCATCTCATAATCCTCCGGCAATGCTACATGTACACCGGTATGATATATGGTCCTGCCTCCGTCAAGTTCTATATCCTTAACAAATAAATCCATGCAAGCATCCTCTTTATGAGCATATTCAGGCAGCTTAGCCCCTTCTTCCAGCCATATCTTGACCTTACACGTATCTATACCATCAAGTAACTCAATTACCTCTTTGTAGCTCATTGGTTGTTCTGACGCCAATGAAATGGCTCTTGCCAATAAATCTTTAATCTTACTCATTTTATCTTGTTTTTAAACTCTTTCCCCTTCGGGCATTGTAATTTACATTCCTCACCACAAGCGGAACAGTTGGGTCTCATTCCGGGCACCCCTCTTCCCCCGTACGGCCAGTAGGCGTAATCGCAGACGCTCCAGAACGCCTCCATCGCCTTGATCTTGGCATCGACGGTTATCTTCTCCCTCACCTTTTTCATGCTCTTCCTGAACTCATCTTTCATATCCTTCCCTTCTATCTGTCTAGCCTTACGTCTCTCATTCCACCAATTATAGTAGAATTTGTCAGCCATCTTATAAGCTTCTGGATCAAATTTATCACGGTGCAGGATAGGGGCGTCCTTGACCTTTCTCAAATTCCTGCCACAAACATAAGCAAGCCCGGCGTACGGAGGTATGTCCTTAGGATCAACCAACCCATCCGGCACGCAGTAGTAGAAGTAGTTGGGCCGGCCGTACCTAGTCCAGCCTCCGGCATCGTACAGGGCTTGCTTCCGAGCCTCGAACCAGCCTTGCATTACTTGGTGCTTTTCCTGTTTCTCGAAATCCTTGTTATAGTCAGCCAACGAGATCTTTACCTCAACCTCATAAGCGTACATAGATCTGGTTATAGCCAGATAATCGGACTCCCAGTTATATACATACAGGTTATTTATCACCCATTTAGGAGATACCAAGAACTGTCTGTTAAGGATATCCAATATCCCTCTTTCAGTGTATTCAGCACCTTTATTTGATTGCCGTGTTCCCATCTCCTGTCAGAGGATTATTCCTATATCCTACCGCCATTATAGCATTACCTATCAACATCCTCAACTTATCCATATCTTTATCATGGAACGAGAAAGTAGTTAAGTTATGTGATTCAGTAATCTTATCATAAGACTTTATCATCAACACAGCCACATACTCACCAATCATCTTCCCGTTCATGATATCAAGATCGATTATGCCGTGATCTATTAGATCAACCACATCCCATCCTGCTGGTAGATACTTTTTTATTTGATTAATATCCATCCCAAATAGTTATTATAAATAGGAGGGTCGTGCTACCCTCCTATAGATTACACACGAAAAATAGAACTGAAAGCGATCTTAAGCACGTAAGATTTTGTTGATTCCCGTAGGCTGTCTACCGGTTATCATTAACTACCGACCTACGGGAATATGTTTAAGAAAACACCATGTGGGGAGTGGGGGAATCGAACCCTTATCCACGCTACGATTAGGAATCGTAAATTCTATCCGTTAAATTAACTCCCCTTTATTCAAAGATCTATAAATTGTATATAATTACCAAACAATATTTTAGTGAATCCGGCTGGAATCGAACCAGCATCTCCAATATTATGGTAATCATCCAATGATCCTCGGATCCATATGTCCCGATCCTCCCGGACAAGGACATCAAACAAAATCTAAACTCTAAATCTAATGACAAACTCTATTAATCCAACTGTGGACCCGGCCGGACTTGAACCGACAACCTTCTGGTTATGAGCCAATTGCTCTTACCAATTGAGCTACGGGTCCTAAATATACCACATCGTCTTTCACAAGAGGATGTGGGACGGAATTTCTCGAAAATCATATAGTAATATCATGAAACTATTGTCCAACATTCTAGCATATAGCACCAATCCTCGAACGGGAATATCTCTATACCTGACCTACCCCATTCCGTCCCCCAACTGTTCTGTAGGACGAAGCCGGCCTTGTCCCAGCCGGTGAGGATAACGGCATGACCTCCCAAGTTCTGTCCTTGGCCTTGCCAGAATCGATTACCATAATTATAGCAATACAGACCTATAACCAGAGGCCCATTCAGCATCAACGCCACCTTAGCTGATACCGGATCTATGATCCTAGCGTAACTGTTTATTTTCTCCCCATCTACGCCTACGCTCTTGATAGACTTGATAGCGTCACGAAGAACCATCCCGTCTTGATCCTTATCCTCTCTCAGATCATATATATCATAAGGAGAGATCTTAGCCGGTCTTTTAACAGCCCTTATACTCTTTCTCCAATTAAGTATCTCAGCTAAGCTTACAGCGGCGCAAATAGGTGAAGAACCTTGATCCACTACGCTATCGACATTATTGATCTTATACTCATCAGGGACAGCCTCGTGCTGCATGTTCATGATAGCGTCCCTATCATCCGCTGGTGATGGTATGTAACCTAGTCCGTAACTCATTTTTTATCTTTTTTATGATAATCAATTATCTTGATATTAAACGTATCGGATCTTTGCCTAACCTGTATTGACCCTCTAGCTTTTCCCTTGGCGTCGTACAGGGCGGTAAAGCCAAAGTTATCGACCCGGCCGTCGTCCAGCGTAAACCGCCACTCCTTCCATTGGCCCATCACGGTCCCGGAAGACACTATAGAATCCACTACATAAGATATGTCAGTAGTATCATATTCCGTATAATAGGTTCTTGACGTACTGCATCCGACAACCGCTAAGGTAAATAACGTTAACAAGAAAAACAAGATCTTATTCACTTTTCTTAGATTTTTTACGTTTCTTAGATTTCTTCTTATCCTCCGCCTTATTCTCGACATTTACGTCAATACCGGCATCAGCGACCTCAGGGGCGTTATTTTCAGGTATATCAATATGACCTGAGTTAGGATCCATCTTATCCTTATCAACAACAACCTCATTAGGAACATCGATGTCTAAAATCTCTGCCTCCAGATACTTGATACGATCTGACATAATTTTATTCTGGTCCTCAAGTTCCTTATATCTTCTTCTAGCCTCATCGAGTAATTTAGATGATAGTTTATGTTTCTTCTCGATATCCATATAAGCCCGTTTAAGAGTTTCTTTCTCTTTTACCGACTCATTATATAGCTCTCTTGATTTACTAAGCTCATTTCCCATCTTAACTATATGAGAATCCTTTGATTCTATATCTTTATTAATAGAATCAATGAGCGTATTAAGATAACTTACTTTCTCATTCAATTCAAATACCTTCGCAAGAGCATTTTTGTAATCTTCTCTTAATTTATTTGAATAGTTAATAGCCTCATCAAGATCCTGTTTTAGAGTATTTATATAGCTACTCTTTACTATCTTCAATCCGAACATCTTTATTGCTGTTATAAGTTTCACGAATATCGGCTTTTATCTTGCCGACTATAATTAACTCAGCTATATGTTTATCTTTCTCGACTATAGCCATATCTTTACGGACATTAGTGACCCTGATCATGATATTCCCGTTATTAGACGAGACGAACGGTGATCCTACCAAAGTAAGTCCCGTATCTCCGGTAAACGACGGCAGCATCATCAACACCCCTATGGTATTATCCGGAAACGACGCCCATACCCCTGTGTCTATATCAAGGACATCACCCTGTCCTAATGGGAAAGCATTACCCTGCTTGATAGGAATATCCTTACCCAACGAGTTCCATGCTTTCGAGAATCTTACGGAGTTAAGGAAGATCTTCCCCTCTTTCTCCATCATCCCTACCATAGGGTCGCAATTCAATCTAACCTCGTTTTGTTTATCATCCGGCTTCTCCTCAAGCTCATCAAGGTCTCTGGCTGATGTAAACGACTTGCTTTCCAGAAGCTTTTTAATATCCTCAATACTGGCCATTATAATTTGATTATTAAATAAACGATCTTCAATCCTAACTTCAAATCAGATGTCTTCTCGAACATCTCCCTAAGAGGTAAGATAGTAGCGTCAAGATCTGACGCTACCCATTCTCCATCCTTATAATACATATTCTTTTCCTCGGAATACGCTACACAAGGTCGATGCCCTAGGTTCTTCATAACCGTATCTACCTTATTTTGGGTAGGCATCGAGACACGGTTCACTTTAGTAGATATATTAAAATTACTTTCCATTAAATTATTCATTTTCAATTAGTTAATCAAAAAGGTAGGTCACTATCGTCTCCAAAAGGAGGATATTGAGGAGGTTGTTGCTGACCTCCAAAAAAAGGTGCTTGGGCTGTCTGAGGCGTAGCCTGCTGGTATGATGGAGGAGGCGTCTGCGGCTGGGCTTGCGGCTG
>ERZ779991.151-NODE-151-length-9995-cov-2.56982_pt1 | contig 9995 bp, 10 predicted proteins | sample MGYA00511180_ERZ779991 | MGnify/ENA primary metagenome ERZ779991 (study PRJEB29588, sample SAMEA2145068) | human gut metagenome | biome: human gut; feature: human-associated habitat; material: faeces | place: Denmark | collected 2008/2010 ... | reverse complement strand
CTGCTACATTATTATTTAAATTTACATTAAATGTTCCAAAATATGCAAATGATGCAACTCCTATAATAATTATTAATAATACTGATGCAAATACTGCTAGTGATTTTGTTATTTTACTTTTTTCCATAATATCCTCCAATCATACATAAATACTGAGGTCATTTTTCTTAAATCTTATACATTTGAGAAAAAACTACCTCGTATTTTCGTATATTACTATTAAATTATACTATCAATTTAGTTAAAAATCTAGTACCATATTCCGTAAAATAGACATTAAATTTTCCTATATTATATGTGTAAGATTTAAGAAAATACGAACAAGGTAAATACTTGGTTTGTAAGAGTTTTATATAATTTTTTATTTAATTAAAAAAAATTCTAATAAAACTTAGAATTTTTGTTTTTTATTAAGCCAATTTTTACCATCAATAATTCTTGCAACAAGCATACTACTTGCACTATCACCGACTACATTTAAAAGTGTTGCTGGGGCATCTATTATTGTGGCTATTATTGTTAGTATCGGAAGACTTGCTATAGGAAAGCCCATTAAACTAATAATAAGCATTTCTGAAATAGTTCCTCCACCAATGGGTACTGCTGTAATTAAAATTGTTGCTAATATACTTACTCCAAGAACTTTAAAAGTGCTAACATCCATACCAAATAAATATACTAGAAACATTATTTTAAATACACTACCTATAATTGAACCATCTTTATGAAACGATGTACCAAGAGGAATTATAGTATCAGCTATATCATCAGAAACACCAATATTTTTTGCAGCTTTTGTATTAACCGGAATTGATGCTGCTGAAGAACATGTTGCAAGAGCTGTAGCCGATGGAACCAGTATATTTTGCCAATATAGTTTTAATCCTTTTTTACCACCAGAAATAAAGGCATATAAACTATAAATAACAAAATAAACAAATGCACATGATACTGTATAAATAATAAGCATTTTTAAATAACTTGTAGCAACACCTGCACCAAACTCGCCTACAAAAGAGGCAAAGTATGCACCTATTCCAATTGGAGCATAATACATAATAATTTTAATAAGCATTTGAAGTACATCATTAAAGCTTTCTAATACCTCAAGAGCTTTCTTACCCTTATCTTTTGCAAAATGAATAGCAAGACCAGTTAAAATAGATATAACAATTAAAGCAATAATATTATCTTTAGAAATTATTTTTACAAAATCATCAGTTGAAATTGCATTAACTGTTCTTGTTAAAATATCAAGTTTTTCATCATTATCAGTAATTGAATAATCAAAAGATTCTTTTATTTTTATGCTGTCTTTTTTATTAACTAAAGTTATATTAGTCGAAGCAATACCAATTAAAACACTTATAAGTGATGTTAAAACAAATATTCCAATAATAGTAATTAATATTTTACCAAGTCTTTTTGGTTCTTTCATTTTACCAATAGAGGTACTTAAAGTTAAAAATATTAAAGGTACTATAATAGTAAGCAATAAATTAATAAATAAAGTCCCAAAAGGTTTTAATATAGTGGCCTTTTCCTTAAAGATAACTCCAATCAAAGTTCCCACAATAACTGAAATAAACATAATTATTGTAGATTTGTAATTTTTAAATATTTTTTTCATAATTTTACTTCCTTCCTATTAAAATTATATTTTAAATTTATAAAAAAAAGAATATTTTGAAATCCACATAAATCCACGATATAATAAATATAGGTGTTATATGAAAAAGAAATTTATTAAAATGAATGATGGTAAAAATTATTTATCTTTAGGTAATATTATAAATATAATAAAAAAACATTCTAAAGTTGAGGCCTCAGGTATTCAAAAAGAAGTATTTTGTGGGGTATTTAATATAAATGATATTAAAACTACTACAGTAAATAATTATTTAATTGGATATAGACCTATAGGAATAGAATATAAAAAAATATATTTAGATTTAAAAGAAAATTATTCTAATAAAAAAGAAATATTTATTCCTATATTTGCTAACATAATCTCTATTTTAGAGGAAAGAATAATTAAGTGTGATGATCTTAATATTAAAATAATAAATGAAAATTCTAAGATTAAAAAAGTTTGTTTAGATATATTACATCTAAAGGATGAAAATATTTCTAATAATTTTATAGAAAAAATAAATAATTATTTAGACAATAACAATTATTATGAAGCTCTCATTGAATTATTATTTTATGGAGTACTTGAAAATAAACAACCAATATTTGATGAAGTTATAATTAATATTAATGAATATGAATTAAAGGAATATTTAAAAATAAATCTTTATGAAGGAATAAGTTATATAAACTCATTAAAAATTCTTGCACAAAAAGATAATATGTATGCTAATGCACAACTTGGTTCACTTGAATATAGTGGTTTAATAAGTGGAAAAATAGATTATGAAAAGTGCTATGAATATTATATGAAAGCTGCTTTAAAAGGACATCCTAAAGCCTCTTGGATGATTGGTAATTTAATATTTTCTAATAAAGTTAAAGAAAAAAATGTTGATATAATGTTAAAGTTTTTAAATAAAGCTGTAGATTTAGGAAGTATTGCTGCTCTTAATACTTTAGGAAGATATTATTTAAATATTGATGATGCTACTGCCCTTAAATACTTTAAAAAAGCTGCAGAATATGGATATGCTTATGCCTATAATAATTTAGGAATGTATTATGAAAAAAATAATGATTTAAAGCTTGCTAAAAATTATTATAAATTAAGTGCTGATTTATTAAATAGTTGGGCATTAAATAAAATGGGAGAAATATGCATTAATGAAGGTAATTATAAAGATGCATTATTTTACTTTAATAAAGCAATTAACTGCCCTATTTCTGAAAGAAGTTATTATGCCTACTATAACCTTGCAAAAATATATAAAAGTGGTAATAAAAAATTAAATATTTCTAAAAATGAAAAACTTTATAATAAATATATGAATATTTTTCAAAATAAAAAGGAAAGTTAAATTCTATTACTTTCCTCTAAAGTATTAAAATAGTTATTACCCATTGTACTAAATTTTTCTGAACCAGTTATTACTATATTATTAGCCCTAAATGATAAATAATTATGCATTATTTTTTCATCGTATAAAAAGTCAATAACAGCATTATAACCATTTAAATCAGTTCTATTTAAATATCTAGTAAAAGTACCATGTTGATAAACGACAAATTGATTAGGCATAATTGCTTGATAGTATAAACTTTGTCCATTATTTTTACCAAAGTAACTACTACAACTTCTTACCCAGTTTTTAGCATGAGTTCTATTATAAATTGTATTAATTACTGCATAGGCATCTTCATAAGAATTACTTTGTGCCTCAGATAAAACTATAGCAGTTAAAGTATTAAATTCATTCTTAGTTAAATTATACTTATTTAAAATATAGTCTATTTTATCTTCCTTAGTAATATTTGCATTATAATTATCAAATGAAGATACTTTAGTATTAACTTCTTTTACTCTTTGAACACTAGGTGCAAAAATTATTGTAAACATCATACATAGAGCAATACCAAAGTTAGTTATTTTTTTTATATTAAAATTATTGATTTCCTTTTTATTCATTCTCCATATATTATGGAGGACATAATCATTTTTATTCATTCTTTCCCCCTGAATAACAAAATAATTATACCATAAAATATGCAAAACGTCAAATTATGTAAACTAATTACCACATTTTAACAATTAAAAAGCCCGAATATATGGGCTTTTCTAAGTTAATATATAAATTAATAATCTAAATAATAATTTAATTAATAATCTAATAATTATTTATTAATACAAGAGGATACTTTATAATCCCAATAAGCTTTATGAAGTTTATAAGTAAGATTAGATACATCCTCAAAATAAGAACCTGCAGATAAACAGCCTAAATTTGATAAAGCAATAACAATATATGGATTTTCATCAAAAACTATAGATATATCGTGCATTACAGAGCCAGCACATCCACTTTTATTTGCCGTGGTTAAACCCTGTGGAGGAGTTAAAAACTGACCTCCATTATCAGTAAAATAACTCATAAGTTCTTTTGCTATATCACTACCTTTTTCATAAAAATTATAAAGTTCATTCATATAAATTGCAGCATCATGAGCACTTGTTTCACCCCATATAGTTGGCCTTGTAAATATAGCATTCGTACCCTTAGCTTTCCAAAAGGCAAGCATATCATCTTTATTAAATCTATCCATAAGCATAGTATGAGCTACATTATCACTATAATATGCAGAATTTTTTACAAGTTCTCTTACTGTATAATAAGTATTTTCCTCACCTAATTTAATATAACCAGCACCAGGATTATAATATTTTTTTGTATACAAAAGTTTTTCCTCTAAATCGATAGAACCATTTTCTGCATTTTCATAAATATATATGTCTGTTGGTGCTTTAATTGTCGAAGCTGTAAATATATGTTGATTTTCATTATAACTAACAGTAAAACCTGTATAAATATCAACATATTTATAAGCAAAACGATTTATTGATTTATTATAATAATCATTTATTTCATTTATAACTGAATTAACACTTTCAGGTAATTTTTCTATAGGCGTATTACTTTGCATACAACTAACAATTTGGGATGCTTTAGAATCTTTTATAAAGTTTGGACTATCTTTAGGAATATTATATATTTCCATATTAGGATTTTCCTTTTTATCTATTTCAAAAAAATAATTTTCATACTCTTCATTTTGTGAGGATAATGCAAAACTGGTTCCAACACTTATTACTGTTAAAATAATTATTAAAATACCTAAAATAATTAATAATTTAGATCTTTTTGTCTTTAATAAATCTATAATTTTTTCTTTATTAGATTGTTTTTCAACAGGTTTTAATGCATCTTTAATTTTTGCTATATCTTCTTTTTTTAATGTTGGAATCTTTTTTATTAATTCATTTATTTCTTCTTCAGTATAATCTTTAATAACTGGAAGTGAAGTAGTAAGCATTTCAATTTGTTCATTATTTAAGTCTTTTATTATGGGAACTGCTGTAGTTAAAAATTCAATATCTTCTTGTGAAGTATTTTTATTTAAATTGTCATTAACCTCTTTATTCATTCTCTCACCTATTATATTAATAGTATACACTAAAAAGTAAATAAAAAAAAGATGTTATTTGAATATTTTTGCTTATATCCATTTTTATAAAAACTTGATAAATAATATTTAATTTTTTATTAATTTTGACATTCTAATATTTGTCAAGCATAAAATTTTGTGATATATTAATACATGATGAAAAGACACGAAATATTCAATTTTTTAAAAATTTGAATATAATGTGTTAGGTAGTCAATTATGATTATATAATTACGCGGAGATAATTATATATTATTTTGATATTGCTTAATTAAAGCAAATATTTTTCGTAGTAGTTTAGTAGTAGAATCTACTACAGCAACGTAATGATGTTTACCTTCATCACGTTTTTTTCTATAATAAAGCAAAATATCGTTATCAGGAAAATTTCTTGATGTAATAGGAATTATATTTTGAACAGTAATGAATAAAATTCTTCTAATATATCTATTTCCAGGTTTAGAAATAGGACCACCAATATTAATAGAACTACCAGATTGTTTAATAGATGGATCTAATCCACAATAAGCAGTTAATTGTTTAATATAATCGAATCTAGAAATATCTCCTAATTCAGCAATGATTAAAGAAGTAGTTAATTCTCCAATCCCATTGATAGAATTTATTAAATTGAACATATAACTTCTTTTGGCCTTGTTGATTAATTTTGATTTTAAATTTTCAACCTGTTTTGTATAGCTTAATAGTAGTTCAATCGTAATGATTAAGTTGTTAACTTTTTCTTCATCTTTAGATACCGATGGATATGAGTTAGATGCATATTCTTTTATTAATTTAGCTTTCTTTAAATAATATTTTTCATGTCGACAATTTAATTTAGCCATTGTGTTGGCAAGAGCATTAATTCAAGTATTTGAAATAATATCAACATGACGATATTTTTTAATAAATTCTAAGGAAGTGTTAGAAAATATAAGATTTCCTTTAAATAATTTTTCATACTCTGGAAATACTTCATAGACCTCATTTCTAAATTCATTTTTAAGTCTAGTTTGTGCTTCTATCAAAGTGTTATATTTTCTACTTAAAGCATTAAGATTTAAATAAAATTGTTCTTGTTCAATATATTCTTTAAAATCTTTCATAAAAAATAATTCAACTAATTTTAAACAATCTTCTTTATCTGTTTTAGTCTTTCTTAAGTTTTGTTTATACATTTTAGATTATATTGGATTAATGACATATAAATTATAATTATTTTCTTTAAAAAATTTTTTTACAGGCATTTGATAAATACCAGTTGATTCCATAATAACTGCGGTATCATTAAATACATTTAATTTTTTAATTCTTTCATCTAAATTTTTAAAATCATTTAAGTTATGATTAATTTCATATGGACTAATTAGAACTTCTCCACAAGAACTAATTAAAGAAACATACTTTTACTTTTAGCAACATCAATTGCCAGTACATAATGTTCTTTCATAATGAACTCCTTTCTTTAGCGATTGGACTCTTTGTACTTCTTACACCTCATCACGCTTGTTATATAAGTAGTTAAATAATAAATTTAAAACCTCACATTCTTAAACTAGGATAATAAAAAGAAAGAGCTAGACCGTCACAATTATGGATACTTAAGACCCATGTTATAATTTGCCTAAACTCATCGCTGCATTACTCATTTTATAAAATGAGTAATGCTTATTCTACCATAAATTGATGATTGTAGAAATTCCATCAATTTACATCTTAAATTATGCGTGATATAATTAAAATGGAAGGAGGATAAATGTGGAAAATAAAACTAAAGGTTTAATTATAACTATAGTATTATGTGTAATAATAATATTAGGTTTAATTTGTTTCATTTGTTATGATAAAGGTGTATTTGGCAAGAAAGAAAGTTTTGTAAATAATAAAAAAAATAATAATAGTACAAATCTTGATTTTGATTTTAATGAATTATCAAATACATTACATTCTTCAATTCAAAAAAATAATATAACAGCATTTATTAGTAAATGTGTCGAGAAAACTACAACTGCAAATGAACCACCAGAAACAGAGCAAAATAATATTTCAGTATCAAATAATACAATTGATACTATAATTAACAAATTAAAAACAGCAAAATCAGTTGATAAAGACATAACATATTCATGGATGGGTTGTCCACCAAAATCACTTACATATTATGTAAGTGTTAATAGTACTAATCGAAGTGAAACGCATAATCAAAAAGTTTTTTCATTAAATTATGCTAATAGAGAAGACATATTATTAGTTGGTTATAATAATAAAGGATATGCTTTTTATTTTAATAGTAGTGACGAAATTAATGGCTTTATAGAATCTTTAAAATAAAAAAATGTAGATACATATATAAAACTAATAAAAAAAGTGCTAATTAAAGCATTCAGACTGTTGACAAAGTAAATTTTGCCAATAGTCTTTTTATTTTTTATGTAAAAAATGAGATAATATAGATGGTTAAATTAAGGATATGATATGACAAGGCAAAAATATATAAATGATTATATTATATTAAAAACAATAAATGATATAGTACCTAGAGAACATTTGATTAGGAAACTAAATAAGGCAACAAATTTAAATTTATTGAGGATGAAGTAAAATCTTTATATAGTTCATTTAGAAAACCAAGTATAGCACTACTTGTACTTTTTAATTTGTTGATAATAAATTATATATTTGAAATAAATTCAATGAGAAAAACATGTGAAGAATGTAAAATTAATATGGCTTATAGATGGTATTTTGGATTGTCAATGGATGATAAAATGTCTTTTTACAGTACATAAAGATAAAATTATATAAGAAGATACAGAAGTATAGAAATATTTCAAACCATATATAAAAATCCATTAAAGCAAGCAAAAGTATTAATTTTCAAATAATACACTTTTGTCAACAGTCTAAGATGCTTTTTACATCTTAACAATTATTAAATTTTATAGGTACTTTATAAGTAACACTTTTTTCCTCATCAATTTTAGCACTTATTTCTAAATATAAATTACTATCTTTATAATATTTACATGATGGAGAATAATTATCAATTACAAAAGATATCATCTTTAAATACTCTTTTAAGGAAACTGGAGTTTTTTCTAAATATTCTTTTTCTGAAATAACATTTAAAATATCTTGATGTTTTTCATATAAAGTGCATTTTATATAAGAATATTTTTGAGTATCATCAGCATTATAATCAACATTTAAATATATTGAGGATTTACTTTCATCATAAGTTATACTTCCCGTAACTTTTATATCTTTTGTTTCTCCATTTAAAGTTTTAAATTCATAATTATGTTTATGGAAAAATAAAAATACACAAACACTTATGATTATAAATACAATAATTGTAATAATTATCATATTTTTTTTGAAAAATGATTTTTTATTTATATTTACTTTCTTACCACTAATCAAATAGTTTAAATCAACATTAAATTTATTTGATATATCTTTTAAAATGGTAATATCAGGAATACTTTTATCATTTTCCCATTTTGAAACAGCTTGAAAAGTAACACCCAAAATAGACGCAAATTCATTTTGCGTTAAATTATTTTTCTTACGGATATCCTTTATTATACTACCTATCTGTTCCATAAATAATATATTACCATAAAAATATTGTACTATCAAATAAATATTGATACAATTAATGTATGAAAAAGATTTTGTTAATAATTTGTTTATTATTTTTATGTTCATGTAAAAAAAATGTTTCCTTAAATAAGGATACTTTTGACTATGGAGCAAAAGTAGATATAAAAAATATCACTGATAAAAAATATAAATGTCAAAGTAAAGTGCTTAATACATTAAAGTTAGGAAAACATAATGATACTATGTTTTGCAATAAAAAAGAATATAAAATTAAATATGAAGTTATAGATAAAGAAAAACCTATTATATGGATTGGCAATACTATAACAAGAACTCCTGGCTATAAAGAAGATATTTCTAAAGAATTAACTTGTATGGATAATGCAGATAGAACTCCCTTAACAAATATAACTGGATCGTATGATATAAATACAGTTGGAACATATAATTTAACATTTACATGTACTGATAATTCAGGCAATAGTTCAAGTAAAGATTTTAAATTAGTTGTTAAGGAAAAAAATGTAACTACCGGAGGCGCATATACAGGTGTTTTAACTAATTATTTAGATTTTAAAGATGTTTATAAAGAAAGAAAAAATGATAATACTTTAGTCGGTATAGATGTTTCAAAATATCAAGGAAACATAGATTGGCAAAAGGTTAAAGATGCTGGTGTTGAATTTGCTATTATTAGACTAGGATATAGATATTTTTATGATGAACCTTTATCGCTTGATCCATATTTCCTAAAAAATATTGAGGGAGCCTCTAAAGTGGGAATTAAGATAGGCTTATATTTTTATTCTTATGCTAAAAATGAAAAAGATGCTACCCAGGAAGCAAACTTTGTACTTGATAACATAAAAGGATACAACATTGAAATGCCAATTGCCTTTGATTGGGAAAGTTTTAACTATTTTAATGCTGGACAAATGAATTTATTTGATTTAAGAGGAGCCTCAAATGCGTTTCTAAAGACTATTAAAGATGCTGGATACACACCAGTTCACTATGCAAGTAAATCATACCTTGAATATATTTGGCTTCCTGTAGATTATGATATATGGCTTGCTCATTATACAAAACAAACATCTTATAAAGGTGATTATGTAATGTGGCAACTTTCAAGTAATGGTAAAGTTGATGGAATAAATAATTATGTTGATATTAATGTATATTATAAAAACTAGATTTATGAAATGCACCCTTTTGGGTAGACATTTATAAAAAAACTAGTTTATGTTAGAATA
>ERZ779991.150-NODE-150-length-10095-cov-2.20139_pt1 | contig 10095 bp, 10 predicted proteins | sample MGYA00511180_ERZ779991 | MGnify/ENA primary metagenome ERZ779991 (study PRJEB29588, sample SAMEA2145068) | human gut metagenome | biome: human gut; feature: human-associated habitat; material: faeces | place: Denmark | collected 2008/2010 ... | reverse complement strand
CTGTTTTAGTCATACTCTTAGTTGGTACTAGATAATATCTAATACCATCTACTTCATATTCCTCAAACTTTTTTCCATAAGAATACACAATAACACCTAACTCTAACTTAGGCATCAACTTCATTATAGCCTTTGCCGAAGAATATAACCATCCACAATGCGAAGGAGCTTTCTTCCCAAGTTTTTCACAAAGAGGCGGAAACTCTACGAGGCTTACCCAAAGTACTTTCATAAGCTTTCTATTAAATTTACCCAAAGATCTATTATCTTATCTATTTCAAATCTTTTGGCACTTATTAAACCATTTTTAGCAATCTGTTGACGTTCAGATGCATGCGTCATCAACCATTCTAATCGATTTGCATATTCATCAACATCATTGTTTGGTATAATACAACCATCATACCCATCAGTTATAATTTCTTTCAAAGCCGGATAACTATCCCAAACCATAGGAACGACACCAGTCTGCATAGACTCCGTTAAAGTCAACCCCCATCCTTCAATTCTCGAAGTCATCATAAAGATTGAAGCACTCAGATAATAAGGATACGCTACTTGTCTGCCTTCGAAAGAATAATTATTTAAATTCAACTCTCTAGCATACTGCTTAAGAGCCTCCTCATCTTTACCAGCTCCAACTATCTTGAGCTGCCAATCTGTAAAGCCCCGTTCCTGTATGATTTTCCAAATATCCAATACTTTATCTATTCTTTTCTCGTTATTATATAGACGAGATATCACCAAAACCTCTTTCTTCTTATGTGATAAGATATCTTCATTTTCTATAGTCGGAAATGACAACAAATTCGGTATGGACACAATACGAGATTTATCTGCCCCATTGATTCGGGCTAATACATAAGGAATCTCATATTTAGACAACAATACCGTCTTATCAGAGCAATTATAATTTTCCTGATATAATCTATCAATATTTCTTTTGCTCCATACTCTCCAAAGTGGATATACACTTAAACGAAGCAAAGCTCCAAGTTTCATCTTCCAAGAAGGAGATTGACAGAATACATTTGAATAATATGCCCAATTAAAAATTGATTCAAACAAAAAGACAGAATTATGATAAACTGAGACATACTTTGCTTGAAGCTTGAAAGATTTCACCATTTTAGCAAACTCACTGGTAAAAACTGAATGATGATCTACAATTATATCAACATGATTGTTGACGATGTATTCTTTTAATTCAACACGATTCAGCTTATTTTCCTCTTTTTCTTCACCATTGACATAGAAAGTTTGCATATCCATCTTATAAATAAGATAGAGACACTTATATCCCCGTTTAGGCAGTTGCTCCATTAGGGCATTCACAATCCTATGGATACCACCTCTTTGCATATTTATAGGGCGAACCCATGCTATCAATATCGTTTTCATTTTCAATATTTTATGATACCTAATTGTTTAAGTTCACTTATAGAATAACCTCTATCAAGATCTAGAAAATAATGATGGTGATGGCAAACCTGCTTTTCTTTTGGAGGTAACTTCATATAATCATGAAACAGCATCTTTAAATAATCATCATACTTCTTGATTGCCCGAACCTTCAACCCTCCGAAATCAACATCTATATAATGTTCAAACCATTCTTTATCAAATAAATACTTATGATATTGATAACTGCTATATATTCGACATTTTTTACCATTATTCCAATCAGTTTCCGAAATCATTGCATCCATACCAGCAAAAACAGATGCACTATTTTTGGTTAACCTATAAATACGATTACGAAAAACATGAAGTAAAGTTCTCATTCTAAATTTACCTTCGTGCACCGGAAATGTAAACTGTGCATATTGTGCTGCAACAGAAGCAACCTCATAGTCATGAAGGAATTTTGAATAGACCAAGTTCCTACGTTCTTCACTTTCCGGAACTACATCTATAGGAAATATATCAATATTAACTCCAATAGGACACTCCATATTATACTCAAACTCAATTAAGCAAGTATTTAAATCTGTCATTTTTGCCAAAGGCAAATAATAGTGTGAAGCATTACCAAAGTAAATAATAGAGTAACCTGCTGGAAAATTTTGTCTTGAAAGTTCCAATAATCGCTCATAATCTGGTCTAGGCATCATCACATCAATATCATCATCCCAAGGAATAATGTTATGATGACGAACAGCTCCTAATAGAGAACCTGCGCATAAAGAATAACGTAATTGATGTTCTCTACAAAATGCATCAAACACCTTCATCATTTCTAGCAATTTTACTTTATAGCGTTCTAAATCAAATTTCATCTTCTTTTATATAGTTTTAAATCATTTTCAAACAAGAAATTAGATACAATCCCAGATGCTCCTTGCGAGATACAATATTGATAATCAGATAAAAAATCTACAGCTGCAAAAAAAACATGAATTCCACGCGAATTCAAATATTTTATGCCTTTATCCTTCACATTATATATAGAAAGATTTAAAGCATGCACATCATTATCTATACAAAACTTAGCTACATCATAGTAGTTTTCATCTTTCATTCCATATCGTTTGAGTTGAAGTTTTACATTTGGACTTATTTTTCGTATCTTAGCGGCATCTTCATAAAGATTGAAAGTAACAACTATTCTCTGCTTTACATCAAAAGAAAGATTCTTGAGCATAGAATTATATATTTTTTTATATTTATCAGCAACAGAGTATCCCAAATCAGCTATTAACCAAACATCATCGTGCTTTTTCATAAAAGCTATAAAATCATTCAATGTTATAGGCGTATATTTATGATAGGGTTTTGTTTGAATAAAAGATCTATAATCTAATCTTTTTGCATTTTCAGGTTGCAAATTATATCTAAGTTGTTCTATATCCCATTGAAATGTACGTGTTTCTCCTGCTCGGAATCTCGCATCCTGTTCCAAATTGTCTAACCAGCCATGGCGACATACCCAAACATGATCTATCGTTTCAAGAATATCAATATCAAACATCCTTGTCCCGTTAGAATATGCCAACTCAATCGCCTCTCGTGAATCCGTACAAGTTTTCCCATCAATACCACCTCCTCCATGTGCTATTACTCTATGTTTTACATACCATTCATCTGGATTATCTTTCAATATTGGCAATGTAATAATTCTATCCAAATTAGAGTTACGTTTCCAGGAATCATAACATCTATATGTTGCATCTATCTCTTCTACTATTCTTTGCCGATGACGGATGCCATAACACACGATTAGAAGAAAAGATAACACAACCCCACATTTTACAAATATAATCTTATTTGTCTGCATTATCATTATTGATTATCTGGCGAAGCATAGTCGAACTAATACCATCAGTATGAGAAAAATACTCTATACGAGCACCAAACTTAGCAAATTCCTCCTCATAACGATTGTATAGTTCTGTTCCTCTCCACTCATCGCCATGAAACATCACATCGAAATGTCTTTTTCGCAGAAAATCCATTTTATCCATTGTGGTTTGTGGAACTACTTCATCTACATATTTAATTGCACCAACAATAGCTGATCTTTGTTCATAAGGAATAATTGGAACCTTATGCTTATAGGATTCAACACATTCATCTGTACTCACTCCCACTATCAAATAATCGCAATGTTCTTTCGCTCGTCGAAGAATATTGAGATGTCCAATATGAAACATATCGAAAACACCTGTAGTATATCCAATAATCATAGTTATTATGTATTTAATAATTCATTTAACATAATTTCCCATCTATCTCCTACAACACTAGAAGAGAAACGATTAGCAGAGTTCAAACCTGCTACAGCCATTTTATTCCTTAGTTCATTATCTTTTAAAAGCAAAAGTAAGTTCTCTCGAAATTCTTTTTTATTTTTGGGAAGAAAACCTGTAACACCATCATCGATAATATCTGCAAAGACTTTACTCGTTTTTAAAGCTATAGGAACAACACCATTCTGAAGACTTTCCGTCAAAGTTAGCCCCCAACCTTCACGAGGAGATGCCATTAAAAAGATTCGGGCACTTTGATACCATGATAAAGGCGATTGAGCACCTTCAAATATGATATCCTTGCTGCTTGAAGCTAACTTTTCAAGATACTCCCCATCTTTTCCTGTACCAACTATATGTAATTTATAACCATGATGTTCTTTTATCGACATCCAAGCCTTAATCATCAACGATATACGCTTTTGATTCTCATCAAGCCTTGAAACAATCAACACCATTTTTTCTTTTCGGTCAAGAATACTCTTATCTGCTATCTCTGGAAATGTAAGCATATTAGTTATAACACGCATCTTGTCCATCGGAGTCACCTTTGTTATAGCCTCCAATACGTTCACATAAGCAGACGACATCACTACATATCGATCAGAATTATTATAGACATATCTATAACTCGCTATCTTAATTTTACGGAAACTCTTCCGATACATAGGTATAAAGAAAAAAAATCCTAAACGTTTAACCTTATGAACTAAATCTTTATTCCAAAAATTTCGATAGTAAGACTTTATTGGAGCATAGTTTATAGTTGGATCAAAATGCATGAAACTAACTATTTTACCACCTTTATCTCTCCATTCCTTACCACCATGAGCAAGAAACTCCTTCAATAACCAATAGTGGAAAGCTATTTGATTAACTACCACATCAACATGATAGGTTTCAAGAAATTTTTTTAGAGATGGAATACGTTCACCATTTAGAAAATATTCATCAGGATTATCCTGATTAAAATGGAGTAAACCAATAGCAGTATGCCCACGTCGATTCAACTCATCCACAACGAGTTTGGTTGCTCGCTCAGTACCACCTTTCTCTGGTAGCAGTGGGGAATCGTACATAAAAACTATAACCATAAGATTTTCTTTTACAACTTCAATCTAAAGGGACACGCTTTTATCAATAATTCAATATCAATATTTCCAGGTTTCCACTTATCTAATTTCCGCATAATATGGTTCTCATCTATCATATTACCCACAATACATAGAGGCTGTTCACGATCTTTACCTATAGATTGAAAGAAATCATGAAACTTGAAATGACCTCCTATAAGAGGCTTTCCGAATTCTATCCATACATTTGGAATATTATAAGCTTCTGCCATTATAAGTCCATGCAGAGATGAAGATATGATATTTTCACAAGAGCAAATCATATCAGGTATATCTGTCCATCTGGTATACTTCGACAAATCAATTATAAGAATATCTTTTCTATCAGAAATAGCAATTCCATTCATTGTGAAATCTCTTATCTTATCTAAATTAGAGACATGGGCTATAAAACCATATTTATATTTTTTCTCTATCTTAGGTTGATAATATTTTGCAACCAGCAACGCTGGATCTCCATATATTTCAGGACATTTAACGCCTTGAGCAAGAAGCACCTTTCTTGTTAACGGTCCACGCACAGCATATACCTTTTTGGGCTTATATCTCAATTTCTTTGTTCCGTCAATAATACCTGCTCCCCAAACCTCTGTGTTCTTGCGACATAACATGTCAATTGTTGAACCTATTACAAGATAATTTTTTAAATTCAATCGAAACGCCAAAGAGACACGATTAAATATCTCGATAGGCCTCTTGCAAACTTCCTTCAAAAAATAATAGTTTATATCATCACCCCAATTCTCATGTACAATCGTATCCTGCTTATAGAAAACAAAGGCATTAATAAGTATTGGATGAAAAACAAGAGAAATATTAGAAAAAATCTTTTCAAGCATAATTATTTATTTAAACTTAGATTGAACCAAAAGTTTTACTTTAGAATAAACTAAAGTTCTTTCATGATTTGACAAGCCCAGCATTATTATTATTCCTAAAGTCAACATTATTATTAATCCCATTGCAATTAAGCTTGAGATAATAGTATGCGGCAAACTGTAAGATAATATTACAGAGAGCGTACTCGTAACTATTAACACTAGAAATACTCGCAATAACACATTCTTTAAATATACGCCAAAAGACATATATATATAGCGCCCTATGATTACTATTCGAAAAGTTTGAGCTATAACAGCTATTAGTAAATGGACACAAAAAACACTTTCTGGCACCCCTCTCATTCTGAGAACAATATATGAAAAAGGTACGATAAGTAATAATGTGCCACCAACTACACTTTGATAGATTTTAACCCTACCTGTAGCCTGAGAAGAAACCATTAGAGGATTGGCCAAAGCTTCAACAAGCATGATACAAAGTGTTAAGCGAAGGAACCAAACAGTATGGTCTGGTACATTTTTTAGCCAAAGTTTGAGAATAACATCGGCATAAATAGATACAGGTAACACAATTAATAGTAAAAGGAAAAATGACACTTTAGAACTTGCAAATATTAATTGATGCATTCTCCTTAAATCATTTACCGCATAAGTTTTTGTAATCTGGGGATTAAGTGCCATTTGAAAATTAGAAACAAAACCCGTTACAATTCCTTGAACAGTTACAGCAACTCCTCTAGCAGCATTTATAGCAGGACCAAAGAATATGTTTAACAACAAGTTTATACCTTGTGTATAACCAACTCCCGCCAAATTACCAAAGAGACTCCATCCTGCAATATTACTCATTTCCTTAAAAATTCGCTTATCAAAAGTAAAAACAAATTTTGCTTCGACAAAATGCTTTGAGCAGTATGTACCATATATAATTCTATCTAGCAACTGTACTCCAAAAAGTAACACTGCATAGAAAATCAACCTATCAAATGATGTAATAATTAAGAAATAAACTATCACCAATTTAAGCACAACATCCATAATGGAGATAAACGCAAAAGCAGACATCTTTTCATGTGCAATTATCATCGCATTATACGGCAAAGATACAATACTAAGCATACAAGAAGCTATAGATAACTGATAAACCCACATTGCGGCAGCAAAACGTCCTTCAGGTATTACCATTTTTTCATAAAGCATCCACATGCCAACAGTCTCTGCAAAAAGAAATATCAGAGCAGCAAGAACAAAATGGATAATAATTGCTGTAGAAAAAGTCGCCTTTTGTCGCTCTATATCACCTTTTGCCAACTCAAATGTAATAAAACGTTGAGTAGCTGTAGACATTGCACCATTCAAAAAAGTAAAAATTGTCACGAACCCGCCTACCACGTTGTAAAGTCCATAATCAACAACACCTAAAGTATTGAGAACAACACGGCTAGTAAAAAGACCTACGCATAAAATAAATATCATGCGCAAGTAAAGAACTATCGTATTCTTTGCGATACATTTATTATTAGTTTTATTTATGTCTGTCATTTTGTCTTTTTTCACCAATCAACAAATTCAAATGCAGTTTTCTCATCAATTCCGTTAAATAAAAAGAAAGAATGAAACTTATGACTACAACACTTACAGTAATAGGGAGTACCCCTATTTCACTCTTATCTAAATAATAGAAAAAGAGATAAATGATAACAGGATGAAATAAATATATTCCAAAGATATTACTGTTCACTTTATTTATAAGGCAAGTTCTCAATAGAAGTGCAAAAATTTGAGGGGTTTCAGGCTTTATAATCTATACCTGAAAACACCGAGGGGTTTGGGGGCGAGTAGCCCCCATGTATTGAGCTATGTCAAGAAATTCAATGAGCAATGCAAAAAAATAAAATGGGGAGACCGCTGTCTCCCCAGAAATAATTATATTTGCATTGCTATGTACAAACAAATTATTTCGGAGCAAAGGTACACAATAAATGTGTTACTTCAAAAGAAAATGAGTAAAAAAGATATTGCCAAGGCAATAAATGTAGATTTATCCACCATTTATCGCGAATTAAAGCGAAATAGTGGCAGTCGTAACCATTACAACTGGGAAACAGCAGAAGCCAATGCCCGCCGCAAAAAGCGCAGAACTCCAGGCAATCGTCGCATCTCCCAGGAAGTAAGGGAAGAGGCTCTACGCCTTTTAAAAGAGAAGCAATGGTCCCCGGAACAGATATCTGGCTACCTTGCCAAGGAAGGCAAGCGCATCTCTACGGAGAGTATCTATCGCATAATCAGGAAAGACAAAAAAGAGGGAGGTTCTTTGTATAAAAATTGCCGTCACAGATTGAAACATCGTGCAAGACCTGTAGGTGGCAAACGCATTGTCATACCTAATCGTGTGAGTATCAGCGAAAGACCCAAGGAGGTTGATGGAGTGCGATTTGGTGATTTTGAGATGGATACAATCGTTGGAAAGGGTAATTGTGGAGCAATTGTTACATTGGTTGAAAAGCAAACAAATATGCTGTTTATGAGAAAGTTGAAGCACGGAAAGAATGCTAAGAAATTGGCTGAGACTGTAAAGAAGATACTTATGCCATTCAAGGGAAAAATAAAGTCCATAACAACAGACAATGGGATGGAATTTGCTGCACATGAGATAATCAGCAAATCTCTGGGTGTACCAGTGTACTTTGCTGATCCGTATTCCTCATGGCAAAAGGGTGCTATTGAGAATGCAAACGGACTCGTTAGGCAGTACATTCCTAAGTCTGCTGCGTTTTCAAACTTCAGTCAGCAGAAAATAACAAAGTTTACGGCAAAAATTAATGAGAGACCAAGAAAAAAAATGAATTTCTCAACACCAAAGGAGTGCTTTTACAAAAACATTTCGTAATTTTGCACTTGCTTGTTGAATTCGCGTAAACGTAAAACGAGTAAGATATGTTAACCGAAGAGAAAGCAAATAAATAGCATAAATCCCCAACAAAGCATAGAGCAATGATGCACGTTCTATAAATCCCAAAACAACAATAATCAATATTGAGAAGAGTATATTCAAATATTTCCTATAAATCATTGCAATATATCCCAAAATGAACCAAAATTGATAAACCAAAGAATTATCTATCTGAAAATATGGAATCTTCCCCCCCATCGCATCTCAAATATCAATATTATACAACTTATTGGTAAAAGAAAATATGGGGCAAGTTTTACCTTATTAATTACAATACGTAGTATATAAACTAACAAGAAGACATTGAAGAGCATCCATACATACCATAAATGCCTACTATCAAGAGATAAACAAATTCCATTAATAAAATAAGACTTTAAATCCCGAAAGCCAAATCCAACCATAAATGGCAAAACCCACAATATTGCAAATGAAAAATATGGAATCATTAATCTCATTGTTTTTTTTCGCATGAAGGAAATTATGTTATGATAGTTACCTCGTCTTGTGGCAATAAGAGCAAAAGTCATTCCTGAAACAAAAACGAATAATGGCATATGAAAACTATATATTACCTTAGTTAATATATCCATAATACCAGTATCGTCCGCTTGAGGAATTAGCCCTTGCGGAGTAAACATCCTTGTTACATGACCAACGACAACTAATACAATACCAACAAGTTTCATGATATCGAGTTCAGGTATCCTTGTGCCACCAACTATTTTATTATTCTCTTCACTCATTTTTATATATCACAATTAGAGCGTCCCCTCTATTTTACAAGCAGTTACAACTATAGAAACATGAGAACCAATATATACATTGTCTCCTATCACAACTGGTGTTCCATGATTACTGCCTATAGATAAAAACTGGCTTATATTATAATTATTACCTATCACTATATTAGATGTATCACAGCTCCGATACTATATCCTATATAGAACACGTATCCTATCATTGTATCACTTTTAATATACACTCCATACTTTATAACATAATGTTTATGCATAAAGATTGCTAAATGACAAAATAGATTTCGAGTACTAGATAATCTAAATCAAAAGCAATATCTATATAGTATTAATAAATATTTAACATTACAATTCCTAAATCATGGCAAGAATACTTATAGCCAAAACCATAATTACTCAAAGCATTCAGCCTTAAACCTCTCATAATTGTAAGCGTCCAAAAATGTCACAACGCCCCTATTTGCGGGCTTTTTGCAAAGCCCGCAAATCTCATTTTTAAATATCTTTCACTAAAAATTTCATTAATTCAAGCAGATTGTCATTGGAAGCAGGTTCTCGTAGTCCGTTCTACCAGATTTCACGGCCTTGAGCAAAGCCTTGAAATATTGCCTGAACGAGACTCCGACTTGCTTGCAAGTCTGGATAAAGGTATTGTACATT
>ERZ779991.142-NODE-142-length-10729-cov-2.48211_pt1 | contig 10729 bp, 7 predicted proteins | sample MGYA00511180_ERZ779991 | MGnify/ENA primary metagenome ERZ779991 (study PRJEB29588, sample SAMEA2145068) | human gut metagenome | biome: human gut; feature: human-associated habitat; material: faeces | place: Denmark | collected 2008/2010 ... | reverse complement strand
AAGTTCAAGGTAGGAGCTATGGCTATGATCAATTTAGAGAAGTTGATCAGGGGATCGTTCTTCACTACCTTGCAGAACTTAAGCTGGGGTATGGGAAGCGATAGGATGTTGCCTTCTAACCCTATCTCTGGTACTAATGACGCCATGATCTTAGGTCCGGTTCAGGTTAAGGGAGCTTTCATCCCGGGTATCGGTAACGTCGAGTTCGAACATGATCCTTCTTTGGATTACGCTGATATGACGGATCGTAGCGAGTTAGTGAATGGCATGTATCCTAGATCCTCTTATTCTTGTATTATCGAGAATATCACTGACGCTGGATCGACTAACGCGTATTCCGCTATTCCTAATACGGCTAACGCCAAATTAGGTAATATGAACAACAACGTATTCTATATCAAACCAGAAGGCGTAAGCATGTGGTGGGGTTATGAGTACGGTCGTTGGGCGCATAAAGCTAACGGTAATGAGATCGTATCATCCTTGCCGGGCATGAAAGAGCAATTCTGGTGTCATTCTGCTTCCGCAGCATGGGTTATGGATAATAGTAAGTTCTTGATTATCGAGCTTCAACCGAACTACTTCGGCTAAGTTTTTTCATATATGTAATTTGGTTTTTAGAGGGGAGGGTGTCCTCTCCTCTTTTTTTAAAGTAACGCAAAAAGGAAATGAAAGAAATTTTAAAATCAAGGAAGGTATTGGCCGAGGTAAACGGTTTCAATATCATGTCAGATACCTTATATGAGGTTGTAGGCAAACACGATGGAAGTGCTCCTCAGGCTTTTCAAGACGCTAATATAGCTAAAGCTCCGTTCCCGGAGAACGCCACTCACGTATGTTGCCCTTGGGATGATTTCTCCAAGGCCTATAACACCGGTTTTTATCCAAGATCAAGATGCTATAATGGTCTTGACAAGAATGAGATCGATAAGCTCGTCAAACAGCGGGTAGATAATATCATGAAGCCTTTCGAGGAAATGTCACAGATGGATCTATCTCAAACCAATTTAGAATTTTGGGATGACGCTAAGGATAAGATCTTCATGGGTAAGGTTTATAATACGGCTAATACCGTAGATCTATTTTATTTATATCTGGCTGTATTTTCCGGCATGTTGACTCCTCAGGAAATGGATGGTGACCCTATTTTCATGAACTCCATGTTCTGTTTCGTAGAGAAAGACAATATGAAGGATTTCGTTCAGCAGCGTGAGATCAATAAGATGAACATCAGCTATAAGTTTATCAGCGCCCTTAAGAAAGGCGGCGACGATCGTCAGGCTGTCATCGATCTTCTTCTTTACATCGGTATCGTAACTCGCCCGGATTTCACGGAGGATGAGTATTATACAGGATCTCTATCAAACTGGATGAATGAGAAGAAGACCAATGTTGATTATCTGCTTGATATCTGGGATCGGTCATTGGAAGGTGATTTCAAGGAAGTTCTTGAGTTTTACCGTATCGTAAACGTCCTTCAACGAAATGGTCGTATCAATATGACTCCATCCGGATTACAATATAATGGCCAGATCATAGGACCTGACGTTCGGACATCCGCCGAGTTCTTGGCTACCAAGAAAGACTTTATTAACATAAAGGCTAATGTATTGGATGAGTATGAGGAGATCATATCTATGTCTAATATCGATGATAAGTCCAAGGCCAAGAAGGTTAAGGATATTAAGAAGAAGGATGACGTAGAGGAGGGTGATAAGGTTAAGGAGGAATAATTATGACAATCCAAGAAGCGTATCTAAGGTCTTTACAGAAGAACGAGCAGAATCTGGCCAATGGCGGGATTAAGCTGGATCCGGGAAGGTTCGTGCTGTTGTTCAACGAGGCCCAAGACCGGTTGGTTAAGTACTATCTAAATAGGAAGGATGACGAGACTATACGCTCCATCCAAAACCTTCTTGTTTATTGGATGTCGTTGGATAATGCGGGTAGGATGGATGACCCTGAGTCTACGTCCTTTAACTTACCTGACGACTATCTATGGTTCTCTAACATAAAAGGTGTTTTCTCATACAAAGGGTGTGAGGCCACTGATTTCGTTATGTGGGAGGCTAAGAACGAGAATATCCATGAGCTTCTTGGAGACGAGAATAACCGTCCTTCTTACGACTACCGTGAGACATTCTACTCCATAGGGAACGGGAAGGTCGTGGTCTACGAGTCAGGCTTCCGTACCGAGGAGGTTAAGATGACGTACTACCGCCGTCCTGTCAGGGTGGACCTGTCGGGGTATATCAACGCCGCCGGTATCCAGTCCACGGACATCGACCCGGAGCTGCCCGATTATCTTGTGGAGGAGATTCTGGATATGGTCGCTAAACAATTCAACCTTAATGAGAATGAATTGTATAGATATAGAATGGATAAGGATAATGTGGCTTCTTTCAAATAAACAACGTTAGTTTTGATTATCCGGCCTGTCAGTTAAAAGACGGGCCGGTTTTTTTAACATCCTGTCACCGGATTTATATTACCCCATCTTTTTTCCCATTTATCTCCAAGATACCTAATTAGGGCATTAAAGTCAGATATGAATCCACTTTCTATCATATCGGATATATACCCTTGGAGCATAACTATCTCTTGCATCTGGTCAATAGAAGCGTAATTTCTTATTCCTTCTTCATGTTTACCAAATACCACATAATTCATTCCTTTCGCTATTCTTGATATATATGCTGAAAATTCATTATTTGTTATATTATCACATAACAAAGATCTAACATCCTTGCACATTTTTATATATGTATCTCCGGCTATATTCCTGTTTTTAACCAATCCGTCTGTAAGCCATATAACAACAGTAGCGTATATCTCCGGATCTAGTTCCATTGCTATAGTTACGAAAATATATGGATCTATGAACCATTTTTGATCCCCTCTACCTCCTTTTCTATAGGCTAGTCCTATTTTTCTAAATTCTTTCAACGTTAGATTATCATAATCTATTCTCTTCTTTAAGCTATCATTACCGTATCCTAATTGAGTCATCAATGCTCTTATCTTCTCCTTGAACCCTTGATTACGCAATACATCATTTATTTCTTTTGCGGATAAGTTCATTGATTCCCTTTTTTTCTTTATAGAATCCATAGCTTCTGTTATACACACATATCCATCTTTACTCATTATGGATACAGGGCTTCCTAAAAGAGTTCTACTCTCTGATTTTAAAATTAGATTTGATTTCATAATTTTGTTTTTAAAAGTTTATGTAATATCGTGAATCGGTCTGTGATAGATAGATTCACGATGCAAATATAAATAAATGGGATTTACTTTCAAAATATAATACAATTAATTGATAATCATAATTATAATAATGGGATTTATTGTTTTTGCATATATTATTTGGTATTATTTCTCTGGAATCGGAGAAATCTCCGACTCCAGCAATTATTTGTATATCAAATAGTTATATAAAAACATCAAAATTGTTTTTATGGATTATTGTTCATTGTGGTAGCATATTCAGTTTATCTTGTTTACAAAAAATGTAATCCGTATTAATATTTATATACTCATGGCTGTACTTTATTGTCGTGATCGTCTTTATTATTATGTTTGCGTTAGGTAAATGATTTTTAAACTAAAATATTGATAATATGTTGCACAGACCGCAAGACCGGGTACTTTTCGTATCCCCACACGCTAAGATGGTGGATGTTGATTCCATCTTCTTGAAGGAAGGACAGATCGGTATTTACGATACTAAAGATACTTCCGAGAACGGTTGTAAGGCCGTGATTGATTTTACCGGTAAGCCTCGTAACGACAAGCGTTATGAGATCCGTATCGGTCGTAATGAACAAGCGGCTTCCCGCTCTATCTATGATAAGGATTTTTCCACGCCGTTATTCTCCTTGAACGAGATCACAGAGATCTACGCTTCTTGGCCGAAGAAGGATCACGCTTATGTCGATGATGTTATCTTAGGATACAATGGTGTTTCTGATGACACGGCATTCTCCGTTTCCAAAGGAGACCGTATCGCTATCCGCTTGGTTCTCGCTGGTCGTGCCTTTGAGCTTCTTGGCTATGAGGAGGGTCGTGTAGAGATCAATGACGCCATTCTTTTGGATGATTGTGATAATACGCCAAATCAATGCGAGGAGTGTGATCCTTGCGAGGAGGTTGATTTGTTGCCCGCCGTATTGAAGTGTATTGAGCGGATGAAGAACCAGCCTATCGCTGGTGGTGGCAAGGTATCGGATTATGTTGATATCACTCCGGTTACAAGATGTACCAACGAGGCTACGGAGCCTGAGACGGAGGACGTGAACTTCTATTGCATGGAGGTATGTGATACTGGTGATGATCTGGCCTTGGCTGAGGTTCGCGCCCAATATCCGGGGTTGAAGATCGTACGAGAGACTATTGAGGGTAGCATGTCACGTTATAAGGTTATGAAGAAGGGGACTAAACCTGCTGACTATACTCAACGTCTTATCTCTATCATGAAAGGATGTACGGACTGTCCTCCTAACTATACGGAAGTTAAGGGTGGTTATCTTTATTCTATTTCTTTGGAGGATGACGGTGTTGATATGTCTACTACGGTAGAATCTTTACCTAACGTGGTAGCTGATACGGTTAATAAGATGAGCCAGATCAAGGGATCGGGTTTGTATATTGCGGCTACTTCTAAGAAATTGACCGATAATGAGATCAAGACATTCGTAGACGCTAATCCTACTACGGTTATCTATTATGTCGCTAAGACTTCTGATATGTGTGAGAATCCTACGGTTCGTACCGCTTCTTGGTCAGCTTGCGGATCTTGCAAGGTATCTAAGGAGAAGTATTATATCACGATCCCGGACAACGAGTGTGGCGAAAGCGCTTTAGAGGAAATCAAGCAGGCGTTCCCGGAACTGGAGATCACGGATTACGGTACTCCTGCGGCTTGCCAGCATAGCTTCCAGACAGAGGTATATACCAATATGTTGTGCGATGAGTGTGACAAGGTATTTGAAGGATTCTTCACCAGCGAGGCTCCGGCATCATACCGCAACAGGATGTGGAAGAAATTGGAATCAGCACAAGAGCTTGGTAGTAACTGCAAGTGCGGTATCCGTTTCCGTGGCAAGGAAATGTTGTTATCTCCATCAGAGTGCTTGATGGATCAAATGACTTATATCGAGGATAGCGTTGAGATCGTTGGCGCTAGCGGCGGTTATCCTGATTCTCTTGACGAGGGGTCTCCTATCTGGTGGGATCAACTTCACTTCGAGAGACTGTCTAGCAAAGCACCACGTACTCATGTCGGCGGTAATATGATGGATGACGAGTTGAAGGGTTACGCTCACTTCAACGGCTTCCCGAAACATCAGGATTTCATGGGGCGGACGTTCATGAACGAATATAGTCGTGTAGAGCAAACAGCTCAGTACGTTGACTTCCAGATTACGCTCAATCCTCATAGATACGCTCAGGGATTCGGAAAGGTTATCGCTGATGATCCTATCAACTTGATCTTACGTGTACGCTATGGCGCTCATGAGGGCGTTCAGGAGATGATCAACATGATCGGTGCTGCTGCTGGTCTTGGTCCGGCTATCGTGACCGAACCTAAATAAGAACGACCTTTTTTGCGTTCATATATTTCCTAAAGGGGAGAGATTCATTTCTCTCCCCTTTTTTAATCTATAATAAATGGTTGTGATGGAGGAGTGAAGTTTGTCGTGTATCTAGGTATGTTTGATATTCTAATCTCGTCTATAATACCGCCTGTCATATTATCGCTAAACCCTGTTCTTCCTCCTATACATATATCGTAGTCTTGTTTTGATATGGTTTTTTTCTTGTTAAATTTATTTATACCATTAATATATAATCCGCATGATTTGTTATTAGATGATAATGCTATGTGATTCCATCCTATCTCTAAGACAGAAGAGCTTACGCTTTCATAACTGTCGAAATTTCCATATATGATATTATCATACCCTATATAGAAGGCGAATCCTGTAGGACTTCCTGATATATCAGATGTTATAAATCCTTGTTTTGAGCTTTTATTCGTACAATAATACCATAGTTCTATGGTATAGTTCCCTTCGGATATAATATCCCAGAACCATTGTGATTGGTCGAATATTATAGGGGCGCTGTCGAATTTAGCGGCTTGATCAAATTTTCCTGAGACATATGATTCCCCCCCCCCATGTGACAGGACCTACGTTCTTTCCGATATATTTGAAATCATTGTTAAAATGAAATAACAATATCGTGTTGTTGGCTTTTTTGTTAAAGAACATTCTTCTTCTCATACATCTTATGTTTTTAATTACGTTCAAAGATAATTATATATATCTTTGAGGTAAATAATTAAACGATATAATATGTCCGCTATTAATGAGTATTTAAAGAGACTGGCTTCTATATTCGGAAGCATGGGTTTCTCCGTTCCGCCAGATGACTTCTCAGGGGTTGTAATAGACGGAAAGACGTATCCGGTCATGATGAGGAATGACGGGTGTTACGTGTACTTCGATGATAAAGGAGTAAAGAGACTTGTAAGCGATGTCCCTAAAAAGGATTATCAGTTCATTAACATCAAGGACGCCCGTGTGTCGATCGTCAACCAATGCTATCGCACGCCGGGTGGTCAGGTAGAGGCTTTTATCCATACCTATATGAATAATAAGGGAGAGATACTGGCCGAGAAGATATTTATCATCAATTCATCAGATATCGATACTCCTATCGGTACGGAATTAGATAAGGTTCCTGCCGAATGGGTGGCTATAGATTGTAGTATAGCCGAGATGACCGATCGGGAGTTAATATTCGTAAGTAAATGTTATGCCACGGAAGGGGGCAAGGTTCAGATCGAGGGCGTAGAGTCAGTTGACCCCCGCCTGAATCCCGAGGTATCCCATTACGAGGTGGTGAATACGACCGATGATAGTAATCCTATCGGTACGGAGTATGATGCTATTCCCGACACATGGAATCGTATAGTATGTGATTTCCCTGATATGACTCAAAGGGAGATAATACCGGTTCTTAAATGCTTTGATACCGGTACCGGGAGAGTACAGATAGAGGGATATAAGATATTTGATTATGAGATGGGTACCAGAAAGGAATGGTATCGCATCAAGCAAAGTACCGATCCTGAGAACCCGGTAGGTAAGTTCATTACCAGTATAAGTGATGACTGGGTTGAGGTTGTTTGTGACTTCACGGATATGGAGGACCGGGATATTGAGGTAACTGTAGAATGTTATAAGACACCGGCCGGTAAGGTGAAGCTGGAGGTTCTCACGTCATGGGACGGGAATATAGGAGTTAGGGATAAGAGTTATAAAGTCCTGGAGACTACCGACCCGTCACAACCTGAGGGCGCCAGCTTCAGTTCCTTGCCAGATACGTGGGTAAGGACTGTCTGTGATTTCGACGATATGGAGGAGCGTGACATCAGGTCTTATGTCGAGTGTTATGACGGAGGCAATGGCAATGTCAAGCTTCGTAGGCTGGTTTCTTATGACTCCAAGATAAAGGCAAGATACGTCCGCTTCGAGGTGCTTGAATCGGATGACGCCGGCTTCGTTCCTGGGGCCGAACTGGCTACCCTCCCGGACGGATTCTCTTTGGTGTCTTGTGATTTCACGGATATGGAAGATAGGATGCCTATTGATATCGAGGAGTGTTACAAGACATCAGCCGGAAGCGTGCGTATGAGACATGTGGTGTCTTATGACGGTGATCTTGGGAAAAGAAACCAGTTCTGGGAGATTGTGGACTCGTCTGATAATAGGTATGGGCTAGGAAATAGGATAAATAATATCCCTGCGGATTTTATCCGTGAAAGGTGTGCTCTAGAAAGGTTGGATGATCGTATTACCAGAAATGCGGTAGAATGTTACTCGACACCGGGAGGATCGGTAAGGATTAAATCCACTTACGTTATCAACCCTTTAAATCATGTTAGGTCGTATAATCATCATGTATTGAGTTCTACAGACAATGATATCCATGTTGGTACTCAATATACCTCTTTGCCATCCAATTTCGCCCGTATCGAGTGCGAGGAGCCGGATTATATGGATCGACTTATCGATACCACGGAGACTTGTTATGATACCGGAAAGGGTACGGTGAAGATCAGGAGACAGGAGTCGTTGAACGGAAATCTGGATGTAAAGACTTTCGACTATAAGATCGTTGAGTCTACCGACCCCGATCATCCTATCAATACTACCCCTACGCAGACGGTTATTAACGGCTGGACGGTTATCAGCTGTGACCTTAATATCATGGAGGTAGATGACTGCTATGAGGTTGGTGGTCATAAAATTCATTTAAAGGGATTCAGGACGATCAATCCGGCGTTACAGGATATTAAGTCCATATTGTATGTCGTGTACTCTGATCATCCTGATTATCATGCTGGAGATGAGCTTAACTCTATTCCAGAGGGGGCTAAGGTCACGATCTGTGATTACGCGGATAAGAGCCAAAGACATATGGTCCCGGTGCGCGAGTGCTATGAGGTGGCCGATGGCCGGTTCTATGTAGAGGGAAGCAGGTTGGTGGATAACGATATGGTCGTAGAGCGGATGTCGTTGATGGTGATGGAGTCATCCTCCCCGACCTACCCGGTAGGGACTACGCTGACCTCCATCCCCGATGGCGCTACTATCGTGGCTTGTTTATGTCAAACCTGTTAATATCAAGGCTATGGTTAAGGTATGTAATGATTATTATATGATTGACGCCCTAGCCGGCGGTGAGGTCATAAGGAAAAGGAAATATCGTCGTGAGAATACGATGATCGGATATAAGTGGTATGATTATAATGGGGTTGAGGTTATCGACCCCATTGAGATATCACGTCTTGACGGATTGGCTACCAAACATCAGCGTGTGGATCAGGCTTACGATGACCATGCTGTTTTCATGTCATCAACCAACTACGTTAATAGCGTATCTGGCATACCTATGGACAAACATATGGTTGTGGTCGAATGGAGGCCGGAAAGCGAACAGGGGTTTGTTACGATGGCTCATGAGCAAGGTCTGGAAGGTGATAGCTATTATATCGTTGTCATCAATAAAGGTGATAAGCAAGCCACGATCTACACCCCCGTAGATCCTGAGGACCCAAAGGATGGGACTTCCCGTGCGGTTGATGGCGATAACGTTTCCGTTGGCGGATCATATGTCTCTATATCCCCCAAGCAAGTAGAGAGGATAAGGGCTACTTTCCGTGATGGTAAATGGTATTATGAGTTAGTCACAAAGACATATCCTAGTAATACTGGAGGCATTAAGATCGGTGATGTGGATTTCGTTACGTTCAGATATTTGTGGGACGAAAGTTCCGGAAGGGACTTGGACACGATGACGGAAGCCCTTAATTCTAATGTTCCCACCATAGATAATCTTGCTGTAGGTTGGTCTGGCCCCGGAAATGGAGATAGCTCTGTTAGAGAAGTTCTTAAATGGGGTGGTGATAATACCGGTTCTGGTAAGGAATGTGTTTGGATGTCGGTGAAGGATTTAAGGGCTAAATATTATGATATCCTACCTGAAGAGACGTATTTCATGGCCTACGCTACATGGTTTGGATCCAAAGGTACTGGTAAGTGTTCTTTTGAGCTTGTAGGGTATAAGGGCGGTACGATGAGACAGGATGGGTATAACTTTATCAATACCGGAGGATCTGTCGTATATCAAAACACATATGATTTTATCTGCAATACCAGTAAGGGGGCGAGTACATATAAGACTTCTTATCAGAAAGTAGCCCGTATTACTTATAATAAGCTCACCAATGAGGTCTATATGTCTATAGGCGATGCTATAGATCAGGAGGATAATTATGATAAGCTGGAGCGGGAGATCAATAATATAAAGGAAAGACTTAGCGATGTCGAGAGCGAGTTGGCTGTCGTAAGACGTATAGCTGAGGGCAAGAACGCGGCGTATATCTTTGATACGGTCGATGCCATGAATGAGTGGCTGGCGGTTCCGGAGAACACGGCTAAGCTCCGTGTGGGGGACAGCTTCTGGATCAGGGAGCAGAAGGTACCTGATTATTGGTGGGATGGAACTCAGGCTTTAGAGCAGGAAGGTCCGAAGGTTGATTTATCCCCTTATTATACGAAAGACGAGATTAATAATATTGTCAATGATATCAATCAGAAGATAGAGGATAAGAGTACGTCTATTATCTTCGATACTTATATCCAGATGAAGTCTTTCGTGGATGATCCAACTAACGCCGATAAGCTTAAGAAAGGTACCATCCTGTTGATACGAGAGAAAAACGTACCTGATTATTATTACGATGGTGCTGGGATAGTTAAGATGGAGGCCGATGTAGAGCAATGTCTTTACGTTACTTTGGCTAACAAGCCTACGGAAAGCACTATAAGTTATACTCAAGATCGGGAGGTGACTAATTTCGCTCCGGGTGCTATAGCTAGATGGGTTGACGCTGACGGCAATGACGTGTTTTATAAGCTTGTTGAGATAGTCGGTGGTAAGGCTAAGTGGATTACCCTTATCGATACTAAATACGGTAATGTGACGCTACAGAGTACTTACGACAAGAATTATGAGATCGTAAATATCGTATCTGGGTCTAGGTTACAGGCTATAAATAGCGAGAAGAATGATATCAAGTTTGTTAATAGCGCTACGGGTAACGTGACTGTCGTGTTGAATGGTACTGTATCAGGGGGAGCCAAGAAGCTGG
>ERZ779991.114-NODE-114-length-12415-cov-6.38617_pt1 | contig 12415 bp, 15 predicted proteins | sample MGYA00511180_ERZ779991 | MGnify/ENA primary metagenome ERZ779991 (study PRJEB29588, sample SAMEA2145068) | human gut metagenome | biome: human gut; feature: human-associated habitat; material: faeces | place: Denmark | collected 2008/2010 ... | reverse complement strand
ATACCACTATAGACAATTAGCGACAATTCCTTTCCCACTTTAACGTGGTAAAGTGTTAACGTGGTACAGTGGTAACGCATTAGTGCTTTACTGTATTAACGTTGCGTTGCGTTGGTGCGGTGTGGTGCTAATGAGGTGCAGTAGTATAGATTGAATATCATAAAAATATATTGTAGTTTTTTTAAAGTTTTTGTTGCAATTTATATTAAAGTATGCTATACTATAAGAGTAGTAAGAAGTAGTTAATAATTAAGATATAGGACAGAAAGAGAGGTTTTAATATGTTAGTTTCCGATTTATTCAAGGTGTTGGATGATACCCAGGATATAGATATATACAATAGAAAGACTGGCGTATATATCTTTAGTGGGGAAAGTAGAGACATTACAAGTTCGTGTTTAGAGTTACACGTAAATAAATTCTTTGCTAATAATGATTTATTAGTAATAGAGGTTGAATAGTTCGACATCGAACATTAAAATGTTTCACGTGAAACATTTTGAAAAATAAAATTGCTGTCCTAACGGCAATACGGGGAGAATGGAGAAACAATATGAACGAAATTATGAACGCTAAAAAAATTGCAGGAATTAAAAACACAGCATTAAAGGAGTCTTTGCTCACCATTAGAGGTGCTGTCTTATCTGTAAACGCTTCTCAATGGGAAGTAGCGCAGGCAGTGCATGATATTCTGGTTAAAGAAACCTTTAAAGAGGATTTTGAGACAGAAGAGAAATTTGCTGATTTTATCGGGATTTCAAGAAGCAACTGCAATAAAATGAAAAAAGCAGTTGATTTCAGAAATTCTAATGAAACGTTTAAAGATTGGACGTTGAATAAGATTTATGAAATTATGTGCTTGCCTAAAGAAGAAGCACCACAGTTACTTAACGATTATATGATTGACAAGGATGACACAGTGAAAGAAATCAGAGAAGCAGTAAAAGCCTACAAAGATGATACGGCAGAATCTAAAGTAGTCGCAGAAGTAGAACAGGAAACAGGAGAAGAAAAGGAAGAAGATGCCACAAAAGAATCATTGTTTCATTCTTTTGTTGAAACTCTCACACCGGAAGAAGTTACAAGAGTTTTAACATATATGAAAAAACAGCATATTGGAGATATGGAAGCATTAAATGAGGTGATTATTGCATGGAAGTAGTACAGTATTTAAAAAAGTACAATGTGCCGATTAAGTCGGTGGGGTTTAGATACCTCACCGAAGCAATAAAAATGTCGGTTGATGATGGTACTTTACCGTACCATATGTATAGATTGTATAAACCGATTGCAAAAGAACACATGACATCAATGAAAAACGTTGAGCGTTGCATAAGATATGCAATTTCAAAAAGCGATATGGCTGGTTTATCTAATTGTCAGTTTATTATCGAAGCAAGTATCCAATGTAGGAAGAAAGTTAGAAAACCTAAGAATCACGTATGTATTTTATAGTGTTCGATATCGAACATTAAAAAATAAAAAAATTATATTGCTGACCTAACGGCATAACGGGAGAATGGAGAAATAATATGAAAAACTTTAAAGACTTAGCAAGAAAAGCAACAACATTATCAGAGTTAATGGAGAACAGGGAAAAGATTAGTACAGAAGATGTTATTGAGAATTTTCCTGATGGCATTACTATTAACGCGGTAGACGTAATTAAGACATCAACTGCAACATATCCAGTATTCACGTTTTTAGAAGATAATATGAAGTTCTATTGTGGCGGCATCGTATTAACAAAGATTGTTAATATGTGGTTAGAAGAATATAACGGAGACTTAGGAATGTTAAACCATGACTTAGCCGAATCCGGTGGAGTTAAAGTAAAGCTTACTGAATCAAAAACAAAGGACAAAAAGAATGTTACCACAGTAGAAGTAATGTAACATGGTTGATGAAAAGAACATAATTTCCGAAAATCCACGGCGACTGTTAGCGAATATGAATAAGCGTTTAAAAAGAATGACTTCGTATTTAGGAGAGGAACACGACTCGATTCAGATTGTAAAACACCAATTAGATATGGTTTATGGTTTTGAGTCAATAGGAGTTCCCACGTTTAAAGTCGCCGGATTGACAGAAGAAAAGAAAAAACAGTTAATTGATATAGCAGAGACTTATAAACAGTCTGGTTATAGTACAATTAGAGGTCTTAAAAGATCTTTAAAAAATAAGGGTTTTAATAAGTTTACCAATAACATGAGTCAGTCACAAGTAGTTTTTTGGGATACTGTTTTTTCTTCTCCATCATGGGAAAAAATCAAAGAATTATTTTATGAAGATTCAGATAGAGCAGTAGCAACCGCTGAACGTGTGGAACGGTTCACCGAAAACCCTTATTCACTCGAGGATATTTTCTCAGTTTGGTCACACATTGCTAAAGAAGATAAACCTAATTTTAGGAAGAGTGTTGATATTGTTTTATCAAGATGGAATAAACTCGATGAAAATAAAAGAAATGTTACAAATTTCAGAGAGTTTGCAACAAATATTATGCAAGGATTGTAAAGTATGTATAATATTAGAGACTCGCCATTGTCAGAGATAGACTTCCGAACTTATTATTTTAAAAAGAAAAACAGGGCTGACATTGTAAATGATGATATAATGTGCTTTGACATTGAGACTTCTAGTGGATTTTTACATAAGGATAGTGATACACTTGAACCGTACTTGGGAAAAAGTAAAAAATATTATGAAGATTGCAAGAAATTTGCTATCTGTTATGTATGGCAGTTTTCCATAAATGATAACGTTTTTTGGGGAAGAACACTAGAAGATTTCAAAGATTTTTTACAAGAATTGGAATATTATGAACCACACAAGAAAATAGTATATATACATAATTTTTCATTTGAATTTCAATTCTTGATAAACGTATTACAATTTGACTATGTTTTTGCTAGACAGGCACGAAAACCGTTGTTTGCAGAATGGAGTACTTATCAATTCCGGTGCAGTTATTTTCTTACTAACATGAGTCTAGCGGTTTGGGCGGAACAACGAAAATTAAAAGTAAAAAAATTGGTAGGTGATCTCGATTATACCGTTCTAAGGACACCAAAAACGAAACTTACCGATACAGAGTTAGCTTATTGTTTTAACGATGTATTGGTTATGTATTACGGATTGCAACAGTACAAAGAGAAATACGGTCATATAATTGATATACCATTTACCCAAACGGGAGAGGTTAGAAAAGAAGTAATTGAACGTATGAACGTAAGTAGTGAGTACAAATATAGGAAACGTTGTTTAAAACTTATTCCGGAAACAATAGAAGATTATTCTTTACTGTGTGATTGCTTTATGGGTGGTTATACTCATAGTAATGCAGTGCATACGGATATTGTATTAGATAACGTTTGTAGCAAAGATATATCATCTAGTTATCCTACTGTAATGTGCTTGGAAAAATATCCCATGACGTATTTTGAGGAAACAATACCTTGTGACGATTATTTTAATAATGATAACTATAGTTACATAATAACGTTCGATGTCGAACATTTACGGTCAAAACGTTGGAATACATGGCTCTCTTTTTCCAAGTGTACAAAGATAAAAGGCTATTCGCTTGACAACGGTAGAGTTTTAAAAGCGGATTTTGTACAGTTATCACTGACAAATGTAGATTATGAAATGTTTCAATTATGCTACGATTTTGAAAATCTTAATATAATAGATTTTCGGGTATCGAGCAATGATTATCTTTCACCTACTTTTGTAAAATATATATTGGAACTATACGGAAATAAAACCACATTAAAGGGTATCGAAGAACAAGAGCCGTTATATATGAAAAGTAAACAATATGTAAATTCAATGTATGGTATGATGGTTACTAAAAACATAACCGACACGATAGAATTTGAAGAAGATAGGTGGAAAAAAGAGTTATTGAATGAAAATAGCTTTTACACAAAAATCGCAAGTGAAAAAAAGAAACTTTCGAAAACTTTCGGGGCATTTCAATTTGGTGTGTGGGTGACAGCATATGCAAGACGCAATTTGTGGCAAGGTATTCTTGCATTAGATTATAATGTGGTTTACTGTGATACTGATAGCATAAAGTATATTGATTGTGATTCTAATTTTTTTAATGAATACAATGAAAAAATAGCAGAACGTGAAAATGAACGTGCTGACATGCTTGGAATACCACGAGAAAAATTTTGTCCAAAAGATAGAAATGGTGTATCACACAGGCTAGGAATATTTGACGATGACGGTCAATATCAAAAATTTAAAACATTAGGGGCAAAAAAATATTGTTATGTGGATAACGATAATAAGTTGCATATGACAGTATCTGGTGTAAGAAAAAGCGCGGTGTCTCAATTACATAATATTGAGGAGTTTAAAGATGGTACTGTGTTCGATGTCGAACATGCTCAAAAACTTTTAATGACGTATATAGACGATATGACACCTATTGTATGGAATAAAGGGCAGTACGATGAATTTTACAGCAAATATCAATATGGTATATGTGCACAGCCTACAACATATAGTTTGGGAATTACTGATGATTATGAGTCAATTTTGACAATGGTTCAAAATAAGAGAGGGGTGACAAGTATTTTTGAAAGAGAAACAGAAATATTATAACATAGATAATTTGTTATCTAAAAAGGCAATGTATAATATGTTGCTAGGTGAACGTTCCAATGGTAAAAGTTATGCTACAAAGTATGTTGCTTTATGGGAAGCATATTACGAAAAAGATATACGAACCAAACAACCTAAAGAACGTTGTCAACTTGCATATTTAAGAAGATGGCGGGATGAAATAAAGTCACGTGACGTAGAAGCGTATTTTTCGGATATGCCTATTATAGAAATTACAAAAGGCATGTTCGAAAGTGTTCGAGTGTATAGAGGAGATATTTATTTAATACATGAGGAAGAAGAAAAAATTCTTGATAGAAAAAAGATAGGTTCTGCTTTTTCTTTAACATCCGCTACGCATTACAAGTCGCTTGCTTTTCCAAAAATTGGAAATATCATTTTTGAGGAATTTATAACAGATAGTGGTTATATTGCTAACGAGGTAAGAAGCCTTATGGATATTATATCAACTATAGCAAGACGTGACTACGTTAGAGTTTTTTTGATAGGTAATACCATTTCCCGATTATGTCCTTATTTTGAGGAGTGGCAACTTACCCACATAAAAACGCAAAAACAGGGCACAATAGAAATATATAGGCAGTTTACAAATCAGTATGACGAAAAAACAGGAGAGCCTATTGTGGTAACAATAGCGGTGGAGTATTGCGAAAACACAGGAAGTAACTCGAAAATGTTTTTCGGTAAAAAATCGGAAATGATAACAACAGGAGTGTGGGAGACGGGCACGTTCCCACATTTACCGGAAAAACTAGAACACTATGATATTTTATATCAGATTTATTACAAGTATACAAGTTTTAAGTTTTTGATAAACCTTGTAAGACATAAAGAAACAAAAGAAACTTTATTGTATGTTTATCCGGCAACTAAAAATATTCCAAAAAAATGTAAACGGATTGTTACAGATGATTTTACATCAAACCCACTAGCGACTTACAACTTGACGGATTTATTAAAGTATGATAATATAATAATGGATATGTTGAAAAACAAAAAAATAGCGTTTAGTGATAATTTATGTGGTACAGAGTTTACACAAATAAAAAAAGAAAAAGGAGTGTATTAAAAATGAGAAGTATAGACGCATTAGTTCCACCTATTGAAAACGATAACAGTGGTAAATTATCAGAAGATAATACCGCTACTATTAAAGCCATAGAAGAAATGGCAACCGCTATGAAAGAAGTCGTTGAAAGTTCGACTTCGAACACAAATAAAACTCTGGAAACGTTCAAGACGGCTTTTGATAAACAGTTTACCACACCATTAAACGGTGATGATAATAAAAATATAAATGGTTCTGTTGAACCGGAAAGTGAGGAATGATTATATGAGTACAGTAAACCAGATTTACACCTTAATCAATGAGGTGGCTAAACAAACTTTTGGAGAGAGTGCAGTAACAGTAACTGACACATCTACTCTTGTAGCGTTGGGTGATAAAGTTTTATCATCGGACGTTGACACGGATAAGTTCGCTAAAACATTAGTAGACAGAATCGGCAAAACAATTTTTTCTATCCGCAGATACACGGCAAGCGGTGACGATGGACTTGTAAAAGAACCTTTTGAGTACGGTTGTATTGTTCATAAAATTTATGTCGATTTACCAGAAGCAAAAGAAAACAAAGCGTGGGAAATTGGAGAGGATTCTTACACACCATCTTTTGCACCGATTATTAAACCATCCATCAAACAAAAATTATTTGAAAAAATGGTCACATGGGAAATTGATGTTACAATTCCGGACTTTATGTTTAAAACTGCATTTACATCCGCTCAAGGTGTCGCAACTTTGATTGATGCTATTTTTACCACAATGGATAGTTATATGGAAATTGCGTTAGAAAATAACAAAAATCTTACACGTGCAACGTTTATTGCAAATAAGTTAAACACAGGAAAACCTTGTGGAAAACACAACTTATTATCAGAGTATAACACATTGACAAATGCAAGTCTTACTGTGGCAAGTTGTCTTCGAGATATTGGGTTCTTGAAATGGGCAAGTCAGCAAATCAACTTGTGGGCAAGTCGAATGAAAAAAATGAGTGTGCTTTTTAACGATGAAAATTACAAACGGCATACACCAACAGCAGATTTGGTTGTAAATGTTTTACAGGATTTTGACAGCGCATTGGTGTCTTATCTGGAGTCCGACACCTATCACAATGAAATGGTAAAACTTGCGAATACATATAGCACATTACCATACTGGCAAGGCACTGGTGAAAGTTACGAATTTTCAGATACTTCTAAAATCCACATTAAGTTAAATGATACAACCATAGTTGAGCAAAGCGGAATTATTGCTGTAATGTATGACCGTGACGCAATGGGAGTAACAATCACAAAACGTAACGGAACTACAGAACGTAACAACCATGACGAATATACTAATTATTACAACAAAGCAACATATGGATATTTTAACGACATGAGTGAAAATGGTATTGTTTTCTATATTGCCTAAACCAAAAATTGACAAAAAACGACGTCGGACTATAAAGTTCGACGTCGAACATTTTTTAAAGGTGGTGTATATATGTTTTTATCTGATTTTTGTGATAATTTAAAAAATATAAAAAAAGAAGAAAAAGAAGAAATGAAACTACCATTATCAATTTCTTATTGGACTGATATGCTTTTTGAAAAAGCCATAAGAATTTTTGAGTGGAGTGGTGACTTACCTTTTCCGCAGAAAGAAATTGAAATGCGATTATTATTATATGGTTATTGTGGATATATAAATGACACAGCCGTAGGGGAAATGGTTTCAATTGGGGGAATGAGCACACCAACACAGTATTGGGATGAATTTAAAAACTTTACTTATGCCGCTGCAACTGCTAACGGTGGTACTAGAAAAATAGGTGAAGATTGTGTTATCATAAACAATACCGCATTAAGGAATCCATTATATCCAATGATTAAACGTTATGCAAATTTACTAGCGCATACCGATGTATCATTAAAAATGTCTCTTGTAAACTTGCGTGTTAAAAATATTATTTCTACAGATTCACAGACAACCGCTGATAGTTATCGCGCCATGTTTGATAAATTTTATAACGGTGATATTGACGCGATATTGGATGATGGATTATTGAAAAAGGGCAACGGTGGAATTGACAATCTTGCTTTAACATCTAGTGGGTCTCTAGGGGTAATGGATTGTATTGACGCAAGGAACGAGTTATTACGTATGTTTTTTAATGAGATTGGTGTACGATACAACCGTGATAAAAAAGAAAGAATGATAGAGTCAGAAGTTGAAAATGACGAACAGATGTTACTGTTAAATATCAATGATATGCTTAAACAGCGAAAGAAAGCGTGTAACGAGATAAATAAGATTTTTAACAGAAATATTTCAGTTGAATTATCACCGGAATTCAAAATTATAGAAAAGAAAGTGGGTGACGATAATGCTAACAATTAGTCAATATATTATGGAAAATAATGTACTACCGTTTTCCAATTCTGATTTTGCACAAAATGGTTATGAACCATTAAGCAGTGGAGATTTCCAAGGGATGCTAACGGAATGGATAAATTTTAATCACGGAGAATTGCAAATTCGTCCTACGGTTGAAAACTCAATGGAAACAGACGTTACTACAATTAAGAAAATGGTTATAAATTTATACAAAGCAAAGAAATACACATATGAACGTTTGTACAATTCCACTTTACTTAAATATGAACCGATAGAAAATTATGATAGAATTGAATCAATCACAGACAGCACTATAAAAGATACAACAGGAAGTACAGATTATGGATTGCAAAATACAACATCTAGTATAACATCGGATAATGTAGATGGTGCACAAAAAAACGATAACACTACTACAGAAAAAATGGAGTACGGAGAAACTACAACAGTTATAAAAGATAAATTAACAAAATCCGGTAAAGAAAGAAGCACAGACAACGGGAAAAAAGTTTCCGAGCGTAACGTGGCACCATATGACTCAGAAACCTATTATAATCAGGAAAAAACAACCGATTCTTTTGACAACTATTCTCATACAAATGAACTGTTGGATAGAATAGATGAAACAAATAGTACTGTTAATGTTCCTGCAAAAACAGATAATAAAACTACAACCGTTGTAGAAAATATTGGAGAAAAGACAAACACACAAACATCAACGTCCCAACAACAACAACAAGCACACACTGACACAGTAACCGGAAAAGAAGAAACAACATACAAACATGAAAACCGAACTCACGGAAATATTGGTGTCACTACTAGTCAGCAAATGCTAGAAAGTGAACGAGAAGTTGCACTTTTTAATTTTGTAGGTATTGTGGCACATGATATTATAAAACTGATAGCAATTTGTATATATTAAAGTTCGACGTCGAACAATAAAGGATGGTGAAAATATGAGTGATATTTTACATTTAAGCGTTTTAACAACTAGAACTGATAAACGCTATTTAGTTAAAACAAGCAATGAAGTAACTACAAGAGAAGTAAGACTAAAATGCGGAAGTAGCATTATCAATCCAATTTTGATAATGAAAAAACTCTCAGATTCACACATAAGACAATTTAACTATGCATTTATAAAAGAATATCAGCGTTATTATTTTGTAAATGATATTACTGAAATGAATGGTGATCTTATAAGTGTGTCTTTGCATGTTGACGTTTTAAGTAGTTTTGCAAATGATATAAAGGGGTTGAGTTGCTTAATTATTCGACAAGAAAATTTAAACAATCCTTATTTTGTAGATGAAGAAGTTATGACAAGAGTAAAACGTATAAGAGAAAAAAAGAACATTGGTGTAATTGGAGAAAATGTAACTAATTATTATTTAACTGTAAATAACGGGGGGTTGTAATATGGCTTATTCACATGGCGGTAATGTACAATGGGGAACTGATGGAAAATGGACAGAAGCAGAAAATGGATATACGATAGGAAAAACGAATATATATAATGAAAACTATGGTCTTGCTATTAAATTAGATAGACGTGAGGACAAATATTATATTTATGCAAAACCATTAAACGACAGCGTAAAAGACAAAAATTTATATTATGATGTTTATACAACTAAATATAATAAAGAGGGAAAAGTCACTCAAACTCATACAGTAAAAGACCAGTTTTTAAATGTATTTCCGAGTTTTACAAGTTTTAATTCTTTTGACACCGGTAATGGTTACAGCATATACCGTAACACTGTTGATATTCGCATAGTTGGAATACCTATATTTGATAATGATGAAGCTTTACAAAAATATTTTGATACCGGTGATGATAGCGGGGCATTAAAAGAATTAAATACTAATTGGATTTTAGCAATAGACGGAACAAAAAGCCCACTTTACAAGTTAAAGTGGAATTGTGCATCAATATCAGAAAATGATATTGCAAGAGTAAGAATCGGTTTTGGCGGTTATGATGATATAAGCGGTAAAGTATCTATTCATAAATGGCAGTTAGTAGATTATAGCCCGAGTTATTTTAATACAAACTATGCACAAATAAATAACGCGGTATGGGGAGAAGTAGCAGAAATAGTATCACCACTAGCAACGTTAGCGGCAGTATATATTGCCGTTCAATTAGAATACTATTCCACTCCTACTGTATTACCCTCTGATTATTCATCAATTATGTACTGTGAGTTGTTCAAAAATCAAAAAAATGGTCATATGTATGGGGATGTAGGATTTTTGGAAAAAGATGAAAATGGACTTTATAGTAAAACTATAACTGGTGACGGTTCAACATTTACGGTAAAAGACGGAGATGAGGGAAGTAACATTGTGACTTCTGATGATGATAATGGATATTCAGATGACAAAGATAATGATGAAAATGATAATGATACAAGTGATGTATCATCCGGTATTGGTGTACTTACAACAACTTTCAGAATGACAAAAGATAGACTACAACAGTTAGGTAGATTTTTATGGGGTTCAAACATTTTTGATAACTTTTCTTTAATATGTAACAATCCGATAGAAAATATCATTTCTTGTAAAAGCATACCGTTATCGTTAGAGGGTGTAACCCAGAAAATAATTTTAGGTAACGTAAATACCGGAGTAAATGGAGATAAAGTTAGTAATAATTTTGCAAAACAAAATATTGGTAGTATAGCAATTACAGAAAAATATCATAATTTTTTAGATTATGCCCCATACACTAATGTTATCATATATTTACCGTATGTAGGTTTTAAAGAATTAGATACTAATTTAGTAATGTCTAAAACATTATCAATTTCTTATACTGTAGATATTATTACTGGTGGATGTCTATGTCAAATAAAATCTAACAACGTTAAACTTTACGAGTTTAATGGCAACATTGGAATAGATATTCCTATCACCGCTAGTAATAGGGCTCAGGTAGAAGCCGGTTATATTTCTAGTGGTATCGGTATTGCGTCCAGTGTAGCAAGTGGAAATATAGTAGGTGCGGTGACATCACTTATCAATAGCGCAGAATCGCAATACCATTACGCTAGTACATCATCCCCAAATCCTATGTGTGTAGCAAGCACTAATAGAACATGTTATGTTATTTTAGACAGACCGACATATCAAACATTAAAATCATTTAATCATACAAGAGGTAAAAAATGTTATCTCACAAAAACTATAAATACCTTAAAAGGATATACTATATGTGATGAACATATTGACCTTAGTGGTATTAGAGCAACCGATAACGAAAAAGAAGAAATGATTAAAATTTTAAGCAGTGGATTTTTTGTAAATTAAAATAGGGGCATATGCCCCTATTCCACTTTTTTAAGATTTCCTGATTTTGCTAACGATAATAATTTAATGTTGTCCGATAAACTTCCGGTATAATTTTTGATGCCGTTTACATTTGCTAATGGAACCCGTTTTTTATAGTTTCCATAAAAATCTGTTTTAACTCCGATAGAAGATAACACAATATCAATATCTCTAGAAGCACCGTTGTATTTTGGGTAAAAGTTCGATATCGAACAATTTAAAAACAATTCTCTTTCCTTAGTTCTTCTTTTTCGTAAACCATCTAAAACATTTCCACCAGACTTAATATATCGCAACATTGCGTCAGCAATTTCTTTTTTAGTTCGTTTTCCTTTTGCTGTCAACTGGTCAATATTTCCTACATTGTAAGCAAACGACACCATTGCGTCAAACTCATTTTGGGTAAAGTTATATACACTATTGTATTTCATAACCTTTGTTTCAAAGCGTTTCAAGTCTTTTTCTAATAAATTAATAGCGTTTTCCTTTGTAATTGTGTCATTTTCTTTTACGTCTTTACCATAATGTCCATAACCGATTGTATAATATTTTTCAGTAGGTACGACTTTTGTTGCTTTATTACAAAATCCCTCAAAAGCAATAATAAGTTCTACACCTTTTTTACTTGTTTTCATCATTTCCACCTCTCAATAATTCATCAATCTTATCCACTAATTTCTGAATAGTCAATGTTTGTTCATTCAGTTTTTCGGTAATTTGTGTGATTTCTTCTTTATGGGTTTTTGTCAAGTCTTTTACATAAACCGCCAAAAAAGCTACACACGCAATAGGAAAACCCACATTCTGCACTACTGTTATAAAATCCATAAATAACACATCCTTTCTATACTTTTATAATAACTTTAACATATCGTATATCTAATGTCAATATTGTATTATCGAACTATAATAATTATAACTTATTGACACCCATTGCACCACGTTAGCACCACACCGCACCAACGCAACGCAACGTTAATACAGTAAAGC
>ERZ779991.113-NODE-113-length-12873-cov-2.36183_pt1 | contig 12873 bp, 10 predicted proteins | sample MGYA00511180_ERZ779991 | MGnify/ENA primary metagenome ERZ779991 (study PRJEB29588, sample SAMEA2145068) | human gut metagenome | biome: human gut; feature: human-associated habitat; material: faeces | place: Denmark | collected 2008/2010 ... | reverse complement strand
CAAACATATTATATTTTTCTTTATAAATATTTTCTTGATATAAAAAAACCATATTAAAGGAAAATACATATATTAAAATTATTACTATAATTAAAATTATCGTTTTTTTATTTTTCATTAATTATATACCCTATTCCTTTTTTAGTTTCAATAATATTATCACCAATTTTCTCTCTTATTCTTTTTAAATAAACAGTTATTGTATTATCATTTACATCATTACCAGTTAAATTATAAATATAATTAATAAGTGATTCACGAGTTATAACTTTGCCTATATTGGTCATAAATAAATATAATATTTTAAGTTCTAAAGAAGTTAGATTTATTATATCACCATTTTTCTTAACTTCCATTTTATCAGAATCAAATGTAATATCTTTTACATTAATAACATTTTTCTTATTTGATAAAAGTCTTGCTACTCTTGCAAGAAGTTCTCTTGTCATAAAGGGTTTAGTTATGTAATCATCACATCCTAGTTCAAAACCTTTTACAATATCATCTTCACTATCTTTAGCAGTTAAAAATATAACTGGAATATTTTTTAAATTTAAATTTTCTTTATAAAAATCAAACCCATTTCCATCAGAAAGTGTTACATCTAAAATTATTAAATTAAAATCTATTTTATTTATAATATTTTTAGCTTTATATAAACTATTTACATGATAAAATTCATAATTATTTTCTTTAAAAGTATATGATAAACCATTTGCTATTTCTTCATTATCTTCGATTAAAAGTATTTTCATATAAAACCTCTTTCAAGTAATATTTTACTAAACAAATAATGAAAAGGCAAATTCATTAATAAAATAAATATACTTCATAATAATAAGTTTATGTTTTAGAATTTAATTACATTTAAAAAGACTTAAAAATTAATCTAAGTCTAATTTAAGTTTAAATATTTTCATCTCTAATAGAATCTAAAATATTTTTAGAATTAACTTTTTTAACAGAATATTTCATAAGGGAGAATATTAATATAAATACTATTAAAATACTTATAATTATACCTTTTAAAGGTAAATGATAAATTAATGTCATTTCACCGATAAATGCTCTATGAATAATAAGTGATAAAATAATACCTATTGGAATACCTATAATAAGGGCTTTTATGCAATAAAAGAAACTTTCTAAAAATATCATTTTATTAAACTCTTTAGTAGTCATACCAATACTTCGAAGTGATGCAAACTCACCACGTCTTAAAGCAACATTCGTAGTAATAGTATTAAATATATTTGTAATTCCAATTATAGCAATAACAATAATAAATCCATAAAGAAATATTGCTACAATTATATATATTGAGTTCATTTGGTTAGCATATTCATTAGTATTATTAACATAAACATTATCATCATTTGGAAAAAGTTTATCTATTTCATCTTGAGTATCATTAGCATTTTTAGCATCCATATAAATAGAGGTTAAATTAAGGTGTGATAAATTATTATTATAAATTTTATCAAATGTTTCATCACTTACGATAATAACTGGCGCTTCACCATTATTTTCAAGTCCTAAAGGTTTTTCTGATGTTGACTTAATAGCCCTTAATTTAACTATACTATTTGTTTCACTATTTTTTAGTTCTATAGTTTCTCCATCTTTATAGTCTAAAACATTAAATTCTATCTTACTACCATTTTCTGAATATATAAAATTATTAATAATAATTGCATCATAATCTAAAGTACCCTTTATATTAAGTTTTTGTAAATAATTATCATATTCTTTTTTACCAACACATTTAATTGAAATAGTATTAATATTATCGTTATTAAAGCCAAATTCACTTGCTTTCTTTGTAAATTTTAAATAATCAGCATTTATAATAATTGTTCTTATAAATGAAATTCGATTAATATTTTCTAAAGATTCAATTTGTTTAATCTTTTCTTTTCTTGCTTTTTCATTTTCTTCATTAAGCATAACCTCTAAATTATAGTTGTACTCACCAATTTCTTTTTTAACTAAAGAAAAAGCAGTATTAATAAAGTATGAAAGTCCAATATAAACCGCTACGCAAAAGATTATTGAAACTACTGTTGTACGATATTTTTTACTATTTCTTTTGATGTTTTTATAGGAAATAACTCCTCCAATACCAAAAAGTTTATTTATAAATTTAGGATATTTAATTTTCTTTTTTAAAGTTATTTCTCCAGGATTACGAATTGCTTCGATTGGTAAAGTTTGTGAAGCTTTTTTAGCAATTTTTTTACTAGATAAATAAATTGTAAGTAAACTTAAGATAATTGAAATTAAAATTGCTAAAAAATTTACCTTAAATACTAAGAAACCTTCGATAACAAATGCACTTCCTAATAATAAATTAACTATTTTAATTAGAACAAATGCCGCAAAAACGCCTGATAATAATCCTAAAATAATACCAATAAAACCTAAAATAAAGCTTTCATAATAAACACATTTTTTTATTTGTTTTGAGGTTGCTCCAACACTTATAAGATGTGCATAACTTTTTATTTTTTCTGTATAAGAAATATTAAAACTTGATTTTATACAATAAACACTTGTAAAAATTATAATTATTGTTACAACCGTTGCAATTGTAACAAGCGCCCTCATTGTACCATCATCAAATGATGAAGAAAGCATTTTAACTAAATATGTATTTTGATTATGATCATATTTGGCTTTTGCCATTTCATCTTTATTATATTCACCAATTTCTAAATCTTTTAAAGTTTTACCAGATACACCAATAATACCTCCGACAACATTATATCTATTTTTTAAACCTTTATTAGTTAAATAAACATATACATCATTTAATTTACCACCATTTTCACTATATGTAATAAATGTATAACCAGGTGCTGTGTAAGGCTCCATATCCATTCTTTTTACAATACCTACAATTTTATATGTTTTAGTTTTAGTATTTATTATTTCCTCTTTAGTATCAATGTTATAAGGATTATTTTGATTTAAATTATATCCATCGCTTTGTCTTTGACCAATGTCTAAAGTTATATAATCTCCTATTTTATAATCAAGTCTTCCATTAGTTTTTACACTAGTAGGAATAACTATCTCACTTTCATTTGTAGGAACTTTTCCCTCGACTATATTTAAACCAAGATTTTCCATAGCATTTTTATTCATACTAACAACATAAGCATAAGGTTTAGCTTCATTTTGACTTTCTATTTTAGCATAACCAAGTCCATTTACAAGATATAAATCTTTTATACTACGATTATTTTTTAAAAAAGATATTTCACTTTCAGGTACATCATAAAAAACATACTCATAATTACCACTTGATTTTTTTTCATATTCAATCAAACTTTCTCTAAAACTTGTTACCATTGTAGCAACCGCTGTAATAAGGGCCACAGATAAAAGTATACCAATAGTTGTTACAATACTTCTTTTTTTATTTAATTTAAGATTTTGAATAGTGATTTTTCTTAAAATATTCATTTATCATCCACTATCCTTCCATCTTCAATAGTAATAATTCTATCAGTCATTTTAGCAATTTCTAAATTGTGAGTTATCATAATAATTGTTTGATTATACTTTTTATTAGTTTTTTTAAGAAGACTAACAATTTCCTCACTTGCTTTTGAATCAAGATTTCCTGTAGGTTCATCTGCAAGAATTAATGATGGTCTTCCTATTGAAACTCTTTGTTGCTCTCCTCCAGAAAGCTGACTTGGTAAATGACTTTTTCTATTTTCAAGCCCTAAAAGTTCTATCATTTCATTTAAATCTTTTTTATCTGGTTTTCTTCCATCAAGTTCTAAAGGAAGTGATATATTTTCTATTACATTTAATATAGGAATTAAATTATAAAATTGATAAATAAGTCCTATTTGTCTACGTCTAAATATAGCTAAATCATCATTATTTAATTTATAAATATCTTCATCATTTATGAAAACTTTTCCACTTGTTGGTCTATCTACACCACCAATTAAATGAAGTAGTGTACTTTTACCACTACCACTTGCTCCAACAATTGAAACAAACTCTCCTTTTTCAACAGTAAAAGAAACATTATCAAGTGCCACAACTTTACTTGCTCCTGTTCCATAAACTCTTTTTAAATTTTCTACTTTTAAAATTTCCATAATTTCCTTCTTTCAAATTAAGTATATTATAACAAAATGACTTTTAAGTGACAAAAAACATTTCAAAAAATTTCTTAATATTTCAAAAATATTTACTAGACTATCCCGATTTCTGTAACTATTTTTTATATTATTTAATATATTTATTGATTCATTTAAATCTTTATCATGCTTCATATGACACCTTTGAGAACTTTGATAGTAAGTATCAACCTTTATAATGTATTTTTATATATTTTTAAATGTATAATCAACTGACTTTAATATATACTAAAATATCAAAATATATATGTTTTAATTTGTTATCACCTCTTTTACTAGAAAAATAAACATATAATATGTAAACAATTTGTTTTTTTGCTTACCATGTGATACTAATATACATCATTAAAAAATTATTATCAATAGAAAATGCAAAAATTTGTTTGTCTTTTATTTTTTTAAAAAAATATAGATTAATTTATAACCTATATTATTGTTTTTTCAGCTCAACTTCACACTAGATTTTAAAGAGCCATATTATTCATATGAAACAATTTTATATTCATTATGATCATTTAATTTAAAAGTAAATTCTTTTGAAGAAGTTTCATTGAAATTAACAGAACTATCACACTTATCATTTGTTTCTTTTATAAATTTAGTTTTACTTGAATCTAAATAATACTTACATGTATATTCATCATTATCAGTTAACTCTTGAACACCATAAACGTATGTTAACTTTAAGACTTTACTATCTTTATCCATTTGACTATTAACTACAATATAACTTTCTTTATTTTGATCATCTAAATCACCAAAATATTGTGTGATTTTACATTCTTTATCATCACAACTTATACTTTTCGCGGCAAGACCATATTTATAATTATAATTAGATAAATTAATTTCAATATTAGATAAATCATAATATCTTTTTATAATATTATTAAAATCATCAATCGTTATACTAAAATTAGATAATATTTTATTAGAATAATATTTAATTTTCATTACAACATTATCTACAATAACATCTTGCTTATTTTCACTTTCAGTTAGTCGTAAAAAATCATGAAAATTAGTATAAGTATAAATATCATTTGCATCATAAAAATCAGATTTGGTTAAATAAAATCCTATTAAATCATTATCAATTTCACTTATATTTTCTAAATAAAAATCAATATTATTTTCATTTGTTTCGTTATTAATTACATTATCAACATAATTATTTTCAATAGTTTTATTTGCATTTATTATATTATTATTTTCATTTGTATTTGATACATTTTTATCTTTTAATAGTATCAAACTTACTACTATACCTATTATAATAATTAATAAAATACTTAAATATATTAAAATATTTTTTTTATTATTTTCATTATTTTTAATTTCATTTTTCATATCACACACTCTCTTCTATAATGATTATACATCATAGAAAAAAGAATGTAAATAAAAAAATTATAGATTACTCTATAACTTTCATTATAAGTGGAAGTATCTGTTTTTTACGAGACATTATTCCTGGTAAAAATATTCCTTCATAAGCATCTTGTAAATTAAAGGCATTTTTTATTAAATTTTTACTATTTTCATTATAAATTACATAGCTACCCTTTTTCAAAATATCAGTTATAAATATTAATACTGCTTTATAATTTATTTCACTCATTTCATTTAATTCATTAATATAACTATCTATATCTTTTTCAATTTCATCAAAATCCATAGTGGTAATAACTGCTATACCATAATCTTTATCATTAACTGAATAATTTTTAAAGTCTTGATGTATTAATTCTTTTACACTTAATCCCTTAATTGAAGATGCCTCTTTTAACATTTGAATTCCATATTCATTTATATCTACCTTTGCAAGTTTTGCAAGTTCTTTCGAAGATTTTATATCATCTTCAGTTGTAGTTGGGGAAGAAAACAAAAGGGTATCTGAAATTAATGCTGATAATAAAAGACCTGCAATATCTCTTGGAATTTTAATTCTTTCTTTTATAAATTGTTCATATATAATCGTAGCGGTACATCCAAGAGGTTTACATAAAAATGTAATTGGTTCTTTAGTACCTATATCACCAAGATTATGATGATCCACAATCTCTAATATTTCTGCTTCCTCAAGTCCATCAATAGATTGAGAATATGTATTATGGTCTACTAAAATAACTTTTTTCTTTTCATATTCATTCATATGAGTTACTTTAATAACTCCTAAACATTCATTATTATCTTTAACGACAGGATAATTTGTATAACTAATTCTTTTAGTAAGTGATAAAAAATCAGTATAATAAGAATGAATATTAACAGTGGTAAGATTTCCTTCATTATTACATAAATTTTTAATATAACCAGTATTTGGAAGTAAAAAGCATATTGTTGCAGTTGAATGATTACAAGTTATTATTGTTACATTATTTTTTCTAGCTTTTTTTAATAATCTTTCTGGAAGTACCCTGCCCCTTGTTAAAATAATTAATTTGACCTTTTTACTTATAGCATTTTCTATTATATGATATCTATCTCCGACAACTAAAATAGTATTTTCATCAAGTTCATTTTTTCTTGAAAACTCTTCATTTGAGCAAGTTATATAAATTGTTTTACCTAAAACTTCCTCAATTTGTCCACATAAAATAGTTCCATCTAAAAGTTCTAATATATTTTTAAGTGATGTATGAAGTGTAGTTTTATCTTCGAGTGCAAGATAGTTTACAACATCCTTTAAATTTATATAGCCAGTTAATATCTTCTTTTCATTTACAAGTGGTATAGCATTTAAATCTTTATCTTTCATAAATTTAATAGTATTACCTATACTTTCATATTCATTTATAAAGGCACCTTTTTCATATTTTAAATCTTTTATTTGTACTTTAACATCATTTAAATATGAAGGAACAGGTGTATTAAAATAATTTAAAACATATTTTGTTCCATTATTAACTTGACCTATAACTTTAGGTGTTGCAGGTATTCCTTGCATATTTTTAAAGTATGCTAAAGCAATTGCACTACATACTGAATCTGTATCTGGATTTTTATGACCAAAAACATATATTTGTTTCATCTACTATCACCATATTAATGGTATCATATTTTTGATAAAATTTAAATAAAAAAATGGATTATATAGAATTCAAAAATATATAAATTAATAGTTTTGTTAAAGATTACCATACTAATAAAGATAATAATGTGATAAAATATGTTTGATTGGAGGAAGTATGTTTAAATTAGTTAGTAAATTCTCACCTGCGGGAGATCAAAATGAAGCAATAGATAAATTAGTAGATGGATTAAATAATCATGAAAAAAATCAAGTTCTTTTGGGAGCCACTGGTACTGGAAAAACCTTTACAATTGCTAATGTTATAGAAAAAACTGGTAAACCTACTTTAGTTTTATCACATAATAAAACACTTGCTGGACAACTTTATGCCGAACTTAAGGAAATGTTTCCAGAAAATCATGTAGAATACTTTGTATCATACTATGACTATTATCAACCTGAGGCTTATGTACCATCATCAGATACATATATTGAAAAAGATTCCTCAATAAATGATGAAATTGATGAACTAAGACATAAAGCAACTTCTGCTCTTATTAATTATGATGATGTAATTGTTGTATCAAGTGTATCATGTATATATAATATAGGTCAAAAAGAAGATTACGAAAAAAATATGTTTGTTATAAATATTGGTGATACATTTTCAAGAAATTTTATTATTAATAAACTAGTTGATATGACTTATGAAAGAAATGAACTTGATTTTCATCGTGGAACATTTAGAGTCCGTGGAAATAGTATTGATATAGTTCCAATAAATGAAAAAAGTGAAGCGATAAGAATTGATTTAGATGATGATAAAGTTGAAAGTATTACTATATTTGACCCTCTTACAGGAAGTGTTCTTAAAAGAAAACAAACTGTTATAATATCTCCAGCATCACTTTTCGTAACAAGTAAAGAAACTTTAGAAAAAGCAGTAGCCAATATAAAAAAAGAACTCGATGAAAGACTTAAAGAACTTCATGAAAATGGTAAACTTATCGAAGAACAAAGATTAAAAGAAAGAACTAATTATGATATGGAAATGCTTCTTGAAACCGGATTTTGTAATGGAATTGAAAACTATTCAAGACACCTATCTTTAAAGGAAGCTGGAGAAACTCCTACAACACTTATGGATTTCTTTCCTAAAGACTACCTTTTGGTGATTGATGAAAGTCATGTAACCATACCTCAAGTACGAGCCATGTATAATGGAGATAGAATGCGTAAACAAACTTTAGTGGATTATGGATTTAGACTTCCATCAGCACTTGATAATAGACCTTTAAAGTTTGAGGAATTTAATGAAAAAATTAATGAAGTTATATATGTATCTGCAACTCCAGGTGATTATGAATTATCACTTACTGGTGGTAAATATATAGAGCAAATTATAAGACCTACAGGACTACTTGATCCTACTATTGAAGTTAAGAAAACCGAAGGACAAATTGATGATATCGTATCACAAATTAATTTATGTAAAGAAAAAAATGAAAGAGTATTAATTACTACTCTAACTATTAAAATGAGTGAGGAACTAACTGATTATTTAAAAAATCTTAATATTAAAGTGGCTTATTTACATAATGAAATTAAAACTTTAGATAGACTTAAAATTATTCATGATTTAAGATGTGGTAAATATGACTGTATTGTTGGAATAAATCTTTTAAGGGAAGGATTAGATATTCCTGAAGTAAGTCTTATTTGCATACTTGATGCTGATAAACAAGGATTTTTAAGAAGTACAAGAAGTTTAATTCAAACAATAGGAAGAGCTGCAAGAAATAAAAATGGTCATGTTATTATGTATGCTGATACTATTTCAGATGCTATGGATGAAGCAATTAAAGAAACCTCAAGAAGAAGAACTATTCAAGAAAAATATAATAAAGATCATGGAATTATTCCTCAAACAATTATAAAAAGTATTAAAGATATACCTACTACTGATGAAGAAAATAAGGAAAGCAAGAAAATGAGTAAACAATCTAAGAAAGAAATGCTAATTAAAATAGAAAATGAAATGAAAGAGGCTGCTAAAGCATTAGACTTTGAAAAAGCAATGGAACTTCGAGATATTTTATTTGAACTAAAAGAAAAGAAATAAATTACAAATTAGTTTATTTCTTTTTATTTTAAATTATTAGTAATTTCTTTGAAAAAATCTTCATTCCAAAGTTTTAAAATTTGTGTATCATTAATAAAAGGCAATACATCCTTTTTAGCATCTTCATAATTAATTTCACTAAACTTTTTGTTTAATAAATCTTTTAAAACATCAATGTTAAAATCATCATTTTTTTCTAGTACACCCGAATCAATTAATTTATTTTTTATAAGTTCAATATTTATTTTTGCATTGCTAATTAATAAGTAAATATAATCATATAAATCTCTTCCTTTAGTTCTAAAACTCCAGTTTCTACATAGAATTGCGTGAACCTTACCCGCAAGTAAAGATGTTTCATCGTAAAGGTTTATTTGATGTAGGCATGGAAGTATTTTATATTTAATTTCGTAAGTTGCTCCAATTGGTGGATTAATATCTACTTCAAATTTAACTTTTATATTTTTTAACAAATTATTATAGGTAGTACTTTCTTCACGAGGAAAAAATCTTAAAATATGTTCTAATGTATCTCCCTTTAAAAATGCAGAGGTAATATTAGAATCAGATTTTTTTTGCTTTGTACTTATTTCCATATTGATTCCATAAGAATTCAGTTCATTTTCTATATATGAAAAGTATTTACTTAAATCGAAATTTTTATCTGGACTTATTAGAGCAAAATCCAAATCTTCGGAAAATCTGTCTATATTATAAAATATTCTTAACGCTGTTCCTCCATAAAATGCTACTTTATCAAAAAAATCACTTCGAGAAAGTCCACACAATACTACTTCTTGGATAATTTCTTTTAAAGCATTTATTTCATCATTAACATTTTTCGTTTCGTAACCAGCAAGCATTTGACTAATAATATTATTCATTTTTATTTCTCCTTAAAAATTTTGCTAATAATGACACATTTGTTGAATGATATAATTCACTTAATTTTTCAATTTTTTTAGCATCTAAATTATAAAATTCTTCTTCATCTATTCTTAAATCATCAAACAACATAATTTGCATATTTTTTAAATTATTTAAAGGTTTCAAAGAATATAATTTATCACATAATGCTTTTTCAGCAGTAGCCATAATGAAAGAATAGTTTCCCTCTTGTTTCAAAATTATTTCATAGGGAAATGCTCTTGGTGGAACATCTTCATAACTAAATGTACCAAAATGATTATTATATATTTTTCTTTTCTTTTTATTAAATGTTGCACAAGTAACTGCGTTAACTCTTTCTGGTATTAAGCCATAATATGACAGTGCATATTCAAAAGATATATAAGATGGGCCATATATACTACTTGCAAGTAAATATGCTGAAGTATCACCATTTGTGTCATATAGACCATTTACAATTCTATAGAGATTTTTATCTTTAACTTCTCTACATATTTTATTATTTATATTTGAATAATCTTTTAAAAAATTCTTCAACATATTATTTGTAATTATCATATTTTCACCTCTAAATACCATTTTATAGTATTTTATAAAGAATTTCAAGTATAAAAAAAATACCTAGGCAAAACTAGGTATTTTAATTATTTTATTTGATTCATTACTTCTTCAGCAAAGTTATCATTTCTTTTTTCAAGACCTTCGCCTACTTCATAACGTACCATAGAAACGATTTCTCCACCATTATTTTTAACATAATCTTTTACAGATATGTCACCATTTTTGATGAAAGGTTGTTCAGCAAGACAAATTTCTTTATAATATTTTTTAATTCTTCCTTCAACCATTTTTTCAGCTATATCAGCAGGTTTTCCTTCATTAATAGCAATATTTCTTTGTACTTCTCTTTCTGCATCTAATACATCAGCAGGAACTTCCTGTGTAAATACATAAAGTGGTTTCATAGCAGCAGCTTGCATTGCAACTTCTTTAGCAATTTCTTCGCTTGCTCCCTTAACTACAGTAAGAACTGAAATTCTACCACCCATATGAATGTATGCACCAAAATGTTCATCATCAGTTTTAGTAATTTTTTCAAATCTTCTTAAAGAAAGTTTTTCACCAATTTTAGCTGTTTTAGCAACAATTAAATCATTTAATGTTTCACCAGCATAAGGTAAATTCTTAGCTTCCTCTAAAGTATTTGCATTACCTTCAAGAATAGTTTTTCCAACTGCATCAACAAATTCTCTAAATTCAGCATTATTACTTACGAAGTCAGTTTCACTATTTACTTCAATAATAACAGCATTATTACCATTTACATAAATATTTGATAATCCTTCAGCAGCAATTCTACCTTCTTTTTTAGCAGATTTACTAATTCCTTTTTCTCTTAAGTAATTTATTGCTTTATCTTTATCACCATCACATTCAGATAGAGCTTTTTTGCAATCCATCATTCCTGCACCAGTAATTTCTCTTAATTCTTTTACTAAACTAGCAGTAATTTCCATTATATCCTCCTTAGTTTAAAGCATTTATTAATTCTTCTTTTTTCATTGAAGAATAACCTTTAACACCTTTTTCTTTAGCAATTGCTTTTAGTTCTGCAAGTGTTTTAGAACTTAAATCATCACTTTTTTCTTCTTCGTCTTCAACGATATCATTAATTAGGTAAACATCACTTTCTTTACCTTCTTTAACTTTTTCATCGATAACTTCATCTTTAATTAATTCTTCCATTGAAGCATTTTTCTTATTTTTGTCTTCCTCAGTTACATAATCAACTATTTCTAAATTGTTTGCTTCACAAATAGCGTTTGTAAGTACTCCAAGTAAAACTTTAATACTTCTTACAGCATCATCATTTCCTGGAATAACATAGTCAACTAAATCTGGATCTCCATTAGTATCAACTACACCAAATACTGGAATATGAAGTTTTCTAGCTTCTTTAATTGCATTGTATTCTTTTCTTGGATCTACAATGATTAATGCCTGTGGAAGTTTTGTCATTTCTCTAATACCACAAAGAAGTGTATTTAATTTGTCATATTCTTTCTTAATTTTGATAACTTCTTTTTTAGGTAGTGCATCAAATGTTCCATCACTTTCCATTTTTTCAATGTCTTCAAGTCTTTTAACTCTTCTTCTAATAGTTCTAAAGTTAGTTAAAGTTCCTCCAAGCCATCTTTCAGTTACATAGTATGAACCACTTCTTAGTGCTTCTTCTACAGCAACTTCTCCTGATTGTTTTTTAGTTCCTACAAATAAGAACTTTCCTCCATTACTAGCAATAGTCTTAATTTCATTGTAAGCCTCCTCTAGTAATTTTTGTGTTTTTTCAAGATCAATAATATAAATATCATCTCTTGAATTAAAAATGTACTCTTTCATTTTAGGATTCCATCTTTTAGTTTGATGTCCAAAATGAACTCCTGCTTCTAATAAATAACTCATAGAAACAACGGCCATAAAATATCCCTCCTTCGTTATTACACCTTAATGCTTCTTCCTAACATTTCACCCTCTTCGGGCACTCGAAACATTAGTCCACATTAATGTTTATTTGCTTTTAAAGCCAAGATTATATTACCAAAAAAAACACTATAAATCAAGTGTTTTAACCAATTCTATATGGATTAGATGATGAACCATCT
>ERZ779991.107-NODE-107-length-13751-cov-2.54622_pt1 | contig 13751 bp, 28 predicted proteins | sample MGYA00511180_ERZ779991 | MGnify/ENA primary metagenome ERZ779991 (study PRJEB29588, sample SAMEA2145068) | human gut metagenome | biome: human gut; feature: human-associated habitat; material: faeces | place: Denmark | collected 2008/2010 ... | reverse complement strand
ATTCGATAAATATAATCTCTCAGTGATTCTTTTCTTATCAAACCATTCAACTCAAAATCACCCTCTATATCTAAAGACCCGATCCTTGACGTAACCGTATAATTGGTTTTCTCAAACTTATACTTACCTTGAAGATATACTACGGTAGCCATATTCAATATAGGGTTGTCAGTCTGTCTCTTCAACTTATATTGGCTGGTCTTTGCGGTAGGATCACCCGGAGCGAAGTTATATATCTCCTCTATCTCCAATATCTTTCCATAGTTCTCCTGTATCATTCTTCTATATAACTCAAGTTGGAAAGCATACTCGTCATAGAAATTGCCTTTCCTGTTTGATTTGAAGTCCAATATAGCGAATATCCTCCTGCATCTCTTTATCTTCTTTTTCTCTGTCTTAGGTTGGCCTTTCTTGGCTCCAGTCTTATAGAGCTCTCCTGTCTCGACCTCTATCTCCACCATTTCCGGCTCGCTATCCATCTCCACCACGGCGTCCACAGAGGAAGCCACCTTCAATCTGCTTGACCTCAGCATCTTTTCGATCAATACCGGTTTTACATGTCTTTCTTTACAGAATATAGCGAATGATATTAGGTCTTCTATCAACTCATCCATATTATCCACTAATATCCGCTCCATCCTATACTTGTCTATTCTCAACTTAGCTTCCTTGACAGCTTTTCTTATCCATGTTGGAATCAGTTTTATCTTAACTCCCGTCAGATACAATCCAAATAAGTAATGCATGATCGTACCCAAGTCAGCCCGGTAGTTGGCGTACTCATCAGGATCCTTACCCTTGAGTCTCATCTCATTTTTCCATTTTTCTAATGCCCCGGAAGTATCACAATACCCATTCGCAATATTATTGGTAGCCCCATCATATATGATAGGGTATCCATCAGCTCCCATTTCATAATAAACACGCTTGCCAGCCACGGTCATTCTGTATAAGACTGGTGTCGGGATATCCTTGATCCATTCAGCGGCATAATACTGTTGCTCAGTTTCCAGATCATACTCAATTTCTATCTCCTCATCAGGTTCTTTTTTAGGCTCGTCAACAGGCTTTTCTTCCTCATAGATATCTTCCTTCGGAACCGTTGATAAAACGTCTAATATGCCAAAGAAAGCGGTAAATTTAGGATCTGTATGATATGATCTTAATATTGGTAACGATGATCGCCAATAATATGATGACGCATTCTCGTCCATTGTCTTATTATGAACAAACTCTATTACAATACCATCATCCGTGATAACCACATGATGTTTTTTGGATAAACGGACTCTCATATCATCAAACGATTCTTGATCGCTTATGACTTCCATATCCGTGCCTTTCTTATATATCGTATCACTTATAGCTTCGTATCCAAGAGCTAGAAGTAATTTTTGTTTTCTTCTATCCATGATAATAATCTGGTTTTTAATTTACCATCCTCCTCGACTCTAGGTGCGAGATCCCTCATCCTTCTGGCTGCCAACAGCCATACGTTGCCAAACTCGTCCAAGAGCCGGCTGAAATCCATCGTATCTAATAGATAATCGAATCTTGTATGCTCATCAGCCGTCAAGTAGATAATGTTATCATTATCCTCAGCAACTGATTTATATTTCCGTTTAGGGTATAAGTGGCATATGTTGCTTACCCCCGGGCATGGTATGTATGCGCCGGTAGCAGATCTCCTTGTCATACTCAATCTAGCCACATGGGCGCCAAAGAAAACGGCTAGGCTCTTCCCCTTTGGCTTGGCCTTCACCCGTATCGCCGCCCTTTCCTTTGGCGGTAGCTCCTTGGCTCTGCATGCGGGACATAACCCCTTACTCCTTATGGTTACCATCCTTCCGCATCTCTCACACGGTAACATCCTACCTCTCATGCCTTTTTCTTTTTATAACTTTTGTTGAACTCCATAAGGCTCATAGCCCTATACCTCTTAAGCCTATTAATCTTACCCTCAGTCCAATCTTGATCCTTGAAGTTGATGATCGTATCGAATATCTGAGCCAGCTCCCGGATATTAAAATTCCTGTTCTGTATTTTTTTATAGAACCCCGATCTGCTATATCCTAATTTAGAAGCTAGATAAGTTTTGTTAGACAATGTGAGGATACGATAAATCGTACCCTCCATCTTGCTTATCTCCATCAACTTCTCGGCGACGGATGATGTGGTCTCATAGCTAGCTTTATTGCTTACTATTCTCATGTTTCTCCGGATTCCTGATCTTACCATCAAACTCGTAAAAGTCCATCAGTTTCTTCTCTTCCTTGATACAAGTGACAACGAAGTCTGATATGGTTCCTTTCATGCCTTCCTCGAAATTCTTTTTGGCATGATCAAGGTCATTGGCCCGAACGATGTAGTTAAACGCCTTGCGTTTCTCATTGCCCGATTTCTCGTCTATCGTAATATAATCAGCCGTGACCTTATAGAACCGGTCTCCATCCATGGCGAATAATTCCGCTATCCGGAATCGTTTGATATCAACACTAAACTCACCGGAGATAAACGGTTTCATCTCCTCTATGATTCTAGCTTCACACTCGGTATAAGAAAGAGCATCTACTAAATATTCTTCCTTAACCTTCTTCTTCATGCCATTCTCGGCATCGGTCTCATAAGAAACCGTACATTTAAACCAATTGTGCATCTTATTAATCTATGTTGTTGTTAAACAATGGGTAATCCTTTATCCCTTCACGAATATATCTTTCCGTATCATCATCCACGTCATAAGCTTTCTTAAAAAACGTCATAGCCGTATTCGTATCATGATCCACCAACGGAAGATATTCCTTTACAAAAAGGAATCTAAGATGATTCATATGATCAATCTTATTTCTTACATCGATTACCTTCGACCAGATCTCGGCATGGATTTCACTCATTCTTTTTATATCCTTCTTGTATTTATCTACCTGATCTTTATACTCCTCCTCAATCTTATTATTCTTGTCCTTTATAGATTTGTAGGACTCCTCATCTTTCGTATCAAACATTGGAATATGTTTGATATTGATTATATCCAACTTATTATATATCTTCTCATTGGATATAGTGAAATCGTATGTAGTCTTGTATAAATCAAACTTACTTAAGAACTTAGCTATTTTAATAGCATCATCCTGATTAAAAACAGCTATGCTCAATCCTTCTAAAAGGTAGAAGAAATTAGATGGAGAAATAGGTTTATAGTCGTATGTCTTCATAACTGGAGGTTCGTCCACAAACCTAACACCCTCCTTAGCGCATCTTGTTATGATCAATCTATCTATCTGCTCGTCAGTAAGATCATATATCTCCTGATCGGTCATCTCATTAATAGTCTTCATCGTCATCCTTCTCCATCATTATAGCCTTTACCGCCTTTTGTTTATAAACCTCCCTCATAAGGCAGGTAAAATCCATATCATCCATACCAGCCATAACATTGGCTTCTACTTCCAAATTCATCTCAATATTCATTACCGAGACTTCATAGTTACTATCATCTTCTTTATAGAAAATGACTTTGCCACCATACTCGAAACCATCATCTTCGGTCTTAACCATATCGATGATCTTCTCCAATTTCTTTACAAACTCACTCTTTTTCATATATGCAATTTTTATGTGTCTACAAAAGTAGACATTTTGTTTTTGAATTAAATTAAATAAACATTATTAATAGTTAATACTATCCTTTCTCCTATCATTCATATTTATTCTTTGGTAATTATACCCTAACATCTGCTCCATCTTCTTTAACCCAATTAACCGTATCGCAATGCCAGCAATACCCTGTCTCAGAATCCTTTTTATGAGAATGGGATCCACATGTGGCGCACCAATAATTATCATCCATATTGTATGTATAACTTTCATCCTCATGCATTTTGGCTATTCTAGCTACCCTATCCTCCAGCAGATCCTTTAGATAATGGCATTCGTAAGGTCTATCCTCTTCCTTTAATATATAAATATCGATATCCATCATGCTCCCCATCCTGTCCGTACACATACACTCGGCGGCATGGCGCACGTTCCCTTCCGGCATCCCCGGAACTATCTCCCGGATCACCGCCTCCATCTTCTGTTGGTATTCGGTGTCTACTTTGATCACCAAATCCTCTAATTTATCTATTAAACTCATGATCTTTTTACTTCTTTATATATAATATCCGTACTGTCTTTTCTATCTACATTAATACAGCAAGTATTCTTACAATAATAATTCCTATCATTAAATATACATCCATCATCCCCCGTAGTATATCCCAAATCCAAAAATCCTCGATACCCTTTAATATCATAAGTCCTCTTAGGGCCTAATATTTTCTTAAACGAATAAGATGTATCCTCTTCTTTCCCTAATTTTTCTATCTCATCCATTTGATAGACAAAGATACTTTCGTCTCTGGTCTGTACTTTTATGGATTTGTTTGGTACTTGCTCTATGATAAGACCTCTGATTACACTCCCGTTCTTTAGATAAACAACATCTTGTGTTCTCCCCTGTGAATAGGAGTAGGAAACAACTAAAAATAAAAAGGCTATCGCATATAGTATTTTTCTCATCTTACCTTGGTGAATTTAGTTTGTGAATTATATTCTTCTGTGTTAATATATATTTCCGTAGATGATATTTTGGATATCTCTACAAAAATCTTGTTCTCAACCCCCATCTGGGTTATACTTAATACGACTTTGTAATTATTATTACCTCGTAGTTCCTCATACAATTTTACATCTCCTAAGGGTGGATTGGATTGATTGTAAAATGCGGCACTTTCTTGGGCATGCTTAACGAAATTCATAGAAGCGCCATCTAATCCATATATTACATTGTCTTTAGTACATTGAAATGTTAACATCCCTAGTCCATCACCATTTTTCCATGTACCTATCAACCAATCCGGTGGAGAGAGTTTAAACTCTGTTTGCGAAGTGTTTTTATCTCCATTTTCCCAATCCTCATTTCCATCATCTCCGCATGATGAAAATATAAGCATTATGTACATCAATAAGAAATACATAAATCTCACTTTTGTTACCATAAATCTATTGCTTTTATCCTCCCTGTCCCCTTCGTTCGGTGGTTCCTAAATAAAAGAAGCGTGGGGACTATTGGATGTTACCGTATTTGAGGCTCTGGACTGCCCACCACTCGATAACAAACAACAGCCCCACGCCTTATGATTGTGTATAGTTTGCCCCTAGAGGTATAAATATAACAACATAGGCGTAGGAGGCATCTTTGTCTATTATCCCGAGTGGTTGAAATTGTCCAGATTCCAAATACGAGATAATATCTTAACGCTTCTACGTCTTTATTCTAATACGTGGGGCAAAGATACTATATTATGAAACTTAATCAGATCGAGTAAAATATAACTAATGTTAATTGTAAATATAAGAATCTGGGACACAATCATTCAAAATATATGTTTTAACTATATTTGTGACAAATATTATAAAAAGCTCTTAGGTATCTTGAATTAAAAAAAACTGACTGAAAATCAGTCGGCAGCTGGTCGTGAATCAGCGTTGTTTAATGCTATAATCTTAAAAATTATGGCTAAAACAAAAAGGGGAAAAAGATCGTATCTGTGCATCCTTACCCACGTACAAAGAGCGATGGTAGTATAACCGTCGTTAAAGGACACAGACGATCTACACCTTGCAAGTGTAAACATAAAAGGTGATTCCCACCGGGAGGAACATCCTCCCGGTTTTTCAATCCAGATACCTAAAGAGCTTTTTACCCAACAAATATAATATTTATATAGTTTATGGTTGTTGGTAATAGTTATTGGTAGGGAGGTGTAAACTGGTATATAATTACCTAATCATTATACTTGTGGAAAATAAAATCCGCACATTCTCCGGGGAGTGTTCCTGCGTCATTACAACGGTAGAATCCTTGTGTTTCCCAATCCACATCTACAGGACTACCTTCCGCTTGTTTCAGGAAATTATTGATTTCCCTTTCTTCTTCATCTGATAAACCAGTATAATCACCATTTATCAGAGCACAAGCCCAATAAACTGGAAGTCTGTATATTATCAACTCTATATTCATAGCTTCATTAATCTACAACATGAATTTTCAAATACTGGCACCATTCCTTTATTTTTGAAATAAGCAGCAGCCACCTTGAAAGCATACAAAGGATTTACCTTCTTAATTTCTCGAGACGATCCCAAAGGAGCAAGAGGCTGACATACATAGAAGTTTTCATTGCCAAGACTCCCAAAAAGCCAATTCATACTGCTTTCATTACAATTAGTGCCACCAAGTATAATTATATCACATCCGGTCTTACGAGTTCCTAAGATGAATGTCTTGTCCTTATTCTCTGACTGCATAAATATCTCTCTATCGATCTCAAACCAATCACTCTGATGACTTTCTACATTATGGAGAACAATCTCGTTAATCTCACGGGCATATTCTTCTTGTGTTTTCATGCTATTTCATTTAATGATCCAACATAAACATCTCCATTTTCATAATAAAGTTGATTATTATTACGAAGCTCCTCACATATAGCGTCTTCATTATCCGCCCAATACTCGTACTCTTCATGCCATGAATTGAAGAAGTTATCATAACATTGTTCTATCAAATCCTCCAAAGAAAAATCTTCCGGATAAGTACACCATGCGTCGTAGTAATCAATTATCGGTTTCAAGATATATAAATCATAACACATCCCTGTCAATGGGCAATTATTCCCATAGTCAAACATCACCCTACTATATTTGTGCTTGTATTTGTATTTCCCATCAATATATTTACCTGACGTGGAGAAATACCTGCCCTTGATAATACGTGGCATAATGTTGTTGTTGATATACCTGAACAGTAATTTGCCACATAAGTTATTAGGATATATATCCTTATCATAATCAGTTGGATGACAGCATATAGGATCATTGTACTTGAATTTGAATCTAAAATCATACCTCGTATATCCAACTTCCCAATCATAAGCCTCAGTATTTGTCAGATCCCCAAAAGACTTCATGGTGCTTATATAATCATCACCATAAGCTTCCATGCAACAATCCATTACATTCCAGCGCTCACGCTCTATGATCTTTTCTTGTGAGTCTTTTGACAGCTCATCAAACTCATACAGTCTTAATACAATCTTTTTCATAATCCCTCCTCTTTTAATATAACTAGATCCCTAATGTCAATCGAATGACATACGTACCTCCTTATGTTCACGTTTAGAGATATGATTGTGGCTATTCTCACGAACCACCACAATCCAGATTCAGATATTACTCATCCTTTATCTTTACGAATGGGGTTTCTACATAAAACTCCACTACATCCTTAGATTTTATAGATGTCACTATACCGGTGGTATCCACAAATCCATCTGTCTCATCCATTGTCAAATCTTCTATTTTATCTCCCGGCAGAAAACAAAGATTATAGTCTTGATCAATATACATAATCATCTTTAACCTAACCATGTCATCAATGACGCCTTTCATTCTCTCCACAACATCTAATTGATCATCAGTAAGCATTAATTTACTTTTTGAAGATTTTACTAATCTCATGTCTCCATTCTTGTCAACTACAGTCAAGTCATTGAATTTATACACATCTTCACATGTTCTGTAATATGTTTCCTTACAATAAATTTTTCCTTTATTATCTATTTCAACATCAAAACATTCCAACTTACACTTGACAGCTCTTCCGTTTTTGTATTTCCACACATCACCTATTGGAGCGAATCCGTATAATGACTTAAAAACATCATATATTGATAGTTTTGTCTTAGGGATGCTCTTATCCTTTTTAAAACATTCTTCGGACGAATAAAATAATTTCCCATCTAATGTCTTCTCAGCCCTACATCCTCCCCATGTTCCTACATATCTAACTACTCCATATGTAAAACTGATCAAGATTTTATCAATCTCAAACCACTTTAATCTTTCTGACATATCGTCAAAAAGATATCCACTCTCTAGATAAACCGATAAATGCTCTCTTATTTCCATAACAATTTATTTTTTAAAATTAAATAACATCATTTGCCTTGATCACTGTCAATCTCAATACTCCTCTAAGTATCATGGTTTTCATGATACAACTCATAATATTACATTGAACTTCTCATTTAAACAATCTAAAGCTCTTTGATACTCCTCTTCCTTGTCGAACTTAATTTGAGTACTGTTCTCCAAACCAAAGGACAGGGTGAAGGATATAACCCAGCCCGACCCGTCCACGGCCTGCCCCTTGGGCCCCACGACATCACCTGCTTCTTGGATATATACCAATTCCCTATCTGCACGAAGTCAGGATAGTTGTTAGTCAAATACCTTATCTGGATATTCAAACAATCGAAATTATCAAAAGAAATTATGTGATATTTGCTCCTTATCCGTATCTTCAGAAACGGATTGTTCCCGTAATATGCGGCGAATGCCGACACCACGGACATAGGATACCTTACGCCTTTTATTATCACCCATTTCATATACAATACCTCCTTATATTAAACTATTTAATATAAATTCATCTCCCTCCGTTCTCTCATTCATAGGCTTATTTTGTGCCGTTTTGACAAGATCAAGCACCTCATCCCAAGTCCTTTCTGATAGCGTCCCATTATTTATGCCACAACACCTACATCCACTAGAAAACACTGGTATTGTATTCCCGTCATACATTTTAACGAATTTGTATCCTATATACTCATTACATAAAGAACATCTTCTTAACGGAATGAATCTTATCTTACCGCTATTGACCATACTTATCAGCACTTCTTTATTCATATCATTTCCTCAATTTGTTTTTAACCTCCTTAACATATTTGGGAGAATGTAATCCCCTATGCAATCTTATAGCCCGATCTATATCCTTTTTAGGATTGTGGTGAGATTGATATATCTCGAACATTTCCCTAGCCTTGACAGGATTCGTTCGATCTTCGTACCTATATCTCCTTTTCTCTCTTTTAAGGCGTAATATCCTATTAACCTCATCAACGTATATCCTTTTCATTTGCCACCTCCCTAAGGCCCCGGATGAGGCGTTATACGCCCGATCGTCGTTCCTTGACTCCACGAAAGATAGGGCGGCCGCCAGCTTATCCCATACCCTTGCCTCTACCACGGCAGGCCTTGGGGCGTGGGGCAGACCACCGTTCCCTTTTGGCGGTGTCAATACTATCATCGCCGTCACGAGTAAGCATCTTATCATACTTCCTTGTTTTTATAAAACTCCTCTCCAAATCTCACATTATCCACATAATCCTCCATACACTCATGAACAACTATATAAATATTCCCCTCCGCATATGTTACCTCGGACATCAGCCTCTCATTAGTCATCCACCAAGAACAACTATCAATATACCGTGTCTCGAATCCATGATCATGTAACAGATACATAACATTGTGTCTTAAATTCCTGCCCATCATCATACACTCATACACGATATAGCCGTTTATACTCTCATGAGACCTTCCTAACGTATAAACATTCCTACCCATCAACTTATACAACTCCCTTGCCACAGGATTCGGGATCGCCTCATCCATATCAAAATCCCCATCTGGATCAATAACCCACTCTACATCCCGCTCATCAATACAAGCCCTAGGCATTCCTATCGTCCGTACATAAAGGCGTGATCGACTATCCCGGCTTAATACCGTCCCGATACACTTTTCCCCTTTGGCATATCCTATATTATGGTTGCCGGTTATATTAAATACAATTTCAGCTCCTATCTTAATTTCATCCATATTCAAGATGTTTATATCATTTGTTATCTTTTTTATACAAAAAGAGGATATAATGGCATAATATTATGATGTCAAGACACGAATACGTTATCTATCATATTATCATACATACCCTCCATGCAACGTTATTCACGGCATTATATCGTATATGATGCCGCAGGTCATAAATACATCTAATTAACCTTTTTTTAAGGGCTTATTGCCATTTAGGTAACTAGCTATGCCTAATATTTTCGAAATAAGGGCTTTTTTAGCCTTATACTCATCGTTTATCCCTATTATCGCATATCTGTATACCATCCCATCCTTCGACACCTCCACGCCCACGTATTTAGGCGCAACGGCATCCCTATGTAATACGATAAACGGGCTTTTGCCGTCCAGCTCATTTATCAACTGATTAAACTGTCGCCTTGTCATCTGATAGTGATATTATTTCCATGTTATAAATACGATCTCTTTTTACCCTTATCTTCTCGCACAGCTCATCGAAGCACCCATCTTCTTCTAACCTACCAACATAATATGATACATTCGATTTAGAGCCTCCTTGAAGATATATATTCCCTCTTATATTCTTTGAGAAAAAATTAGGTAAGACCATCTTTTGCCTCTTATCCTTATTATCCATGTAAGATATAACAACAACCCATAATTCCGGCTCCCACTCTTTCACTGATAACATAAGATCGAGACTCGATTGACTATTGATATTTCTCCTGCCAGTTTCGTTATAACGTAGAATAATATAATCATTCGCGTTATCATCCTCAACCATTACGACCATAGGACGATTACCCTTCCCATTATCACATAATACTCTCGCCTCTTTCCCGTTGCGGAGATATACCTTATCGTAATCTCCGTTTTTGTATATCTCAAAATCAAACTCTATTACCATACTATTTCCTCCTGTTGATATATTGTTGTGTACGACCTTCCTCTATCTTCTCGAAATAAAACTTATTCCCGTATAACCTTGTAAAACAGATGTTATACCCGAAATGCTCCGCACGTCTGATTTGCGCATAACCTCTACTGATGTCCTTATCATCAATCAGCGTAACAAAACAATGTGATCCTACTTCTGTATTCAAAACCAGATTTTCCCAATCCTTTACTTCCATATCAAATTTCCTTAAATATTTTTTTGTTATGATTATTGTTATTGTACCATCCATCAATATCCTTATATTGTTCTGGATAAACCCCATGAGACTTACACCACATAGGTAACGGCTCGTTTAGCGTCGCAAGATCGAACGTAGCTTCCTCCTTGACACGACATCCCGATCCACTTCCACGGCTCGGTATATAGGCTCTACTATATGCTACACTCATTCCATATTCTCCATGACTCAGATACCCGATGTTGGGTGAATCAGGGAAGGCGTAATACAACATCGTATAATCACCCTTGTTCCAACTCCTGTTATAAAAATCATCCTGCCATGCGAAAACCCTGCAACCAGCTTCTTTTAATCCCGCTGCCGCTCTTTTTAAAATATTATCTTCCATACTACTTATATTTAAATTACGCCAAGGTGCCGGGAACCGGCCCCGGATCATATCCGCACACGTACGATTATGATATATCCTTCCACCCCGCCAAGGTCATGGTCACAATATTAACAAACTAAAATCTAATGTTCATATCATTACACATCTTGAAGAAAACCTCCCTTATGATCTTTTTGTACAAGATGTATATCTCATCATCATCATCATCGAACTCCACTTCCCATGAACGTAACAAGTCTTTGATCTTATAATTTGCTACATCTACACTAAATATAGATGGCAGAGTCATTATATAATCCTCGAAAGCTTTCTCAATCCCATCCCTTTTGATATGCTCTTTATACTCATCCTTAAATACGTTAAGCATAAAAACCAGATACTCCCTATCATATCTAAACTGCTTTTTGTAATTATCAGTATCTATATGATCTAGTATATATATTTCTATAGCGTCCCTGTCGTATTTTGACATACCTCTTCCTCCTGTTTTTGATATTTAATGACCCTTTTCTCCCCATACGCCTTCGCTAACTGAATAAGCTGGCCGGTAAACACCTTGGTACGGTGTCTTACAATCTTATCCACCAACTCAGGGCATCTGGTTCTCCATCTATAATTAACCTCGCCCTTAGCTTTCTTCTTGTAATATCTGTAAAATGTTACGGCCACTACCACTTCTCCAATCTGCTCAAAAGCCACTAAATCGTAATTGTTGTAAACTATTTCGTTCATGTCGTTATTATTTTTATGTACTTAATCACCTCTTCTGGTAAGGATGCTAGATCCTTAACTCTTTTACCGAAATCGTATGAATGTCTCCTATATGGATAATAATCACCAACATATATTCCTATTCCTTGTGGATGAAATGGATTTTCGCTGCATGCAAACACAGGATAATATACCAACCCACTACTATCTTTACCCTTATCACTTACACATATTATCGTGTATCTATCTACCTCCCCATCACCAATATCATACACCCTTACTTTTACCTTCACGCCATTGGCGTTTGTTATAACATTATTCATACACACCTCCTTTGTTGTTCACTATCAAACTAATCTATCTCCCTACCATATATAGTATACGATCCACACCAGCCACGACTCTCATTCGAGACCCTAATATGATCTACAGGTTTATCTCCTGCCATACAATTAGCGTAAGATAATACCTCCGACATGTTTCTGAACCCGGAATCCGCCGCCGATTTTATAAGCTTTCGATCGTACCCGAATACCCATACCTTTACAATATCCCTTTCCTTTACAGTTCTTCTTATACGCATAATCTTGCCATAAAATAAACAAACATAAAATCTATTCTCTCTTTGTTATCATCCATCCTATGTCCGGTTATATCGAAAATAACCCTACGCTTTTCTATAGTTTGTATATTATCTAACTGAATAGCTATGTAAGGATATCCCATAACTTTCTCTCTATTGATGTTATTCAAAATAGCGTTGACATCTTGCCTGCGAAAATACATATTTACCCCTATGCAGCTGGCAACCAAAAGACATTCGTCTATTATCCCATCTGTATCGAACAACAATAACATATCATCCTTCTCGATAGTATATTCCATATCAAGAATCTTGATACGTTTGCTTCCGTCCTTCTTATCTGATATAAGAATCTCTATCATTTCCTTATCAGTCGTAAGGATATAATACGCCTCACCCTTTGTAATATTATCACGCAGATAAAGCAGCGCTTCATCTTGTAATTTCATAATCTCGTCCATACTATTAGTATTTTATATTACCACTCCAAAAAGAACGGCGGTAGACACCCGTGGCCTACCACGCCGTGACACCGCCGCCCGTTCCCATTGGTATTATTCTACCACCTCTAATTTCCCGTAATAAGGATAAAAACAACCGTCTCGATAAACCGAATATCTGAGCGTTTTATCCTTTGCTTCATAGATGGAAACACAACCGCTGTTATAAGCGTCGGATAGTTCTTTCGCTACAAATCCGCCTATTTGTTTATAGGTTTTAGGCGTATCCCTCAACGGTCTGCCTACATATATTTTTACTCTTTTGCACTTCTTGTCGCCTACGTATATATCCTTTTCTCTAAGCTCCGTTAAATACATGAATCTCATATCAGCCGATTTTAAATCCAACATTCCTCTACCTCTATCTCCATATGATCCGCCCAATCACATCTATCAACATCCTCTCCATCCTCAAAGTAATAGTAAGCCCATACCTGTACGCCTCCTACCTCTATATATCCATCACTTTTCCATTCTATCAACCCGTCTTGCCTTACCACGTTTGTAGGCTCAGACCCTAGCGACAGCAGATTATTTACTATACTACCGCCAAATACGTTTCTTGCTTCTTCTTTCGTCATATCACTATCCGATTTTTAATATTACACTAACGCCAAAGGAGAATAGGGAACGGACGACCAGCGGGACCTACCCCACGCCCT
>ERZ779991.94-NODE-94-length-15525-cov-2.44977_pt1 | contig 15525 bp, 14 predicted proteins | sample MGYA00511180_ERZ779991 | MGnify/ENA primary metagenome ERZ779991 (study PRJEB29588, sample SAMEA2145068) | human gut metagenome | biome: human gut; feature: human-associated habitat; material: faeces | place: Denmark | collected 2008/2010 ... | reverse complement strand
GGACTTGAAGTTGCTTCGCAACCCCTCTTGCGGTGCCCAAAATATGGCGGTGTTCCGCCATATTTTGACCGCTGCGCCATCCTCGCCTCGCTTCATCTGCAACCGGCAGCGCTCGGCGACGAAGCCCGGCACGCGGTTTTGGAGCGAAAAGCACGCTTTCAGTTAAGCCGCGTGTTAAAATACAGTCCTCCTAAAATTCCGCATAAAAACAGCACTTTCAGGATTTGAAAGTGCTGTTCATTTTTGTCTTTATAGTTTTTGTTGAAAATTGATGCTTTTTTGATGCTCTTGAAAAATGAACTATATTTAGAACGCAAATATAATGCACCCCACTGCAAGAAATAGTGACAAATAATAGTAAAACCCTTTCGATATGAATTTTATAATTCTTCAGTCCTGAAAGTTGTTTTAGGCATTTTATCAATATTTTCAAGTGCCATATTGCACCTCTAAAAACTAAAATTTCTCGTAAAATTTATGTGTTTATTATAACATTTTTTGATTAGAATTCAACTTAATGATTAGTATATGCGCTTGCCTTACTCGTTAAATGAATTAGGAAAAACCTAAATGCATTTTTATTTCAGCTCCCGAAAGTGACATCTTATTTGTCACTTTGAATTTTGTTTTTTGACTCTTCAAGATTTGAAAAGTCGATAACACTATCGGATGATGAAATATCTGCCGGAACTTCGGTATCTTCTTCATCGTCCTTGAACATCATATATTCGGCAGCACGACCGGCAAGCCGCCTTTTGATTTCATTATCAGCCATACAATCGCACCTCTTTTCCGAGATTATCATTTGTCCTATTTTACCTCTATTTCAAGCCATTTTAGTGCTGTTTTAGAGGTGCTTTTCTTTGTCTTATTTTCTTTATCATCACTCGTGTTGCAAAATATGTTACAATTATCGCAAAAGAATAATTGCCGTGGGCTTGCATACTAGTTCAAAACTTTTTGCTAATTCATTTGCATCATTGATGTTTTACTCTAATTATTATCAATTGAATCAGATGTCATGTCTCAGATGTTTAATTATGAATTATGTATATAGTCATGATTCTTGATGAACAATCATATTATAACAAATATGTGTAAACAATTTAATGTTGCACACATGTAATCAGGAAATTGCTGTTTGAACATAAGATATCAATTTATTGTATTTTTCATCATCAAACGAATCACCATGATAAACTGCAGAGCACAACTCATTTAGCATTGATTGTACATCTGCATTTGTTTCTATGCCTTTTATCATTCTATCAATTCGTTTTTTTATTTCATTGAGATTATCGGAAAGATACTGCTTGTCTTCTTCACCAACAAGAAATTCACGATTTTTCGAATACATCCATAATTCTTCACCGATATCAACTATGCGACCAATCCAAGTATTTGTTGGTTGTTGTTCCTGAAGTATATGCTCACCATCAAAGCACCCCAACATCTTTTGAGTTACCTCAATAGGATATGGAGAAGCTAAAGGATCCATTTCTTCTTCAAGTCCTAAATTTATGACATTGTAGAGATATTGGAATACCTTTTTAGGAAACTTGATTGCATTCGGAATAATTTCACCTATATCGTTTGTCATCAATAAAAGCAAATAATCATACGGAGATTTTGCAAACGGAATAGCGGCAATTAAGAACTCATTCATCATTTCTTCATTTGTTGGATCAAAATTTTTTAGCAGTATTGGGTAGTACACAAATGTATTGTCATGATATGTACTTTTAGGTAGAACAGCAGCGTATGAGATGGATAAATCTGTCATGGCGCTATTGATCTCATCTATTTCTGCTTTCCGAGCTGATAAAAACCAGACTTTTGCCTGATATTTATTGTAATGGGTATCCGGTATATGGGATAAAAAATATTCACAACACACATATGTCTCAAAGATAACTTTTTCTTCAAGAGCACATAGCTTTATATGTTTGCTTTGTTGTTCGTTGTCCAATGTAATTTCATCAAAGAATTTTTGAACATTGGGCAGTGATGCTAATGCTGTTTTTAAGTTATAAATAGCCAAGCGTCTTGCTTGTTTCTCTTTTTTAATAAAACCAATTAATTGATTAGCAAAATTTTGGATTCCATCAAAGTAATTCCTTTTTGCTTTGGCAAACAATTTCGGGACTTCGAGTTCTTTTTCAAACGGACGATGTTCTCTTGGGTATGATAAATGCGCAACCATTATACTATTATAGCAGTTATGCAAGCTGTCGAATGAACTACCGGAATTGCCAAGCTTTCTATTTCCCAACAATTTGTGTAAACATACAGAACTTGCAGCCAATAAATCACATGCGCATTTGCGAACATCAAGCCAATGATCAATCCATTCATATACTGTTTCAAACTCATAATTACTTTCTATAGTTCTCAACCATAGACCATTAAGTTCTTGATGAAACATTATGATTATGTTCCTTTTGGGCATTTCCTTGTGTGCATCATTGGGAATTTGATAGGCTTCCAATAAATCAATTTGAGGCTTGATTGCGTCTGAACAATATGTTTCAAAGATAGGAAGCGTACGGCATATGTCAGTCAGTCTTGAAACGCTTTCATTATTACCTTTTGTAATCTCACTTGCTCTAAGTAAATACTCGACCTTTATTTCCTTATTATCATCACTTATTTGAACTTTGTGAGAGTTGGTTTTGTGTTTGAGATAGCTAATAATTCTCGAGAGGTTGTTTTTTACAAACTCGCTGTATTCATCTTTGTTGCCGCAAAAAGATGAATACATTAACAACGATACAGTTTTTATAGAGTAGTTTTCTGCTCTGGTCCATAGGCTATCCAAAGAAATTAGGGGTGTTAAATTCATTGAATGATCAATATTGTAAAGCCAATCTACAATAATTGCATATGATTCTAAATCTGATATGTGTGTAAAATCACTTTCTTTTAGTTTTAAATATAAAGCAGAACTCAAGCAATAGATGTCAGTTTTTAAAGTCCTAAATTTGGGGATTGAATCACGTAGTTTAATCAAATACTGAATATTAGTATTATCTGGCATCACTTCGGCCATTTTTTCGAGTGTATTTAACTCATTTTCATAATCTTTAAACTTTGTAAAGGGACAAAGATCTGTTGCTACAAGCATTAATCCGCCGTGCTCATATGCGTCATCAAACAATGCCTTATGAGTTCGGAAATGCTTCATTACGCTTCCTGAAAAAGCACCTCGAATTGCTTGAACAAAGCGTAATAAGTCCGGTTTACATATCCACATATCAACAACTTTAGCATAAAATTTATCCTTGTCAAAATCAAACTCTGGATAATGAGAAAACAAAACTGATATATCTAAATCAGACGCTATCTTTGCAATAGAAAGAGCTGTTTCATCAAGAGAAATGTATTCATGTAATCGATTAATAATATGCTGTGATCGTACAGGATGCAATCCCTCGATATAGTTACCCTCCGAGCTGATATTTACCAGAAATTCATCAGCCAAGCTTTTAAGTACTTCACCAATATCTAAGTCGGTTTTAGTCATTAAATTGCTAATTAAAGGCTTGGTTTCAAGTTTAATACCGCAGACGTCAGCAAAACAAACTTTTCTTAGAATTTCAAGTTTGGTTCCTCCTGCTGATGCATTACCAATCTGCTTCATTTGTGCAGAGATTCGTTCGGATATCATCTCACCATGAGTCAAAAGATATACATACTCAATTAGAAGTTGACGATCTGCAATCTTTGACCACGCTTTTTTCCAATCGGTAATATCTTCATGAAGCTTTTTCTCTTTTTTGAGCGTGTTATATATATTTTCGGCTTCTTTTTCGCCGAGAACAGGCTTGATGATTTGTAAATTATGAAGGCTACTTATGTCACCGCCATAATTGTACCAATCATTTTCACGAGAAGTGACGAGTAGTTTATAATTGTATGTGACATCTGTTTGCATGAGTTGAGCTAGCAAATTCCACTCGCTCAAATGAGCATCGAGATTATCAAGTAGAATAAGCGGCTTTTCACCTATTCGTGTACGCATACGAAAATATTCAACAATATGCCCTAACTCCGCATCGCTGTCACACCTTATAATTTGATATGGTGTGTACTCTTCGGTTAATAAAGATATTGCTCTTAACGCAAGTGTAGTTTTACCTTGACCGCTGGATGTTTTGATGACAGTAATTGTGTTTTTGTTGATCGAATCAATGATTTCATTTTCAACAATTGGGCGTATCACTGGTAGATTGTTTGCAATGTCGGAAGGAGTGGCTTTCTTACCCTCATAGTAACCTGAAGAATATTCATCAGATTTAGAAAATTGAAGTTTTTGAATCCAAGCATGAGCTGGATTTTGAGGTCCTTTACTTATATCAAATTTTATTTTCTCTATGCATTGAGTTATTTCACTATGTGTTACTTCGGCACGACTTCCCATTTTGTCAAAGCATAATAATTTGATACCATTGGCAAACAAAGAAATATTGTCAGTTTCAATCTCAAAACTCTTTATCAACAAATCCTCAATACTTTTCTCGAGAGAGTCCTTTTTAACATTTTCGAAAGATAATCGATTGATAAAATCTTCGAAATCGAAATTACTCCAATTCCATAAAGAGGTTTCCTTTTTAATATTATCGATTTTAGTCTTCCAGAAATCCTTTGAATTTTTATCAAGATTTCCCGAAAATAGTTTACTTAAATTTCCGGTTGCGACAGAAAAATCATACACTAATTTAAAATGTCTATTCTTATCAATTAGGTATGTCTCAAGATAGTTTTTCAACACGCTATCCATAAAGCTGGCATCCTGCCGTTGAATAGAGTATTTTAACTGGATGTGTGTAATTGTTTTACTGCCGTCACTGTATTTTATAGCATCGATATCTTCAATTCCCTCAAGAGTAAAAATTGTATCAGTGTTAGAAGATAAAATCAAATTGCACGAATATAAAAATTGATAAGAATAGCCCCTCAATGCAATTTGACCACCATTTCTTGATTCCTGTAGTTCCTGAAGATTATTTTTAGCAACATGCTTCTTATTTGCTTTTTGTTTCTTTGCCATGCTGTCCCCCCTCATTTTTCTGCTTTTTCTCTGAATACTTATCCATCAATTTAAAAACCATGAACTATCGGTTATCATACCATTATTTTACACATGGTGATTCTTTAGTGAAAACTACCGCAACTGCCATATGTCTCTGGGAAAAGGAACTATCCGCCATTTCTAACATGCCGCCACTTCATCCCCTATAAACGGCCCTTTTATTCACTCAAAACCGCATGTAATTCCTCCACACGGTTGACTTGGCAGGGCAAAGCCTATTACATATTATACTACAAAACCCGCTAATTTTCAACGAAATCACTATATGAAATCATCATATTGTCAAGTCTCGACACTACTTCCTGCTGTGTGGACGGAAACACATGTGCATATCGGTATGTAACATCTACACTTTCATGCCCAACACGGTCAGCAATAGCAACTACATTGCAGCCCATATCAATTAGCAACGAAATATGCGAATGTCTGATACCATGAATTTTTATTTTCTTTACACCGCTGGCAGCACAACCTCGCCGCATTTCATGATGCAGATAGGATTTTGTAAACGGAAAAATTCGTTTATCTTCAACAATATCTTTAAATCTAGAAAGATATTGTTGAATTTCTTTGGTTAAAAAATTTGGTAACAAAATTCGTCTGATACGCTCAACAAGTTTGTTTACAACGGTCGGAGGCGTTTTGTACCCCCATAAGATGAAAAAGTTAAAAAATTAAAATAACCGCTTGTGTTCAGACGGCTGTTCATTAGACAATTTGATTTTTTGAGAGTTTTAAAGTATAATTAAGAAAAAAATTTATCATTTTGGTATACAACAGATTGTGATTTAATTTTGTTATGTAGGTGGTGGGATGATGTACAATCCACAGATAGAAACATTTATAAAGGTTGCGGACGCAGGAAGTTTTAACAAAGCGGCAGAGGAATTGTATATCACGCCGACTGCCGTTATTAAGCAAATCAATTTGCTTGAAAGCTCGCTTGACTTGGTTTTGTTTGAGCGTACGCACCGTGGGTTGATACTGACTAACGCAGGCAAGTCGCTTTATCAGGACGCTAAGTACATTATCGGCTATTGCAAGGACAGTGTTGTCAGGGCGAAAAACGCAATGAGCGAGGGCGAAAATATTATTCGTATCGGCTCGTCGCCTACAACTCCTGCTCAATTACTTATGCAAATGTGGCCGAAAATTCAAGAGCAATGCCCGGATATAAAATTTGAAATTGTTCCATTTGAGAACACACCCGAAAACGCAAAAGAAATACTTGCGAATTTGGGAAAGAACATTGATATTATCAGCGGAATATTTGATGACACAATGCTTAAACTCAGAAAATGCGAGGGCTTGCAATTATCCCGTGAGCCGTTTTGTTGTGCTGTATCCATTCACCACAAGCTTGCACAAAAGGATAAGCTTCAAATCAGCGATTTATACGGCGAAAATTTAATGCTTATGCACCGTGGCTGGAGCAATTATGTTGACCGATTGCGTGACGATATTTGGCAAAATCATACGCAGATACATATTGTTGATTTCGATTTTTACAATATGAGCATATTTAACAGATGCGAAAACACGAACGATGTTTTGCTTGCGATACCGGGTTGGGCAAATGTTCATCCTTTGCTGAAAGTTATTCCTGTTGAGTGGGAATACAGCATTCCGTACGGTCTTTTACATTCGATGACTCCAAGCGAAAATGTTCGACGGGTTTTAGATGCGGCTAAGAATATAGTTAAAACTAAATAAGCAGTTATAACCCAATGGTATATACTGAATAACAAAACGAGACTTCATACGAGGCCTCGTTTTTCTTATAATATAGTTGAAAAGAAAAATAACGAAGGAGCGGCAGATATTATATTAACGAGCAATGAGGTATCAGCGATTGATAATAAGCTTGATAATATAAATATGTCCGCTGTTTTCGGTGGGTCAAAAGTGATAAAAAAGAGGGAGTAATTATGGTATTTTATTTCACCGCAACGGGCAACAGCCTTTATGTTGCAAAGTGTATTGACGAATATCCTGTCAGCATACCGCAGGCTATAAAAAATTCGTCAATCTATTCAGACAAGCAAATCGGTATTGTTTGCCCTGTTTATTGCGGCGAAATACCGAATACGGTAAAAGAGTTTTTGAAAGAATCGAAGTTTGATACAAAATATATGTATCTCATTTTAACCTATGGCAACAGTGCAAGCGACTGCCCCGAGTTTACATATAACGAGTTTAAGGCTCTCGGTATCAACTTTGATTATATAGATACCGTTCACTGCGTTGATAATTACCTGCCTGTTTTTGATATGGCAGAAGAAAAGAAAATTGACAAAGATACAGATGTTCAAATTGCACATATAATCAAGAATATCAGGCTAATGAAAAAAGGTGTTCCAACTGCAACAGACGCAGACAGGAAACTCCACAAGCAAGTAGCAACGCTGAATAAAATCATTCCGTCATTTAATAACGGCAATATGATTAAAATAACCGATAAATGTATCGGCTGTAAGGTATGCGAAAAGGTTTGCCCGACAGGTAATATAATTGTGCTGACAGATTACGCACAAAGGCGAAGCAAAAAATGCGAATACTGCCTTGCCTGTGTTCACGCTTGCCCTCAAAAGGCAATTATCATTAAGCACGAGAAAAACAAAAACGAGCGATACAGGAATGAAAATGTATCACTCGATGAAATAATAAAATCAAATTTTCAGGATAGGAGAGAAAGCTATGAATAATTTTATTTTTGAAAATTCCTCAAAGGTATATTTCGGCGAAGGCTGCGTAAAAGAATATCTTTCAAATATTCTTTCAGCTTACGGCGACACGGTTATGCTCTGCTACGGCGGTGGCTCGATTAAGAAAAATGGCATTTATGACGAGGTTATAACCGTACTTAAAAAAGAAAAGAAGGCAGTTGTTGAGTTTGGCGGTATTCCGTCAAACCCGACATACAGCAAGGTGCTTGAAGGGGTTAAGCTTGCTAAAGAAAACAACGCCGATTTGATTCTTGCAGTAGGCGGCGGAAGTGTTATGGACTGCTGTAAGGCAATTTCACTCGGTGCAAAATATGACGGCGACATTTGGGCTGACTTTTGGACAAGACCGGGTGTGATTGATTTTGAACCGTTGCCGCTTGGTATTATCGTCACTGTTTCAGGCACGGGCAGTGAATGTAACGGCGGTGCCGTAATCACAAACGAAGAACTTAAAATCAAAACAGGCAAAGATTATCCTCAGCTTAACGCAAAATTCGTTATGCTTGATTCGACCTACACCTACAGCGTTACTGAATTTCAAATGGTATCGGGTGCTTTTGATACTCTTTCACACATTATGGAAATCTATTTCAGCGAGCCGAATGAAAGCAATGTATCGGACGATATATCCGAGGCTCTTATGAAAAATGTTATCATCAATTTGCGTGCCGCTATCAAAAATCCCGAGGACTACACAGCAAGAAGTAACCTGATGTGGGACGCAACAATGGCAGAAAACCGTATCATCAAACTTGGCAAAAAGACGGATTTTGAGTGCCACCAAATGGAGCACCAGCTCGGTGCATATACCAACTGCAATCACGGTGCAGGTCTTGCCGTTCTTCATCCTGTTTATTACAGACATATTTGCAAAGCAGGCGAAAAGAAATTTGCTCAGTTTGCAGTTAATGTTTGGGGTATTTCAAAGGACGGCAAAACAGACGAAGAGCTTGCAAAGGCAGGTGTTGAGGCCCTGGCAGATTTTATTAAGGAAATCGGTATGCCGACAACCTTTAAGGAACTTGGAATTGATGAAAATATCAACCTTAAAGAAATTGCAGACTCATGCGGCATTGTACCGGGTGCATACAAAAAGATGACTCACGAGGAAATATTAAAAATTTTTGAAGAATGTAAGTAAACCCTTGACCTAAAGTAAACTTTAGATATTAAAATTTAATTATCAAGCAGAAAAGGAGTAACTATTATGGAATTTACAAAATTAAATAACGGTGTTCAAATGCCTATGCAAGGTATCGGAACATTTTTGCTGTCCCCTGACGAGGCAGAGACATCTGCAACCTACGCTCTCAAAAACGGATGTCAGCTTATTGATACAGCAAACGCATATTGCAACGAAAAAGCAGTAGGCAGAGCAATGAAAAACGCAGGCATTGACCGAAAAAATATTTTTCTTGAAACAAAGCTTTGGCCGTCATTTTATGAGCAGGACGACGCAGTAGATAAAACTCTTGATAGACTTCAAACAGATTATATTGATTTGCTTTTAATTCATCAGCCTGCCGGAAACTACATTGCAGGATACAAACAAATGGAAAAGGCATACAAGGACGGCAAGGTTCGTGCAATCGGTCTTTCAAACTTTAACGAAGAGCAGATTTGCGAAATCCTAAATATCTGCGAGGTTAAGCCGTCCGTTCTTCAAACCGAAGTGCACCCGTATTATCAGGAAAAGGAACTTAAAAAATTCCTTTCTCACGAGGATATTAAAATTCAGGCTTGGTATCCGCTGGGTCACGGCGATAATGCACTCTTGAATGAGCCGATCTTTAAGAGCCTTGCGGAAAAATACGGTAAGTCGACAGCTCAAATCATTCTTCGTTGGCATATTCAAGGCGGAAATATTGTTATTCCGGGTTCAAAGAACAGCGACCATATCAAGGCTAATTTTAATATTTTTGATTTTTCGCTTACAGATGAAGAAATGGCAGAAATATCATCACTTGATAAGGGTGTCAGATATTACACATCAACACCCGAAATGCTTAAAAAGTATGCCGAGATGATACCGCCTGTTGACGAACAAAAATAATTAAACTAAAGTAGATTAAGATTATGAAAAAATTAACCTCAATTCTTTTGGCACTCGTGCTTGTGTTTTCTTTCGCAGCTTGCTCTAATAATTCGAGCGACAATTCAAATACAACACCAAGCACTTCACAAACGGCAGATACTTCAAAATCCACCGATGAAAACACCCAAAATTCTAATACAAGTTCAAAAATATTAGTTGTTTATTATTCTGCAACAGGTAGCACAAAAGCTGTTGCAGAAACTATCGCCGACACTTCCGGAGCAGATTTGTTTGAGATTACACCTGTTGACCCTTACACAAGCGATGACCTTAACTGGACTAATGACAACAGCCGTGTAAGTGTTGAGCACAACGACGAAAGCAAGCGTGATGTACCGCTTACAAAGACTACACCTGATCATTGGGCAGATTATGATACAGTATTTATCGGCTATCCGATTTGGTGGGGCATTGCTGCTTGGCCTGTAAACAATTTTGTTAAGGGCAATGATTTCAGCGGCAAAACCGTTATTCCGTTTTGCACATCAACATCATCAGGCTTAGGTCAAAGCGGTGACCTTTTAGCCGATATGGCAGGCACAGGCAATTGGCAGGACGGCGAAAGATTTTCTTCAGGTGCCCCATCAAGTAAGGTTGAATCTTGGGTAAACGGTCTTGACCTTAAATAAAATCCGCAAATTTACAGTTGTGCTTTTGGCGGTTACTGTTACGGTGACTACGCTTTCAGCTTGTTCAATTAAAAGTAATTCTCCGAGCAGTTATACAACAAATACAACAGCCGAAAGCTCGTCAAAAGCACAAGCTACTCAGCCTGCCGAACAAAAATATGCCGTCACAAACGGCACAGACACTTACCGTGGCTTTAGCGTTAACAATATTTTGCACAGTGAAAATAACAGTGATATTCATTTTAATCTTTATGCTCCGAAAACTTATGATGGCAGTAAGGCTTACGCTCTTTTCATCACCTTGCCCGGTTATGAGGGCTTGTACTTTCAAGGTGTCGGTGTAAATATCCGTCAGGAAAACTTTGGCTTTGAGGCACAAAAATATGACAGTAATATGATTATTGTCGCACCTCAGTTAAACAGCTGGGACGAAGACTCGGCAGATGAAACTATCGTTCTTGTCGAATATCTCTTGTCTGCCTACAATATAGACAAATCAAAGGTTTATATAGAGGGCTATTCAGGCGGTGGCGAAACTGCATCGCAAGCAGTCGGCAAGAGACCTGATTTGTTCACGGCATATTTGCAGGTCAGCTCTCAATGGGACGGAGAATATGAAAGCGTTGCAAAAGCAAAACTGCCCGTTTATATAGCTATCGGCAGAGATGACGAATACTACGGCTCGAAAAAATCTCAAAATGCCTACGATACGCTCTATAATCTCTACAAAAGGCAAGGCTTGACCGATGATGAAATCAACAAAATTCTTGTTCTTGATATTAAAGAAAGAGATTATTTTACAAGCCGAAACGCTCCAAACGAACACGGCGGAGGCGGACTTTTCGCCGAGGACGATACCATTATGTCTTGGCTTTTCGGCGAACATTAAATTATTAAGAGAGGTAATATTATGAAAATTCTTTTTATTAACGGCAGTCCGAACAAAAACGGAAATACTGCTAATCTTGCCAAAATTCTTTTGAACGGCAAGGAATACGAAACACTTAATTTAACTGCCTTCACAATCGGCTCATACGGTCAAACTTTACCTTATGACGGACTTGACAGAGTGATTGAAAAAATGAAAGAGGCTGACACAATCGTTATCGGTTCTCCGCTTTATTGGCACAATATTTGCGGCTCTGTTCGTAATGTTTTAGACCGTTTTTACGGCAAGGTTGACGAGAGCGAGCTCTTAGGCAGAAAGCTATATTTTGTATTCCAAGGTGCGGCACCCGAAAAGTGGATGCTTGACGCAGGCGAATACACGATGAAACGCTTTGCCTCTCTTTACGGTATGGAATATATGGGAATAGCAACGAACAGCAAAGAGGCTGAAGACTTAAACAAAACCGTATGAATTCAAAAACAAAATCAAAACTAAAGCCGATAATTGATATTTTAATGACATTTTCTCTGCTTCTTTTGATGTCCTACGAGCTTTTAGGCTCAACTGCACACGAGGTAGTCGGCGTTGCTATGTTTGTGCTTTTTGTTGTTCATCACGCACTCAATATAAATTGGGCAAAGCATTTAGCAAAAGGCAGGCAAACACCTACAAGAATTTTTCAAAATATTATTGTTTTGCTTGTGCTTATATCATTTGTCGCCTCAATCGTCAGCGGTGTAGCCGTTTCAAGGCATCTGTTTGCATTTTTGAATGTAAAATCAACCTATGCAGCGAACAGAATCCATATGCTTTCTGCATATTGGGGATTTATATTTATGTCGCTCCACCTCGGACTTCATTTCAATATGATTTTGCTGATGATAAAAAAGAAAAAGCAACTCTCACCAAAAGTGAAGACTGCTTTCAAAATAATATTCATACTCATTTCTGCATACGGAATTTACGCATTTTTCAAACGGGATATAGCATCTTACCTGTTCCTGAAAAATCAGTTTTTCCTCCTTGGGGATAACGAACACCTACTGCTTTATCTCTTTGACTATATGTCAATAATGTTTTCCTTTGCGACATTGAGCCACTTCGTTTTTTCAATATTAAAGTCGAATACAAAAAGCGGGTCTTAGGGTGTCCCTAACGAGAAAATTACCGTTTGGATAACCAAATGGTCTGCTCGCTAAGATTATACATTCAATTTCACAAAAAAATTAAGGCACAACATACGAAAATTTTCTCCGTAAGTTGTGCCTTTTTCTCATTTATAAATCACTTGCTCATTAACGATTTCTGTTTTGTTTTTATAAAATAATTTGTAAATTTTCCTTCAAAACACATCAACAAAACTTGAATTTTCTCCGTATTATAGAGGGGTATTTTTTTGTTATAGTGAAATTAAATGTAAACAAGATGTAAAGAATTTTGAAAAACACCCGAACAAAATTGAAATTTTTCTCCGTATAGTAGAGGGACTTTTTTATGGGTGAATTTTTGTTTTCAAATTTGGTTTTATTCTCTTTTCTTTTTGAAAAAGTATCTCTCAAATAATACGAAAGGAGGCAGCGCAATGAAAGAAAGCTATAAAAGTTTTGATGAGCTACCGATGATGATATCGGTGTCGCAGGTTGCAAAGGTGCTTGGAATATCTCGCACAAGGTCATACGAGCTTGTCAATGAAAAAGGTTTTCCAAAAATAAAAATCGGCACAAGAATTGTTGTACCGAAAGATGAATTCAAGTTGTGGATTCAAAAACAAATTAAGAAAGGATAAAAATTATGTACGCAAACAAAAATTACAAAACCGACGGCAAGGTTTACTATATGCCGAACAAAATCTTTGATGAAAACTTTTCGCCACACGAATTTATGATTTACTGTTTTCTTGTTTCGGTTGGCGACAGCAAAGGTGTAAGCTTTTGGTCTGTTCCGAAGATAGCGAATAAGTGTAATATGTGTCCGACCACTTGCAGAAACACGCTCAAGTCGCTCGAAGAAAAAGGCTACATAGATATTACTCAAAGGTTTTTTGAAAACGCACAGCAAAGTAATATTTACACAGTTCATCAAATATAGTGTACCCCACTGTAAGAGCTGATGGCAAATAATCTAAAAGCCTAAAGTTGAAAAAAATGGCAATTTTCTTTTGATTTTTTTGAATTGATTTTTAACTCGGTTTTGGATGAAATCTCGGCTCTTTTGAGTCGATTTTGAAGCGGATTTCAAGCCGTCGATTTTAAAGCAGGATAAAGGGGTATGATTTTCGGGCATTGAAATGCCCGAAAACGCCGTCCGGCAAAGCCTGTCGGCTTTTCGATTCGTAATACTTTTGCGTATGATTCCAAATTCGTATGCAGTAAGGTGTGTTTTTCGCAGAAAATCAAGGCTTTTGCGTATTCAGTCAAGTGTTGCCGTATGATAAACCTATTTTTTAAAAATCAGGCAACGCTGTGAGCAAAAATTGACGAGTTCGCTCAAAAATAGAGTAACTCGTCGGACTAAAACTAAAAACGGCTTGTGGGCGATTTGTGACGGCTTTTTGAAACTAAAACAACAAAAGCGAACACACAATCTTTTGTCTGGATATTGAAAAAGGTTTGTGATATTGTGTGTGCGAAAGGAGTGTTAAAATGCAAAAACAACTGCTGACAAACGGCAATGCATTCAAACGAACGGACGGCAGATGGGGTGGTGTTGTTTGGTACAAGGATGAGAAAGGCGAACGAAAACGCAAGAGCTTTTCCGGCACGACCAAAGCCGAAGTCAACAAGAAAATGACGGACTACATAACCAAGTTTGAAGAAGAAATCATCGACGCCATTGAGGGTAACAAGACTGTAAAAGACAGCCTGCTTAATTACCTGCAAGTGTTTAAGTACCCGAATGTTGAGCGAGTAACCTATGACCGCAACGAGCAGATTTACAAAAATCAAATCGTCCCTTACATGGGTAAACTCATTGTATCTAACATAACAGGTGCAGACATCAAGAGGCTGATTAGTACGCTGACCGACAAGGGATATTCATTCTCAACCGTCAAGCAAACATACAATCTGCTCAATGAATACTTTGATTATCTTATGCGTGAAGAGTTCATAAAAAAGAATCCAATGAACGCTGTGCCGACAATAAAAAAGTCAAATTATCTTGCAAAGCAAAACAAAGAAGTGCTTCCCGTATGCGAAACGATAACCGTATTTACCGATGAGGAAATTGAAAAATTCAAAGCGGAAGCATACAAGAAGTACCCCTCAGGCAAGCCGAAACACAATCAAGCGGCAGCATATATTCTTATGCTGAACACGGGACTCAGAACCGCTGAAGCGTTAGGTTTAATCAACAGCGACATAGACCTTGAAAAGAAAGTGATGCACATTCAAAGAGGTGTTAAAGAAGCGCAAAAGCGTGACGGAACAGAGAGAAAAAGCGGACGAGAAATCGTAGTTGGCAAGCTGAAAACCGCTTCAAGCAAGCGAATCGTACCCTTAAACGAAACTGCAATACAAGCGATTATTGAGTTACGCAACGAGCGATATTTCGGTGAGGATGCACCATTGATACCCGATGCAGACGGCAATTTTACAAGACCGTTGAATTTAAGAAAACGGTTTTATTCCATACTCGATGCGGCAGGAATCGAGGAAAAAGGCTTACACAGTTTGCGCCACACCTTCGCAACGAAGCTTGTAACAGGTGTGCGAGCTGAGAACGGAACAGTAAAAGCATTAACACTGAGGCAGGTGGCAGACTTACTCGGACGCACAACTTCGGAAATAACCGAAATGTATTATGTCAAGCGAAACACGGATATGCTGATGGGCGTTACAAACGGATTTGAATTGTGATTGATGCTTTTTTGATGATTCACCAGACGGATTGCGTGGACTGTGTGGCACAAAGTGAACAAAAAAACGGTGTGAAAATGAAAAAGCGGCGTACGGAAAAAACCGTGCGCCGTAGTTTTATCTATATGGAAAAAGCAAGTAAAATCGCCGTAAAACAGCGTAAATAAAGGAAAAAAGCACCGAAAAATCGGTGCTTTTTTTGGCAGGGGCAGAAGGACTTGGTCTCGCCTGCCGGCT
>ERZ779991.73-NODE-73-length-19097-cov-2.28857_pt1 | contig 19097 bp, 20 predicted proteins | sample MGYA00511180_ERZ779991 | MGnify/ENA primary metagenome ERZ779991 (study PRJEB29588, sample SAMEA2145068) | human gut metagenome | biome: human gut; feature: human-associated habitat; material: faeces | place: Denmark | collected 2008/2010 ... | reverse complement strand
ATTTATATTAATATTAGATGGAATAGAAGATCCGCATAATTTGGGTTCAATAATACGTACTGCAGAAACTGCAGGAGTACATGGAATAATAATACCAAAAAGAAGAGCATGTGGCGTAAATAGTACTGTTTCAAAGGTTTCGGCAGGAGCTGTACAACATATGAAAATAGCAAGAGTAAATAATATAAATGAAACAATAAAATTTTTAAAACAAAATGATATATGGATTTGTGGAACAGATGGGCAAGCTAAAACATATTATTTTCAGCAAGATTTTAAAATGCCTATAGCAATAGTAATAGGTAGCGAAGGATATGGAATGTCTAGGTTAGTAAAAGAAAATTGCGATTTTTTAGTCAAAATACCAATGAAGGGAAAAATAACATCACTAAATGCATCAGTATCAGCAGGAATAGTTATGTATGAAGCGACAAGACAGAGAGAAATTTGTGTATAATGAATTATCTACGAATAAAAAAATTCATAAAACACTTGCAATTACAAAAATAATAGGGTATAATAATAATTGCATAAAGAAATTAGAGAGAGTGGGAACAAATCCCACTCTCAAATGCGTATTAAGGGAGTGAAATATGTCAAGTATTGAAGGGAAAATAGAAAAATTAGTTGAAACGAAAATAACAAATTTGGGATATGAACTATATGATGTACAATATGTTAAAGAAGGAAAAGACTATTTTTTAAGAATATTTATAGATAAGCCTAAAGGAATAAGTTTAGAAGACTGCGAAAAAGTAAATAATGAAATTACAGATTTATTAGATACAGCAGATTACATAAAACAACAATATTTTTTAGAGGTGTCTTCTCCAGGAATTGAAAGAATATTAAGAAAAGAAAAACATTTGAATGATAATATAGGAGAAACAATAGAAATAAAATTGTTTAAGCCTATAAATAAAAAGAAAGAAATTATAGGCGTGCTAAAACAGTTTGATGAAAACACAATAGTTGTTTTAACAAATGATGAACAAATAGAAATATCAAGACGAGATATATCACAAATAAAAAAAGTATATGAATGGTAAATAAGGGAGGAATAGGAAAAATGAAGAAAAATGCGAAGAACAATAATCAGGCAATAGATGCACAAGAATTAATTTTTGCAATGAAGGAATTAGAAAAAGAAAAAGGAATAAATAAAGAATATTTATTAGATTCTATTCAAACAGCACTAATAACAGCATATAAAAGAAATTTCGATTCAGAAGAAAATGTAAGTATAATAATGGATGAAAATACAGGAGAGATACATGTATATGCTGAAAAAGAAGTAGTAGATAATGTAGAAGTACCACAAACACAAATAAGTTTAGAAGAAGCACAAAAAATAGATAAAAAATTAGATATTGGAGATAAAACTAAAATAGAAATTATACCAAGAAATTTTGGTAGGATTGCAGCACAAACAGCAAAACAAGTTATAATACAAAAAATAAGAGAAGCATCAAGAGATATTTTATATACAGAATTTAATAATAGAAAAGGTGAAATAGTATCAGGAATAATACAAAAAGCAGATGGAGGCATAGTAGTTTTAGATTTAGGTAAATTAGAAGGCGTAATGCCTTTAAAAGAGCAAGTACCAACAGAAACATATAGAGTAAATGATAAAATAAGGGCATATGTCTTAAATGTAGAAAAAGGTTTAAAAGGGGCACCACAAGTAACAGTTTCAAGGGCACATGCAGATTTCGTGAGAAAACTATTTGAATTAGAAATCCCAGAAATATATGAGGGATTAATAGAAATAAAAAGTGTTTCTAGAGATGCAGGAAGTAGAACTAAAATTGCCGTATATTCTTCAAACGAAAATATTGACCCAGTAGGTTCTTGTGTAGGACAAAAAGGTATTAGAATTCAAAATATAATAAATGAACTACATGGGGAAAAAATAGATGTAATAGAATGGTATCAAGATCCAGCACTATATATATCAGCAGCATTACTACCAGCACAAGTTATGGCTGTAGATATAAAAGAAGATGAAAAGTTTGCTCAAGTTATTGTGCCAGATGATCAATTATCTTTAGCAATAGGAAAATCAGGACAAAATGCTAGACTTGCAGCAAAGCTAACAAATTGGAAAATAGATATAAAAAGTGAATCTCAATTTAGAGAAATATTACAAAAAAAAGATGAAGAGGAAGTTGTAGAAAACGAAGAAAAGGAATAAATTATAAGAAAAGAGGTGAATATACTTGAAAAAAAAGCCACAAAGAACATGTATAGGATGTAATGAACAAAAAGATAAATCTGATTTTATAAGAATAGTAAAAGACAAACAAGGAAATATTTGTATAGACAAAACAGGAAAGCTAAGTGGCAGAGGAGCGTATATTTGCCATAATGTGGAATGTTTTAATAAAGCAAAAAAGAGCAAAAAAATAGAAAAAGTTTTTGAAACTAAATTAACAGATGAAATATATAATGATTTAGAAAAAATGTTTGATATGGAGTAAAGCAATATATAATGTCTTAATTTCAATAAAGGAGGAATTATTATAATAGATACAAAAATAATGGGATTAATTGGATTAGCGGCAAGAGCGAGAAAAATAGTATTTGGTACAGATGCTTGTGTAGAACAAATAAATAAAAAAAATATTAAATTAACTATAGTCGCGGAAGATGCCTCAGAAAGAACAATAAAAAATATACAAAGTAAATGTACTGAGAATAATATACCATTTTATACTATATTAACAATAGAAAAAATAAGTAAAAGTATTGGAAATAATAATAAAGCTGTTATAGGGATTACAGATAATAATATTGCAAAAGAAATAATAAAAAAAATTAATGGGGGTGAAGTTATTGGGTAAGATAAAAATACACGAAATAGCGAAGAAAGTGGGCTTAACCAGTAAGGAAGTAATAGAAAAAGCAAAGGAACTAGGAATAGCTGTAACAAGTCATTTAAGTACAGTAGAAGATGAGCAAGCCGTAAGATTAGAGCAGGCTTTAAGTAATGATAAAATTAAAAATGTAGGAAAGAAAGAGAAAAAAGTGAAGGAAAAAGAAATAGAAACACCAGTTATAATAAGAAGAGAACTTATAATATCAGATGATGATAAAAAAACAGAAAAACAACAAGAGAATAAGCATAGTGATAATAGAAAAGATGTTGGATTTGTAGAAAGAGAAAAAAACCAAAATTACAATATAGTGTATAGAAATAAGCCAACTAAACCGCTTACTGTTAATGAACTTTTTGGAATCAAAGAACCAAAAAAAGAAGAGCCAAAAACTCCAGTAGTAGAAGAGCAAAAAGTAAATGAAGAAAAAACAGTAAAAAATGAAGAAATAAAAACAACTATTCAAGAAACTAAGCCCATACCAACTACTTCAGCAACTCCAAAAACTGAGCCTAAAAAAGTAGAAAACCCTAATAAGGGATATAACCAAAATAATGGTAACTATAATTTTAATAGAAATAATTCTAATAATAATTATAATCAAAATAGAAATAACTATAACCAAAATAGAAATTATAATAATGGTGACAATAATAGACCACAATATAATAGAGATAATAATAGATTCCAGAATAGAAACAATAATGGTCAACAAAGACCAAACTTTAATAAAAATGAAAAAAGACCATTAGATAATAAAGGAATAGATAGAAACATTAAAGATATTATGTCTGTAGAAATTGAAAAAGAAAATCAAAGAGATTATAGTACAAAAGCAATAGACAAACAAAAAGTAAACAATAAATATGAAGAACAAAAGATAAATAAAAAAGCTTCTAGAAAAAGTGGAAGATTTGACAGTTTTGATGGAGAAAAATTAAAAAATTTAAAACAAGTTGATAAATTATCACATATGTTTAATGAGCAAGACGGAGAAATGCTAGATTACTATGATTTGACGACTGAAAGAGGAAAGAAAAATAAAAAAAGAGTTCAAAAAGAAGAAGAAAGAAACAAACAAAAAATATTTGAATTAAAAGAAATAACTATTCCAGAAACAATAACTGTAAAAGACTTAGCTATGGAAATGAAAAAAACTAGTGGTGATGTAATAAAAAAATTATTAAATTATGGAATAATGAGTACAATAAATAATACTATAGATTTTGATACAGCATATCTAGTAGCAAGTGAATTCGGAATAACAGCTAAAAAGAAAGAGGAAATAAAAGAAGAAGATATTTTATTTGACGAAACAGAAGATACAGTTGATGAATTACAACCAAGACCACCAGTAGTTGTAGTAATGGGACACGTAGACCATGGAAAAACTTCGTTGTTAGATGCAATAAGAAGTACTAATGTAATAGAAGGCGAAGCAGGAGGAATAACGCAACATATTGGTGCATATAAGGTAAATGTTAACAATAGAGAAATTACTTTCTTGGATACGCCAGGGCATGAAGCTTTTACAAGTATGAGAGCAAGGGGTGCACAAATTACAGATATAGCAATATTAGTAGTTGCTGCAGATGATGGAGTAATGCCACAAACTGTAGAAGCTATAAATCATGCAAAAGCTGCCGGAATTCCAATAATAGTAGCAGTAAATAAAATTGATTTACCAAATGCAAATGTTGACAAAATAAAACAAGAATTAATGGAATATGAGTTAGTTCCTGAAGAATGGGGTGGAGATACTATATTCTGTCCAATATCAGCTAAGAAAAATATAAATATAGATAATCTATTAGAAATGGTGTTGTTAGTAGCAGATATGAAGGAATTAAAAGCAAATCCAAATAAACAAGCTAAAGGTGTTGTTATAGAAGCAAGATTAGATAAAGCTAAAGGGCCAATTGCATCTATGCTAGTACAAAGAGGAACCTTAGATGAAGGAGATACCATTGTGGTAGGTACATCTATAGGAAGAATAAGAGCTATGAAAAATGACAAAGGACAAAGAATAAAAAAAGCAGGACCATCTACACCAGTTGAAATTATGGGCTTAACAAATGTTCCAGAAGCTGGAGAAACCTTCTATGAAGTAAAAGATGAAAAAATGGCAAAACATTTAATTGAAAGAAGAAAACGCCAAGAAAGAGAAAATATAATTAATGAAAATTCAAAAGTTACTTTAAGCAATGTATTTGAAAAAATGGAAAATGAAAATTTGAAACAATTATATTTAATAGTAAAAGCAGATGTACAAGGTACAGCACAAGCATTAAAACAATCATTAGAAAAGCTGTCTAACGATGAAGTAAAAGTAAAAGTAATACATTCTTCAACAGGTGCTGTAACAGAGTCTGATGTACAACTTGCAAAAGCAGCAAATGCAATTATAATAGCATTTAATGTAAGACCAGGTCATACAGCAAAAGATATAGCTGAAAAGAATATGATAGAAATAAAACAATATTCTGTAATATATCAAGCAATAGAAGATGTAGAAGCAGCAATGAAAGGAATGCTAGATCCTATTTATGAAGAAAAAATAATAGGAAATGCAGAAGTAAGACAAACATTTAAAGTATCTAATGTAGGAACAGTAGCAGGATGCTATGTTTTAGACGGAAAAATAGAAAGACATGCAGGTGTTAGAGTAATAAGAGAAGGAATAGTTTTACATGATGGAAAATTAGAATCTTTAAAAAGGTTTAAAGATGATGTAAAAGAAGTGGCTAAAGGCTATGAGTGTGGAATTCAAATTGAAAAATACAATGACATAAAAGAAGGGGATATAATTGAAGTATATATTATGCAAGAAGTGAAAAGATAGAATACTCATATGTACAGCTAGAAAGGAATGATAACTAATATGCCGAAAAATGAAAATAGGCTTAATAGAATAAATGAAGAATTAAAAAAGGAAATTAGCAATATAATTAGTTTTGAGCTAAAAAATCCAAATGTGACAGGACTTATAAGTGTAACAAAAGCAAAAATAACACCAGATTTAAAATATGCTAAAATATATGTCAGTATATTAAATTCCAAAAATTTAAAGAAAACAATGGAAGGACTAAAAGAATCTACTGGTTTTATAAGAACACAGGTTGCAAAAACAATAAATTTAAGAATCACTCCTGAATTGATTTTTGAATTAGATGACTCATTGGAGTATGGTGAGAAGATAGAAAAAATATTAAAAGAATTAAAAAATCAAGGAAGTGGGGTGAACGAAGAATAAAGCTAAAAGCTTTATTCTTGAAATATGACTTTAGATAAAATATTAGAAGAGATAAATAAAGCTGACTCAATAGTAATATTAACACACGAAAATCCAGATGGAGATGCAATTGGAAGTAGCTTAGCTATGTATAATATATTAAAAGCATATGGGAAAAATCCAGATATTATTATACCAGAGTTTTCAAAAATATTTAATTTTTTGCCAGGTATAAGTGAAATAAAAAAAGAAAGTTCTGTTAAAGAATATGATTTAGCAATATCTTTAGATTGTCCAACAATAAAAAGATTAAATGGATTTGCAAATTATTTTGAAAATGCAAAATCAAAAGTTGTTATAGACCATCATGGAACAAATACAATGTTTGGTGATTTAAACTATGTTAATCCAGACGCACCAGCTTGTGCACAAATATTAATAGTAATGTTTGAATATTTTGGCTTTGAAATAACAAAAGATATAGCTACTTGTATAATAACAGGAATTATAACAGATACAGGAGGATTTGCATATTCAGGAGTTACAGCAGAAACATTTGAATTTGCAGCATCACTTTTAAAAAGAGGTGTAAATGTATCAGATGTATATAAACGTGTTTTACAAACAACAACAAAGCCATGTTTTGAATTAACAAGAATAGCATTAAACAGACTAGAATTTTTGGAAAATGGAAAAATTTCATTTACATATATAACAGAAGAAGATATGCAAAAAGCTAATGCTGAAACTGGCGACCATGAAGGAATAGTAACAATAGGTAGAAATATTGAAGGAGTAGAGGTGTCTGTTTTTGCTAGACAAATAGATGAAGGCTGGAGATTATCATTAAGATCAAATGACTATGTTAATGTTTCAGATGTTTGTATAATGTTTGGCGGTGGAGGACATCCAAAAGCAGCTGGAGCAACCTTAACAGGTAGTATTGATGAAGTAAAAGATAAAATATTAGCACAAATTAAAAGATATATAAGGAATTAATAATGGATGGAATAATTGTAATAAATAAAGAAAAAGGTTGTACATCTCATGATATAGTATATAAAGTTAAAAAAATGTTTAACACAAAAGTAGGACACACTGGTACATTAGACCCTAATGCTACTGGTGTTCTTCCTATTTTATTAGGTAAAGGAACAAAAATTTCAAAATATCTAATAGAACATGACAAAGAATATGAGGTTGTTTTACAACTAGGAGTTAAAACTACAACTGCAGATGAAGAAGGAGAGATAATAGAAGAAAAAGAAGTTCTAAAAGAAAGTCTAGAACAATTAAAAATAGAAAGAATTTTAAAAAGCTTTATAGGTAAAATAGAGCAAATGCCTCCAAAATATTCTGCAATCAAAGTTAATGGAAGAAAGTTATATGAATATGCTAGAAAAGGTCAAGAAGTAGAAATAAAGCCAAGAGAAGTAGAAATATATAATATAGAAATAACAAATATACAAAAAGAAAAGAAACAAATAGAATTTAAAGTAAGTTGTTCTAAAGGGACTTATATAAGAACTTTATGTGAAGACATTGCAGAAAAAATGAGAACTGTAGGTTATATGAAAGAATTAAAAAGAACAAAAGTAGGAGATTTTAATATAGAGCAAGCTATAACATTAGGGCAACTGCAAGAAAAGGAAAATATAAAGATAATAACAATTGAAGAAATGTTTAAAGATAAAGAAGAAATAATATTAGAAGATTCAAAAATTACTTTACTATTAAATGGAGTAAAGATGAACATGAAAAAGCCAAACGGAATATATAGAATATATAATAAACAAAATAAATTTATAGGTTTAGGAATAGTACAAAATAAAATTCTAAAAATAGATATACGAAGTTAAAAAATGTATTAAAAAGAAGATTAGTAAAGATAAAACGATTATATACAATATAGAATTAAGAAAATGAGAAAAACACAAATTGAAAAAATAAGAGTTATATGCTAAAATATAATTACAATTGAATAAAGTAAATCCCTGCGTGGTACGTATTGACTGGAATTTTAGAACCAACAAATTTAAAACGGGAGTCCGCCTTTGGATGTGGCGTGTATGCTTATATTTATATAAGAAACCCAGGAGCATTCAACAAGACACCCACCTGTGCAAACAGGTCCTTAAAATTTCTTCATCTTACGGCTAATGTGGGGTATTTTTTGCTTTTGGACAATTAGGGACAGTCCCCAAATGTCCCATTTTCCCATTTGGGGACTGTCCCTAATTGTCCCATTGATAAAATTTGGATGATATGGTAAAATAGATGTACATTGTTAAAAGGAGCAATAATATTGAATATAGATGAATTATTGAAACAAGGTAAGCGATTATTAAAAAATGTAGAGGATGGGCATATAAAAGCAAGAATCTTATTAGAAAATGTATTAAATAAGAGTAGAGAATATATTGTGGCTAATTCAGAATTAGATGTCGACCAAAACAATATAGATATATATTTAGAAAATATAGACAAAATAAAAAGTGGAATGCCTATTCAATATATAACAAATAAACAAGAATTTATGAAAATGGATTTCTATGTGAATAAAAATGTATTAATTCCACAACCAGATACAGAAATATTGGTTGAGGAAGCAATAAAAATTTGTAATACATATAGTGGGGACATAAAAGTTTTAGATTTATGCACAGGCAGTGGAGCAATAGGAATTTCAATCGGTAAATATGTAAAAAATGCTAAAGTATATGCAACAGATATAAGTGACGAAGCTATAAATATAGCAAAAAAAAATGCAAAGCAGAATAATGTAAACAATATAGAATTTATAATATCAGATATGTTTGATAATATCAAAGAAACAAATTTTGATATAATAGTTTCAAATCCTCCATATATAGAAACAGATGTTATACCATTATTATCAGAAGAAGTAAAAAAAGAGCCTATAATAGCATTAGATGGTGGAAAAGATGGGTTAAAGTTTTATAAAATAATATTATCAGAATATAAAAAATACTTAGAGTCGGAAGGTTATTTATTACTAGAAATAGGATATGATCAAGCGAAAAGTGTGGGAAAATTAATAAATTCTAATTATAATATAATAAAAGATTTAGCAGGAAATGATAGAGTAGTTATTGTAGAAGGTGGGTGAAAAATTGTCATTTTCATTAGAAGTAAAGCAGGAATTAAGTAAAATAAATAGTTTAGCAGATAAAAACAATGTTAAATGTGAGCTTATGGGATATTTGGTTACAAGTAATACAAGTGTGCAAAAAAATAAAGTAAGATTTTCAACAGAAAGCCAATACAATATAAATAGATTTAGCAAATTATTGAATAATTTAGGATTTGTAAATTATGATATAAAAATACAAAGAAATATGTATTCTATATTTATTAACAAAAATGATATACAAGAATTGATTAGAGCAGAGGAGAATATCAATATTGCAAATGAAATTTTATCATATTTTTTAAAAAGTGAAATCTTAGAAAAAGCATTTATAAGGGGAACTTTTTTAGGAAGTGGAACAATAAATAATCCAGAAAAAAAATATCACTTAGAAATATTTTTGAAAAATTTAGAAACTGCAAAATATATAATAGAAATTTTAAGAAAATATAGTATTGATTTTAAAATCCTAGAAAGAAGTAAGAAATATGCAATATATACAAAAGAAGGAGAAGAAATATCTAAGTTTTTGGCACTAATGGGAGCTAGTGCATCTGTGTTAAAATTCGAAGAAATACGAGTATATAGAGATATAAAAAACAATATAAATAGAAAAGTAAATTGTGAAACTGCAAATTTGAATAAAATAGTAAATTCGTCTGTAAAACAAATTAATGACATCAAGTACATAAAAGAAAGAGGAAAGTTTAATGAACTATCAGAACAACTAAAAGAGATAGCTATTGTACGAATAGAAAATCCAGATATGTCTTTAGAAGAATTAGGAAAACTTTTAAAAAAACCTATAGGAAAGTCTGGAGTAAACCATAGGCTTAGAAAAATACAAAAAATAGTAGAAGAATTAAAAGAGGAATCAAATAAATGAGAGAAATAGGAATATATGTACATATACCATTTTGCAAACAAAAATGCTATTATTGTGATTTTAAATCTTATGCGAACAAAGAAGAGTTAATAGAAAAATATATAAAATGGTTAAAGTATGAGATAAAAGAAGTTGGAGAAGGAAATAAATTAGATTATGAAAATGATTTGGATGAGTTAGTAACTGTAAAAACAATTTATATTGGAGGGGGAACGCCATCCTATTTAGATAGTAAATATATAAAGGAAATTATAGAAGAAATAAGAGAAAATTTCAAATTGGCAGATAAAGTTGAAATCACTATAGAGGTTAATCCAGGAACAGTTAACAAGACAAAATTGCTAGATTATATAAATAGTGGAATAAACAGAATAAGCATAGGACTTCAAAGCACAGATAATGAATTGTTAAAAAGAATAGGAAGAATACATAAATATGAAGACTTTTTACAAACTTACAATATGGCAAGAGAGGTAGGTTTTAAAAACATAAATGTAGATTTAATGCTAGCATTACCAGGACAAACTATAGCTAAATTGGAAAAAGGTTTAAAACAAGTAATAGATTTACAACCAGAGCATATATCTTTATATTCACTAATAATAGAAGATGGCACTAAAATAGAAAAAATGTTAAAAAATAATGAAATAACACTGCCAGATGAAAATATAGAAAGAAAAATGTATTGGGAAACTAAAAAGGTTTTGGAAGAAGCTGGATATATACATTACGAAATTTCTAATTTTGCAAAAGAAGGATATAAATCAGAACACAATTGGAATTGCTGGAGTCAAAAAGAATATATGGGATTTGGTGTTGCTGCACATTCTTATACAAATGATGTAAGATTTTCGAATATAGATTCAATAGAAGAATATATAGAAAATTATGAACAAGGAAATGTAACAGACAACTTTGTATTTCATGAAAAGCAAACACAAAGTAGTAAAATGAAAGAATATATGATGTTGGGCTTAAGGAAAATAGAAGGAATAAGTATACAAGAATTTAAAAATAAATTTGTTGGAAATCCATTATATATTTATAGAAAAGAATTACAAAAGTTAGTAGAAGAAGAATTAATAGAAATAGAATTAGATAAAATTAAATTAACTAAAAAGGGACTTGACTTTGCAAATATAGTATGGGAAGAGTTTATTTAAGGAGAACAAAATGTTATTAGGATTAGTAGGAGTTTCAGGAGTAGGGAAAACTTATTTTAAAGAAAAAATAGTGCAAGAATTAGGTTTTCAAGCAGTTAATACTATTAGAACAAGAGAAAAAAGAATAGGTGAGGAAAATGGAAAAACTGGATTATTTAAAACAGAAGAGGAGCTTGTTCAATTAAAAGAAGAAGGTAAAATAATATATGATTTTAAAGTATTTGGAAATACATATGCATATTTGAAAAATGAGATTATAACAGAAAAAAACATGATATTTGAAATGCATTATACTATGATAAATGATTGGAAAAAAATAAGACCTGATATAAAAACAATATATATATTTCCACAAGATTTAGAAATGGCTAAACAAAAAGTACAAGAGAGAGAAATGAGTATTCCAAAATTAAAAGAGAGAATTAGCGAAATGACAAAACAATATAATGAGGTTTGCAAAGATAAAAATTTACAAGCAATGTTTGACTATATAGTATATAATAATTATGACAAAGAATCTGAAAAAGAAATAACAGAAATAGTAAAAACAATGTTGAACGAAAAATAATGAAAAGGAATGATAATATATATGAAGAAGACATATTTTGAAATAGATGAAGATTTCAATAAAATTATACAACAACGTTTAAAAGATATAAAAAATATAAAACTAATACCTACTGGTTGGACAAATATTGTTTTTGAAGTAGAAACAGCAAAAAATAATTATTTTTTTAGATTTCCAAGAGATGAATTTTGGGCAAGAACAATAGTAAAGGATTATGAATTTGCAAAATACATATATAATAAAACAGATTTTAATACAGTACAACTAAGACTATTTTATGACAATGAACGCCCATATACAATGCATACCAAAATAGAAGGAACACCATTAGCAGAAAAAATGAATAATTTAAGCGAAGAAGAGGTAAAACATATTTCAGACGAAATAGCTAAGTTTATGTTCCAACTACATAATATTAAATATGACAAAAAACAAATTTTTACAATAAATAACATAGGTTTAAACTTATCAGAATTTTTAGATGAGTTATTAAATAAGCATGTTAGCAAAGAAGATATGGAATTTTGGAATGCAAAAGATAAAAAAGAATTAAATGAAACTTGTCTAGTACATGGAGACTTAAATTCAAGCAATGTTTTGCTAGATGCTAATAATCATGTTACAGCAATAATAGATTTTGGATTTGCAGGTTTTGGAAATAAATATGATGATATAGCAAGAATAATAGGAAGATGTCCACAAAATTTTAAAGAAAGCATTGTTAAAAGCTACGAAAATTATTCAATGAATAGTATTAATGAAGAAGTATTAGGCGAAAATATAAAAACATGGAGTAATATAGACCAAAGCTATATTAATTATATGAGAAAGATAGGAATATATTAAAATATCAAGAAGATTAATCTTGCTTTTTAAAAGATTGCATTTTAAAATGCAATTTTCTATAAAATTAAAAAGAATACTTGAAAAGTATTCTTTTTTGATATAAAATTATCTCAAATTGGTAATAATAAGAAAATGAATGTAAGATTATTACATTAAAGGAGGAATTTTATATGTCAATTAAAATAGGTATTAATGGTTTTGGAAGAATTGGAAATTTATCATTTCAAGCAGCTTTGAATAAAGAAGGAGTAGAAGTTGTAGCAATAAATGATCCTTTTATTACAGCTGATTATATGGCATACATGATAAAATTTGATACTGTTCATGGAAAATTTGAAGGAGAAGTATCAAGTGAAGAAGGAAAATTAATAGTAAATGGAAAAGAAATAAAAGTATATAATCAAATGGATCCAAAAGATATTCCATGGGGAGAAGATGGAGTAGAATATGTATTGGAATGTTCAGGAGTATTTACAACAATAGAAAAAGCAAACGCACATTTAGAAGCTGGAGCTAAAAAAGTTATAATTTCAGCACCTTCAAAAGATGCGCCAATGTTTGTAATGGGTGTTAACCAAGATAAATATACACCAGATATGAACATAATATCAAATGCATCATGTACAACAAACTGCTTAGCACCACTTGCAAAAATAATAAATGACAATTTTGGAATTAAAGATGGACTTATGACAACAGTACACTCTATAACAGCAACGCAAAAAACAGTTGATGGAGCATCTAAAAAAGACTGGAGAGGTGGAAGAGCAGCATCAGCTAATATTATCCCATCAACAACAGGAGCCGCAAAAGCAGTTGGAAAAGTGGTAAACTAACAGGTATGGCATTTAGAGTACCAACAGTTGATGTATCTGTTGTAGATTTAACATGTAATTTAGAAAAACCAGCAACATATGAAGAAATATGTAATGCTGTTAAAAGAGCATCAGAAAACGAAATGAAAGGAATAGTTGAATACGTGGATGATCCTGTAGTTTCATCAGATTTTATACATGATGAGCATACATCAATATTTGATGCAACAGCAGGAATAGCATTAACAGATACATTCGTTAAACTAGTAGCATGGTATGACAATGAATGGGGATATTCAAATAAATTAGTTGATTTGGCAATATATATTGCGAATAAATGTTAATTGATGAAAAAATCGGATATTGCAGGGAAAGCCCAATATCCGCTTTCACATAACTAAGGAGGTACAAAATGAATAAAAAAACAATACGCGATGTAGATGTTACAAATAAAAAAGTATTAGTTAGATGTGATTTTAATGTTCCGTTAGATAAGGAGACAGGGAAAATCACAAATGATTTAAGAATAGTTGCAGCATTACCTACAATTAAGTATTTATTAGAAAATAATGCTAAAGTAATATTATGTTCGCACTTAGGTAAACCTAAAGGAGAAATCAAACCAGAACTTTCTTTAAAACCTGTAGCTAATAGATTATCTGAATATTTGGGATTTGAAGTTAAATTTTCTAAAGATATTGTAGGAGAAAATGCAAAAGAACTTTCAAAAGAACTAAAACCAGGCAAAGCTATTCTTTTAGAAAATGTTAGATTTGATCCGAGAGAAGAAAAAAATGATAAAGAATTTTCAAAAGAGTTAGCTAGCTTAGCAGAAATATTTGTAAATGATGCATTTGGAACAGCACATAGAGCACATAGCTCAACCGTAGGGGTAGCAGAGTTTTTACCAGCAGTTTGTGGATTTTTAATAGAAAAAGAAGTAGAAATGTTAGGAGACAATTTAAATAATCCAGAACGACCTTTTGTAGCAATATTAGGAGGAGCAAAAGTTTCAGATAAAATAAAAGTTATAGAAAACTTGCTTGAAAAAGTGGATTCAATAATTATTGGAGGAGGAATGACATATACATTTTTAAAAGCTATGGGATATGAAATTGGAAATTCAATTTGTGAATTAGACAGGATAGATATTGCAAAAGAAACAATAGAAAAAGCAGAAAAAAAAGGAGTTAAATTATTATTCCCAATAGACACTGTTTGTGGAAAAGAATTTTCAAACGAAGCAGAAACAATAGTTGTAGATTCAAAAGAAATACCAAAAGGATGGCAAGGATTAGATATAGGACCAAAAGCAATAGAAGAATTTACACAAGTATTAAAAAATGCTAAAACAGTTATATGGAATGGACCATTAGGAGTATTTGAATTTGAAAAATTTGCGAAAGGAACAAATGCTATTGCAAAAGTTCTATCAGAAATAAATGCAATAACAATTGTAGGTGGAGGAGATTCAGTAGCAGCAGTAGAAAAAGGTGGATTTTCAGATAAAATTACACATATTTCTACAGGAGGGGGAGCTACACTTGAATATTTAGAAGGAAAAGAACTGCCAGGAATTGAGTGTTTAGAAAACAAATAATATATAGGTCGGAGTTCGCGATGACTCATCCAAAAAGGAGATTTTATGAGAAAAAAGGTAATTGCAGGAAACTGGAAAATGAACATGCTTCCAAATGAAACTATAAATTTTATTGAAGGACTGTCACAAGAAATAAAAGATGTAAAAAATGAAATTATATTATGTGTGCCATATACAGATTTATTTTATGCACTTTTGACTGCTCAAAATACGAATATAAAAATTGGAGCACAAAATATGCACTGGAAAGAAAAAGGTGCTTATACAGGAGAAATATCTGGGCAAATGCTTAAAAGTATAGGAGTAGAATATGTAATAATTGGACACTCGGAAAGAAGGCAGTATTTTGCAGAAACGGATGAAACTGTGAACCTAAAAGTAAAATCTGCACTTGAAAATAATTTGAAACCAATTATTTGTGTGGGCGAAACTTTAGAACAAAGAGAACACGGTGAAACAGAAAAGATTATAGAAAGTCAAATAAAGTTAGCATTAAAAGATTTGACAAAAGAACAAATAAGAGCTATAATTATAGCTTATGAGCCAGTATGGGCAATAGGAACAGGAAAAACTGCAACACCAGAAGAAGCAAATAATGTAATAAAATATATAAGAAAACAAATAAAAGAATTATATAATGAGGAAATTGCAGAAAATATTATAATACAATATGGAGGAAGTGTAAAAGCTTCAAATGCAGAAGAATTATTTAATATGTCAGATATAGATGGCGCTTTAGTAGGTGGGGCAAGTTTAAACTTTAAAGAATTTTCTGAAATAGTGAACAAAGTATAATAAGCAAGGACTAAAGGTTGAAAGATTTTAAGATTTTCCAACTTGTTGAAGCCTTTAGGAAAGGAATAATGGTAGAAATGAATAAAAAATTAACAATGCTAATGATATTAGATGGGTTTGGCAATAACCAGAATAAAAATGGTAATGCAATAGAAATGGCAGAAATACCTAATATAAATAAACTAAAGAAAACGTGTCCTGTAACAGAGATATATACAAGTGGATTAGATGTAGGACTTCCAGAAGGACAAATGGGAAATTCGGAAGTGGGTCATACAAATATAGGAGCAGGTAGAATAGTTTACCAAGAATTAACAAGAATAACTAAAACAATAGAAGATGGCGACTTTTTTAGCATACCAGAATTTACAGAGGCAATAGAAAATTGTAAAAAAAATAATTCAAAATTGCATATAATGGGACTTCTTTCAGATGGAGGTGTACACAGCCACATAAGACATCTTTATGCATTATTAGAATTAGCTAAAAGAAAAGACTTTGAAAATGTTTATATTCACTGTTTCCTAGATGGAAGAGATACACCACCTGCATCAGGAGAAACATATATTATGAAATTAAATGAAAAATTGCAGGAAAAAGGAATTGGCAAAATAGCAAGTATTTCAGGTAGATTTTATAGTATGGATAGAGATAAAAGATGGGAGAGAGTTAAAAAATCTTATGATATGCTTGTAAATGGAATAGGAAACAAAGCGACAAGTGCGATTTCAGCAATAGAAAGCTCATATCAAAAAGAAATATTTGATGAATTTGTTGAACCAACATTAATTTGTAATGGAGAAGAGCCAATTGCAACAATTGAAAAAAATGATTCTGTAATATTTTTTAACTTTAGACCAGATAGAGCTAGAGAGATAACTAGAACTTTAGTAGACAAAGAATTTAAGGAGTTTGAAACAAAAGATTTGAATTTGTATTATGTATGTTTTACACAATATGATGAACAAATGCCAAATGTGAAAATAGCATTTAAGCCAACAGCACTAAAAAATACATTTGGAGAGTATATATCAAACAAAGGATTAACACAATTAAGAATTGCAGAAACAGAGAAATATGCACATGTAACATTTTTCTTTAATGGAGGAGAAGAAAAACAATATGAAGGAGAAGATAGAATTTTAATTCCTTCGCCAAAGGTAGAAACATATGATTTAAAACCAGAAATGAGTGCATATGAAGTTACAGAAAAAGTTATAAAAGCAATTAAATCGCAAAAATATGATTGTATAATATTAAATTATGCTAATCCAGATATGGTAGGGCATACAGGCAATTTAGAAGCAGCAATAAAAGCACTTGAAACAGTTGATGAATGTGTTGGAAAAGTAGTAGAAGCAGTCCAAATGGTAGATGGAACATTACTTATAACAGCAGACCATGGAAATATAGAGCAGATGATAGATTATAAAACAGGAGAGCCACATACTGCACATACAACAAATCCAGTTCCATTAATATTAGTTGGAAAAGATAATGTAAAATTAAAACCAGGAAAGCTAGCAGATTTAGCACCAACAATGTTAGATATTATGGGATTAGAGAAACCAGAAGAGATGACAGGTGAATCACTAATAATTAAGTAACTAACAAATTGCCAATAATAAATTGGCAATTTGTTTATGTTATAAAATAGAAGAAATGAAAGGAGAAAGAAAAATGATTTATTCAAAAGAAATAGAAGAAATGTGTAAAGTAGCAAAAGGAGTAGACCACGGACCAGCACCAATTCCAGAAGAAGGTAAATGGGTTAAAGCAAAAGAGATAAAAGATATTTCTGGATTAACACATGGAATAGGATGGTGTGCACCACAACAAGGAGCTTGTAAATTAACTTTAAATGTAAAAGAAGGCATAATACAAGAAGCTTTAATAGAAACAATAGGATGTTCAGGAATGACACATTCTGCAGCTATGGCAGGGGAAATATTAGTAGGAAAAACATTATTAGAAGCATTAAACACAGATTTAGTATGTGATGCAATAAATACAGCAATGAGAGAATTATTCTTACAAATAGTATATGGAAGAACACAATCTGCATTTTCGGAAGGAGGACTTCCAATAGGAGCAGGACTTGAAGATTTAGGAAAAGGAACAAGAAGCCAAACAGGAACAATATATTCGACATTATCAAAAGGACCAAGATACCTAGAGTTGGCAGAAGGATACATAACAGAGATAGGATTAGATGAAGATAATCAAATAATAGGTTATAAATATATTAACATGGGTAAAATGATGGATAATATAAAAGCAGGAATTGAACCAATGCAAGCAATAGAAAAAGCAAGTGGTCAATATGGAAGATTTAATGAAGCTGTTAAAGTTATAGATCCAAGAAAAGAGTAAATTAAAAACGGTATCTAAAAAACATAGAAAATAAGAAGGAGGAAAAACAAATGGCACTATTTGAAAGTTATGAAAGAAGAATAGAACAAATAAAACCAGTTATGGAAAAATACGGAATTAGAGATTTTGATGATGCACTAAATATATGTAAAGAAAAAGGATTTAATCCATATGAAATTACAAGAGGAGTACAAACAATCTGTTTTGAAAATGCTTGTTGGGCATACACATTAGGAGCAGCAATTGCAATAAAAAAAGGATGTACAAAAGCAGCAGATGCAGCAAAAGCAATAGGAGAAGGACTTCAAGCATTTTGTATACCAGGTTCGGTTGCAGATGACAGAAAAGTTGGATTAGGACATGGAAACTTAGCATCAATGCTTTTAACGGAAGATACAAAGTGTTTTGCATTTTTGGCAGGGCATGAGTCTTTTGCTGCAGCAGAAGGAGCTATAGGAATTGCAAAATCTGCTAACAAAGTTAGGAAAGAACCATTAAGAGTTATATTAAATGGACTTGGAAAAGACGCAGCACAAGTAATATCTAGAATAAATGGATTTACCTATGTAAAAACCGATTTCGATTTTTACACAGGTAAAGTAAATGTAATAGAAGAAATTGCTTATTCAAATGGAGAAAGAAGTAAAGTTAGGTGTTATGGAGCTAATGACGTTAGAGAAGGGGTTGCAATAATGTGGCTAGAAGATGTTGATGTTTCTATTACAGGAAATTCAACAAACCCTACAAGATTCCAACATCCAGTAGCGGGTAAATATAAAAAAGAAAAAA
>ERZ779991.71-NODE-71-length-19368-cov-11.3754_pt1 | contig 19368 bp, 23 predicted proteins | sample MGYA00511180_ERZ779991 | MGnify/ENA primary metagenome ERZ779991 (study PRJEB29588, sample SAMEA2145068) | human gut metagenome | biome: human gut; feature: human-associated habitat; material: faeces | place: Denmark | collected 2008/2010 ... | reverse complement strand
AAAGAGTGTCAGCATGACCCTGTTCCCCATTGTCGAACACATGTTCACAGTACACGAACACACATAGCGCCACCTAACACCACACCATACAACCAAACCTTACATGGTATTAGTTAGTCTTGTCTAATATCACACCGCACCGCACCGCACCACACACCGCCATCCTAAAATGTTCCACGTGAAACAATGACCCACCAGGCCACGTAGTGGATTATGTGAAATTACAAAAACACTTGTATTCTAGAATAGGTGTGCTATACTATAGGTGAAAAGAAGGAGGGTCAAGGAAAATGAGTCGAATTTATAAACATGGGCATTACCCAAGTGAGTTAACTATGGATAACATTAATACAATCGTTGATATTATAGAGACGTATTTATGTGATTATAAACTAGGCTTTCATTTAGTTTATCAACGTAGACATTTAATAAGAATGGATATTCGTAAATTAAATTCAAAGAGTGTAATAGCTAGTTATTCGTTTCGATATAACACTATGACGTTATTTAAACGTAAGGTTTTGCAAGGTGCTGTATCACTTGACGATATGATTAAGGAGAATGAGAGACGAGGATATGAGTATTTACAATAATTTAATACTTGCAAGTTTGTTATTATGTGTTGTATTATCTGTTTACCAAATATACCAACAATGCAAAGGTAATTTTAAATACTATAAGGTATCAAACAGATACATAAATTTCATTATAATCTCAATTGTAATGTTAGTTATGTGGTTTGTTCTAATAAATATGAAATATGATGAATTAATGGAGGTGTGTCATGTAAAATGTTAAAGTGTTATGACTTCACTAAAAAGCGTATAGGTTGTAAATTGTTATGCTGATTTCAAAATTAAACAACTTGAAATAAATTAATTTAAAAAGCAATGTTAAAATTAAAAGGAGAAAAATTAATATGGAAAATTTATCAAATGAAGTAATGGCAATGGAAAACACAGGTTTGGTTGTGACTGAGGACATGTCTCACGAGCAACGCGTTAATTTATTTAACGCGGTAAATAATGCGGAAGGTTTAAGCGATCAAGTAGGTAAGGACTTGTATTTGACTGGTTACATTGTGCAAGATGTAGAAAAAGAAAACGAGAGAACAGGCGAAATTATCTGTTCTAAACTAATCACTGTTATTGATAAGGATGGAAAAGCCTATGCTACAAATAGTAAACCTTTCTTACAGTCATTAAAACAGTTAAAACAGGTGTTTAACTATGATTGGACGAAAGAACCGGTATGTGTAACAATTATCCAGAAGAAATCAAATTCAAGTTCAAATAAATATTTAAGCATGGCTGTAAAATAGCCTAATAAAATAAGGGTGTTAGCCAAACACCCTTTTATTTTTTGACTTAAAAGGGGGTGTTTAAATTGGCTAAAATGCGAAAAAGCACGAAAGATGTTAAGCGGTTAAGAAATGCAATAGCAAGTGCAAAAAGAACTGCTACAAAAGCGCAAAATTTAGGGCAGGACGTTGTTTTTACAGACATTAGAACCATTAAAGATTTTAATGATCGTAAGGAATTCAATAAATACTTGAAATCAATTGAAAAATTCAACAAAGAAAACAGATATATAAAAAATAGGTATGGTGTCGTGTTTAACCGTAACGACATCGAACAGGCTAATAAGTTAGTGGATAAACAGAACAAGCAAAGGAAAAAACTTGTTCGTAGTGTTGAGCTAAATAATTTGAAAGAAACAAAGGGCGGTATATCCACAAATATTTCAGTTCGACAAGCTTTATCAGTATTAAAAGATGATAGAGGCGGTTTTTTTGAGCCGGTCCATCACGTTAATATTCAATCTTACAGATATCCTAAACAATTAAAAAATAGGATTGAAAGCCTAAAGGAGAATACAAAGAAGAAAAATAAGAAAATCACCACATTTAGAGAGAATTATAAAACAGCTATAGAAAAACAAATACGAGGGCACAATATAACAGAGGAAGAAGGACAACAAATTTTAAAAGACATGAGATCATTATCAGATAAAGAATTATTGAAATGGTTGTATCAAGAACGAAAAGCGATAAATACTTTTAAATATTTGGATTTAAGTCGTGAATATACAGAAAATCAAAAATTTGTAAACGAGCAATTAAGTAAAGCTATAAGAGAAGATTTAAGCGATGTAAAAGATAGTTTAGCTGTATTTACCGGACGTGCCTATGTTAGTGGCGGTGTGGTTAAGTATAAATAATGTAAAGGGGGTTGTAGTATGGCAAAGAAAAAAGAGCCTAAAGAAATTTGGGCTTGTGATTTTGAAACTACAACCGACCCTTTAGACTGTAGAGTTTGGGCATGGGGAGCAAGTTTTGTTAGCGATTCAAGTATAAAAGAATATGGGAATAGTATTGACGGTTTTATTGAATGGTGCAAACAAAAAACACGTAAATTATATTTTCATAATTTAGCGTTTGATGGTGAATTTATTGTAAGTTGGCTTTTAAGTAACGGTTATGAGTATTCGGACAAGCCTAAAACCGGATGTTTTAAAACAATTATATCGAATACAGGTTTATGGTATTCGATTGAAATATGGTGGAAATATTCAATTTATAGATCAACAAAAACCACAATATGGGATAGCTTTAAATTAATTCCATTTAGTATTGAGAAGATCGCGCATGATTTTAATTTACCAATTCGTAAATTAAAGTTAGACTATACAACAAAAAGAGAAATAGGGCACGAGCTTACACCGCATGAAGTCGATTATCTATTTAATGATATCGATATTGAAGGTATGGCACTGAATGAATGTTTTAAGCTTGGATTTAATAAAATGACAGCCACTAGCTGTAGTTTTGACGCATTCAAGAAAACTTTGCCTATGTCGTTTGAAAAGATATTTCCACCTTTAGAAATGAATGTGGATACAGATTTAAGACCTGCTTATACTGGTGGGTTTGTTTGGGCAAACCCGGAACTAAAAGAAAAAGAGATAGGGCAAGGAATTGTATTCGATGTAAACTCTTTATTTCCTAGTCGTATGTATTATGAATTATTACCGTATGATACACCTATTTATTTTGATGGTGAATATCAACAGGATGATGAATACCCTTTATGGGTAGGTGTTATTAGTTTTGCCTTTGATATTAAAAAAGATCATATACCGTGTATATCGCTAGATAAGTTTTCTCGATTTTTTGGAAGTAAAAAATATGTAGACAGTTCAAAGGGGGATATTGTGAGAATGACTGTCACAAGTGTAGATTGGAAGTTATTTAATGAACAATATGATATTTATGATGTAGAGTTCATTAATGGTTATAAATTTAGAGGTTGTATAGGTATTGCAAGGCAGTTTATCGATGAGCAAATGGAAATTAAAAAGAATTCTAAAGGTGCACAAAGATTTATTGCAAAAAGACAATTAAATTCAGTATATGGAAAATTCGCAACGAACCCGAATGTCACACCTAAAATTCCATTTATTGATAAAGATGATGGAGTTTTACGTTTGCACGATCCTATGTTTACAACGTATGAAGACGGAGAGGTTAAAGAGGTAATTGACGAGCAATTTAGAGATCCTATTTATTTACCGTATGGTGAATTTGTAACAGCTTACGCACGTAAATATACGATATCAACAGCACAAAAGGTTGGTATACATAGAGTTGCATATATTGATACGGATTCAATACATTTAGTTGGCACACAAGTTCCGGACGCAATTAAAGATATTATCGACGATAAGGAATTAGGTTACTGGGGTCTAGAATCTGTATTTACACGATCTTATTTTATCGGTGCTAAAAGTTATATTGAAGAAATTGAAATAAGTTATAAGGAATACGTGGAGCACCAACAAGAATATATAAGTGAGAACGACTGCAAAGATAATTTGTATTATATTCGTGAGGGTGTTTGTTATTACTTAAATGTTAAGTGCGCTGGTATGACGCAAAAGGCAAAACAAAATGTAACATATGATAATTTTAGAGTTGGAAATGTAATTAATGACTGCTTAAAGAAAACACATGTACCTGGTGGTATTGTGTTAGTCGATAGGCAATTCAGTATTAAAAGTAGGTAAGGTAGGTGATAAAGTGATAAGTGTTTTAACAAATATATTGTATTATTTATTTATGGCATTTTGCTGTTTAAGTGTAACATTTCTATTTGTTGTGTATATTATAGGAATGGCATTAATGATTATTTGGATTATAAAGGAGTAGAAAAATGGATTTTATAAATTTGATGATTTTAATTTGTATTATTGTATTAGTAATTTTTAGTTTGGTTATATATTGTAAATATGAATCCTTAAAGGATAATTATAAATATTTGAATAAAGAAGTTGATAGTTTAGCTCATGAAGTTTATCATCATGGTGACACAATATTTAAAAAATGTGATAAGGCTCTAAAAGAATTTAACGAGATCATGTTCGGAAACCCACCACTCAAAAATAAAGTTGTGGTTGTTAGAAGTATAAAGGATTATGATTATACCGCATATCGAAAAGATATCGAATCATTAAATGAATATCTTAAGGATGGTTGGAGTATTGTAAACCATGAAACGAGTGATTTTGTACACACATATATATTAGGTATGCCTTTAGTATGGCATGATGAAAAAGAAGATGATAAAGGATGTGATAATGATGTTGAGTGAGAAGTCGAAAGAAAATAGAAATAAATGGTATCGAGATCATGTTAATAAGTATTGTGTATGTGTTAACAAAGATGAAGTTGAAGTCGTTGACTACATTGAATGTTTATTAGAAAACAAAAAATTTAGTCAATACGTTAAAGATAAAATTAAAGAAGATTTGGAAAAAAGAAAATAATCTGTTATTATATTTACGTAAGGAATAAAGATAGGAAATCAGACATGTATATCAGAATTACTCGCGGTGAAACGTGCTGATAACATAATTAGGCATAGTAATCTAGCTGGTAACACTTTAAACTTTACAACCTATATTTATGAAACCCTCATAAAAGAGGGTTTTATTTTATATTGACTTTACAATATTAATATCATATATTTATAAATAGAAGGGATGTGTAGAAATGGAACGTGACGAATTAAGAAACAAGTTTACGGAAGTGTTAACGGTTGAAGATCAAGCGGAACGTTCAACTATGTTGAATGATATGCGAGCGGAAGTCGAGAAAACTTTTACAGAGTTAGACAATTTGAAAACCGAGAACACGAAACTAGTTGAAAAGAATACCTCATTAACAGAGGCAAACTCTAAACTATTTATGCAAATTGGTGTCGAAAAATCCGGCGGAGAAAAGCCAAAACATGAAGCGCCAATGGATTTAAGAAAATTAGGTATTTAATGAAAGAGGTGATTTAGATGTCAAAAACAACAGCAAAAGAAGTAACTAAAACGTTACAAAATAACTTAGGTATGGACCATGAACCAACAGGTCAAGAAGTTGCCAGTGCAATGTATGCGATGAGTTCAAGTAACTTTAGAAGTACGATCGGAGATCCAAACGAAACAAGTTCTTTAGAATTTATGAACGGTTTATTAGAATACCCGGACACTTTAGGTGTTGAGTTTATGAATTTAGCGACACGTATTGGTAAAGTGATTGCACACCGAAATATATTAACAAACAAATTAGCACCATTTAAAATGGAAAATATGCCACTTGGTTATACTATGGAAGAGTATTTTGTTGAATGCGCTAAAGAGCATGAATACAATCAAGCGGACGCGGAGAATACATTATTTAAGCGTAGTTTACCGGATATTAAAACAGCTTTCTACGTAGTAAATAGAAAGTCATACTATCCAGCAACTATTACGGATGATGATTTACGTAAGTATTTTGTTACTTGGGATGGTGTAAACAGTTTGATCGCTCGTATTGTTGATTCTATGTATAATGGTGACAACAAAGACGATTATAACTATATGAAATCCGCTTTAGTTACTCACTACGAAAACGGACATATGAAGATCGTAAACACAAGTGCTGTTACAGATACGGATACAGCTAAAGAATTAGCTCGTAAAATTACAGAATATGTGTCATATTTGACTGAGCCAACAAACGAATATAACGCTATGGCAGTCACAAAACAAAATGACTATGAGGATATCTATGTCATTTTAAACGGTAAAACCAACAGCTACTTAAACATTGATTGGTTATCTCAAACATTCCAATTAGAGTTTGCTCAATTTAAAACTCATGTATTAGTATTGCCGACTTTACCAAGTACAGCACAAGGTACTATTGAGGCAATTGTGTGTGATAGTGAAATCTATCGTGTATTTGACCAAAAGTATAGTGTAGGTGTTGCTTATAATGCTAAAGGCTTATATTGGAATTACTTCTTACACCACTGGGAAGGTATCGCAACAAGTCGATTTGCAAACGCAATTGCTTTTGTTTCCGGAAATGTTGAGGAAAAAGTTACAGCGATTTATTCAAACCCACAAGTTGTAGAAGTACGTAAAGGTGCGACTATCACAGTACCGTTTACAGTTCAAACTAACGGTTTAAATGCTAAGTATAGTTTGACTGCTACATCTAGCGTTGAGGATAAAGTTAAAGCTACAATCGAAAGCGATTTGAAACACGTTAAGATTGAAGGTTTAGATGCTATTGACGCGGAAGGTTTAGCAACTGTAACAATTAAAGATACAGTTTCTAACGTAACTTGTGATGTTAAGGTTGTATATAACGTATAGTTATGTTATTATATCTGTGTCATGAGTAGGACATGACACCCCTCCTTTCTATTATTTAGGTAAATTGCAACTTAGGAAAAAGAGTTATTAATTTAACTCTTTTTCTTTTATTTTTATTTATTTTGTATTAATATGTATTTGAAGGTGGTGAGATCATGTTAAGAAAAACTGAAAAGAAACAATCAGCAAGTCAAACAATTAAAGAACAATTTGAGCAAAACCAAGAGATTAAAATAGATATTGATAATTTTTTGCCAAAATTTGACGAGGTAAAATTAAGCGGTAAAAATTTAGCTCAAAACTATGTGAGTGAATTTAATACGGGTATGAATATTTACCAATGTTTAAATTACTTACAAGGTCATATTGGGTGGCTTGTAAAAGCTGTGAATGATGTCGTTAAAAAATGGAATAAAAATATTGAGGAAATGATTAAATATTGTATTGAGCTGTCTAAAAGTGAATTCGATAAACACTGGGCGGAGTTAAAACCTCAAGTTATTGAATTGACAAAACAGACAACGATCAATCAATTCAATGAAAAATGGGAAGAATTAAGACCTCAAGTGATTGAATTAACGAAACAAACAACAATCAATCAATTCAATGAGAAATGGGAAGAATTAAGGCCTCAAGTGATTGAATTAACGAAACAAACAACAATCAACCAATTCAATCAATCATGGGAAGAATTAAAACCAGAGTTAACACAATATGTTAACAATACTATTAATAATTATATTGATAATCAAGATTCTAGAATCGGTAAAATGTATGACGATCTATCTATATTGTTAACGAACTTAAAGAACAGTGGAGCTTGGACACAAACGGGTGATACAATTTTTGACGGTCATATGACAGACGGTAGAAACATCGCAACAGGTAATATTAATATTTTTGGTGGAAGTGTTGACGGTGGTTCATACATCCGTACAAATAACGGTTCTAGTGAAAATGATTTGGCTGGTGGTGTATAATGGCATGGCAGTATTTCTATGGCGCATATGACAACACCGGACCCTATGCGAATGTTGTTTTAGGTGGCTCACCAGACAACACCGGACCGTTTGGAGCACCATTAGCAGTAGCGCACGCGTCAGGATATGGTAAAGGTATTAACTTTACAGATAATGGAAATTATGGTGTAAAATTTATTTTAGATTTAGTTGGTTATTCAATTACAGACGCTCAGCAGTATGTGGAGAATGGGTATTATGTTGGTGATACATCTGTTACATATAATTATTTTATTATTGTATCTAAGTCAACAGACAATCAAGGTTCATGGACAGAATTATTAAGAGAAAAGATATTTACACATACGGGACAAATGCCATTAAATTATTTACCCGGTTGGGATGGTACGGCAAGAGCAAGTCAATGGAGTAAATTTATTCAATTATCGAATGACACAACGCACGTTAAAATTGAATTGCAAGGAGAAGATGTAACTTTTCCACATTCAAATATTTACAGTATTCACCAGGTTATACCCGACTTTAGACCTTGGGGAATTCGTAAAGGCGGTGTGTTAAAATCATTAAATAAAGATAGCGGATTTTTAAAGATACGAAAATCAAACTCATGGAAGGACATAGAAAAATATAGTTATGATAAAGTAGGAAAAGAAAACCAGGGTACAAGCCGAATCCGTAAAAATGGAAAATGGTTAGGACAAAGAAAAATAGGAAATTAGAAAATAGTTGAACATTCAACTATTTTTTTATATTATAGAAAATGAAAGAGGTGATTAAATGAAAATTATTTTAGTAGCATTAGTTTTTAATGGTTTGGATTTAGTGACAGGTATCGTTGGTGCTTTACGAGAAGGTGAGCAAATAAAGTCGAACAAATTAAGGGATGGACTTTTTAAAAAGGTTGGGTTTATCTTTTGTTACACTTTAGGTATCGCTATTAACTATGCTGAAACTTATTTAACTTTGCCTTTTGGTGTTGATTTAGTCCCAGTAATTTGTACATATGCAATTATCACAGAGGTGGTTAGTATTATCGAAAACATTTCTAAAATCAATAGTGATATTTTACCGGAGAAACTAAAAGAACTAATCGGATATAAGGAAGGTGAATAATATGGATTTTGATGAAATAAAACAAAATATTTTAAATTCAAGTGAAACATCTACGAGCGAAAGCGAAAGTATTTCCGGTTCAGAGTTACATGAAGAATTTGAGATCAATAATTTTTTACCGGAATTCGAGCCATTAAAGTTAAGTGGTAAGAATTTAGCCCAGCAATATGTGAGTGCATTCAATACAGGTATGAATGTTTACCAATGTTTAAACTATTTACAGGGTTATGTTTATACCTTAGTAACTGCTATGAATGAAACAATTGAGGCATGGAATACAGTAGTACCATTATTAGAGCAGGCTACCAAAGAATGGACAGATGAGGAATTTGACTATAAATGGTCGATTCTAAAGCCACAAGTTATTGAGCTTGTAACAAATTTAACAATTGAAACATTCAACAACGCATGGGAAGAATTAAAACCGGTTGTTATTAAGTTGGCACAAGATACGACCGACGCCGAATTTAAAAAACAATGGGATATTCTAAAACCACAAGTTATTACATTGGTAGAAGAAACAACAACAAATAAATTCAATGAAGAATGGGAAAAATTAAGACCTACGATAATACAATTATCAACAGATACAACAATTGAACAATTTAATAGATCATGGGAAGAATTAAGACCTCAAGTAATTGAATTATCACAAACTACAACAAATAATAAATTTGATGAGAAATGGGAAGAGCTGCGACCTCAATTAATTGCGTTAGCACAAACTACAACAAGTAATAAATTTGATGAAAAATGGGAAGCACTACAACCAACATTAACAGAAACGGTTAATAATTTAGCTAAAACACAAACAATAACTACATTCAATGAGAAATGGGAAGAGTTACGACCTCAAGTCATTGAATTAGCACAAACAACAACAAACACAAAGTTTGATGAAAAATGGGTCGAATTACAACCAACATTAACAGAAACCGTTAACAATTTAGTCAACACAAATTTAAATACATTTAAAAGTACATTGTGGCAGGAAGTTACAAAAAATAATGATTTTCCTTTCTTATTACCCGAAAATTTTGGTGCTGTAGGTGATGGCACAACAGATGATTCAACAGCATTTAACAGTTGCTTTACAAAAGCGACGGAAACGGGTAAATATGTATTATTAAGTAATAAAGTTTATTCTATACACAATAAATTAAACGATATAAGCAATATTAATCTTATTGGTATTAATGCGAGTATTAAATTATTAGGAAATATTGAATTTACATCTTCAATGGTAAATTGTAATATTAAAGGAATAAATTTTTACAGAGATGAGGTTATACAAAGTGGTTTTGTTAGTATATTTGACTCATCATGTTTAATAAAATGCTCATTTAGGAATTTATTTTTACTATTTAGTAAAGTTTCATCACACAACTCAAAACATATTTTATTAAGTGATTGTAATTTACATAACACATCACTAACAAGATCAAATAATGAATATACAGGAACTACATATATAATTAATAATACAACTTTTAATATCGAACATTATTCATATTTTATGTATGGTAATTTAGGTGGTACTATTATATTTAATAATTGTGATATTAATAAAAATATGCCTAATGACTATGGAGCATTGTTTAATTTGTACGATAATATAATATTTAATGATTGTAATATAAAATCAATAGACAATAGCACGATATTTACCACAATTGATAATGATTCATTAAATAATATAAATATATCTTTTAATAATTGTTTGATTGACTGTCAAAACAGAAATATTATAAATTTTACTGTGTCTAAAAACATTTATGGCACATTTAAATTTATAAATACAAAAATAGTAGCTAATGCAATTGCGCAAGGGGATTCTGATTTATCTTTATGGATTGAAAACTGTATTCTAAATACTAATTATGTGTATGGTGGTATTGGTAATGCAAACATTATTGAAATTCAACAAAAATATAGTGATACTAGTCAAAATGTTTTTCCTTGGATCAGTGAAATACCATCCACTTATGAAAACAATGTAAAATTAATTAATGTTGGAACAGTTGGAACAACTGATTATTATGTTTTGACAGAAAGCAAAGATAAAAATGTTAAAAAATTAGATTATTATCTTAAATGTAATTTTGATTATTTACCAAACGCGCCTTATTATACTAGGAACATTTTTCTTTGGAATTTAGACTTAGAAGGTTATACAGTTAAGACATCATTATTAACTAATAACACATGTAAATTAAAAAACAAAAGTACAGGTGAATTAATAGATTATGTTTATTTAATGCTAGATGATAACGTAACAGTCACAACTACAAAAGACGAATCACAAAATACAATAACTGAGTTAGCAATGAAATTTTTACCATATTTTGCTAAACTTAAAACAGGCACACCTGCTACAGGACAATGCTACGTTGCCGCGTGCATTTCTATTATATTAGAAAAAACTAGCTCATAAGCTAGTTTTATTTTATTATATAGTGGGAGGTATTAATTATGAATAAAAAAGAATGTGAATTATCAAGTATATATAACATGAAAAAACCGGAAGATATTCCCTATAATTTACCGGAAGGTTTAAGCGTTTATTTTTATATTGAATTCTATATGCAAGCTATGCACATACTAAAGGATGTAGATTATGAACGATATAATATCTGTAAAGAGAAACTACACGAGTTAACAATATTAGAGGAGGAATTAAATTTATGAAACCAGGTCAAAAATTAGTCCATGATGGGCATGAAGTTTGCCTTTTTCCTATGGAAACCATGAATATTACACAATGGTCAAGTCCTACAGCCGATTCACATTGTTGTGGACATCCATTTGATAATGCTATTAGTGGACAGGTACGTGTACCCGTATACGCACCATTTAGTTGTCATTTATGCTATAGTGATAATCAAGGTAACACGCGCGCCTACAGTTCAGATAATCCCGTGTTAACACCAAACGGATTAAGCTATGTGACTGTAAGTTTTACACATGATCCAAACCCACCAACAGAAACACAATATAAACAAGGTGATCTAATTTATCATACGGGTACGGCTGGTATGGCTACAGGCGATCATTGTCATATCGACCAAACGTTTACACAAAACGCTGGGCTTGTTTATTATGGTGTAACATGTAGGTATGGGAATCAATGTTACGCGTTAAGTGGTTCAGAATTACCGAATAATGTTTTTTATGTAAATGATACAAATATCGTGAATGGATATGGTCAAGTGTGGAAAACATTTGAGGGTGGTCAACCTCCAACTCCACAAGAACCATCCTATAAATACACTAAACATTATTTCATGTTAGACGGTCTAGGTATTGATTTTGGCTTTTATAAAACAAAAGAAGAGATCAAACCCGAACCTCCAACACCAACAAGTAAATGGTTTATTCCCGGTGATATTAATAACACAAGACCACTTACAGAAGATGAATCCAAACAAAATTGGTTAGCATTTTGGCAATTTTTCAAGGCGAAAGGTTGGACAGCAAACGCGGTTTCTGGTATATTAGGAAACTCTTATTTTGAAAGTACAGTCAACCCGAACCGGTGGGAGGGTGATATACCGTTTGCACAACCGGTAGCAAGTCGTGGATATGGGCTAGTACAGTGGACACCTTGGACAAAGATAATAGACTGGCTAAAAGAAAAAGGATATTACCCGGATGTTTCTAAGTTTGGTCAAGGTGAATGTGAGAGAATTCAATGGGAAATGGAAAATAATCAACAGTGGATTGCCACAGCAGCTTATCCTGAAAGTTTCGCGAGTTTTTCAAAATCTACCGCCGATCCGTACACACTAGCTATAGAATTTTTAGCGAACTACGAAAGACCAGCCGACCCGAACCAACCACAGCGTGGAACGAAAGCACGTGAAATATATGATTATATCAAAGACAAATAAAATAGTTGAACATTCAACTATTTTTTAATAATATAAAATAAAAGGAGATGATTAAGATGAGTATAGGAGTTGTTAACAGTCAATTTACACCACAAAGTAAAATTTATCTTTTAAAAGGCTTAGAGATTGACGCAATGAATAACACGTTTTGGGGTGCATTCGATACGCCCGAAAAACAATTTAATTTTTTCATGAATAACTATGACCATATTGTTTTTGAAAATTATACATATCAAAGAAAAGATGGTACGGTAGTTGTACCGGGTGTTTATGATGATCTACGTTTATACAATTATTTGATTTATCAAAATGGTTCTACAGGAAATAAAGCAAAATGGATTTACTGTTTTATTACAAGTTTAGGGTATTTAAATGACAACGCCACAAGTATTAGTTTTGAAACGGACGTAATACAAACATGGCGGTTTGAAATTGAAGAAAACTTTATGGAATCATATATTGCATATGAGCATAGACCGCAATATTATGATACCGGTGATGGTGTACATCGACCTTGTATTAACACACAGCCGGAGAATTTAGAGATTGGAACGGATTTAATTAGTGACAAGCAATATCTAATCGACATTAATCAAAGTATTAGTTTCGCTGTTATTGGTATGACTTGTGATATGTCCGGAAGAGATAGTTTTACAAATCCACAATTAGGTACACCATCACAAATTAATTATTATATATTTCCTTTTAATAGAGACATTGGAACAGATATAACCACATTAAAAATTGGAAGTGTAAGCGGTCAAACTGTCACAATTAGCGGACTTTCAAAAGTATTAGACGCTATACGAAAAAATGAGAAATTAGTAGGTAAATGTGTTTCTATAGTAGTAACAAATTCGATACCCGGTTTAGTTGTTGAAAGTGGTCAAGTTGTGATTAAACGTGACTGTTTTACCAATGAGCAACAAGGGAATTACCTAATATTAACGTATAAAGCTAAACCTATGAACTCAATGCTTGAAAATGATTTAAGCGCATTTCCAAAAACACGTATATATGATATACCAGCTTTTATTGGATTTACTCAATTCACAAAATTATATACATATCCATACAGTTATTTATTGATTAGTGATAACAACGGAACAACAAAAGTTTTTAAAAATGAGTTATGGCAGGATATGAAAAACGCGCAATTTATTTGTGTGGGCTCACCAAACAGTGCAAAGATAAATATAATGCCATTAAATTATAAGGTTAATAAATCAGATAATTTATATTCAAATTTAATAAATTTAGATACTTCTTTTGAATCTCAATATGAGACAAGCTTACCTATTATCAGTGATACAACAGCCTTAATGCTACAATCCTCACGTAACTCTATGAATGTTGGGTTATCTAATATTAGACGATCAAATGAAACAAATTCAGCTATAGCCAGTGCTACCGGTAATGCATTAAGTGCACAGACAAGCTTACAAAATAATTTGAATTTAAGTGTTACCGCACGTAACGCCAATTTAGCTAGTAATTTAAACGATTTACACAACAAATCGAATATGATAAATGCCAGTATAGGCGCTATAGGTGGTTTAAGTGGTGGTATCGCAAGCGCGTTAACCGGTAATATTGGTGGTGCTGTAGGTAGTTTAGTTGGAGCTGGTTTAGGTATTGGACAAACCGCCATGCAAAACCAAATTAATACCAAACAGACTAACTTACAAAACGCAAATGCACTTGCGAATGCAAATGCACAGGCAAGTGCTAATAGTCAATCAACCGCAATCGGAAATCAATTAAGACAATTAACAACACAGTACCAAAATCAAACGAATCTTCAAAATGCTATGGATAGTTATAATGCACGTATCCACGACGCACAAGCAACGGCTGATAGTATTGTTACTGGTTCCAATGATTTAATGCGACAAATTGCACTAGATTTAAACACATTTGTATTATACGTTTATAGACCAACAGACGAATATAAACAGAAACTAGAAAAAATATGGAACATGCGCGGTTATGCCACTAATACAATTGACTACCCTAACTTACGATCTAAAATATCATGGAACTACATTCAAACCGTAAAATGTAATATTAAAGGTACAAACATCGACCCGAGCGACCTAGAAAAAATCAAACGTGTATTTGATAATGGTATTACACTATGGCACAATAAGAATGTTGGTGATTATAGCCAAAATAACGGTGAAAGATATTCATATACACAGTGTGATAAATATGGAAATTATAAAGAAAAGAAAGTACATTAATATAAAAGGTTGACGGTTCAACCTTTTTTATTTAACATATAATTAAAAGGAGATGATTAAAATGGATTTATTAAATGACACAAGCTCATTTACAGATTATTGTCGTAACGCGGTGGATGTTGCTACGATGAATAATGGAGAGGCTGATTTTATATATTATACGTATTTACAGATGTTGAGTTTAAACATGTTTAAATATAAAGATTTACCAGAATCCATTAACACATTCTATTTAGAATATGTTTTACAAACACGTGGTTACATTGGCTTTTATGATGATGAAAGATTAGGCTTAATTTGTAGTGAAATCACATTAGGCGGTAAGTTAAACCACTATCAAATGCCAACCGAATACCATACAGTATCAACAAGTCCACTTGTGAAAAAGAATTTATCAAGTGAAGAGTGTGTTGTTATGAAAAACAGTCCTTTATATGTGGGTATTTTCCCATACTTAAATTTTTTCGCTAAGAAACTAGCATTAACAAGTAGAACTATGGACCAAAATTTGACAATGCAATGGACGCCGTACATCATTACAGGCGATAAACGTATGCTACAGCAATTCAAAGTGTTTATGAAAAAAATCTTACAAGGAGTTCAAACAATCTTCACGTCAAAAGGATTTAGAACGGAAGACGTTAATGTGTTACAGACAAATGCACCTTTTATTGCGGATGAGTTACACGGCATGAAACAAGCGATTTTACGTGAGTGCATGACTCTATTAGGTATTGAAAATGCCAACATGGATAAAAAAGAAAGGCTCGTTGCGGATGAGGTAAACGCCAACAATCAACAGGTTATTGCGTCTAGAAACATTTGGCTAAGTGAACGTAAAAAAGCGATTGAAGAATTAAACAAGAAATTTAATTTAAACGCAACTGTTGAGTTTGCGCCATATGAAGATTTTGAAGACATCTTGAAATTGATTGAATTAGACGGTGATACAAGTCTTTCAGACTTTAAAGATGATCTAAAAATTAAAAAAGAAGGTGATTAATATGTTTAACAAATTAAAAGTACCTAATTATTTGTTGACTTTACAAAGTCCGGTACTAGCTGAGAACACTGAAACCATATGCGGTGTATGTCACAATTTAGCATTTACAGAGTTAATTGACGCACAATATGAATTAAGCGATATGGAAGTGTTAGAGATCGCGCGTAAAAAGATTTTCGATTTTAACTATCCTTTTTATGATGAAGTTGAAAAACGTAAAGCACTAGAAACGGGAATTTTAAAACATTTTTGGTTTGACGAGATCGGTCAAGAAACCTATGCGTATTGGAAATTTGAGTTTCAACACTGGTTTGAAATCAATATGGATAGATATTATACGTTATTTAAAACTATTCCATTCCAAGACCAAGACGATCCAACAGCAAACACAAACTATACAGAAACTTATACACGTGATAGTCGCGGTAACACACAAGCAAGTGGAGAAGATACGAGTATCGCTTTACAATCTGTAACTCCGGAAGGACGTGTGGACATTGAAACAAACGACTATGTTAATAACATCGCTAAGACAATCACCAAACCAAAAAGCGCAAATGATACAACAGGTCATGAAGAGTATAGTTTTAATCGTAAAGGTAATATCGGTATCCAAACACTAGCGGAAGTTTTACAAGGTTCACGGAGTGCGGTTATTACCATTGAAAACGAGTTATACGCGGAATTACAAGAATATGGATTATTTTTTAACATTTTCTAGGAGGTAATTAATATGAATATTAATGTGAATAAATATTATGACTATAGACGAAAAGTATTAGGTACATATGTAGATCGTGACGGTGCTTACGGTTCTCAATGTTGGGATTTATACTTTGACTGGTGCGAAAAGAACGGCTTTAAGGGTGCAAATTGTACAAGTAGCGGATATGTTAAAGATATTTGGTTAGACCGAGAAACAAATGGAATGACATATAATTGTGTTGAAATTACTGAATTACAACCCGGTGCAATTGTTGTATTTAAAGAAGTACCAAATATTACACCTTGGAGCCACGTCGCTATTTTTGACAGTGATATTAACGGGGCATATGGTCGCTTTTTAGGTGCTAACCAAGGCGATAAGAATGGTTTAGTCAATATTGTTTCACTACCTTATTCAGCTACATTCGAGACGGCTTTCATGCCTAAAGCTATGATTTTAAGCGATGAAAAAACTGAGAAGGTATTAAATGAAATTCCAAGCGATTTTATTAGTGAATATGGGATATTCTATCCAAATTGCACAATTAAAATCAGAGAAGCACCAAGTCAAAAAGGAAATGACACGGGTCTATATTATACAAGAGATATGAGTGTACGATATGACGGTTATGTTAAACGTGATGGCTATGTGTGGATTAGTTGGATTGGTAGTAGTGGTAAACGTCGCTGGATGGCTGGCGGTGAATTAAATTCAAAGGGTATCAATTACTTACCATATGGAGTATTCAAATGACAAAGTCGATTGATTGGTACAGTCCTACCAACATAAAGTCATACAATAAATTTCTAAATTTCATCATTGGCGGTCGTGGTATCGGTAAAACCTATGGGTTCAAAAAAGACTGTATTAGTCGATATAAGAAAAAAGGGAAACAATTTCTTTATTTAAGACGCTATAAAACGGACCTAAAGAAAATCAAAACATTTCTTAATGATCAATTTGAAAATTTCAAAGATGATGAATTTAAAATTACAGGTGGTAGCAACTTTACCACCTTTTATATAAATGGCTGTGAAATGGGATACGCTACATCTTTAACAGCTTTTGCAAGTTTAAAATCAACTAGTTATGTAGATATCGATACAATTATTGTCGACGAGTTTATACCCGAAAAGGCAGGATTTAACGCATACATTCCAAATGAAGTTGAAATATTATTAAATATTATTGATTCTATATTTAGACAACGAGAAGGACATGTATATTTACTAGCAAATAACGCAAGTATCGTTAACCCATACTTTAGTTATTTTGGAATCACACCCGACCAAAACAAAGAATTTAATACATTTAAAGGCAATGAATCCGTCGAGCAAATCGTTGTACAAATCTGTCACAATGAATATAAAAAAGGAAACAAAGAAAAATCGAAATTTCATAAGTTAATTTCCGGTACTACTTACGGAGAATATAACGCTGGTAAGTTTGCATATGATACAAATGACTTTATAAAAAAGAAAACAAATGTCTGTGATTATTTATGCACATTATACTATGATGATATCTATTATGGTGTTTGGATAGATATGAATACAGGCTATGTATATATCAACCAACAGATAAACAAAGAATATGGATATTGTTATTCCATTGGAAGTAACAACCGCGAGAATATGATGATCGCGAAACTATGGCGTAAGGACCAAAGACTAAACATGTTAATACGATCATATCGTGACGGATGTGTATATTACAATAATCAAGAAACAAAACGTTTATTAAGTTATATATTGAGTAAATATTAAAATAAAAAGAGTGCCATTAATGCACTCTTTTAAGTTCTCATTTTAAATTATATTTACATACTAAATATAAATAATATTCATGTTTATCACCGTAAATTTTATAATACTTATTACACACATCTTGAACAATTTTATAGTCTGTATCATGTATTACAACTAAACCATTGAATGTGAAATAAAATTCAAAACTTATGGGTGTATCGACTAATAACATTAATTATCACCTATCAATTCTCACTATACATAGAAACAAACACATTATTAATGTACTCGTGTTTCCTAACACTAACCAATAATAAATAATATTGCCTATAACTAATCAGTCCTTGATTATAATAGGACTGTATTAAGTTCTCTCTTTCAGTGTCGCTTGTAATACCAAGTGTTCTATTTAATTCAGAACACAAACGATTAAGACTGGTATAATTACTCATATTAACCTCCTAACTATTCTTTACGATTCTACAAACTTCTTTAAGATTGTTATTGATATGCTCATTCAAATAAATATAATCAGAATAATTAATATCTTTATCATTGTAAATCCTTTCACACATAGCTATACAAATACTTGTATAATCGCTTAAAGCTTGTAGAACATTAGGTAGTTCGTGCCAACCTTTAATCTTTGATATCACATCATTGTATTGTGTTTCAAATACTTCTTTATATTTTTCTTTAGTCATATTATGACCCTCCTTCTTTTCACCTATAGTATAGCACACCTATTCTAGAATACAAGTGTTTTTGTAATTTCACATAATCCACTACGTGGCCTGGTGGGTCATTGTTTCACGTGGAACATTTTAGGATGGCGGTGTGTGGTGCGGTGCGGTGCGGTGTGATATTAGACAAGACTAACTAATACCATGTAAGGTTTGGTTGTATGGTGTGGTGTTAGGTGGCGCTATGTGTGTTCGTGTACTGTGAACATGTGTTCGACAATGGGGAACAGGGTCATGCTGACACTCTTT
>ERZ779991.70-NODE-70-length-19494-cov-2.38124_pt1 | contig 19494 bp, 20 predicted proteins | sample MGYA00511180_ERZ779991 | MGnify/ENA primary metagenome ERZ779991 (study PRJEB29588, sample SAMEA2145068) | human gut metagenome | biome: human gut; feature: human-associated habitat; material: faeces | place: Denmark | collected 2008/2010 ... | reverse complement strand
TTACACTTTTTGTTATTTTATTTTACATATATTGACATTTTAAAAAATGTAAATATCTTTACAAAATAAAAACTAGGTTTTATCCTAGCAATCAAACTTAAAAATAAATTAAATTTTTTCTAAATATATATATTTAGTATTATTAATATCTAAATAATTTATAATTTTTTTATAATTATAAATATTTAATGTACAAGTACCAAATATAAATAATGAACTTTTAATAATATCATCATTAATATTACTATACTTTACATAGCCATAACCCCTTTAAAATACTTAACTATTACATCTTCATTCACAATAAAATCATTAGAATTACTATCATTGAATTCGTTAGGGGAGCCCGCCCAAAATAGCATATCCCTATCAGCAACATTTATACTTTCCATAGTTTTTTAACTATGGTAGGCACATTATAAAGAATAAATCCCATAAAAAACAATAATGTGCCTACCTTAATTAAAAAATTAAGGATTAATTATATAATATAAATCTTTATATTCTTTTTCTATTATTTTATAAACATCATTATTAATTATTTTTATACTAATAAAATAATTTAATATAAATAATATATATTTAGCGGAAATTCAAAATGAAGATATAGTTGTATATATATTTAATACTTACTTTAAATTCTAACATATAATTTTTATCTTTATTAGAACTTTTTATATTAAAACAATATTCACATATTTTAGTATGTTCTTTTATAATTCTTGTACTAAGAATTTCTTTTTCATGTGGCACTTTTCTTATTACAAGTTCATTTAAATCAACATATATTTTAGAAAGTAAATCAATCATTATACTTTTATCCAACCATACATCATTTTCTTAGTATCATTAAGTATTCCATGAAATCCTCGTACTCTTTTTATTTTAACATATTTATATTTACCAATAATTCCAATTATTAAATCAAGTGCACTTAAATTTACTAATTCTTCTTTTTAATACTTATTTCTAATTTTTTCACTATCATAATTTATATTTGCTCTATATATATTATGTATAAGTTCATATAACTCTGTTTCTAATGATATTCTAAAGGTTTTTGCCTTATTAGGCATCTTATTTAAAATATAAGTAAATGAATAATCATATAACTCATTTGTTTTATTAACAAGTTTAAATGACTGCATTATTTCCTTTCTTCCACTTCGTGGAAACTATACGTCCAATAAAGGGGCGTACCACTTTAATATGATTTACTGCTTTAATATTCCAACCACATTTAGTTTTATTTTTCGTCCGACGCACAATCTAGACTATAGCTGCTTTCTTTTCTCAGAGAAGTTGTCCTTCTCTTCGGCTCTAATTTACTGTGTAAACATCATTATATGTTCCACTTCCTAGTAACTTACTTTCAGAGGATAAAGAAACTACGCCACGGACGCCACCAGAGTTATGGACATAGTCAAAGCCCAGAGCGCCACCACCACGCACACGGACCTCAATAGCATAATCACCAACACGGAACCCATAAGGGGAGCCCGCCCAATAGTAAGCCCCAGTATATAAATAAAAACTATTGTTTGTTTTTCCTGCCGGTAATCCAGCAAAAGTTATTTCATCAGCTGTTATTAGTCCTACTGGATTAGTTAATTTTCCATTACCCTTAGTTGTTGTTGTTGTAAACTTATCACTGGCTACTGGACATTTATAATCAGGTGATACAGGATCATTCCATACTCTACCATTTGCTCCATAATAATATGTTGTTCCCGTTGAATTCCAACTTGTTAAGGTTGCATAATTTGTAGTTGAATATGCAACATCTGAAGTTGATGCTGTTCTATCATTACAATATATTTGATCTGTTATTTTTGTTCCTGTTTTATTTAAATCTGTATAGTTTGCATACCAATTATCTAAATATGTTTTTATATCACTACTTTTACTTGTTCCATGTTGCTCTCCTATTGTATACATATATCCTACATATTCTGCACTATTATAATTTTGATTAAAAGGAATACTTCCTAATGAAGTATTTGTAGTTTTTATTACCTTTGTGCTTTCTGTTGGCGGTGTTACTCCACTATATATCATTCTTATTGAACCATCACCATTTATTCTAATTATTCGCCAATATATATCATCACCACTTGATGCTATTTTTGTGCATGAATTACCTGTATCCGTAGCAGATATCGTACCATTATTACAATTATACATGTCTTTAGTATACTTACCATATTTTACCCAGTTATTATCTACTGCTCCTCTGAAATAATAAGATGTTCCTAAATCATCTTGTGCTGAATACATACCCTTATCACTTGCGGTTGTTACTGTACTAAAATCTGGTTTTGGTTTACTTTCTATTTGCGATTTAGCCTCCGCTACGGAAGAAGCACCAGTACTTTTTAATAATACATAATCTCCACCTAGTATTTGCTCATTAAATGAACAATTTGTATTGGCTACTTTAATATTACCTTTAAAAGTTTTACCAACTACATTATCTTGAATAACATCTAAATTATAATATTTAGCAGTAAAAGACCATTTTTCTAAAATATTTGTATCTGTAGAAATTTTTATACCACTTATTAATGTAACTGCACTAGAACCCGATACATCTATTTCACTAAATGAATTTCCTTTATCTGAAGTACCGCTTAAAGTAAATTCTTTTAAACCTGCATTTGTTGCTCCACTACTTGGAGTATATGCTGTACTTGGAATATATACTAAATCATAACTACAATATACTTTTTTAAGTCCATTTGTATTAAGTGAAACATTAATATTACCACCATTTCCACTTACAAAAGAACTATAATCATTACTAGCATTTGCCATATCTAAATCACTTTGATTTATAGTTAATGATAAAGTGCTATTACCACTACTTTCAAATGTATAATATTTAGTATTAATATTACCCGATATAGTATTATTATTTTTAATTTCTATATTAAAGAAATATGCATAAGAAATACCTATAATAATTGTTACTACTAATAAAACACCAATAAATATTAATATTCCTACTCTATTTTTAATTATTTTATCTTTTAATTTCATAATAAAAATACCTTTCTACTATCTATTAAAATGATACCACATTTTAATAGTTTCTAAAAGTATTTTTTACAAAAAAATTATTTTTTTACATCTAAATTTTAAATGTATTGTAAAATATAAACATGTTTTTGTCAAAAAATATATTGAGTGTAAGTATACTAACATTAACAATTATCACTAAAATTAATACTAATATCGTATAAGACCTCTGTTCAATTTGAAATATTACGTTTTGTACATGAAAAGTTTATATAGAAAGAATAGAGCTTTTTTATTATATTTAAGGATATACGAACTATAAATTATAGTTTAAAATGTATACTTTTACTTGATTTATGCATATTATATATAGTACAATTAAATCGCAAAGGCGAAAGCCTGAAGTAGAAATACTTCATAATTGTACTTATTTAAGTACATAGTCAAGTGTCTAGGACACATTTACTATACTAGTCAATTTGACTAGTTTTTTTATATTTTACAATAAAAAAAGTATGCAATTAACATACTTTTAGAATTTTAACAGAATACTGTCCGTTAGGTGATTCAACAGTAACAATATCTCCTTCTTTATGAGACATTAATGCTTGTCCTAAAGGTGATACATTACTAATTAAGTTATTAAATGCATCAGCTTCAGCAGAACCAACTATTTTATAAGTGTCTTCATCACCATCATCATCAATTGTAACAGTAGATCCAACACTTACTTTACCACCCTTTTCAATTTTAGCTATTTCACTATGTTCAAGTCTATATTCAAGTTCTTTAATTCTTGATTCAACTTTACCTTGAGCATCTCTTGCAGCATCATAATCAGAATTTTCAGATAAATCTCCTTTGAGGTCTACGTACATTTTTAAGTTCATTTAATTCTTCCTCAAGTTTAAGGTATCCCTCAGCGGTAATTATAAAACTATCTTTTTTCATTTTTTCTTTCTCTCCTTGCTAATTTAATTTGTCGATAAAAATTATACCATATCTATTATATTTGTCAAGTAGTAAAAAATATATGATTTTTTTAGTAATTTATTAATAAAAATCTTACTTAAATCTATTTTTATATGTGCACTTTTTGCAAATATCTAAATAACATTTATTATTCTTAAAATAATTTATAATATTATGGTATTTTTCACTATTTAGTATAAAAGATAAGTCTTCATAAAAAATATTTCCTAAATTACTTTCTCCTTCACCATCAAGACAACATATTATTACACTGCCATCAGATAATATACCAATATGACTTTTACCGCCAAGACAATATCCATCACTATTACTATTTGCATTACTTGGCCACTCAAAAATATTTTGTAGTGATACATAAACATTATCTATAAGTTTAGTATTATTATTAATTTCATTTATATTAAAATATCTTTTTAAAATACTAATATACTTTTTAGTTTTATCATCCATTTTATTTTCCTCTAAAGTCCAAAATCTTAAAGAAATAATTGTATTTATTTTTAAAATACTTATACATTCTAAAATATCTTCTAAATAACTTTCTTTACTATTTTCACTATGAAGAGAAATATTTATTTTATATATATTATGTTTTAATAATATATCAAGTTTTTCTTTTAAAAGTGTCCCATTTGTGGTAATTATAACTTTTTTATTATAATTATCTAGTAACTCAAGTATTTTATCTAAATCTGGATGTAAAAGAGGTTCTCCTTTAACATGTAAATATATAAAATCAGTATATTTATCTATTTTTTTTAAAACAGTTTCAAATTCTAAAATACTCATATTTCTTTTATCTCTAAAAGATTTACTACAAAAAGAGCAATTTAAATTACAACTATTAGTTATTTCTATATATATTCTTTTAAATTTCATATTAACCTTTCATAAGAAAAAAAGAGTTAATTACCCTTTTCCTCAAACTTATCAAATTCATTACCATTATTTTTAATAATTATTTGATTATCATTTATTTCATAACTTAAACTATCTGTTTCAATTGGTGTATATCTTTTTTCTATAGTACCTGATTTACTATTATAAATAATAATTTCATTAGAACTACTTGTTAATATAATAATATAATCATTAAAATATTCATAATTATTTATACTTAAATCTGATAAAATATTATCTCCATTATAAGTATAAAATGAATAAATATCATTATTTTTAGATATTATTAGATTATCATTATAATCATAAATAGGAACTCCAAAAGTACTTGTTAATGAATTATCATCTTTATCTATTAAATAATATCCCTTTAATTTTTCAACAATAATTTTATCACTTTTAATAACTTCTCCATCAGTTTTATTAGCAAGTGCCATATAATCATAACTAGGTTTTATTTTAAAATTACCTACATTTAAATCAAATAATCCATATAAATTTTCTTCATTTTTAACTATTAAATAGTTTCCCTCAATATCCGAATTATAATTTTTTAACATATTTAAAGTTAATAACTTAATTTTAGTACCTAAACTATACAAATAGATTTTATCATTATCCTTAATAAAAACATTATCAGTATTAAATACACCAATATCATTTTTATCTCCTTCTTTATAAAAATCATTTATTTCATCATCAATTTCAGTTTGAGCATCATCACAATCTGAAGATGTACATTCATATGTTCCTAATAATTTACCTTCACTATCATAGTAAAATAATTTATTATTATATTTATGTTCTTTACTAGGATTTTCTAAAGAAGTACCCTTAGATAAACTTTTATAAGAACCAATTACTGTAAGAGGTAAAAATATTATCAGAAGAATAATTATAACGGGAAGAACCATTTTATTATTCTTCATTACTATCACCACTTACAAGATTGCCTGTTACTTTATTAAATTTATAATTATTATTATTTACTTTTATAATATAATTTTCTTCATCCTCACTTATTTCAAATAAAGTTGAATCATTTCCTTTAATTTGAATATTTACATCTAAAATACCTTTTTTAGCATCTTTGTAATTATAGATATTTAACGAGTTATCTTTTTTAACTAATGCAAAATAATTATCATAAAGTTTTATATATTTTCCTTCATTAGATAAAATATTACCTTTCATACTATATACTAAATAATTATCTTTGTTTTTAACAAGCATATATGAAGATACGTAATCTATAATATCAAATGTTGATGATGCTATCTCATTACCTATTTTATCATATAGGAAATTTCTCTTTTCTCTTTTTACTAAAAGTAAGTCTTTCATAAATGATATGCTAAGAGTTTTACCTGATGGTTCATCACTTTTAGTATCAGTAAAGGCTATTACCCCAGATGGACCATTACTACCAAATGTTATTGCTCCATATCCATCGGATGTATTTTGACAATATACTAAACTATTTAAGGCTGATACATGAGTTACTTTTTCTACGCCAATACCAGTATCTACTGCTTTATATTCACTTAAGTTTTTACTATTTTTTAAATCATATAATATAACGTTATTATTATCAGAAATAAAGGCATAACTATTATTAAATATTGGAATATATCCTGAAGTTTCATTTACAATCTTACTTTCCTTTGCTACAAAACAGCTTGTAAGTTCAGTTGTTTTACTTGTAACATCATTTTTATTTTTACATGTATATTTGCCAATTAAGTTTTCTTTATCTTCATCTGAATAAAAATAAAGTTTTCCATCAAAATAATTTACAAAATCAAGTTTAGAGTTAAATGCTCCTTCATAAACATTGATAGTCTTTTCTTTATCATCATAAGTAATTGTAAGACTTCCGTTAGAATAAGTAAATTCAAAAGGCTTTTTAGTTTCTTTTAAAGTATTTTTTTCATCAAAGATGTATGATGTTTTATAATTTAAACTCTTTAATTTAATTTCTTCTTCATTTAATTTATTTAAGTTATTATCATAAATAGTCATTTTTCTACTGTTAACTGCAAATACAAAATCTTTATCAAGTAAAATATTATCATATTCTTTATTTATGACTTTATTACCATTTAAATCATATAAAACATTATCACTTACTAAAAATTTATCATTAAATGCACTAATTTCATTACTAAAATCTTTAGAAATCTTATTATCATCCTTTATTAAATAATATGATGAACCCTCTTTTGCAATAAATGTATTATCACTATTATATATATCAATATAATCATATTTTGCTTTAGCAAGTTCCTTTATTTCATCACTAATTGATAAAACACCATATTTATCTTTTTCATCAGTAAAGGCTACAATACCCTCTTTAGTAGATCCAACTTTAATAGTTTTATATGAACTTTCTTTTTTCTTATCAATCATATTATATAAATTAATTATATCGCCATCTTGAACAAAGACAAATTTATTATTATATATTTGACTTCTTCTTTGTAAAGGACTTTCTTTTTCATCTAAATAAACTGGTAAGTCGGTTTTATTTTCACTTGTTAAATATGCAACATAACATTTATTTTCATCTTTATTTTCACATTCATAATCACCAATAGTTTTATCATCTTTATCTAAAAATTTTAATGTACCATTATTATAAATGTAATTATCTTTTTCCACTATAACGGGTTTTTCTTTATTATCATCTACTTTCTTATCTTTTTTTATAACAAGAAAATATACTAAAATAAACGCAATTACTAAAACAATTAATGATATACTTACTATAAAAATTATCTTTTGTTTTTTAGTAAGGTTTTTAAAAGAAAACTTCTTTTTATTTTTCTGAGGTTTCTTTTTCTTTTCTTTAGTTACAACCATTTCATCATCTTCAATAGATACTTTATCTTCATCATATAAAGTATCCTCAACATTTTTGTTTATTTCGACAATAACATTAGTGCTATCATCATATTCATTTTTAAAATCATCCATACTTTTCACATCCTATTTTCAAAATAATTATAGCAAATATATAGTTTTGTTGCAAGATGGAATATTTTCCAAATAAAAAGTCAATGATAATTATTTATCAAAGACTTTCCTTTTTAAAGTTTCGTATTCTTCATCAGTTATTTGCAAGTAGTTAATTACTTGCTGTTTTGATAGACCATCTTTTATCATTTTGAGAGCTATTGCCACAGTAACTTCATCAGTCACTTTTTGGGTTACTTCATCAGTTACTTTTTGAGTTATTTCTTTTTCTCTTTTTTCTACCTTTTCGGCAACTTGTTTTTCAATAGTTTCTTTCATTGCCTCATCATCGGCAGCTTTTCTAAGTTTTTCGACATCATAATATAGCATATCATCAAAATTTTCCCACATTTCCTCTAACCTTTTAATTACCCTTTCCATTATTGGATTACCATCGATTTCATTGTAACCTAGTTTTTTCAGAAAGTCCATATTGATATCATAAATAACAAGGTTGTTATCACGAATGCAATGATATGTGGTTTCACATAATTGTGGATTTATGCCAATTTTTTACATAAAAAAGAAATAGATTTTACACTATTTCATTTTTCTATTAAAGTCCTTTATTTCATCTTCATTATCAAGATTGCTATCTAAAAGTTCCTTGAATAATTTCTTTTGGGATAAAGTAAGTTTAGTAGGAATAATAATATTTACTACAACATACATATTACCACGCATAATTGAATTTGGACTTTTTAAACCTTTTCCTTTAAGTTTTAACTTTGTATAATTTTGAGTTCCTGGTTTTATTTCAAGAATAACATTACCAGTAAGTGTTGGTATTTCTTTTTCACAACCTAAAGTCGCCTCGGCAACATTAATTGGAAGTTCAAGATAAATATCATTACCTTGTCTTTCAAAAAGAGGATGCTCTTTTATTTCAAAATCTACATAAAGATCACCATTTTCACCATTTGAAGAGGCATTACCTTTACCTGCAAGTCTTAATTCATGACCTGAATCAACGCCTTCGGGTACTTTAATTTTAATAGATTTTTTTTCATTTACAATACCCATTCCTTTACAGTCTGAACAAATATTTTGATAAGTAACACCTTTTCCCATACAATCAGGACATACTTTTTGAGTTTGCATTACCCCAAAAATAGAACGAACTTGCTCTAAAACTACTCCACGACCACCACATTTTGAACATGTTTTTTCATTAAAGCCACCTTTACCATCACAGGTTTTACAAGGACTTTTTAAATTAACTTCAATAGTTTTTTCACAGCCAAATGCAGCCTCTTCGAAAGTAAGAGGAATAGTTACTTTTATATCACTACCTCTTGAAGTTCTTTGCTTTCTTCCTCCACCAAATGAGGAAAATCCACTTGTAAAGGATGAACCAAAATCATCATCCTCTCCAAAAACATGGCGTAGAATATCTCCTAAATCGATATCACTGGCATTAAAATTAAATCCACCTTGACCGCCAAAATTACCTGTTCCATCAAAGGCAGCTGAACCATACTGATCATATGCTTTTCTTTTTTGTGGATCAGATAAAATTGCATAAGCCTCACCTATTTCCTTAAATTTTGCTTCATCACCAGTTTCTTTATTATCTGGATGATACATTTTAGCAAGTTTTCTAAAGGCTCTTTTAATTTCTTCGTCAGTAGCTGTTTTTGAAACACCTAAAAGTTCATAATAATCTTTTTTACTATTCATAAAGACTTTCTAACTCCTTTCTTTTTTCATCAAAGAATTCAAATACTTCATCATAAAGTGATGGACTTTGTATATCTACGCCCGCAACTTTTAAACTTTTAACTGGATCTAATGTAGAACCAAGTTTTAAAAATTTAATATAACTTTCTAAAGCTCCATCTTTCTTATTTATAATATCATTTGCTATTTTAAGTGCAGCAGCATAACCTGTGGCATATTGATAAACATAGAAATTATAATAAAAATGTGGAATTCTATAACATTCGTATTTAATATCTTCATCAACTTCAACATTTGGTCCAAAATATAATTTATTTAAATCCAAATATTCTTTTTGTACTAATTCTTTAGTAAGAACTGTTCCATTCATTTCTTTGTTATGAAGATTATCTTCGAAATGAGCAAACATAGTTTGTCTAATCATTGTTGCTTTAAATCTTTGTAATATACTATCTAATATATATTTTTTCTCTTCAATATTATCTGTATGATTTAACATATAATTTGTAAGAATTATTTCATTTACTTGACTTGCAACCTCCGCTACAAAAATAGAATAATTATAGTCTTCATAAGTATTATAGTTTTGAGCATAGTAATAATGCATTGCATGGCCTAATTCATGAATAAGAGTTGATACATCATCAAGTTTTCCCTCATAATTTATAACTACATAAGGATGAGCAAGATATGCACATGTACAGTATCCACCATCTCTTTTATTTTTTTTAGGATATACATCAATCCAATTATCAGAAAATGCTTTTTTAATTACCTCTACATAAGAATTTCCCATTACCTCTAAAGAAGATATTACAAGTTTTTTTGCTTCATCATATGTATATTTTTTATCAAAATCTTTTGTAATATTTGCATAAGTATCATATAAATGAAGTTTATCTAAACCTAATACTTTCTTTTTTAAATCATAATATTTATAAAATTTAGGTAAATTATTTTTAATACCATTTATTAAATTATCATAAATATCATTCTTAATATCATTTGAATATAAACTTAAACTTCTTGCAGATTTAAAACCTCTTAACTTAGCAACCTTATTATTACTCATTACTTTTGTTGTATATATTGTATTAAATGTATTTTCATAATGTTTAATTTCTTTATAAAGTTTTAAAAATGCCTCTTTTCGAACATTTTGATTATTACTACGAATATAAGTACTAAAGTTAGATATTGTTAAAGGTACGATTTTACCTTCTTCATCTGTAATAGTGCCAAAGTCCATATCCGTTGTAAGAAGCATTTCACTTGCATCCTCACTTTTAGAGTACACAGATGTTAAAAGTGTAATAATCTTTTCTTCTTCTTTAGACTTAATATATTTTTTAGCTCTATAAATACTTTTTAAATTATTTTCATATTCCTTTAACTTTGGGAATTTTTTTATATATTCTTTAACAAATTTAAAATCTTTTTCAAGTAGTTCTGGAACAACATAACTTTCTTTTTCTGATAATTCATTTAAGAAATTAAGTACATTACCTAACATTTCATTATAATTTTCATTTGTTAAATCTAAATCATTATTAATATGAGCATATAGATAAAGCCTTTCAAGTCTTTTTGAAATTTCATTATCATACTCTAAATATTCATATAACATTTCTGGATTAGATAATATTTTACCTTCATAATTAGAAATATTTTTAGCATATTTTTTTAAGGAAATAAGTTCCTTTTTAGCATCTTCATCACTTTTAAATAAAGCACTTAAATCAATTTTTTCTTTCATATTTTATAACCAAATATTAGGTCCTAGAAATAGGACCTAATACTCTACCTTTCTTTTATTATTTTTCTTTATATTCAGCTTCTTGGGCATCGTCTGATGAATCATTTGAACTAGTTGTTTCAGTATTTTCAGCATTTGATTTATTTGCCTCATATACTTTACCAGCAAGTTCCATAGCCTTTTTATTTAGACTTTCAGTCTTAGCTTTAATATCTTCGATGTCATTTCCCTTAAGAGATTCCTCAAGGTCTTTAATTAATTTTTCAGCTTCTTCTTTATCTTTAGGATCAACTTTATCTTTTAAGTCCTCTAAAGCACGATTTGTTGCAAGAATCATTGAATCTGCTTCATTTCTAGCTTCACTTTCAGCCTTTTTCTTTTCATCAGCCTCTTTATTAGCTTCAGCCTCTTTCATCATCTTATCAATTTCTTCATCAGAAAGATTTGTTGATGATGTAATTGTAATTGATTGTTCTTTATTAGTTCCAAGATCTTTGGCAGTAACGTTTACTATACCATTAGCATCAATATCAAATTTTACTTCAATTTGTGGAACTCCTCTTCTTGCTGGAGGTATATTAGTAAGTTGGAAGTTTCCTAAAGTTTTATTATCTGATGCCATTGGTCTTTCACCTTGAAGTACGTGAATATCAACAGCAGGTTGGTTATCTGCAGCAGTTGAGAATACTTGACTCTTACTTGTTGGAATAGTTGTATTTCTAGGAATAAGTACAGTCATTACGTTTCCTAAAGTTTCAATACCAAGTGATAGTGGTGTAACATCAAGAAGTACTACATCATTTACTTCACCAGTAAGTACGCCACCTTGAATAGCAGCACCCATTGCTACAACTTCATCAGGGTTTACACTCTTATTTGGTTCTTGTCCAAGTTCTTTTTTAACAAGTTCTTGAATATAAGGTATTCTAGATGATCCTCCAACAAGGATTACTTTATTAATATCTTTTGCAGTAAGTCCAGCATCTTTTAAAGCTTTTCTAACTGGTTCAAGTGTAGAATCAAATAAATCTTTATTTAAATCTTCAAATTTTGCTTTTGATAAAGTAATGTCCATATGAAGTGGTTCTTTGTTTTCATTTTGAGTTATAAATGGAAGTGAAATTTGTGTTGTAGTCATAGATGATAAATCTTTTTTAGCTTTTTCAGCAGCATCTTTAACTCTTTGCATTGCCATAGCATCTTTTGATAAATCAATGCCATGTTCTTTTTTGAATTCTGATACTAAATAATTAGCAACTCTTTCATCAAAGTCATCTCCACCTAAATGGTTATTACCTGCAGTAGACTTAACTTCGAAAACACCATCACCAAGTTCAAGAATTGAAACATCGAATGTTCCTCCACCTAAGTCATATACTAAAATTGTTTGAAGGACATCTTGTTTATCAAGTCCATAAGCAAGAGCAGCAGCTGTTGGTTCATTGATGATTCTTTCAACATCAAGACCTGCTATTTTACCAGCATTTTTAGTTGCTTGTCTTTGTGCATCATTAAAGTATGCTGGAACTGTAATAACAGCTTTAGTTACTTTATCTCCTAAATAACTTTCAGCATCTTTTTTTAATTTAGAAAGAATCTTTGCACTGATTTCTTCTGGTGTATACATTCTTCCATTAGCCTCAACTTTTTCATTTGTTCCCATTTTTCTTTTAATTGAGGAAATTGTATTTTTAACATTTGTTACTGCTTGTCTTTTTGCAGTTTCTCCAACTAGTTCATCGTCACCTTTAAAAGCAACTACTGAAGGAGTTGTACGGTTTCCTTCGGCATTAGGAATAACTTTTGCTTCCCCACCTTCTAGTACCGCTACACAACTATTTGTTGTACCTAAATCTATACCAATAATTTTACTCATAATTTATCATTCCTTTCTTTTTATCGAGTAATTTTATTTTCATTATCTAATTTTGACTTAATTTCATTAACAATTTTAACTATCTCATCATTAATAATAATTTGTTCCTCACTAGATAAATTACTTAAAATTTGATTATAATTACTAGAAAACTCTTCATGACTAATAAGTCCTCTAGTAACTTTTAAAAGTTCCATTAATGAATCAAAATATGCTCTATCAAGTTTCTCTGATGTAAGTCTAGAATGAATATCACTACTTTCTAAATGATACTCACCAAAACTATTAAAAATTAGTGACAAAGCTAGAAAATTATCATTCATTAACTTTTACCATAGCTACTCTTATAACTTTATCATTATAAGTATAGCCTTTTTGCATTACTTCCACAACTACGCCTTCCTCTTCTTCCATAATACTGGTAGTCATAATTGCTTCCATAGTTTTTGGATCAAACTGTTTACCCATTGCTTCAATCTCTTTAACACCAATTGCATTTAAAGTAGATAAAAGTGATGTATATATCATTTTAAATCCAGATAAGAATTTTGAAAGCTCATCAGTTAAGTTATCATCATCAAGAGATATTGCTCTTTCAAAATTATCAATGATAGGTAAAATCTCTTTAATAAGTTTTTCACCATCATATTTATAAATATTAGCTTTTTCTTCATTAAAGCGTCTATTCATATTTTGCATTTCAGCATTTAATCTTAATATTTTATCTGAAAGTGCATTTTTTTCTTCAATTAACTTCTTGTTTTCTTCAGCAAATTTTTTGATTTCTTCCATACATTTTTCATGATGATTATTTTTTTTATCTTTCTTAATTTCTTTTTCATTTACTGAAACTTTTTCTTCTTTTTTAATATCTTCTTTCAAGTTATCACCTACTTTTTCTTCATTTGTTCTAGGACATAATCAAGTAGTCCATATACTTTAGCATAATCCATTCTTTTTGGACCTATTATTGCAATAGAACCTTTTTCACCATTAATATCATAAGTTCTTTTTACAATAGTTGTATTATCATCAATTTGTGATTCATCGCCTATATAAACCTTAATTTCATCACTACCATCAATACTTGTAACTTTCTTAATGAATGATTCATCCTCAAGTTTATATGCAAGTTTTTTTATTGAATCAGGATTATCATATTCTGGTTGTTCTAATACTTTAGCCTTACCACTTACAGTAACATTTGCATTTTCATCAACAAAATCTGTAAAAGCATTATAAAATATATTATATACTTTTTCATAATTACTTATTTCCTGTGCAATAATTGGTTTTATTTCAAACTCTAAATGCTGTGAAACATCTTTAATTGGTGTTCCAATAAGCATCTTATTAATTATTTCACTAGTTTTAATAAGTTCTTTAACATTTGTACCCTCCGGTAAAACAAATTTCTTATTTTCTACAAGTCCTGTATTTGTACATACTAAAGCAACAATTTTATTTTCATCTATTGGAATAATACTTACTTGTTTAAGCAAATTATCCATGCTACTACTTCCCAAAACTATTGAAGCATAATTTGTTAAATCACTAATTATCTCCATACACTTAGTAATTGCATCAGATAATACTAAATCTTGATTTTTAACTACTCTCTGAAGTTTTAACATTTCGCTACCATTAAGTTTTTCAGGTTCCATCAAGTTTTCAACATAATAACGATAACCTTTTTCTGAAGGTATTCTTCCTGAGGATATATGATTTTTTTCAATATAACCTAAATCCTCTAAAATAGCCATCTCATTTCTTATTGTAGCACTTGATAAATTAAACTTTTCACAAAGTGACTTACTTCCAACAGGTTTAACGGACTTTACATAAGTCTCTACTATTACTTTTAGTAACTGTTTTTGACGATTATCCATAATGTCCTTTCTAGCACTTCCTTAACCAAAATGCTAACATTATTATATTATGCAAATTAGCACTTGTCAATACCTTTTGCTAATTTTTTTTATAAAAAAATTAATGTTAATTTCCTAACACTAATTTTTCTTCTTTAGATAAATATTTTTCTATTTCTATAGCACTTTTTTGTAAAAATTCTACAAAGTTATCAATACTAATACTTGCTTTAAATGTAACTTCTCCTTCATAAAAATCAGTAAATTCTATTAAGGAATCTTTTAAAGTTTCTTTAAGTATAACTTTGTAATTACCATGAGCAATACTATTCCTAATGCCGTTAATTATCTTTTCATTTTTAAGTAGACTTGCATAAGTACTTACATAATTATTTACATTATTTAAAGTATTTTGAATATTTGCTAAATCAATATTATATCCATTAATATTCCCATTAATTGTATTTATTTGACTAGTTATAGCATTTATACCTTTTTGATTACCAATCGAAGTAACTTTTGCTAAATTATTATTGCAACTAACTAAAGCATTATTTAATTTATTTATATTATTTTTAATAGCATTTTCCTTTACACCTAAATCAGTAATATATCCATCATCTGTTTTTTCCACTTCTACATTAAACGAACTTGTATCTATAAGTGAATAATCAAAACCATCCAAATCTAAACTTTGATATTCATTTTTATTATGTAAAACATCATCATAACCATATGCAAATAAAGCATTAAACGAAGATATTAAACTTTGAGCTAAGTCATCAGTAGCTATATAAAGTTTACCATATTTTTTTATTATATCATCATGAACTTTTTCATAATTAGATGTTCCTAATTCTTTTATTGAATTAAGTAGTAATAAGTTATGTACACCTGAGGCAATCATGCTAAAGTTATCAAATTTATCTTTATTAAATAATTTATCAACTTCATAACCAACAATTTCAATAGCTCTTTCATATGGCGTATTTAAAGTTGTACTATTATATAGAAAACTTTCTAACATTTTCGTGTCTTCATTTTTAGTACTAACTTTATTCCAAGTTACTTCATAATCATTTTTAACTTTCTTTTCGAAATCCATAAGTTCACTTAAATCTAATGATTTTGAAAATGAGGAAACAGTTTCATTAAATCTATCAAATATAAATCCCTCAATTGGACTTCCATCTTTTCTTTTTATTGTAATACTATACTTATAATAAGATGCAATCATATTTTTATATTCATTTAATGAATATCTTTCTTTATCCTTACCAATAATACTTTTAGAATAAACAAAACATCTTGTAAATGAGGACGTATTATAATTTTGTAATGTCGATGAAAAAGATGATATAACAAAATTTGTAAGCTTTGGTATTGGAATAACTATATCATTACCTGATACTTTTAATATAACTCTGTTATGAGCAAAATCTATCAAATATTCTCCATGACCTAATTTATTTCTAATCGTAGTAACTAAAGTATAACTATCTTTAAAAGTATAACCATTTATTTCATAACCATCAATTGTTTTATTTGCAATTAAATTAACATTTTTTTCCATTAATGAAATAGGAAGTAAAATATTATTGTTTTTATCAACCATTTTTTCTTTAATAGCCAAAAATATACTTGAAATATTTCCCACTATAGCACCATTTAAATATTCTTTATTTGAAATATATTCACTATAGATAGGATTACCAAATATCATTCCCATTAAAAATAAATCATATGCATAAGTTCCTGAAAAATATTTTATTACAGTTTCTTCTTTATTCATTTTCTCACCATTATTAAAGGAACATACATCTCTTTTTCAGTAAAACCAGCATGATTAGATTTAAATATATGCCCTCCTCTTTTATACTTAAATATTTTATCACTTTTTGCAAGAGCAATAAAGTCTCCAATAGAATCACAAAAATATTTATTTTCATTATCAAGACCAAATATTTTAGATTCTCTTATTTCATCTTTACTCATTAATTTAAAATATGAGGAAAAGTATTTATTAAATAACTTTTTAAATAAAACTTTATCTGTTACATTAAATGCGCAACATCTTCCCTCAAGCCAAACATTGCTAATAATTAAATCAAATAAATCTGGATAATCACTTAAATAAATGTATTCAGTATCTATATGACCATGATCTGCTGTAATAATTAATAAAGTATCTTTTATTTCATTTGCAAAACTTTCACATTTATTATTAATCATTTTTAAAATAGATAATACCTTTTTACTATCATTACCTTTATCATGTAAAGTACTATCTGGATCCATATAATAAGCATAAACATAATTTTTTTCTTTTATATTTAAATTGGATTTTATCATAGATAGCATTTCATCAATATCTTTATATGTTTCTTCATATTTAATTGGAAATACTATTTTTGAATGATATTTGCCATTTTCTAAAATTCTGTCAGTAATCGTTTTATAAGAAAAATATTTTTCTGCAATATTAAAGGGATATTCTTTATCACCATCTTTATATGTATTTGTAAACATTGTTACAAAAGCATTTTCATTTTTATAGTACATATCCCATCCTAAATAACCATGCGTGCAAGGATATTTTCCTGTCATAATCGAAGTTGTAGCACTAGTGGTAGTGGCTGGGCAAGTCGAGGTAATCCTTTTAACTATATTATTTACTAAAAATGTATTAGGTATTTTTTTATTTATTAAGTTATAACCCATTCCATCAAATAAAATAACTACTACATTTTTAGGCTTATAAGAATTTAATACTTCATCAATTTCCCCAAGTGAGAAAACATCACTTTTTAAATCAAAATACTTTTCAATACTACCTGCTATATTAACAATATTATTTTTATAATCTGGATAAATCATAAATACCTCGTATATTTAATTTTTTTAAATAATTTAATTAATTCAACAATAGAAAAAACAAGCATCATTAAAACTAAAAAAATTGTGGCTATAGCTCCAGGAAATCCTATTTCGTTCCATTTTTTTAGTAAATCATAAAGCATATAAATTGATGAAACTAATATAAGTAACATAAAAGAAAAAATAAATTTATCATAAAGTTTTTCATAAATCATTTTACCAGACTCTTTATTAAATATTTTAATAACACTTGTTGCAATCATATAAGAACTTAGTAAAAAAACAATAGCATATAATAACTTTATAATTATAATGAATCCTGGTTCCTTAAATAAAGTTCTAAAAATAAAAATACTAGTAAAAACAAATGCCAATGATAAAACTCCATAACAAATTGCATATATGATTTTTTCTTTCTTTTCCATCATAAAGTTCTCCCCTCTTTTATTGTTTCTATTACTTTTTTAACCATTATAAAACCTGGAATATAAAAGATAAAAGAAAATAATAGTAACCCGATATCTCCATGATAATCTTTAATAACTGTGTAATCAAAATATATTAAAGAGGAAAACCACATTAGCATAAACACTATATAAAAAATAATACTAAAAATTCTAAACATTTTCTTACCAGTTTCTTCATTATATAATTTAACAATTTGACAAGCATTAGAATATATTCCAAACAACATAGCAATAGAAAATAATATCATAAACACTGAAATAGAATCGGTACTAGAAAAAATATTTTTTACAAAAAATTTCCAAAACAAAAAAATTGCCAAAATTGCTACACCATAAACAATTGTATATATTATTCTAGTAACTTTATCAAACTTTTTCATACATTCACCCCTCTCTTATTTTTCTATAAGTAGTATAGCTCATAAATAGTCCTGGTAAATATAAAAATATAGTACAAAGAAGTTCTTTTAAACTTGAATTATTCCAATTATTTATTAATGAATAATCATAATAAATTAAACTTCCAAACCAAAATATTAGAAATGCTAAATAAATTATTAAACTAATTACATTAAGCACTTTTTCATTCTTTTTAATGCATAAATCTAATGCTACCAAAACAAAAACTATTGATGAAAATATAAAAATACCTCCGATAAGAATTAATAGTAATTTAATGATTCCATTATAACTGTTCATACGATTAAACATTAATTTACTGCATATTACCATTAAAAAACACATAAAAATTGAAATAGCAATTAAAATTTTTTTCATAGTTTTATCTTTAGACAAAGACTTATCTAATCTTTTCATCAATTTTTCTAATTTCTCTTCCATGAAACCTCCTACCATAATTTAATAATAGCACATAAAGAAAAATGAAACAATAAAAAAATCAACATATTTCTATGCTAATTTTATATTTTTATAACTAACTCATGTCTTATTTTGGCATGTTTTGTCGAAGTAGTTGCAATGCAAAAATTTACATGTATAATAACTACTCGAACGTGCAGGAACTGGCGTTGCCACCAATTT
>ERZ779991.58-NODE-58-length-22544-cov-2.82916_pt1 | contig 22544 bp, 39 predicted proteins | sample MGYA00511180_ERZ779991 | MGnify/ENA primary metagenome ERZ779991 (study PRJEB29588, sample SAMEA2145068) | human gut metagenome | biome: human gut; feature: human-associated habitat; material: faeces | place: Denmark | collected 2008/2010 ... | reverse complement strand
GAAATTGACATGTGCATGGAAAAACTGTATGTGAAATGGATGCAGAACGAACCGATACCGGAAGAATACAATGATTAATTAACCCTATAATAATAAATAGTATGATAGTAGCAATCGCAACAATGAGAATGGACGAGGACACAACGGTACAGGTACATGTGCCTATGGATGTGGAAATAATGCAGGTTCCTCCTACAGACAAGGAAGTAGAGAAAATAAAATCAGTCCTGGAAGAGGAAACCGGGTATAAATTCGTATCTTTGGATTCGATAACATGGGATGTGGACTACGAGATTTAAAATCAAACGAAAAACTTTATGTTCATTTTTGAGTATTAGTAGTTAATATCTAATTGACAGCCAGCAGTTTGTGATAAATAGCTGGCTTTTATTATATCCTTTTATATGTTAATTATATGTTAAAAGCACATAAGCACTTGCTTATGTCTAAATAAGGTCTTATATTTGCGTTGTGATAAGAAACAAGATGTCAAACAAATAAAAACAAAAGATTATGGCAAACCTTAAAGTAAAATTAGAAGGAAAGAAAATCGCAGAAAAGGTGATGGATTTTATAGACATGAAATCATTTGCCCCTATCTATGAAGAAATAAAAAAAGCGAAGACTACCACGTATATATCAGAGAGATACTGAGATGTATTTCTACAAGAAGGATGATAGACGATTTGGACGAACGCGGAGAACTCCATGAAGCATACAAGGAATATGTAGACATGAACGGAGTAACTCTCGTAAAGGACATAGCAAAGAGAATGACAAACAAGGAAAAGCTCGAACTCGTATCGGAACTTTTCAAGATACCTTACCTGGCAAGTCCGGAAGAATACGGGGAAGCGATAGCGAAGGCAGCAAGGGAACAATATTACAGATAATCAATAACCAGCAAAAAAGCAGAACAAAATGAAGACCTATACAGTATATTTCAGTGAACCCGTAACAATAAAGTACAAGGGTGACAGATTCAACAAGGAATTGAAAAAGTGGGAACACGATGTGGACTGCGAAGAGACAAGCCCTATGTTCACCTTCCATTCCCTGGCACCTGCAAAGAAGCTTATCAAGGAGAATATGGACAAGTACATAGATTCCATCATAACGAAAACATGGGCAAACGGTGACTGGGAGAACCTTGGCCCGATAAAGCTTGCCGGAAACAACAAGACTTTCGTCGCCAATACCCGTCAAAAGGTCGCAAATTATTAAGAGCACGGAAAGAAGGGGTGAAAATTGAAGTAGCCCCTATTTTCTTGACAATCAGTATAGATATTTTACAAAACCTAAAAATAAAAAGATTATGGAAAAGGAAGAATTTCAGAAAAAGTACAACAACAGTATTCTGGTGTGCTGTACAGAAGCCAGTATCAAAAAAGTATTAAATATTTGCTATTTAATGGACTTAACAGCCTCTAAATCAAAACAGATTACTGCTATATTGATAGGAGAACAAACAGCAAAAAGTCCATTGTTCCACGTGGAACAATTCCTCAGTGATTTCTACAAGGGGATAGAAGAAGGAGAAAGGAAAGAGACAAAGATGTTTGAACAGAGAATGAACAATGCTATATACAAGCTAAAGCATAAGTACGGAGACACGTATATAATCAAGGGAACCGATATGGCCACATTGATGTGCACAACGGAACTCGGCATGAATGCAGTCTATAAAGAGGGGGAAGATGTGATACTCATAGAAGAAAAGGGCAGCATACCATGTGTAAGACATTCTGCAAGACAGTTTATTACTGACGTGATGTCCGGCATGATTGACGTACTGGACCCATTCATAAACAAGGAGACAACGATTGAAATAAAGGAAGAAGAAGACACGGAAAACATGATTAGTGAAACAATCTTCCATCTCACCCATACCCTAACAAAGCTCCTGCATAAGGTATACGACATGGAAAGAATGGTCTATTCAATTGGATTCGGAAACAAGGAAAGGGTAATGATAGACAAGGACGATTTCTATGTGTTCCGGAAAGCGGTGCGCCTCCTATATATATGCAACAAGTGGGTAACGAAGGACAACGAGAAGCAATCCAAGGAACCGGATTTCAAGAAAGGAAACAAAATAATGTACACCATCAAGGACAGCAACGGCAACACATACCCGGTAAGAAGACTGTCGGAAAGGGTGTATGAATCAAAGGAACACAAGACCCTATTCATAACGGATGAAGAAGGGGTGGTGACCGGGATATACAAGGAGAAATAAAAAAGAGAAATACCCTCCACGATACCCTACAGACCATATTTTTATTATTAACCCGTTATACATTTGTTACAATGGTAATAGGGATATCAAAGAGGAAAAGCAGTGATATGAATAACCGGGAAGGGAATGCCCAGCCCCGATAACATGATTATAAACCGTCAACCTATAATTGTTAATTTGCAAAGAAGGGGGAAGAGGCATATAACAGACAATATGACGTAAGGAACAGTCCTGGAACGGTTATTGTATCATTGTACAACGTGGAACAATTATAAAAACAACATATTAAAAGACAAAAGATTATGGAAAAAGATTTGAGAAACAATGTAAAGTTCATCTTGTTCTGCACGGAATGCTTACAGGCTGGCGTGGTAATGACACCCAAAGAATATGAAGTGGCATTCATGGCGGCAGAAAAGTTCGAGGGATTTGATGACAAGAGCTTCGAGAACATGAAGCCCGAACAATTCGCACCCCGTATGAATGCTATGCTACAGGCTATGTCAAAGAGAAAACAAATCATTGAAGGACTGACATTCAACCTGCTTACAAAGAAAAGCCTGGGTGAACTGATAGAAAGCAACCTTGTGGAAGAGGTAATGAAGGCAAAGCACATAGCCGCAGCAATGGCAGATGAACTACTGGAACCGGACGAGAAACTGGAAAAGGTTGTGACTGACGGAAGACGTGTAATAGAGCACTTCATAGACCAGTGGAAGAACGCCCCTATCCAGGAAGAAGGAAAGAAGGAATACGAGCCGGAAAGTGATGCGGAAATTATCAGATAATTCTTTCAGTGACATTTTATTTTTCACAAAAGCCCCGAAATGGGGCTTTATTATCAATGAGTTATGGACAAGTCGAAATTAAAAGAAGCAAATGGGTTGCACAATAAAATCGAATATTTGAAAGACCAATTAAAGCGAATTTCCAGATTTGAGATAGAAGGGAAGATAGAAATAACGAACTCCTACGATTCCTATTTCTATATTGACGAGGATATGGCGAAAACCTATTTTCCGATGATAAAAGAAAGAATAGAAAAGGAGCTGGAAGAGTGCGAGCGATTATTTTCTGAACTTTAGCTCGTTTTTGAGATAAAAACACTATCTTTGTTGACGTGATAATTAACTGGTAAGGTTGTATCGCAGTTGTATTTAAAGGTTAACAAAGGCGGTAGGGGTTGCAAGTCTGTATGGCTGAGGGTGAAAGCCTGGTTCAGATAGCTGCAACCCCTATTTTTATTCAAATTTTGTATCATTATGGAAAGAAAAGAGATTATTGGAAGACTGGGAAGGTATTTCACGCTTCCCGAACTTGTATGCCCCCACGTGTATAACAAGTATTCAGAATCGCAGATATGGAGCTTTTTCACGACCGAAGCACTGGAAACGCTCCTTGTATTGAGGGAGGAAATCCTATGCAAGCCCTTCATTATCAACAACTGGAAGAACGGAGGCAGCTATTCCCAGCGCGGTTTACGATGCAATGTGTGTGTTCTATGCAAGGAAAAGACAATGCTTGAAAAGCCATATATGAGCGCCCACGCCTTGGGTCGTGCATTCGACGTTACTGTGTCCGGTATGGAAGCGGAAGCGGCACGGAAAATCATTGTGGACGATTCCGACAAGCTTCCTTATCCTATCAGACTGGAAGACGGTGTTAGCTGGCTGCATGTGGACACTATGGACCTATGCAACGGTCAGAAGGTGACGCTATTTAATGCGTAAATATATTTTACTATATACAGAAAGTATTCTCCCTTATAGGGCAATCGATACTACAGTATACTGTAGCCGCGATTTTGCAAATTTCGTATTTTTATCATTTGTAAATTTAAATTGAAATAATTATGTATCCTACTAAAGTAAGCATAGCAAATAACAAGGGTTTTGAGAGTATAACAGCGATTTCACGCGCTTCGAGGTCGGCACACCAGCCGAAGATGTGGTACTATCAAAGTACACCTTGGTTCCCGATGACAAAAGGGCGTTTCTTATTATTCCGTTGACGAGTGGTACTATCAAAGTACACCTTATCGGTGAGACTGGTCCAGATACATATACCATTTCCGAGACCGAGGTTTCCGCTTATATGGGTTCTCCTATGCCTTATCTTATTGATAAAGTATTTGTTGACGGTACTACTGCACAATTCAATATAGGGTTATGATTGGGGTTGGTACAAGTCTTTTGTTTGGTAGGAAGGCTGGCAAGGCTGGTCCTCCTATCATGATGCTTTCGGAAGGTGAAGAAGTTGTGGAAGAAGTCGTTTATCCTTATCCTTTGGTGGATGAAAACGAAATTAACAGTTCTGATGATTGGACCAGTGATGAGGTGATTTGATTGTTTTCGGGATGCCGGGAATTCGGGTGTTTTGCCTGGTTCCCGGTTTTTCATTTTCTTTATTTTATTGTATGCCGAAAAACAACGCAATTTTCAGAGTTAGTGTTAACTGTCTGATAATCATATATCATTTTCTCCTATTTCTAAAAAATATAATGTCACTGAAAGAAAGGTTATGTTAATCTTATGTTAAAAGCACATACGCACTTGCGTATGTCTGAATAACTCCCTATATTTGTAATGTGATAAGGAAACAAGGTCAAACAAATTAAAAGAAATAAGGTTATGAAAGCAGAATTTTACAAGGTGAGAGGTACGGAAATGGAAGAGATGATGAAGAGAGGTAATAACAACGAAATCTCCTCTATGATTTCCAAGAAACAACAAGCACTTGCCGATGCACTTGAAAATGTGGAGTTCTATAAGTCTATCGGGAATATGGAGTTTGCAGCCAACGAGCAAAGCCGCGCTAACCTCCTTCAAAGACAACTCGAAATGTTGAACAAATAAAAAGATAAGAGTTATGAAGATAATGAACGTTATCAAGGAAAAATGAACTTAGAGATACTATGAAGTTCTCTTCAATCGAATACCCGGTTACATTCAATTCTATTTTTGATTACGGCTTCGGTTCCAACCATATGTGGGTCAGTGAGAAGGAAAGCGGTAAACGTCTTATTCTTGTCGAATTCTAAAATTCTTTATATTATGAAAAAGCAGCTTATAAATTTCTTTCACGGTCGTTTCGGTAATAAAGTATTGAAAGCCAAATATCGTGAATGGTGGGTGCGTTTCTGGTACGGAGTAGGTGCACTCACTTGTACCCTTCTTTTCTTCGGAATGATACAGTTCTTGTCCTGGCTTTCTGATTTGATTAATTATGTTTTCTAATAAAAATATTTTACAATTATGAAAAAGATTTTGTGCGACAAAGACGGGAAATTCTTATCCGTTCATGAAAAGAATGAAACTTTTGTAGAGCTTAAGGATGGTGACTATCTGACACACGAGGACGGTTGCATATTGATATACAAGGAATATGAATGTAAAGAAAATATTTCTGAAATATCTTATCATGTTTATTTACGCAATAATAAATTACATTTTCCTCAAACTGAAATGTCATTTTCTTACTATGATTTTATCCCATCTTACAGATTTTCTGCGGAAGAAGAAAAGAAGCGTATGAACAACGCGCTTGCCGAAAAAGGATTGTTCTACAATACAAAGAGCAAATGTATAGAAAAATTCGGTGGCGTGCCAAGAAGGGCTACATGTATTATTACATTGATTTCAATGGTCCCAATCCCTTTTGCGTGAATTCCCATATAGAGAAGTTTGATTATATAGACAATTACAGGTTCAACGTCCATAATTATTTCTTGACCAAAGAAGAAGCCGAAAAGAAACTGGCTTCAATTAAAAGTATTCTTGATGATTAGGAAGGAATGCTACATCTGGGTCGGACAGATTGCCGAATACCGGGGAATGACGCTGCGAAAGGTACGTCCGGGAAAATACATTGTCATTTCTCCTTGTTCCCTTGTTTCAAGACCCGTATATATTGACAAGAACGAAAATTTGACCGTTCTTTAGTATTAATTATTTGTTTTATTTTTATATATTTGCAGCTATGGTAACAGCGATATTTATATGTCTCGTTTTTCTTACAGTGGTCCTTATCACCCTTCTTTTGTGGTGTATAGGGGCAGTTACGGGAATTCAGAAAAGGATGGACGCTCTTCTTTATGTGGTCTCCTATATAGACCTTATCCAGAGAAAGCGGTTTATCCGGTATCTGGACCAGCTTTCCCGGAAGATGAGTTGTAACGAGAACGAGATGGAAGACAATCAGAAACAGTTCCTATTCCATTTAAGCCAGGAATTGACGAACGAGATAAAAAGGATGGAAAACGATTATAAAGATTTGATATAATGGCAAAGAAAAACGAATTCACATACAAAAAAGGGTGCCAATATATAAACTGGCTCTGTATTTCCAATAAACTTTTCTTGCTTCGTGATGATGACAATATAAGCGACGAAGACAAAGCATCCATTTCACGCGCCCTAAAATGCAAGACAGGCGATATCCTTTGTCTTGTACTGGGTCGCAACATCAGCTATTTCGGATATAGTAAGCTTATCGAAGACATGGGAGGACGGACGACAGAAAGTATAGTGCAGTCCAAGAACCCGGTATTTTCTTCCATCTACTGGACTGGTGACAAGAAAGCGGCTATCGAATCTCACACCATTTTCATTCCCTGGAAGGAGCTTAAGGAGCTTATCAAGGAATGGGATTACCCGACATACTTTCAGCCGGACATAACTTAGAACCTTCTTTCTCTAAATTTTATATTTGTTTGACTGACACCCGGTTACGCTCTTCGTGAAAGAATGTTTCCGGGTGTTTTCTTTGGGATTATATGTTAATCTTATGTTAAAATGACATACGCACTTGCTTATGTCTAAATAAGGTTTTATATTTGCAATGTCTTCTTAAAGGAGACAGCTAATTAGGTCAAACAAATAAAAACGCTATGGAAGTTTACATAATTGAAACAATGGGAGGACAAATAATTAACGGTGAATATAGCAAAGAAATTTGTCCAAAATTCCTTGAATCGGTGGTAAAAGACAATTTCAACAAATTAGGATATTGCTTCTATCAATCAAGCGAATATGAATGTATTATATATCCCAATCAAGAATCAGCCGAACATGCCATTGAATGGGCGTTAAATTAATTGTCAAGCGAATAAAATCTTTACAATCATGGCAAATATAGACTTTTTCAAGAATCCCGATTCATACGAGGTATATGTAACAGTCAAATTCGGAACATGGAAAATGGCCGAAATAAAGCGTTTTCCGTCTCCTACAGATATTCTTCACGGTAACATCATAGAATATACCGAAAACAAACATATGTGCTCTGAAAAGGACATAAAAGAGATTGAGGAATTTACTATTAACAATGTTATTATAAAGCTTTTATTACAGAAATGAGAACATTAAGCAAAGGAAACTACCGGGTCGTATATGACCCGGCAAAAGGCGAAAGTATGAGTATGATTGCCGTCTACAAGAAGAACCTGGACGGCACGTTATCCCTAATCAATAAGGAGATGGGGAATGAGACGGACGAAGAAAGTCTGAAAGAAAAGGCAGTAAAAATTATTAACGAACTAAATAAAAAGGAGGATTAAATTATGAATGCAGGTATCGTATTTTTAACTATCATTATTTTTATCGTTCATCTTATGTTGAGTGCCGAAGTAGGCTCTACGGCAGAAAGGATGAACAGGAGTTTCGGTGTATGGATGCTTCTGGCACTTATCATTTCCCCGTTTATCACAGCCATCTTTGTTCACTGCCTGGGACCTATCCCGGTTCCCGAAAAGAAAGAAGACGATGAAGCCGAGAAGTAACAGGTATATCTATTATTATGACAAACGGTCGAAGAACAAGCCGTACCGGGTTATAATAGAGGTTGAAAAGAAGAAGTACAATATCGGTTATTTCCGGACCGTGGAAGAAGCAAGAACAGCCCGAGACGAATTCATTAAAAATCATTTTTCCGTCTCCATAAGCTGGCAACGGTTACAGGAAATGAATGTGATTGTGGATAAGATTGCCGAACTTTCGGAAATTCTTCTCTCCTATAGGGATATTTCCACAAATGAGGTTATTCGGAAAATCGGGAATATCAAGCAGAACGCGATTTCCATAAAGAAAGTTATTGCATAAATATTCACTCAATTTGTATAATTATTCATTTTTGTTTTGTAGTATGAGAACCTGGGTTTAGCGAAACCCGACAGACTGGGACGTTGTGAAACGTCCCTTTTCTTTTTCTAAATCTTGACAATCGAGTTAATAATACTTGAAGAATGATAAAAAACCATAATCTACCAATCCTTTTTCTACTGCATTGGCTTCTTGTTCAAACACGATTGCATGATAACAATCATGGTTTATTGCCTGGATTCTCTTAATCCATTTCTTTATACCGCCACTGAAACCGGGGTGATATTTAATTAGGGCACCTATTACACGCACGAGCCATTCCAGGGCGTAATACAGATAGAACGTCAACGGGATAAGGAGAAGTAGCCAGGGGCACGAGAAAACGCCTGTAAAACCGCTAAAAAGCACGGTGCCCGGTATCATTAATGATTTCCACTGGTAGGAGTGGGTTTCTTCATGTTTTAGGAATTCTTCGTCGTAATACTCTTTCGTTTTTTTGCAAAGCAACCAGCAAAAAATTAGGATTGCGGAAAAATTCGGGATGATAATTTTCGCAATTTTCGATTCATAAATTACCTTCATGATTTTACAATTTTTAAGATTAAACATGTGTAAAGGTAGGCTTTTTCGAGGAAATTTCTGTCAATATTTATTACTATTTATAACTATCTGGAAATCAACACTTTGACATTTTACCATAAGGGTATTATCTAACCCCTAAAGGGGTACGTAGTTCCCTTTCTTCTTTTACCCTTACGGGTATATTAATAGGAGGAAGAACTGCAATATAGCAATAGGGGGTTTGGGGGAGGAAGGGGAAAGAGTGAAAAATGGGGAAGGGGATAAAGTGAGATATGGAAAGTGTTAACGGAAGTAAAAAAGAAAGGGGAGACGAAGCGAAAGAAAGAAGACGAAAACAAGAAGGGATTTTGGGAAAAAGGCGCGCCCGGCAAAATTTTCTCGAAAAAATTTTGTGGATTGAAAATTTATCCCTATGTTTGCAGTGCTAAAACATGGCGGTTAAGGTCTGATGAAGATTTGGGAGCCGCGAAAGAAAAAGGGGTTTCGTTTTTAGTTCTCACTAAATCAAGCTTCTTATCAAAATTTCCCCTTTTTCTTTGTTTTTGTTTTAGTGAAAAAGAAGTTGAAGAAGTGAGCGTCCTTTAGCAAGACGTAAAACAAAAAAGAAGTGGTAAGTGAGAATTAAAAACGAAGGTTATGAAAAAAGATACAGAAAAATCGGCATCATGCCAGGACATTTCAAAAAAGATTAAATCTCCTATTAAGGATTTTAAGAATATACAGACTATCCAGGATTATGAGTATTGCTGCGTATTGTGCGCTATTAGATTGATAAACAACAAGTATTGCAAGAGAAATCAGAAGAAGTATCAGTATAAGACGTTTTGGAAAAGAAGTTTTACTACACAAGAACTGTCATTGAAGATTGCGGAAGAAGTAGGTATTTCCTACAGAAAAGCGAAGGATTATATCAAGTTTTTAAGATTGAATGACTATATTAAATTTCCCGAAAAGGATGTATGCACAATCATAAACAAGGATTTCAAGGATGTAACGGAAGAGATGTATTTACCGGATTATTTGCGTTATGTGATTAAGGAGAAGGGGGTGAAATGGTCTCCTATTTTTACAAGGATATTGAATTACATTTCAAAGAAGATAAGATATTACAAGTATTGTAAAGAGATTGCAGAGTATAATTTGGACGTATGGAATGACGAGGAATCAAAGAAAGACGAGATTTTAAAGATAGTTGAATGGCTGTACAATAACGAGGACTGGAAGGAATCGGATTATGACAAGGTTTATGAAAAGGCTGTAAAGATGGCGCATAAGCACGCATTAGAGGCAATAAAATGGAACAATTGCGAAGTATCGTTCTATGAAAGCCCTAAACGTATTGCAAGCCGTATGAAATGCAGTGTAGACACAGTGAGAAAGTTTATAAAGGCATTGAAAGAGATTTTTGGAGAAAGAGTATACATGAAGCCGGAAAAGGCGACTAAATCAATGAGATACAACCCTAATTTGAATAACTATACAATAGCATTGCCGGACAGGGAAGAATGGAAGAATATGTTTGCAAGAAGATTCGAGAAGATTAAAGAAGGTGTTTCAAGGGTAAAGGATTCTGTTTATTATCTCAAAAGAGTTTGGTTCAGAAAAGAAAAGGGTTATTTGTGGGAAGACAAGGAGTTCAATAGAATAGCAAAAAGAAGTGCTACTGTAACGTGTGGAGAAAAGGAATTGCCGTGCAAAAAGAGGTTGAGTTTTTATTACACCCTAAAAAAGAACTTGGAATACTGGGAGGACAATTTCAAGAAGGAAAAGGAAATAGAAGAAGAAAAGGAACGTTTTTATAAGTCTGAAATACAAAGGGAGGTTGAAGAAAACAGCAGAATTGATTTGGTGGCGAAATATCGTTGCCATGAGGCACCGGAATATGAGGGTTATGACCCTAACGAATTTGAAGCATATAGAGTATGGAAACGGTAAGTGAATACATATACAATGACTATGAGACCGAGGACGTAGAACTGTACGCAGAACAGATGATACGGGAACGCATAGCGCGTGACGAGAAGCGACGCGAACAGATAGAAAAGGCTTTGGCGAAAGCCGAAAGGACCAGGAAACGGGTAGAAAACAGAAGACGGAAGTATATAAAGACAAACCCTATCCGCGCGAAGTACAAATACCCGGTATTGGATAAATATTCAAGTTAAAAGCTTGGTTATTTGACTGATAATGCCTATTTTTACCGTTGTAATTACGATTGGTAAAAATATACCTTTTCGTACTAAAAATTATATAAATAAATAGGAAATTTAAAATATTCTATTTCTGTTTGTGTTATGTATTTAACGGAGCAACATATAATAACAGTCAATGAAAAGAGGTACAAGGATTTAGACCGGATTTGTTTCCTATCTAAGAACTTGTATAATGCGGCTTTGTATATCATAAAGCAAGAATTTCTTGTTTCCGGGAAATGGATAAGGTCTACAGAACTTAACAAAAAGATGGTTGCAGAAAACAATGTTGATTTTAGGTCTATGAGTAGCGCTTCTTCCCAACAAATTTTGATGGCTTTAGACAAGAATCTGAAATCATATTTTTCTGCCATTAAAGCATGGAAAAGGGATAACAAGAAATTTACCGGATGTCCTAAATTCCCGAAATATAAACATAAAACAAAAGGGAGAAATACGTTTTCTTATTCTTATGTGCAATTCAGACACAAAGGAGAATACATTTACTTTCCGAAGAAAGAAGGTTTGCAACCATTGAAAACCAGATGTAAGGAAGGAACGGTTAAGCAAGTCAGATTTGTTCCGAAAGCAGACTGTTATGTAATAGAATTGGTGTATGAATCGGAGGTAAAGGAACAGTTACCGGATAACAATAGATATATGTCTATTGATTTGGGGGTTAACAACTTTGCTTCTATTGTAACGAATACGAGCAATAAGGCTGTTTTGATAGATGGAAAGAAATTAAAGTCTGTCAATCAGTATTATAACAAGAAAAAAGCTAAAGTTCAATCACAATTAAAGAAAACAAATGGAAAGGAAAATTCGAGACGGTTAATGAACCTTACAAGAAAGAGAAACAATAAGGTCAAGGATTATTTGCATAAGGCAAGCAAGGAAATTGTAGGCATGTGCCTGGAAGACAACATAACGACATTGATAGTGGGACATAATGACGGATGGAAACAGGAAGTGAATATGAGTAAAAGAAACAATCAGAATTTTGTTTCAATTCCGTTTGAGACGTTCATATCAATGTTAAGGTATAAATCTGAAAGACAAGGACTAAGATTTGTTGAAATAAACGAATCTCACACGTCAAAATGCAGTTCTTTAGATTTAGAAGAGGTAAAACATCATGATAGTTATGTTGGGAAAAGAGTAAAAAGAGGTCTTTTCAGAACAAGAGACGGGATTTTACTCAATGCAGATATAAACGGAGCTTACAACATCATGAGAAAAGTAAAAGGGGATGCAGCAATGCCACCCTATAGAGGGTTTGGGTATAACCCAGTTAAGAAATTTATTAACAAATATATTCAAGTGTAAATTTTGTATATAATTACCAAAGGCATTATTCATGGATAATAATAGAAAAGAAGAGAAAGTGTTCGGACGTGCACAATTTGAACAGTTTCTCATTGACAAAGACTATGAGGCATTCACCGCAAAGCAGGTAGCGGCTTTTGCTACTGATGTTTTGAACAAATCGGAAAACAACGAAATGGACGAGTTCGAGAAAGCATGCGCGGCCGCGGACTGGAAATCACTTGAAACGGTTAAAGTGCTGAATGACATTTACGAGGAAGAACCTATGTTCATAAGACCCTCACAAGTGGAAGTGATACCGGGAAAGGAAGGAATTTTCAAATCAATGTCCGAGAACCGGGACATGTTGCGATACAAGGAAACCCCTCTAAACATTTTCAAGGGCATAGCCGGAATGTGCGTATCTGACGATATAGAGAAGGCACGGAAGGGTGAACCTATCGGAACCGTAAAAAGCTGGGGAGGGAAAGAATATGTGAAGACCGCTAACGGATGGGTACGACGCCAGGGAATCAAGACAAAGGAGACCGCGAAGGAAGACAAGCAGAAAGGAAAAGATGGCTTTCCTACAATTGAAAAACTTGTGGCTGCGGCCGCAAAGTCGGGGCACAACCCTAAAGAGGCAGAGAACGTTATCAGAGAACGCTATGACTATCTGAAAAAGAAATATCCGGAAGCCTCACCAAGTAAACTTGTACACATTGCATATACAATTTCCTAAAATTCCATCGCATATGATTATGGCAAACCTACATAAAATAAGGGAATACGTAATGAGTTTATATTTTCCCGTGTTGCTGAGCATACCTATCTCTTTTTCCAACACAGCATCCTTCATTGAGAAATATGTGTTTCGGGACTGGGAGTTCTTGAAATACCTAATGATTCTTATAGTGATAGATACACTTGTAAGCTGGGTATACCATATCAAGAACAAGGACTTTTCAAGCAAGGGATTTTCAATGATTATTACGAAGCTTTTCATTTATTCCGCTATTCTGATTGTTTCGCATGTGATGGGGAACTTTACTGTGGAAGGCGGCAATGTGGAGATATACGCATGGTTCCGTGCCGTGGTGTGTAATGCGCTTATAATACGAGAATCAATCTCAATCGTGGAGAACGCGGCAAAGGTAAGCCCCACTTTGGTACCTCAGAGAGTTAGAAAATATCTGTCTGATTTCGACGAATTCGGGGATAAGAAACCGAAGACGATAAAGGAAATGAAAGGAGAATGACTATGGCACAAGGCGATTATTTGCCCGGAACCTATTCAAGGGTCGGAACGGAAGAAAACCCGGGCACATACCTTGGAGGAGATTCGGGCGGTACTTCACAGACAATGCCGCCAAAGGTGAAGAAGGTATGGGTGCTGGAGCACGACAGATGGAACATGCGCAATTATTGGATTTCTGGAGGGAAGTTCAGTATTCCGGCAGTATGGGTACTTACCAAAGGAGTTTGGGACAACTTCGGCAAATGGATGAAAGACGGATTTTGGAGAATGGGACAGCTCATTTTCTCTACAGACAATATTTGGCATGATAATTTCGTATGGTATAACGATTTAAAGTTTAAATTTTAGAGATTATGAAAAAAGCAGCTTTTTATCAAATACAGGACGGTGATACCGGGGCACAGGTTGCACAGGGATTGCAAGGCATTTACCAGGTTTACGTACTGGATGCTGACGGTTCCGTGGAACAGGAAATTGTATTTGAATGTAAGTAATTAACAATTAAAAATAGAAAAGATTATGAGACTGTATAGATTTTTGGACGAAGACAAGAATATTGATGTGACATTGGTAACGGACGGAAGTTGCGACCAGAAGAAAGTATTCATTACCGAATCACCGCGTGGAATTACCCCTAAAGGAAACGTGACGGACCCGGAAGGCGGTGCAGAGCTTTTGAAGCTTGGTTTCAAATGGAATGTAGGTGAAGCCGTGATGCACGAGGAACTTGTAGCATTTGCAGAAGAAAAGGGTTTGGAATTAATTATCGACCCCCAGGGATTGAATGAAATCGTTGCGGTAACGGCAGAATGGAACGATGCAGATGCGTGTGTAATCACCATTAAAACAAGTGTTCCGGCAAAGAAGGATGTCGACATTTATTTCCCTAATAGCGTGAATCTGAATGAGAGCGCAGAAAGATTCGGTGTAATCAGAGGAGACCGCAAAACCCTCTCTACAAAAGTTATGTCCGGTAAACCTATGGCGTTCACGTTGACTGACCTTGGTCTGGATGCAAAGGAGGATTTGAATGTAGTTGTAATGACCGACAACAATACGTGGCGCGAAGAACTTGTGGCACAAAACGCATAAGGATATGTTACGGTTATTGTTTACAACAGAGGACAATGTTCACCAAATGACCGTCGTAACCGACGGAATCGACGGTCAGATGAAGGTTTTCGTTACAGAAAGCCTCTATGGTGACGTGGAATATTATAAGGGGCTGGGTATCGTGATTGAACCCGGACACACCTATAATATCGGACAGTTCAAGGAATGGGCGTTTAAGGCGCTTGTTAAGCTTATCTCATATCCGGAAGGATTCGGAGAAGAAGGCGCGGTATTGTCGGACGTGCAGGAAGTTGTGGAATACGTATTGGAGACTAAAGAACCTACACTCAATTTCTCTGCAAAGGGAGGTGATGATATGTGCGTAGTGACGTCTTCAAAGCAGACTTTCAAGAATGGACAACCAGTAGGACATCCGGAAGGCGTACCAGTGGAATTCTCAATATCTGGGGCAGGATTCAAGGTTGACGGTGGAGGACAAGTAACGGTTGACGAGAACCCCAACAACACGACAAGAAAAGCGGTAGTGACGGTTAAACAGAATGAAAGCGGAAAGACATTGCAGATTACATGCAACCAGGCTGCATCTACTGTAACCTACGAATATGCGCTTACAGTAGACCCGACATCGGTAACGTTCGACGGTGCAGGAGGTGAAAAGCTGGTTACTGTGACTTCTACAAGAACAAAAGTTCTGAACGGGGTAAAACAGCAGGCAGAAAGCTATCCTACGGACATAGAGCTTGCAGGTAAGGGATTCAGCTATGAAGTGAGCGGAAACAACTACAATCTGAAAGCCGAGGAGAATACCGGGACCTCACAGAGAACGGGAAAGGCGACCATTTCACAGGAAGGCGGAAAGACCGTACAAATGAACTTGACACAGAATGCGGCTACGGTGACGTATGACTATGCGCTTACAGCCAATTCACGGACCATACAGTTTGTAGCGCTTGGAGAAACGAAGAGTTTACAAGTTGTTTCAACAAGACAGAAAAAAGTTAACGGTAAACCGTCTGGTGATGTCAAGAAGGTAGATACGACTGCACAAATTACCGGAACCGGATTTAGCCAGACTTCATCTGAAACATCTAATGGAGAGAATTATAGCATAGTGGCAGCAGAGAACAAGGCAGGAACAGCTAATAACGGTTCTATTACCATTACACAGACTGGAAGTAACAAGACAGTAAAGGTTACGTTAACACAGCTTGCAGCGACAGTTACCTATGAATATACATTGACTACAGACCCGACAACACTTTCATTTGCAGCAGCAGGAGAAACAAAGACATTCGATGTTTCAAGCAAGAAGCAGAAGAAAGTGAACGGGAAGAATGACGGTTCACCTATGACGGTTGACTACACTACTGTAGTGAGTGGTACGGGATTTACCAAGGGTTCTACTAAATATTCTGTAGTGGCGGATGCAAATACTGGCGCACAGCGTACCGGAAAGGCAGTTGTTACGGCAGCAGAAGGAGGAAAGAAAGCGACGGTAAATCTAACTCAATTGGCAGGAGCATAAAATTTATTCATGATGGGAAAGAGAAAAGGAAAGATAATACAAAAAGCGGAAAAGCCGGATTTGGTTGCAAGTCTTTCGAGTTTGTCCATTGAAGAGATAGACAGGCTGCAAAAGGCCGCTCCTATGGCATTCCAAAGCAAATTGCAGGCTGCGTTAAACTCAAACGATGCAGGGGAGATAATGAAGGCTAATTTGTATCTGGGAGAAATCAATAGACAGCCTACAAAAATTCAGTCTGTTTTCTTTGACCCTAACGACATATCCGGTAACGGAAGAGGATTCAAGGATTCCAAAGGGGTTCTATCCTTTTCCGTATTGCGCCGGATGGGGGACATTCATATAGTGAAAAGTATCGTGTCTACACGCGTGGAACAGATAATGAACTTTATGGATTTTTCGGAAGACGAGCAAAAGGAAGGCTTCACAATCAGAAAGAAGAAGAGCCTTTTTTCTACCGGGGACGAAAAATTGACAAACGAGGACAAGAAGAAAATATCAAAGATAGTAGACTTTCTTGAAAAGGGAGGATTGACGGACAAATGGGATAATGTGGACAGCTTGCAGGAATTTATAAGCAAGATAATGTCGGACAGTCTCACGCTGGACCAGCTTGCCTTTGAGATGGTGCGCAACAGGATGTGGGAATTGCAGAAGTTCCGCGCCGTGGACGCTTCCCTTATACGCTTTCTTGACAGTGTGGACCCCAGGCAAAGGGAAGGTTTCGAGCAGTACAGATTCAAGGGGCATTTGCCGCGTTACTGTATGGTGTGGGACGAAATGATTCTTCACAACCCTATAACGAAGGAACCGATATTGTATTACCCGTGGGAGCTTGGTTTTGGTATCAGAAACAAGACATCTGATGTAAGAAGAAACGGGTATGGAGTGTCGGAATTGGAAACGTTGGTTGAGATTATAACCTGGATATTATGGGGTCTGACTTATAACGGAAATTTCTTTAAAAACGGGTCTCAGCCTAAAGGGTTTATCAATATAAAGAACCCTAACATATCAAATAGTACATTGCAGGAGTTTAGGCAGGCATGGACGCAAACAATGGTTGGTGTTAATCAGAGCCATAGAACACCAGTAATAAACGGTATTGATTTGGAATGGATAGACTTGCAAAAGCTCAGTAATAGGGATATGGAGTTTAACGAATGGACTAAATTTCTTATCATAATGACATGTTCCGTATATCGTATAGACCCGTCCGAGCTTGGATTCAATTTTAAAGAAAGTCAGCAGATATTCGGACAGGACGGACAGCGCGAAAGATTGAAGCACAGCCGTGAAAAAGGATTGAAGCCTTTATTGATATTCTTGCAGGGCGTCATTACAAAGTACATTGTGAGCGAGTTGGATGAAAACTACGAGTTTGCATTTACAGGAATAGAGGTGGAAGACGAAGAAGCACAGGTAAAACTGGATTCTGAAAAACTGAGTAGCGGCATGATTTCTATGCAGGATATATTTAAGAAGTACAACGGACGAGACTTTGACCCGGAAAAGGACATCATTCTTAACCAGGTGTACCAGGGGATGAAGCAGGCAGAAGAACAGAATAAAATGTTCGGAGCTTCACAGCCGGGGCAACAGCCGGAAGGCGTGCCAGAAGGGGACGAAGAAGACCCGTTTGCACAATATAAGTCATTCAATGAAAACCCTATAATGAAACCAGCAGTTGACTATTATTTGAAAAATCTTTACAAATAAGAAATTATGGAAACTTTCGATGATTTAAAGTTAGAAAGATATATAAACAAGGCTCTTTTAGAAAAGAGCTTCGGACGTACAGAATTGTATGATACGCTTTTGGAGATTGCAAAGGCGCAACAAGGCGTATATGTGAACAACGCGGTAAACCGGAAGCTTGGTATTGTTGGACAGCCATATAAGAAAAGAAAGGCTACAGAGGAAGAGAAAGCCGACTTAACCAAGACAACGGAAGACCTTTATAAGGAAGGCGGTGTTTGGAAGCGAGACAGACAGATTAAAGTGCATAACAAAATAAGGTCAGAATATCAAAAGAAAATGCTATTTGAGACCAAACCGCGTGCTTACTTAATGCTTGGCGGTGGTGGTTCGGGCAAAGGGTATTACCTTAAGAAGATGAAGGAGAAAGACCCGTCTATAGATAAACTTCCGGTTATTGATGTGGACGATATGCGCGACATGATACCGGACTATGAAAGAGTGAAGGGCATAGACCCGAAGAAAGCATCTTCCTATGTGCATGAGGAAGTCTCAGATATTGGTAAGAAAATAGATGAGGAATATATACGGCAGAAATCCTCTTTTGTAAAAGACGCTGTTTTTGGAAACCCCGAAAAGCTTGAAAAATTGGTTGACAAATTGAAGGCACAAGGTTATGATGTTCATTTGGTAGGAGTGGCAACCGATTTCAATACGGCTTTGGATAGAATACAGAAACGTTTTGAGAGAACGAAACGGTATGTTCCTACAGAAGTGGCGAAAAAAGGACATAAAGGAGCGTCCGAATCTTTCAAGAAAGTTATCGAAACTCCGTTGAAAGATAAATTTAAGTCCGTTAAATTGTATGACGGTAATTCCGATAATGGAGTGATTTATGATAACAAAGTGTTAAATCAAAAAGAACTTGATAGGTTTCTTAAAAAAATAGACTTATAAATTTGTTCAATTCTGAACAGTTTTGTATATTTGCATAGAAACTTAAAGAAAGGAGTTAATTATGGAAAAGAAAAAGTACGGAATTGATATGACGGCTGATGAGTGGTTTAAGATTGAAGACCGAGGGATGGGTGAAGATTTAACTATGGAGGAAATAGCTGCAATGGGTCCAGAAGGTAGGGAGTTGAGTAGGAATTGCCCTTCTAATCCATATTTCCCTAAACCCGATATGTCGATGTTTGATGAATCGTTATATGACGGTTACAAAATCAAAGGTAAGAAATGACAGCCGACGAATGGTTTGAGATTGAAGAACGCGGAATGGGCGAAGGTTGGACGATGGAAGAAGTTGCAGCTTTAGGTCCAGAAGGAAGGGAGTTTCATAGAAATGCCCCGTATAATCCTTACTTTCCTAAACCGGATATGTCTATCTTTGATGAAGACCTTTACGACGGTTATAAGATAAAAGAAAAGAAGAATGCCGGAAAAGAAAATTGATGGTATAAGAACCCCTTTGGTATCGCGTCTTATTGGAGTGAAAAGATACGTGAAAGACCCTATCAGATACCCGAAAATACAATGTGGTTATGAAGGGCTTGCACAGACCATGTTTGCCACACAATCGGACGCGATGATAAAGGAGCTTGTAAAGGAAATGATTAAAACGGTTGAAAGATGATATTCTCACCGGAAGAGATACAAAAACTGTATGATATAATAGACTACCGTCTTGCAAGAATTGTAGCCGATGTAATGGGGGATGAACTGTTGACACCGGAAGACAAGTCTTTGTTAAGACGGTATGGCTATAAATGGAGAAGGGAGATAGAAAAGTTACCACCCTATTTTCAATCCTATCTGTTTGGAAGGTTGAGTGCACAACTGACGCCTTCCCAATTGTCTACACTCAATTTTGACGATTTTACCAAGTATATAGACCGTCATCAATGGGCGGCACTTACATCTTTGGAACAGGAAGTGTATTATGCGGCAGCAACACGCACATACTCCTATATAAAGACGATGGGGGAACGGGCAAAAACGATAATGTCTAAGGCCGTATCGGAAGAAGAGGTGAAAGCCCTTGTGGAGAAGCAGAGACAACTGGAGCTGGGAACGATAAAGAAGGAAATGATAGAAGGCGTTCTGAAAAAGAAGTCCGTGCAGAATATTGTCAGTAATATAGGGCATTCCTTGGAAGACTGGAACCGTGATTGGGGGCGTATAGTGGAAACCGAGATGCAGAACATCTATCAGACTGGGGTAGCCCAGCAGATAATGAAGGAACAGGGAGCGGACGCGCTTGTATATAAAGAGGTATTCAGTGGAGCGTGCCAGCACTGTATAAAGTTTTACACCACGGCAGGGATAGGAAGTAAACCGAGGATATTCAAGCTTATAGACCTTATAAACAACGGGGACAATATAGGGAAGAAAGTTAAAGATTGGAAACCAGTGTTAAATAGTGTTCACCCATTCTGTCGTTGTGACCTTAAGGAGGTACCTAAAGGTATGGTTTGGAATGACGAGACGCATTCGTTTGAACCGCCTAAAGAACCATACAAGAGACAGGTAGAGAGAAAGAGTAAAGTAAAAATATATGTTGGAGATAAAAAGTTTGAGGTATGAGGTTCGGATATAAAGGAGATGTAGAGGTGTTGACCCTACGGAAGACAAGGGTAACAAAGGAATATGTAAAGGAAAGCGCGGAAGAGGTGGATGTGTACAACTGGGAGATTGTCCCGGTACGTCTGGACCAGATAAAGGAGGATGAGTATGTATTACTCTATTGTATGATGAATGATACGAACCTATTCAAGAAGGGAGTGGAGTGCACCAATTTCAAAGGGGAGATGGAAAACGTTGTATTGGAAAAGGGGATAGTAATCTCCGTATGTGAAGACGCAAAACATCTCTCGTTCACTATGCCGCATCAAGTGACGATACCGCTTGTTGATGAAAAGACGTTTGATGAATGGACCGATGAAGACTGTTTCGGAGTAAACAGAGGAAGCAGTCGAAGAAGTCCCGATAAAGAGATAGAACAGGGGGATGTGGAGGAATACGTAAAATTCTATAATGATAATCCGGAATATATGCATATGGGTGTGAGAACGGTAAAGATAAAGGAAAGAGGATTATCATTATATGAAGGGAAACTGTATAACATAGAGGCTGGTCCCGAATACGCGCTTATAACTAAAAAAGGTTTGTTTTTGAAAACGGAGCATTGATATGATGGAAGGAGGGTTTAATACCGGGTTTGTGGAAATAAGGACGCTTGAAGGCGAGAAATTCCTAAAAGATATAAGGATTAATGAAGCCGTAAAGACAAGACATTCCTATACGCTTGTGGAAGGTCTGCATGTACGCGAAATGAAACCGCAAGAACCAGTATATAACATCTATTTTAATGCAGGTAAGGAAGGTGTTCTTAACAGGATTTCGGGCGAACAAATGGTATGGACGTATGGAAAGAACTATCTTGTTCCGGTAAAAGTAAAGGAATTGAACATTTCCGACAGAATTGTTCTGTATGGGAACAAGAGGGGTAGGATTGACCGGATAGAAAAGGTGGAGACACTTAACAGGTATTTTTATAAGCCCGAATTGAAGAAAAACACTTCCTATTATATTGATAATGTCTGTATTTTTGGATAGATTGTGTAAAATTCGTATATTAGCAGAAAAATTTGCAGATAAATAATTTGGTTTATTTTTAATATTTATATTTAAAAAGAATAATATTTTGAATTTTTGATAAAAATTGATTGGGTAATGAGGTTGGTTGAGAGACATATTATCAAGGATAACCGATTTGAGGAAGTTTGCCACAAGTCTGGATTATTGTACAATTATGTTTTGTACAATGTCCGGCAGGGCATCTTCTCAAAGAATTATTTGAAGGAATATGAATTTTCAACAAAGATAAATAGAGAAAACCAATTTGATTTTAGGAATTTACCTTCTTCTGTTTCTCAACAAGTGATATCACAAGTATTTTCAACTATAAAAGGGTGGATGAGAGGTGTTAAGGAATTTGAGAAAAATCCTTCAAAATTTCATTCAAAGCCAAAGTTACCGAAATACAAAAGCGGTAAAAAGCAAAATATGATTGTTTTTACAACAAAGGTTTGTAGAATAAAGAATAATTATATTCATTTTGCAAAAATATTAAATATTAATCCAATAAAAACAAATGTAAAGAAAGAAGAACTTAAACAAGCAAGGATAGTGCCACAAGCAACATGTTATGTTGTGGAAGTGATTTATGAAAGAAAGGAAGATAATTTGAATTTAAATAAAAATAATTTCCTTTCTATTGATTTGGGATTGAACAATTTATGTACATGCACCAACAATGTAAACCAAAAGTTTTTCATTGTAAACGGAAAAGTTGTAAAATCTTTTAATCAATGGTTCAATAAAACAAAAGCAAAACAAATGTCTTTTGTTGGAGATAGAGTAACATCAAAAAGATTGAAAAGACTGATTTGTTATCGCAATCTATGGATTAATGATAAACTATACAAAATCAGTAGGTTTATTATTGATTTTTGCAAGAAAAACAATATAGGTACGATAGTAATAGGTCTTAACAAGAACTGGAAACAGA
>ERZ779991.53-NODE-53-length-24081-cov-2.31316_pt1 | contig 24081 bp, 21 predicted proteins | sample MGYA00511180_ERZ779991 | MGnify/ENA primary metagenome ERZ779991 (study PRJEB29588, sample SAMEA2145068) | human gut metagenome | biome: human gut; feature: human-associated habitat; material: faeces | place: Denmark | collected 2008/2010 ... | reverse complement strand
CTTTTCCAGAAATCATAAATGATATTTCTTTATATCCTCCAAGGCCTGTTTCGTTCTCATTTAATACTTCCAATTTCCAATGTTTTCTTTCTGCATACATTGAATACATTCTATATAGTGTTCCTGCAAATAGTGCTGCTTCCTCGCCTCCTGCACCGCCTCTTATTTCACATATTACGTTTTTATCATCGTCTGGATCTTTAGGTATTAATAATATTTTTAGTTCTTCCTCTATTTGTGGTAATTTTTCTTTTGCTTCTAGCATTTCCATTTCTGCTAATTCTTTTAGTTCAGGGTCGTTCATCATTTCTTTAGCATCTTGCATATTTTTTTCTGTTTTTTTATATTCTCTATATTTTTCTACTATTGGCTCTAATTCAGCATGTTCCTTCATCATCATTTTCCATTCGCTTTGTCTGTTAATAATTTCTGGATCACTTATTTTTTGTGTTAGGTCCTCATATTTTTTTTCTACGTCCTCTAATTTTTGAAACATTTTTATCTCTCCTTAATAAATTTGACCTATTTATTATATACTATATATATACTTTTTTCAAGGTATTGTGGTATTTTGCTATTAAAGTTCTATATTATTAAATTTGTAATTTAGTTTATTTAATATTTCTTTTTCTCTATTTGTACATGTAAAAATAATTAATTGATGATTATTAAATCTTTCTATTAAATATTTTAATATATTTTCTAGCCTTTCATCATCATAATATGCAAAAGCCTCATCTAGAATTATTGGCATTTTTTCTTTAGAAATTTCTTCTACCATAGACATTCTTAAGGATAAGTATAATTGGTCTATTGTACCTATGCTTAATTTTTCTGCTGATACATATTCTCCATTTTGCATTTCTATAATTAATCCATTTTCATCATTAATATTTACTTTACTGTATTTATCATTTGTTATGTTCTTTATAGTTTGTGATAGGTTTTCTGTAAATTTCGGAGTAATATTAATTTTCATTTTTTCATATGCTTTTTCCAAAAATTCCTTTGCTAAATTGATTTCGTAATTTTTTTGTTCTATTTCTTTTAGTTGTTCACTTAAATTTTCATGCTCCTCTTGTAGTGTTATTAATTCTTCCAACTGACTTGATATTCCTTTTTCTTCTATTTCTAGAGTATTTAACTTTATTTTTCCTTCATTTATTTCATTTGTTATTTGTTCTAAATCATTTTTGCTATTTTCTATATCATATAGTTCTATATTATATTTATTTTTTATATGCTCTTTTTCTGCTTTTAGCTCATTTTCTTCAGTTTTAATTTCTTCTTCTATTACTTCTTTTTCCTTTTCTAAAAGCTCTATTTTAGTATTTATTAAATCTGTATTATTTTTTAGAACCTCTTTTTTTCTCTTTTCTTTTTGTGCCTTTGCTAAGTAATATATTACTATTTCTGCACCTACTAATATTAATGTTGTATATGTAATAAATTTATTTTTGATTATCACTATATTGGCAATTAACAAACTTATTAATACAAAAAATATAATAATAAATAATTTATTATTTGTCTTGTTATTCTTATTTTCTTGTATTAATTTATTTTTTTCATTTATTAATTCTTGTATTTTACTCTCTTTTTCTTCTTTTATGTTTCTTTTATAATTAGCTTTTTCGGTTTCTATTATAATTTTTTCATTTAATTCACTTATTTGCTTAATTAGTTCTTTTCTTTGTTCCTGCTCTCGTATTTTATTTTTTAATTTTATTTTGTTTTGTTCTATTATAGATTTATTTTCCTTATACAGGTTTAACTTTCCTAAAATCTGTTCTATATTTTTTATTTTATTTTTTAATATATTTATTGGCTTTCCTTGTGTTCTTTCCGTTCCGACTTCATCTAGTTGTTTTTTATTTAATCTGTCTTTGGCTTTATTATATGACATATTAGAATTACCTGTACCCGCTATATTGGCTATTTTTTGTATTAATATATTTTGTCTCTGCTCACTTAATTTTACCTCCTGTTGTTCAGCCATTATTGTTGAAGTAAATATATTCTCATCTATGCCTACTTGTTCAAAGAAGAATTGTGACCCTTCTTTTTTGTCTATATTAAACTGGTTTGTTACATCTTCAAGTTTAGCATTATATATTTTTGGATTTTTTTTATTAAAATCTCTAAAAATTTCAAATTGTTCACCGTTATCTAATGTATATTTTATTTTCCCTGAAAATTCTTCCCCACTCCAAGGTTTATATTTATCATAATCTGAAATTTCTTTTCCATTTTTATTCCTAGAAATACCATAAAAAGCAGTTTTTATATATGTTAATAGGGTAGACTTACCACTTTCGTTTTTTCCGTGAATAATGTTTATTTTGTCACTTAAATTAATCTCTTTATTTTTTAAAGTTCCAAAGGCATTTATTTTTATTTCTTCTACTTTCAAATTTTTTCTCCTTTATTTTTCTAAAATATCTAAGCCTATTTCTAATACATTTTCTAAAGTACTTTTATCTATTTCTCCTTTTTCTATTTCTTGTAATATTTCCTTTACAAATAAACCTTTTAAATTATTTTCTTTAGATAATGCTTCTACATTGATATCTGGTTTGGTATTATCTTTTATTTTTACAATATTTGTATTTAAATTCATTTTATATAAATCATATATATTAATTTCAAATTTTCTTTTGCCTATTAATATAATTTTATATAAACAATTTTCCTCTAATTGTAAATTATTTAATTGTTCTATTAGTGTTTCTTTGTCACTGATTTCTGTGATATCTACGCTTATTTCTTTTAATTCTTTATTATCTATTGGTATAAATTCTAATTCTACTTTTTCTTTTTCTATATTTCCCACTATCATACCATGTTGTCCTAATTCGTCAAATCCTAATGAAATAGTAGATCCTGGGTATACTATTCTTTGGTTTTCTTCTGAATTATAATCTAATTTATGAATATGTCCCAATGCAATATAATCAAAACCTAATTGCTTTAATTCACTTTTTTTCATAGGATTATATTGTACATTTTCAATTGAACCATCTATTGTTCCATGTAGTAATAGAATATTTAATTTATTTTTATTTTTTATTTTTATTTCGCTTATTTTCATACCTTTACAATAAAAATCTGTAAATGCAAATCCATAAACATCAACTTCTTCTCCTTCATATATCTGCGTATTAGGTGAAAATATTATTACATTTTTTGTCCATGCAAATGTATTATAAAAAGAATTGTTTAAATATGGATCATGGTTACCAGGAGAAATGAATATTTTTGTGTTTGGAATTTCTTTAAATAAATTATTTATATATTCGATAGTTGTTTTCCTTATATGTTCATTTTCATACAAGTCTCCTGCTATGAATAAATACTTTATATTATTTTCTTTTATATAGTTTATTACTTTTTTTAGTGCTTTTCTTTGTTCCATTCTACGTATTTCACCCAAATTAGTTCTACTATTTAAAACTACAAATGGTGCATCAAAGTGCATATCTGCAATGTGTACAAATCTCATATTTCCTCCTTTTTTTAAAGCAATTGTACCGTATATTTGTTCACTTGTCAAGTTAATATAAGAATAGTAGATTTTTCCTATACAATAAGAAAAGCATTCTTTTTTATAGAATACCTTTTCTTAGTTTTTTATTTTAATTTGTTTTGTTTGCTACATTTTCTGTACCAAATAACTCATCAAATTTAGCTTCTAATTCTTTCTGAATATCATATGCAAATTCTTCATCATCGGGTAACATTGGTGCATCTGCAATATTCTGTGTATTTGCTGTTTTTGTTTCAGTTTTTATTTCTTCTTTATTTTTATTGTTATCTTGATTTGCATCGTCTGCAAATAAGTCATCTAACGAATCTACTTTTAAATCTTTTGCTTTATTTTCCTCTTCTGCTACGTATGGATTATTAGGATTAAATTTTCTCCATTCTCCTCTGTTTCCAACATCAAATTCTAGATGATTAAGCCTATATTCATTTAATTTTTTTATCATAGGTGTTTCAAAATAATAATATTTTTTAGCTTTTATTGGCTTTAAGCCTTTTTCATATATAATACATAAATCATTATCCATTCTTCTTAATTCATCTGGTGTCATAAGAGCTCTTGCCATTATTTGATCTGAATTACTATATCCTTGTCTATTCATCATCTTATCTCTATTTACCGATATATTATCTCTTGTTATAGTTTTTTCACCTAATGCTTTAGAAAAATATTCTACTGTTTTAAAAGAGTTACTTCCTAAAAATACATGTGTATCGCAGTTACCCATAATAGTTTCATGAGATTTTTCATAAACTGCTTCTAATTGATCCAAGTTTTGCAATATAACACTAAATGAAATTCCCCTACTTCTACTTGTTGATATTTTTTTATCAAAGTCTGGTATTTGTCCAATATTCGCAAACTCATCTAATATAAAAAATGCTGGTACTTTTAATCTTCCTCCATTTTTGTCTGCAAAGTCATATAATTGTTGAATCATTTGTGAAAAGAATATTGTAAGTAAAAAGTCATATGCTTTGTGTGTATCTGAAGATATTACATATACTGCTGTTTTTCTTGTTCCTATTGTTTCAAAATTTATAGTATCTGTTGAAGTTACTTCTGCAATCTCTTTTGAGTCAAATTTACCTAATTTAGATTGTAATGAACTTAATATTGAACCATATGTTTTTTCAGGAGCAATTTCTATAGATTTATAGTACATTCTCGCTGGATGATCATATGGTAACTGATTTATTAAATCTGTAAGTAAGTTACTACCTCCATTTGCGTTTGCTGCTCTTACTAATTCTGAACAGCTTGCTAAGTTTTGCTCTTCTTCTGGTCTTACTGCCATTAAATAGTATATAAGTGCTTTTAATAGCATTTCTGCCATATCATCCCAATATGGATCTGACTTATTACCTTCTGCTTGTTGTCCTTTTACTATTGTATTAGCAATAACATCTACATCTATCTCACTAGCTATATGCATTAGGGGATTATATCCATCACTGTTTGCTGGATTTACTAGGTTAAGCACTTTTATTTCATATCCATTTTTTTGCAAATATCCTGCTGTTTTATCGTACAATTCACCTTTTGGATCTGTAAATATATATGACCCTAACATTTGATATGCATTAGGTATAGAGTATGATGCTGATTTACCAGAACCAGAACCGTCCAACTACCAAGACATTTACGTTTCCTCTTTTATCTATTGGTAAATAATTATCTTGTGCAAGTATTATGCCTTTGTTTTTACTTAGAATTTTATATTGTTCTCCACCTTCGCTCCAATCACTAGAGCCGTGTTCAATATCTGTATATTCGTGTTTTGGTCTCGCTTTAATTATACCTATTATTGCAAATGCTAAATAAATTACTGAAAATATTTGCCAAGTTTTCCAGAAAGTTGGTCCATGTCCTTCTGAAAAAACTTTTACCAATGTTGATATATTTGTTATTGCTGGACCTATTTCAGTTAAAAATTGATTTAAATCAAATTTGTTATTTATCATAGATCTAGCTACAGCATATGAAATAGGCGAAACTAGTACTATGGTTATAATTACCCATAGTACTAGTGCAATAATTAAACTTGTTTTACTTTTCTTTAATGCCTTATTTAATTTATATCCCATATCAAATCACCTTTTCTTTGGTTTTATTTTTCTTGTCCATCTCTTCCTTTTAATTCAGCAACTACCTGTCCATCTTTTCTATATATTGTAGAATTTCTTTTTTCTCCTGTTTCTACATGTATAACTAAACACTCATCAACCGATGGTTCCTTAAAATTTCCTACTCCTTTAGTTTTAATTTTATTTTCTTCCATGTCTGCAGAAACTACATTAACTTGTACATTTGTACTCATTACTTTACCTCCTATACATCACTTTTGTCTTCTCTTATTTCAAATGCAAAATATGATTTATATGGTTTTAATTTGCATTTACCTTTTACCTCATTTGTTTCTTTATCAAAATATAAAACTGGTTTAATTTCTTCTGTTGTTTCTGGATCGATTATTGATATTGGTCTTTTTAAGTTTGGTGTATATTTAAATTCTCTATATTCTGTTTCTTTTTCAGAATATAAAGTGTTAAATTTTATTGGTAAAGGTTTTTTAGAAATACTTAATTTATCTCCTTCTAAAATTCCCATATTAACTATAACTTTTTCTTTACCAAAAGATAAAATTACTAATTTTTCGGTTTCTTTTGGTTCTTCAACAAAAAATGTTTTTTTCTTTAAATCTCCTCTTAATTCTTCTGCAACATCTAATCTTTCTACTGTAAATTTAGGAGCATTTTCTGAAATTTCTTTTTCTGTTTGGTTTACTTTATATATTACTGTATTTACTCCTTGTGGATCTGTAATACTAAAGTATTTACCTTTTATAGCATCCATTTTTTTCTTCCTTTCCTATAATCTACTGATAGGCTTATTTTCTTTTGTTACATCACTCATTTATCATTATACTACAGTTCTTGTATTATGTCAATATATTCTTAAGCCTCTCTTGGATTATATTTTGATATTTTATTAAATTGCTCAAATAATTGTTTTTCTTCTTCACTCATCTTTTTAGGAATCATTATTTTTACTTCTGCAATCAAGTCTCCTCTTCCACCTTTTCCGTCTTTGTACCCTTTATTGGGAATTCTTACTTTTTCTCCACTTTCTGTACCTTGTGGTATACAAAGTGAAAGCGTTTCATCAATTGAATCTACTGAAATTCTTGTGCCAAGTGCAGCCTCCCATGGTGTAATTTTTAAATCTGTATATATATCTAAGCCTTTTAATTTGTACTTTTTTCCATCTTGGATATTTATTTTTATAAACAAATCTCCATTTTTACCACCATTGCTTCCTTCTTTACCTTGTCCCAAAAGTCTTACTTTTTCACTATTTCTTATTCCTGCTGGAATTGCAACTGCAAAAGTTTTCATTTTTCCTTCTACTGTTCTAAGTGATATTTTCTTTTCTGCACCATAAAATGCTTCTTCTATATTAACATTTATTTCTGTTTCTATGTTTTCTCCTTTTATTGGCACCTTGTTGTTTTTTATGCTTTTCTGTTCTACTTGGTTTTGACTCTCTCCAAAAAACATATTAAAAAATTCACTAAAAGCTGAGCCTTTTTCCCTTTTGCTCTCTTCATATTTTTTTTGTTTTTTCCCTATATGCGAATTCCACATTCTATCATATTTTTTGCGGAAAGCCATATTAGATAAAACTTTATATGCTTCATTTATATCTTTAAATCTCTCTTCTGAAAATTTATTGTCTGAATTTATGTCTGGGTGATACTTTTTTGCTTGTTCTCTATAAGCTTGTTTTATTTCTTCATTAGTTGCTTTGGATGTGCTTAATCCAAGTATTTTGTAATAATCTTTAAAAATCATTTTATGTCCTCCCAAAACAATTATGTTACTATTATATCATAACCTTTTTAGGAAATAAATAGTTTTGCCCTAAAAATATGTGAAGTCATTCCATGCTCTTTCTCATTTCTAACTTCTATTTATCAAATTCGAATAAATCTCCTAGAGGTTGGGCTTCATTTACTCTTTTTATAGTTTCTGCAAAAAGAGGAGCTATAGATAATATTTTCATTTTTTTTATTCTTTTTTCTTCTGGAATTGGTACTGTATTTGTTGTTACAAATTCTTTTATTGGAGATTTTTCTATTCTTTCTATTGCTGGTCCACACAAAATACCATGAGTACATGCAGCATATATTTCTTTTGTGCCATGCGTTTCTAGTATTTTAGCTGCCTCTACCATTGTCCCTGCTGTGCTTACTTCATCATCAAATATAAGGGCTACTTTCCCTTTTACATCTCCTATTATATTTGTTGCCTCTGCATTATCGTCATTTCCTTTTCTTCTTTTATCTATTAATGCCATTGGGCATTTAAAATATTCCGAATATTTATAAGCCTTTTTTGAACTTCCCGCATCTGTTGCAACAACCACTATGTCTTTTAAGTTTTTGCTTTCAAAGTAAGTTTGTAATAAATGTTGTCCTGTTATTCTATCACAAGGTATATTAAAATATGCTTGTATCGCTGGATTGTGCAAATCACAAGTAATTACTCTATTTACACCTGATGCCTCTAATAATTCCGCTATTAATCTTGCAGTTACTGGTATTCGTGGCTGATCTTTTTTATCAGATCTTGAATAAATATAATATGGAAGTACTACATTTATTCTTCCGGCTGATGCACGTTTTGCTGCATCTACTGCTATTAATAATTCCATTATTCTTTCATTTACTGGTGGCTGTGTTGTTTGGATTAAATAAACATCTTGTTCTCTTACGGTTTCTTTAAATTGTACAAAATTGTTGTCATTTTTAAATTTGTAAGATTCCATTTCTCCTACTGGTAAATCTAAGCAGTCACAAATCTCCTTTGTGAATTCTTCTGCTGATGGACAAGCAAAAATTTTAATATTTTTCATATTATACCTCCATTTAAATATACAATAAAAAGGCAAAGTGCCAGTTAGGAAGCATCTTCCCAAACTGTCACTTCACCATTTTTTAAGCTTTTTTGTACATCAATTACTCTTTGGTTTTCTGACCCTCTCCAGCTTAATGTTGGATTGTGTAATTCATCTGCATATTGACCATCTACTAAGACATCTATGTATTTTAAAACTTCTTTGTCTTTTAAATCTTTATCAAATTGAAATCCTGTCCAAGCCCACAAATTCTTATTAGGGAACTTTTCTTTAAAAGTTTTTGCTAATTTTGTAGTTCCTTCTATATTTTTTGGGTGCATTGGTTCTCCTCCCAAAATTGATAATCCCTCTACATTTTCATTTTCACAAAGCTCCATTACCCTTTTTATAGTATCATCAGTAAATTCTTTTCCTCCATTAAAGTCATGTGTCTCTGGATTAAAACAATTTTTGCAGTTAAAAGCACATCCTTGCATGAATATAGATACTCTTACCCCTGGTCCATCTGATATATCCATTTTTCTAATTTTGTTATATTTCATAGTTTTACCATCATCCTTTTATTATTGACCTATTATTCGTCGTCTTTGTTATCAATATGTAATACTCTTTCCTTAATTTCTTGTGTTCTTCCTTTGTTCCAGAATTGGCTTCCTATATATCCGCAAGTTCTCCTTGCAACATTTAAAGTATTATGGTCTCTATTTCCGCAATTTGGACAATACCATTCTAAATTATCATCTATTAGAATTTCCCCATCAAATCCACATTTTTGGCAATAATCTGATTTTGTGTTTAATTCTGCATACATAATATTATCATATATAAATTGAATGACTTGTAATACAATCTCTAAATTGTTTTGTAAATTAGGTGTTTCTATATAAGATATTGCTCCACCAGGACTTAATTTTTGGAATTTACTTTCTAATTTTAATTTTGAAAAGGCATCTATATCTTCAAATACAGGTACATGATAAGAGTTTGTTATATATCCTCTGTCCGTAATACCCTCTACTACTCCAAATCTCTTTTTTAGGCATTTTGCAAATTTATAAGTTGTAGATTCTATTGGAGTTCCATATACACTATAATCTATTTGTTCTGCTTCTTTCCATTCTTTACATTTATCATTTAATTTTTGCATTACTTTTAATGCAAATTCTTCTCCAACTCCATTATCAGTATGGCTATGCCCTGTCATATATTTTACACATTCATATAATCCCGCATAACCTAATGATATTGTTGAATATCCATTGTGCAACAATTTGTCAATACTTTCACCTTTTTTTAGTCTTGCAAGTGCTCCATGTTGCCATAAAATTGGTGCTACATCACTTGTTACTTTGCTTAACCTTTCATATCTAATCCTTAATGCCTTATGACATAATTCTAATCTTTCCTCATATATTTTCCAGAATTTATCCTCATCTTGATTTGATGATAAGGCTACATCTACTAAGTTTATTGTTACAACTCCCTGATTAAATCTTCCGTAGTATTTTGGTTTATTAGTTTCTGGATCAACATATGGTGTTAGGAAAGAGCGACATCCCATACATGGATAACAGTTTCCATTTCCATTTTTGTCTATTTTATATTCCTTCATTTTTTTCTCTGAAATATAGTCTGGCACTAGTCTTTTAGCAGTACATTTTGCTGCAAGTTCTGTTAAATACCAATATTGGCTTTCTTTGTGAATATTATCTTCTTCCAATACATAAAGCAATTTAGGGAAAGCTGGTGTAATGTATACCCCTTTTTCATTTTTAAATCCTTCTATTCTTTGCTTTAAAAATTCTTCTATTATCATTGCTAATTCTTTTTTGTATTCTGTTGTTTCTCCTAAATACATACAAACTGACAAAAATGGTGCTTGTCCATTAGTATTAGTCATTGAATTAACTTGATAATTAAAAGTTTGTACCCCATCTTCTATTTCTTTTTTTGTATCTTGTTGAGCATATTCTTTACATTGCTTTTCTGATAAACCTCTTTGTTGGTATTTTTTATAATATCTTTCATAACTGCTTCTTACAAATGGAGCTAAATGTGTTAAAGATACTGTTGCCCCACCATATGTTGAAGATGTAACTCCTAAAATAATTTGTGTAGCAATTGTCATTGCAGTTAAAAATCTATGTGGCTTTTCTATCATAACACCATTCATAATTGTACCATTTTGTAACATATCTTCTAAGTTTATTAACTCACAATTTGTTAATGCATTTTGAGCAAAATAATCTGCATCGTGGAAATGAATAATTCCCTCATCATGTGCTTTTACAACATCCTCTGGCAACAAAAATCTTCTAGTTATGTCTGTGCTGGTAATTCCTGCTAAGTAATCTCTTTGCGTTGTTACTACTTGTGCATTCTTATTTGAATTTTCGTTATTCCAATATTCACTTTCACCCTCTATTAATTCCTTTATTGATTGATCTGTTGTATTTGCCTTTCTTACTAGGGCTCTAGTATAACGATAAGTAATATACTTTTTGGCTAATGAATATTTTCCAAAAGCCATTAATTGTTCTTCTATAATGTCTTGAATATCTTCTACAAGAATTCTTTTTTTGTCTAATTCCTCTATGTAATTTATAATTTCATTAATTTCATCTTTAGAAGCTCTCTCTTTTGGCTTTACTTCTTTATTAGCTTTTTCAATAGCTATTCTAATTTTAGATTTATCAAAATCTACTATTTTGCCATCTCTTTTTATTACTTGCATTTTTATTCCTCCTTATATATTAGTTTTTATATATTTAACTCTGTTTTGCAGAGGATTTCTTTCGTTTTTATATTATTTTTCCTTTGTTTTTCTTTCTACTGATTATCTAATTTATTCTTATATTATATTATCTTTTTTATAATGTCAAACGTTTAAGTCTTATGTAACATCTATTTCTTTTCCCTTATTTAACTACCTTCTCTAGACTTTTTCCATATATTAGTAAGCATTATTTTTACTATTCTTTCTAAAAAATCCTTTATTTTTCTATCTTTTAACGCTTTATTACAGTTTTGTTACATTTTTATTACATTTTTATTACTCATGTTCGTATTCAAAGTCAAATTCGCTCCCTTGACATAGGCTATTTATTTTTCAATTCAAATTAAGATAACTATGGCAAGAATATATGCTATATTGAATTCTCTACTATTTTTAAAAATTTTAATGATATATCCTTTAATAGTTAATATTTTTCTACTTTTGTCATATCTTTTTATAGGTGATTATATGATTAATTCAAAATATGATAGAATTAATGCTTTAAATTATGCTAGAACTTGGGCTTTAAAGCGAAACCCTAAATATTATAATTATGATAATATTGGAGGAGATTGTACTAATTTTGTATCACAATGCATATATGAAGGTTCTAAAGTAATGAATCATGCTGAAACTTTTGGTTGGTATTATTATTCTGCAAATAAAAAAAGTCCTTCATGGACAGGTGTTGAATACTTATTTAATTTTTTAACAAAAAACAGTGGAATTGGTCCTTATGGTAATGTTTGCTCTAAAGAAGATATAGAACAAGGTGACATCATACAATTAAGTTTTGATGGGAACAATTTTGCTCATAGTTTATTCGTTGTAGATAAAGTATTATCAAATATTTGGATTGCAACACATACTTTTGATGCTTATTATAAAAACTTAAATGATTACAATTATCAGAAAATTAGATTTCTGCACATAGATGGTATTAGAAAACTTTCTTAATGAATATCCAAATTGAGCACTCTTCCCAATTCAAAGCTATCTCTAATTGGGAAAAATTGTGTTTTTTATGTGATGTATATAGTTTTTGTCTGCTATATATACTTCTATTATATCTATTCTTATGTATTCATTTTCTAATTTATTTATATATATGTAATATTCTATTGCCTTTTGTAAGTGCTTTTTCTTTATTTCATTTACTGCGTCAACTGGTTCGCCATATTCTTTATTTGTTCTTGTTTTTACTTCCACAAATACATATTCTTCTTTGTCTTTTGCTATTATATCGATTTCTCCTTGTTTACAGTTAAAATTCCTATCTAATATTTCGTAATTTATACTTTTCAAATAGTTTGATGCAATTTCTTCTCCTATTATTCCTATTCTTTGTTTTATATACATTATTCCCCCTGTATTTTTACAAATTTATTTCCAGCTAAGCTTTTGATATATCCTTCTATCTCCATTAAAGCTAATAAGCTACTAGTTTTGGATATACTTAAACCCGTCTTTCTACTTATTTCATTTAAGTCTGTTGGTGTTTTCTTTATATAATTGTATATTTCTTCATACTCTTTTGGTATTTCATTTTTTTCTGGGATATCTTCATATAAAACATACATATCTAAGATATCTTCTGCAGATGTTACCAATAAGGCACCTTGTTTTATTAATCTATTTGTTCCCACTCCTTGTTTGCTATCAATGTTACTTGGTATACAAAACAACATTTTTTGTTCTTCTATGGTATATTTTGCTGTTATGCTACTTCCACTTCTGTATTCCGCTTCTACTACCAAAGTGCCCATAGATATTCCACTAATAATTCGGTTTCTTTTAGGAAATGTATTCAAATCGGCCTTTCTACCTGGCTCATATTCGCTAACTATACATCCTCCATTTTCTAATATTTGATTATATAATTCTATATTTTCTTCTGGATATATATTATTAAATCCACATCCTATTACTGCTATTGTTCTTCCAATTTCAGACATAGACCCCAAGTGTGCAGCTGCATCTATTCCTACGGCTAAGCCACTTACTATACAAATATTGTTTTTAGAAAGCTCTTCTGCAAATTTGAATGCATGTTTTCTACCATATTCCGTACAATTTCGAGAACCTACTATTGCTATTGAATTTTTGTTTAATAAACTATAATCACCTTCTACATATAACTTTTCTGGTGATTTTTTTGTTTTTAATAATCTTTGCGGATATTCTTTATCTATCTTTTTAATTATTTTAATATTTATCACTCCATATATTATTTATTTTTTCTTGCGGATTATCAAAGATTCAAACTAATACAAATTTAATAAATAGATTAATTTTTCCAATATTTTTTGTCTAAATTCCTATATTGTATTGCTTCTGCTATGTGTTCTTTTTGAATGTTTTCCTTTTCTGACAAATCTGCTATTGTTCTTGCTACTTTTAATATTCTTACATGTGCTCTTGCACTTAAATGTAGCTTGTCAAATGCATACTGTAATATTTTTTTACTTTCTGAATCTAATTTACAATATTTTTCTACTAATTTAGGAGTCAGTTGTGAATTTGAATAAATTTTATCATCTTTATATCTTTCTAATTGTATTTTTCTTGCACTATTAACTCTGGCTTTTATTTCTTCAGATGTTTCTATTTCATTATTTTCAACCTGTAATTTTTCATATTTTACAGGTGTAACTTCTATTTGAATATCTATTCTATCTAATAATGGACCACTTATTCTTCCCATATACTTATTTATGGCTTGTTCACTGCAGTTACATTCTTTGTCTGATGCGCCATAAAATCCGCAAGGGCATGGGTTCATAGAAGCAACAAACATAAAATCACATGGATATGTTAATGTGGCATTTACTCTACTTATTGTAACAATATTGTCTTCTAACGGCGCTCTTAACACTTCTAAAGTATTCTTATTAAATTCTGGCAGTTCATCTAAAAACAATATTCCATAATGTGCCAAACTTATTTCTCCTGGTTTTGGGATTTTTCCTCCACCTATTAATGAAATTGGCGAAATTGTATGATGCGGAGCCCTAAAGGGTCTTGTTGTTATTAATGGACATTTTTGTGTCAGCTTCCCACTTATACTATGTATCTTTGTTATTTCTAAAGCTTCTTCAAAAGTTAAATCTGGTAATATTGATGGTATTCTTCTTGCAAGCATAGTTTTGCCAGACCCTGGAGAACCGTATTAAAAGTCTCTTATGACACATTTGCCTTTTTTAATTTTATATAAAAAATGAAGTCTAAATTATATAAAATTGACTTCATTTTTTACTTTTTTATATCCATATTCTTTTTTGACTCTAATTGAACTAATATATCTTCTTTTACCATATTTATTCTAGAATTTATTATTTCTTTTGCCTTATCATAATTGCTTTCTGGCAAGAATATGTCTAATAAACATCTATGTTTCTCAACTAATTTAAAATACTTTTCATAACTTTTATATTCAATATTCATTATTCCATTTTCTTGAACAATAATCTTTTTAATATCTTTGACAATATAATCTCTTGCAAGTTCTTTCTTAACTATTTTTCCACTTTGATCAATATATGTATAAAAATCATTTCTTAATATAGCAATTGTTTCATGTACTTCCTTTAAATCGTTCATTACATCATCATTATTTTTACTTAACTGGCTAATCTCTAGGTTTAAGTACTTTATTCTTTCATTTAATGGAGTAATTCTTTCAATATAATCCTCTTCTTCAATATCTCCTCTTGTATATATATCTACCACTCTCTTTTTTATATTATCTAATTTACTTAATTCGTTTTGTAATTCATTTATTTTTTCACTAGCTCCTTTATCATAGCTATTAATTAATTTATGTTCTATTATTCTTAGTAACTGACTAAAATATAAATTTGCTTCACAAATGTCTCTTATATAATATTTAGGACTAATTCTTTCATCTATTTGTGCTAATGTAATATTAATATTATTGCATTTATCTGTACCATATCTTTTTTTTACACTACAATTATAAAATCTTCTATCTCCATCTCTATTTGCATAATAAACTCCACCACATTTGCCACATATTATTTTAGTTGCAAATTCACTTACACCAAAATACCTACCTTTATTTAGTACATGTTCTTTCTTACTATTTAAAATTTCTTGTACTTTATCAAAATCTTCTTCACTAACAATAGCAGGTACTTTATCCATTGATTTATCAATTATCCATTCCTTTTGATCTCTTATTTTAGCACAAGTATTTTTATTGAATACTGTACCTGTATCATATTTATTTCTAACTGACCAACCTTTATATTTCTCATTTGTCAAGATTCCTTTCAATGTAGTCGTATAAAAAGGTTTGTCTTTTCTAGTAAAAATTTTATTTTCAGTTAGCAACTTCTCGATTCTTCTTATTCCATATCCCTCTATATACCATTTGTATATTTGTCTTATTACTTTTGCTTCACTTTCTATTATTTCAAGTCGGCTTTCAATAGGTGTATCCCCTTTTATATATCTATATCCATATAATCTTTTAGAAGCTCTTATTACACCTGCTAAAGCTCCTTCATTTGTTCCGAATTTAACCATTCTACTTTTGATTCTACTCTCTCTTTCCGCAGCTAATAAATGACTTTGTATTTCCTCCATATCCGTATCTACTTTAGTTGTCTTATCAATATCACAAAAATAAACAAAAACTTTTAACTGTTTTAATTGTTCAAGTATCTTAACTACATTAATATTTCTAGCCATTCTACTAGTATTTCTAACTATGATTAAATCAAATTTAGGTTTTCTAGTACTACTTGGTATTGTTACATAATCTAAATACATCTTTCTATTATCATTATCATTGTTTCTAACCTCGATTATATCTAAACCTGCATCTTTTAACATTCTATCAAATTGCTCTCTTCTTAACTTTGTACCACTAATACCTCGATCAAAATATAAGTATTCTTCATTATATATATATTTAGGATTATTCTTATAATCTCTCTCAAAACAAGTTTTTTGATGTTCTAAACTGTTCTTTTGATCCATACTATCTGTACTAACTCTACCATATCCAGCAACTCTTATTAATTTATTTTCTTTTACTTCCATTCACATGTTCTCTTTTCTTATTTAATACTTATCAACTCTATTCATTCTATATTTTCACATACTTTTTAAATTTTGGAACGTATATTTATATAAAATATTTACTTTCTGCTTGTTTTACTGCTAATGTATATAAACTTTCTAGCATATCATATTCAGAATCTTCATCTATTGTAATTGGGTTAATATTTAGTTTTGTTAGTCTTTTTATATAACTTTTAAAAGTGTTATAATTATATGCATTCTCTTTAATTTCATCTATTCCATAATACTTTATTGCACCTAGAAAGCATATCAATTTATTCTTCCAACTTTTAGTTAGTTTGCTATTCTGTATTATTTCAATTGCCTTACTTAGTTTATAATACTTTCCTTTATATAGATATTTGGCTAATATATCAAAATAATATTTCTGCATACTTTTTTGATTCCAATAATAATCTATTTTTCGCTTTGCTATTACCACGTCTGCATCTTTCTTATTAGCATTTTTAGTCGTTCTTAAATATGATTTTAAAGCTCCTTTACGGTTTTGAAGTTCCAGTCTGATAACTCCCTTATAAGTCTTACTTTGCTCTTGTACTTTAGTTTCTATTTCTTGTATTTTAAACATCATTTTTTCTTCATCATTTTTATACTTACGTCTGATTTTTTCAATTTTTCTATTACCTCTATCTTTAATACAGATTTCTTTAGAATATAAATTAAGAGTCTTTCCTGATTTTGTTTTAAGATACACTGATGAATCATATCTCTTTTTAGCTTTTAATCGTCCGAACTTTTGTCTATGCTTATGTAATAATTTTATATAATCTTGTAATTGATCTCCAACATTTACATCTACATAATAATCTGTTCTTGTTAATTTAAACGAATAGTTATATCCCTTTGTATTTAAAATTAGATTAATTATAGAATTAATTTTTTCCTTAAATTTTTCCATATCTGATAATGTAATATCTTTTTTACCTAAAATTTTATGTGTTGTTGTTTCTATTTCTAGATTTTTATACCAAATATAATACATAAATTTTATATCCTTATATACAAATGTCTCCATTTCATACTTCTTTTTATACTTAACTCTTATACCTAATTCTTTTTTTATGTAAGATTTATCTAATCTCTCTACCCTTTCAACAACAACATTAATACTATCTATCATCTAATTCATTCCTTTATACTATACTCACTAAAAAAATATATACGGAAAAGTTCAATATATTTATGTTATTCAACCTACCTATATTTTTTTGAACTTTATCCCCCAATATTTATTATATAATTAATATCTTCGCTACTGTTGTACCTGCTGTTAGCACTACTGCTCCTCCTGTTGAATATCCCTCGTATTTATTACTTTAACATCTACTACCCTTACTTTTTCTCCTGTCTTAGCATCTGTCCTTAAAACTGTCTTTCTTGATGGATCCGTCATATTTAGTAATCCTTCATCATTCAGATATCTCCATAAATTTAATGCAGATAGTGGGAACTTTTCTCCATTGGCAGAATACAATTTATAAACTTCGCTATAAATTACATTTGGTTCAAAATAATATCTCCCTTTTTCTCTATCTATATATCCTACGAATTTTCCAGTTATATTTTCCTTTATTGGATTTCCTGTTTTATAATCTAATAAACAGATTTTTCCATTACTTAATAACGAATCAATTGCATCGTAAAACAAATTAATTGGATTACTTCCTTCTATTTCTCTTTGCTGATTTTGTGAAATAGATGTTAATATTTGATATGCCTCATTAATCAACTTTTGATTATCTTCTATCGTTATTATTTGATTACATTGTAAGAATTGTAGGAATAACCTATAACCTATATACATTACATTAATTGCTTCGTTAGTTCTCCCATGCATTTTGTTATCTTGCGTTTGTTGTAATTTCATCATATAATTTTTAGCCATATCCCTAATCCATTTTTCATTTTGAATTATCCACTTAATATAAATCATCATACAATAAGCTAATTGTTCTCTGTTATTCTGTAATTCAATTAACTTATCTAAATCTATGCTATCTTTTTTTATATTGATAATTACACATCTTGCTAATCTACTTAGTGGTAAATTAGGTATAATTTCTCCAGTAGCTATACAAGTTCCTCTAGCTGTATATGCACTTCTTAATCCTTTTCCATTTTGTAACATTCTTCCACGACCTACTCTGTCTCCATACATTCCTAATGTTTTTTCAAAAGTTTCTATTTTTCCGTTTCCCATACTTTCTGGATTCAGGTCATCGATAATATTCAATGAATCTTTTATAATAAATGCTTTCTTTTCAAGATCATTTAATGTATCTCTAAAGCTACATGGAAAATTATTACGTTGAAAGTTTTTGCCCCAATGAGAAAGTGTCAATGCTGCTAATGTACTTTTTCGTGACCCACTTTTTCCCATTATATAAAGTATATAATCTGCATATATGCCTTCTTCTTGTAATATAGATATTAATGGGCTTAAATATGTAGTTGATAATAGTGGTATTGTAATATTTCTGGGGGCTACATCTAATATTGAAAAACTTATTTTTAAAGCCTCTTGCACATTAAACTGCTTTTCTGTAAAACAATATTGTTCCAATTTATCAACAGATAAATCTGCTTTTACACCTATAACATCTCCAATTGATCCACCATGATATAGATAACATAATTTATCTTCTATTCTTATAAATCCAATATGATTATATACATTTTCAATTTGCATAGTTTCCTTAGCAAGAATTTGTGTTACTTCACGAAGATATGTTGTATTATTTCCACTAATGATAGCCTCTTTATCCCATTGGGATCCTATTATAAATTTGAATGAATTATATTCTTCTTTAGAAATTTCTATTTCTGGTAATTCACTCCCATCTTCTAATAGTATTCCTTTTAATTTATATTTAAAATCTACATCTAATCCATTAGTATAAATCAATTTTTTAGTAACCATTGGAATAAAATTAGAAATTCTTTTTCTTTTCACTTTGTTATTACTTATTTCTATTCTGCACAATTTATTATTTTCAATGATAAAATCATTTTCACCTAACATTTTTAAATATTTTTCTATAATTTCATCTGGAATATTTGTGTTATTATTTATATCAAAGTTTTTTTCTGAATTTGGCTCTTCAGGTGTTATTGCATTACTTTTTTCATCAGCCTCGGCATTAATTATTGATGATTCTTTTTCAGTTTTGTCTTCAGGAATTTTTGATACATCATTTACATTTTTTGTGTATTTAGAATATTTCTTAATCTCGCTCATTGATTTCCTCCATTCAATTATTATTTTTTTCTTTATCTTTTAATTTTTCTATGTACTCCTCCCATGGTGCTTTTTTTCCTTCATAAAATCCATCTTTTTTCTTTTGCTCTACTTCATTTATTTTTTCAATTATAACTTTAATTTCATCTTTTATAGATTTTTTTCTAGCCTCTAATTGTTCCGAATATTCCTTACAATTTTCATTTAAATATTCCACACAAACATCTGCAATTTTTATTGTTTGCATATTTTCACCATTTTCTGCATAAAGATCATATTGTAATTTCTTTTTCAAATTAGTCAAATATCTTTTCTTTGCAATTATTTTTTTTAATTGTCCTTCATACTTTTCTTTTTTATATAATAATTCTTCGATGTGATATTGATAAAGTGTTCTAAGCCCTGGATTAATTCCGCCTACTTTTACAAGATATTTATCAAGATATTTATTAATTTCTTCCATCTCAAATTTTAATATGGTATCAATTTGTTCTTTATAAAATTCTATGATTTCCATTATTTCATTGCCAGAAATTACATATTCTTGATTTCGTTTTAATAAAAACTTATCATTATTTTCAATACAAAAAACTAATAAGTTTCTTAATGATTCTGGTGATTCATTTATTCTATCCTTATTGTTTTCATAATCCTTCTTAGTTTTAAATTCTATTACTTTATTTGATTTTTTCATTATCTCACTCCTCTTTACTATTTACATACATTATTGACATCTTCTGTATATTTTGCTATAATGTACTATATTATTAAAGTTTTTGTTGCAACTAAAATCATTGTAAATGCATTTAAATATATTTACAAGTCAAAGATTAATATGTACGCATATTTAAACCATTTTAAAGTAAAAAAGATAAAAACTTCATCTCAATACTAAGAATTTACTTTTAGTTTTCGCTCTATCTCAAGGTATGGGGCATAAAAACTTCCTAAATAAAGTAAATTCTACCTTGAGATAGGGGGTTTTTTGATGGCGAAGAAAAATGATCTAACTGCAAACAAGAAAATTATCGCTCTCTTAAAAGAAAGAAATATAAATTATAGAGCCTTTGCTAAAGAGATAGGAATTAATCCTAACACCTTTAGAGGCTATATACATTCAGGAGCTAATATTACACGTGAACGTTTGCAAATAATCGCCAAAGGATTTGGTGTTTCCACTTCATATCTTTTAGAAGAAGAATTAGACAAAAAAAATCAACTTCAAGAACTTCTAAGTGATCTAAAAAGTATAACATCAAAAATATCCAAAATTTTAGAGAGCAAATAAGCTCTCTATTTTTATGTTTTACTAAAATTAATAAAAACCCTAGCATTCTTTTGCTAGAGCATTATTTTATATTTGCAATAAATAACATATATATCATTACATCAAATTGTAATTTGTAATTATAATTATTCAATAGATTCTGCTATACATTTACAGATATAACAATGCAATATAATGTTACTAAAATAATTCAATAATTTTAAACAGGTTCTATATCTATAAATCTAATCAATTTATTTTTAGTTTTTAAATTAGATTTTACTTTTCTTTCAATTGATAGATATTTTTTTATTGTTAGATTTTCTTGTGCTTCAACTTGTATAAATACACTATAATATGCTGACATTTTTATAACTTTTACCTTTTTAAAATTTAGTTCTTTGAATTTACCTAATTCTTTAATTATTTCTTCTTTTATTTCGTTATTTTCTTCGTCATTTGTAAGAATTCCCCTAATATTATTTATTATCATTTTTATTGATGTGTAGAATACATATATTGACATACCTAAGCTACCGATTTTATCAATATTTATATTGATTGGTATATAGCTTTCCAAAAGTGTCAATATAAATATAGCCAAAACTACACAAGTTGATATGAAGTCTGCATTAGATTCTTTGGATGCTTCTATCATTAATTCACTTTTAAACTTTTTTCCATAATGATTGAGTAATTTTACAACTATTGATTTCATAACTAATATTATTATAATAAAAATAAATAATGTAAGATTTGGCTTTAAATTTCCTTCAAAAAAGAAAAATTGATAAAGTATAAATATCCCAATTAAAAACAACAACACTCCTGTAAAAAGATTTGCTAAATAATATACTTGTCCGTATCCAAACGGATATGTATTGTTAGCTCTCCTTTTTCCTATTTTATTTGCTATTAAGCTAGTAATGTCAGTAACAAAGTCTATAAATGATTGTATCGAATCAGCTATTAATGTTGAAAATGAGAAAATTATACCTAAAGTTATTTTCATTATTGCCACTATTAAATTTATTATCATTGTTATTATAATTACTGTATTTTCTTTCATCGTAAATTTATCCCTTCAAAAATCAAATAATATATTTGTAAAACTACTTTACAATTATATTATAAAAGACTGATAATTGCAAATAATTATTAGGCCCTATTTATTGTAAGTTATCGCTAACCTTTTATGGTTCCCATATCGTTTTACTTTCCATCAATTCTAATGCATCTCTTAAACTTGTAGTTGAAAATTCATAGTTAAAATAATCATTATCAACAATCACAAGTTGATGTGGTTGATTTTTATATTTAAAGTGTATATATTTTGCCCAAGCATTATTAGAGTCCTTATATGATAATCTTAATCCATCATTCAAATTACCAGATTGTATCTTTATTTTCTCACAAGTGTCATCTCCATTTCCCTCAGTAAAATCATATACGTATCCATTATCAAAATCTATAATCCAATATACTTTATATGAATCATTTTTCTTAACAAATGAAAACTTTCCACTATCTCCTTTTTTCGCAGTTTCATTATCATTAGTAGTATAATAATTATATTTTATTTCATTAGTTTGATTTGTTTGCTCTTCGCTAATTTGATTTGTGTTTCCACTCTCTAGATTATCAACTTTCTTTGAAGGATCATCTTCCTCTTTTAGATGATAACTTACAACAATTTCAGTATCTTTTTTAAAAACATCTCCTCTTTTATATGTATCAGAGCCATTTATTGTTACATTATCAACTTCTCCCTCTTCTGTCCAGCCAAAAACTATGTCGTACATGGGTTTTTCAACAATGTTTGTAAAGCCAAGTTCATTAATTTTTTTTATTACATCTTTATAATTCTTATAAACAAATTCTGATTTATCTGTTTTTATTTCTACTTCATCATCAGCTATTTCTTCATCTACATCTACATATAGATTTGTTACAGATATATTATCGGAATGACAACTAACTTTATAACCAATTTCCATATCGTTGTTTACATTTATTGTTGTTTCATTCTTTATAGAACTATCTTCTGAATTAGTAAAAGTCAGTGTATAGTTACCTTCTTCCAAAGAAAATTCTAAATCTTTATTTTCTCCATGTACAAGTGTTTCTCTTTCATTTCCTATTGAAAGTATAACATTATACCTACTCAAAAATAAATTTTCAGTAAAATCTATATGAATTTTAACATTATGCCTAGTAATAGGTATTTTTTCCTCATAACCACTATTATTTTCTGAAATTCCACTTTCGTTGTTTAGAATCATAAAAATAGCACTTATAATTATTACTACAATCAAACATCCAATTAGTACATTTTTTTTATCTATTTTTTCAAACATTTCAGTAAACAAATTATTCTCCTTTCTGCTTTCATTATTATTTTCTAGATTTACATTATCTTTAGAATTTTGTTTCATTTCTTTCATAGTATTCCTCCCTACAAATTACTATCTTGTGTTACGATTATATAATAAAAGGTAGATAATTTCAACTGATTATCTACTCTACTTATTGTAATTTATGATTTACTTATTACTTTTTTCTGTCAACTTTTTTGTTTACACTATTGCTAATAATATAGAAATTTGAAATATAGCTACTGATAAAATTCTTATTTTCCATTTTCAAATTTTAATTTTTTTTGGCGCTTAGCTTCAAATTTCCAATAACCATGATTACGATTTCGATGTTTTTTTTGAATCTTGTTTTGATTGTTTTTCATGGCTTGTTCAGCATTTAATATAATAGCTTTTTTTTCGTTGGAAACAAATTTAAGAAAAACATCATATAGGTACAGCCATCCATCGTATGAGATTTCAGTAAGCGTTGACTCTAATTTAATTTTTAAAAACTTGCAAATGCGTTTTTGTTGCTCATAAGTAAACAATTTTTTTGTTTTATCTTTGAAAGTATTTCCAGACGCTAAAAATATATATGATAAAAAATTTCTATAGTCTGTCGCATCCTCAACATCTGCTGATGTTTTTCTTTGAAAGTGAGCAAAACATATTCGTGCATTTGGCACAGGATAAAAATCTGATGGTTTAAACTCATAAATCAATTCAGCGGAAAACCAAGGTTTGTATAAAAGAGACCTCAAACTTTCGTTATAAAAGGGCTGTCCAGAATACCTGAGAAAAGCCTCATACTGCATTATGAAATATATATCTTCAGGAGGATTATCGGCTTCAAATACCTTTTTCACAATA
>ERZ779991.50-NODE-50-length-24985-cov-2.3493_pt1 | contig 24985 bp, 38 predicted proteins | sample MGYA00511180_ERZ779991 | MGnify/ENA primary metagenome ERZ779991 (study PRJEB29588, sample SAMEA2145068) | human gut metagenome | biome: human gut; feature: human-associated habitat; material: faeces | place: Denmark | collected 2008/2010 ... | reverse complement strand
TTCAAATTCCCTTATACGGTCCTCAACCTCCATCATCTTATCAACCACCTTTCCACGACGGACACGCAATTTACGTTCTTCCTCTTCCGTCTCTTTCCGTACATCCTGGTATTGAGAGATAAGGTCCTCCAGTTCATTTATAGAGGCTTCATATTCATTCTTTTTTACCGTATTCTTGTCAATGGCTGTTTTATAAGCCTCTTTGTCAGCCTCCAATTCTTCAAAATCCTTGTCAGCATCCATAAAAAACTTATGATTGCAGTTAGGGCACACAATGACGCCAGAAAGCAATACTTCAACCTTCTGTAATTTCTTCTCATAATCAGCTAATTTCAATGCGTAATCTTTACGCCTTTCCTCCTTGTTCGATTTGTCTTTCTTCAATCCGGCTATTTCCGTGTCTATCTCCTTATAGGTGTCCTTGTAAACATCCATATCGAAGCTTTCAAGCTCCTTGTTCACTTCTTCTTTCAGCTTTACAAGCCCTTCAATATCCTTGTCTACACCTTCGATATTCTTTTCCGCTTTGGGAATGCGTGTCTTTACAAGGTCTTCATTAAGAATTTGTAAAGAATATATTTCGGACTGAATTTCGCCTATTACACCCTTTTTCTTTTCTTCCGGGTCTTCGTTCAACACTTGCTGAATCTGTTCCTCATAAGCTTGTTTCTTGCCTTCTGCGACATTTTTCAAACATTCTTCTTTGTGCAATTCTTGTTCCAATATTCCAACCTTTTCAGAAATCACACCTTTTGTTTTGTCAATATTGGAGAAATTGACAAAGCGGCTTATTAAGGCAAGTTTTTCGGTATTGGAAGAACGAAAGAAAGACGAATAATTACCCTTTGTTACGATATAGTAGGACTTGGCGTCTTCCGGTGTAATCTCAATCCAATTAATCACGTATTTATTCGCGTCCAACACTGTAGCTACTGTTACGGGTGTCTCCGTATCATCTTTCTTTAAGGTCAAAGATACCTTGGAAGAACTTTTCAACGGAATTGTACGCTCAATTATCAGTGTTTCTTTCCGTTTTTGACAAAATATTTCAACTTTAGTATAGGCTTCTTTCGTACCTTTACGTATCAGTTTTTTGTCTTCCTTTCCTCTTAGATTAACGCCATATATCGCGTAGAACAAGCCTTGTGCGATTGTAGATTTGCCCACTCCATTTGTTAGCTGGTCTTCTTCTGTCCGGTTCTCCCCAGTCACACCCAAAGTTTCTTTTGTAAAGGTGTAGTCAAGTTCTTCAAATGACAAAAAATTTCTTAATATCAATCTTTCGGGGTACATAATTTATCTGTCAATTTATTTTTAATTTCATTAAACAAATCCTTATCCGACAACGCTTTTTTAGCGTTATCCATTCCTTGTCCTAACCGTGTCTCGCCATAGTAAAACCAAGCGCCCTTTTTAGAACAAATCCCCTCCCTTATAGACATATCTATAAGCTCCTGTACCGTGTCGAATCCTACACCGTACTCTAACATTACCTGGCACACACGGAAAGGAGGTGCAATCTTATTCTTTACAACCTTTATTTGTGTCTTATTAGCTGTTGCCACTCCATCGGTCTTTTCCGTGCCTATACGGGCAAATTCCGCTCTTTGTGTGGCATAGAATTTAAGGGCTTCACCTCCTGGTGTGGTTGTCGTAGGACCGAATCCCATACCTCCGATTTTCTGCCTTGTCTGATTGATACATAGGAGAATGTTTCCGTTTTTCTTACATACATTTTTTAGGATGCTTAACTGCTGTGACATAAGGCGTGCAACAAGCGCTATCTTTGCATCTCCTGCCTCACCCTGCAAAACAGCTTCCGGCACCAATCCAGCAACCGAATCAAGCACTACCAATCCGATTTCCGGCACCTCCAGCATCTCACGCACGATTTCAAGCGCCTGTTCCGCACTATCCGGCTGAGACATTATCCACTTGTCGCGGCTTAAATCAACTCCAAGCGCTTTTGCGTATTCCAGGTCAAGTGCTTGTTCCGTATCTACATACCCCACCGCTTTCCCAAGCGTTTTCTGTACGGATGCACTTAGATGCAATGCCGCAGAGCTTTTGCCACTGGAAAATCCACCATATATTTCGTGTATTCTTCCAAGCGCAAAACCGCCTCCCAATATTTCATCTAATGCCATGCTGCCGGAAGACACAGTGTCTACCTTTATATCGTTGCCTACTACCGCTTCCTTTCCGAAACGTTTCTCTATTCTTCCAAATAATTCTTCCAGTCCCATTATAATACCTCCCTCAAAATTTCCATACCTTCACTATAGGAATAATCATTTTGTTTACAAAATTCCTTAAATTTGTCTGCAATATCAGAACCGGACAAAGCTTTGATTTCTTCTGCTGTCTCCACCTCTTCCGTTTCCAGTTCTACGGACTTAACTTTCACGTCCACACCAAGTTTTCTATATTCTTCCTTGTCGATAGAGGAAATTGCATCTTTTGTGCCCACGAATTCAACACGAATAAAATCTTCCTTGTTTTTCTTCTGAAAATCTTTTACAATCTTATCCGCTTGCTTGAAAGTCGTGTTTTCCAGATTCACGGTGACTTTTCTGTACCGTTTTCCTTTTGACGGAATAAGTGCATATGTCAAATCATCGTCCAACAACCAAAACCCCTTCTTTTCGTCTTCTCCGAAGTTGTTCTGCGTGATGCTTCCAAGGTGTACAATATTTTTCCCTATTTCTTGGAAATCATGATAATGTCCGGAAAAAACCATACCGAAGTTTTTAAACAGAGAAGGTTTTATATCGCTTTCCACCTCGCTACCATCATTATTCCTGCTTCCTTGAAAAGCAATATGAGTAAATAATACATGCGTCTTATGATTCTTTTCTTTCAGCACATCACCCATCCCTTTTAACCATATCGCATTGTCGAAAAACGGCATAAAATAGCATATTACACCGCCTATCTCGAAAGCGTCCAAGTCAGTTATCAACTTAAACCCTTTATGATATTTAAACGCATCCAGAAACGACCTGTCTGAACTATAATCGCTCTTATCGTGATTTCCTGGAATGCAATATACTGTGTGTCCCATCCTCGCGTACATATCAAGTATAGAGGAAAAAGCATTTAAGACGTCCTGCCTCTGTGATATACGGGAATCGAATATGTCACCAAGCCACACATGGTCGGTTATACCGTTGTCTTCCGCTACGTTCAATTCCTGCCTTTGCAATTCCGTTATTTCTTCGATATTGGACGTCTTCAAGTGCCAGTCTGTACTTATTATCATTTTCCCGGTCATAGCGCTGTCACCTTTAATGTATTGTCAAGATTTTTCAAAACATTATCTTTCTCTACTTCCTTGTCAAAATAGAAGCTTTCCCAGACATTGGAAATTTTTAAAGCTATTCTGAACTTCTTGGTTGACTGTGAATACCCCTCATCATTGTATCTACTGATAGAAGTAATCTTTATCCTTTTGTTATTTATCTGTACAAACATAATTACCAAATTAAATATGTTCCACTTAATCCTACAAACACATCAAAATCTTTATTGAATACTCCATATCCGGCACCTACGGACAACCCTAAACCGAATCTTTTCTTTTTCTCCGGTTTCGTCCACATTGTGACATCGCCTATCTTTCCGGGCAATTGGGAAGTTATCTCCATACGGTTACTGTCCCCTATACGCTGATTTGTCAATAAAAACTTGTTGGTTATATTAAAGTTAATCTTATACTTTGCCAGGTGTGTAGCCCATACCTGCAAGTCATATCCCACCGTATCGGTTTCTTCCTTGAATGTATAGAGGCTGTCCGTTTTTCTTAATTCGGAAACCTGCTTTTCCAGTCCTTCATACTTGTATTTCCATTCAAATTCCACTGCCTCTACAAGTGCTTCCTTTTCCTTCAATTGATTGTACAATTCTTTGTTTTCTTTCTTCAGTTTAGAAAAGCTTTCAGAATTATAAATTTTTGTGTATCGGTTCAAAGAATCAGTATAGAATTCTACTTCATATATCAACCTTTCGTTTTCCCTTGCCTTCTTGATAGATAGAAATAACAATACGAGTAATATTATCATTCCCGAAATGAGAATTATTCTGTAAAGATTTTTCATAATAATAGGAATAATGGAAGGGTAGAAATTACCCTTCCTTGTATGATTTATTTTGAAGTTCTTGCTTTCAAGTTTCTCAACCGTGATGCAATAGAGCTAGGAACGCTTGCTGATGCTTCCCTTTCTTCAACTGCCGTATCTTCCGGTTTCGTCTCTTCTGTTCCTTTTTCTTCGTCTTCCGGCTCTTCGTAATCCTCAAAAGGCAGTTCGCCACCTTCCTGTGCAATGTCGTACCATTTACGGAGTTCTGCTACAGTCAACTCTTCCGGTAATTCCTTATCTTCGTAGTTATCGGCAATGTAGGCACGGAGTTCCTTTTTGAGGTTCGTCAATGTAGGATAACCGCCTGCTTTCTTTTCCGTCTTTGTTGGCTCTTCTTTCGGTTCCTCCGTTTTCACCTTCTTTGTCTCGGGGGCTTTTTTAGGAGCTTTCTTTTCCTTGATTTCGTCCTCTTCCGGAACCAATTTGTCAAGTTCTTCGAGTTTGTTCAAGAATACGTCGTCCTGGAAAATACCGTATGATTGTTCCTCGTCGATTCTTTCCAATCCTTCCAACTGCATATCCCAGTCTTTGCGTGAAAATACGTCCACATACATATCATCCAGGGTAGGGAGTTCTTCCATAATACCGAACACTTCGTCTGATACACGGTTTTTCTCAAAGAAATCGTCCCAAGTCTGGCGCTTATTAGCATCCGGCATTCCACAAGAAATGTCAAAACCCTTTTTCTTGTTTTCGTCTGTAGTAACATTGATAATCAACGGATAGCCTTCGTCCGGGTCAGAAAATATGTCAAGATTAATAATACCATCGTCAGAACCGCCTGCGCGCTCCATAGAAATGTTCTTCATTTTCTTCCACCAATCCGGGCGCAAATCAAGGCGATACACGTCATTTTCTGCCCATACATAAGCCACATAGTTAAGCATGGCCTTCATGCCCCATACCCACTGTTTCTGCTTGTTGCGGTAACCGCTGATGGGATAAAGGAATTTTGCACGCTCGTCCTTGTCCTGGATATCATTTGCCAGGTTATACACATGACTGATATAGGTTAATACTGCATCCTCACCGTTCATGCGGTTGCTGTGGATATCAGAAGTAAAGACGTCTCTTTGTCTAATTTCCTTCTTTCCGGTGTCTTTCCCGTCCTTGTCATATACCGCACATTCGATAGGAAGTTTAACCGTCTTTCTCGGCATATAGGGTTTCCCTGTCAACGACGGCAATACGCGCAATACATATCTTCCGTCTTCGCTCAGATTAAAAAATGAGGCTCTGCCGCCTTGTCCAAAACCACCGCCCATTGTTGCGGCTGCTTTTCCTACTGTTTCATCAATTGATTCTACACTCGCTTTCTTGTACTTACTTCTGTCAAAAGCCATAACACAAAATTTTTAAAAATTAATAATCGGTTTTCACTATCTTAAAAGTATTTATTTTTCCTTCAATAAGCTCTTTTTCAAAGTCTTGCGGTACAATCTTTGGCAACAAATTGTTAAGTTTCTTGTCCTTGCTTTGTACTGCCCAAAATAGGGTGTCTAACTTGTCTCGCTTCGATTCTATCTCAATAAGATTCATCAGATTTTTCTGATACTGTTCATTGAGTAATATAGCGTCCTCCAATCCTTTTTCAGTCAGCTTAAAAGATTCTCCATCAATCGTTATTCTTCCTCCATTCGTAGCCGCTTCTCGCCTTAATTTCTTCCTCAAATTAGCTGCAAACACATCACAAAACAGTTTCTCTTCCTTCGCTTTCTTCTCATATTCAACTTTCATTAGACCGACCTTGTTAAGCAATCCAGATACCGTTACCGCCTCTCCATAGAGGTTCGAGTAATTGATTGTCGTAACATCGTCAAGTTCTATTTCTTCGTCCTTGTCCGGTGATACCAAAACAACGGTCTTGGTACCGATTTCTACCATAATTTTCATATCAAAATATCTTTACGTCAATACTGTAAACAATGAATTAACATTCGCCTGCAAAATATATTCTCCTCTGAACTTATCCCACACAATCACACCGTTAACCAACAAAATGTTCTTTTTACTACCCCTTAAAAACTCTCCGTATTCTTCAAACAACTCTGGGAAAATAGTTACATTTATAAACTCATAATTACTTTCCAATACTATAGTGGCAAATATGCCCTTCTTGCTTTTCCTCTCTATTATCTCAATCACATAACCGCCTATCACGGCACGACGGGTTTTCTTTGAATTAATGTCCCAAAATTTTATCTGCGACACATCCTGGAATTCCGTTTCGTCGTCTAATTTAGGCATATGATATTCATTTACCAAATCGTAATAATCAAAAAATGCAAAACCGGACGTTCTTTTTTGCTGCAACAGCCACCACCAATTATTGCGTTCTTTACGGACTTTCATAATATTGGTAAGTAAATCCTTATCCTCCAATATCTTAACCCTTTTGTTCTCGCGGTACATCTCAATAAGCGCCAAACGGTCTTTAGGTTCCTGGATATTCTCCAATTCGTCGAACGCTCCTGCAAATATCAAATTCTCAATGACAGATTTATTTACCGGACTGCCTTTAATTACACATCTGTCTATAAATTCCTCCAAAGAGAAAAAAGGCCCGTTCTTCTTTTTCTCCTCCGATATATGTTCCTGTGCTCTTTCCCCACATTGTTTTACTGCGTTGAATGCCCAATACATACTGTTTGTACGATAATCGGACACAATGTTTATATCTGACTTGTTGATATCTACTGGATGTATCTTTATCTCACCGGACTGCTGTATTTCATTTACATAATAGGGTATCTTTTCATCCTTTGCAAATGAAAATGTAGCACTCCAATACTCAATAGGATAATGTACTTTAAGCCATAAGCATATATAAGCGGTCATACCATAGCATACCGAATGGGATTTATTGAACGAATATTTTGCAAATTCTTCCATCTGATTCCAAAGGTTTTCTGCATATTCCTTTGTCACCCCTTTAGAAGCAAAATTTTTTGCATAATTAGTAATAAACTTGTCCTTATAAAGTTTTATCTTCTTTAAATCCTTCTTTCCCAAACATTTACGCAAAAGGTCTGTTGTTTCAGAATCAAATCCTGCAAGTTTTTGGGCTAACAACATAATACTTTCTTGATAGACAAGTAGCCCAAAGTCTTTCTTCACCACTTCTTCACCACCTATAGGCATTTCTTCTGTCCAGTCCTTTTCCCCGTTCTTCCGCAAAATATATTCGTTGTGGAAATTGTTTTCCATAGGTCCAGGTCTGTAGAGAGCCACACATGCAGACAGTTCATTTATGTTTTCCGGTTTCATCTTTACGCAATATCCGGATAATCCGGCTGAACCAAGCTGGAAAACATCTCCCAGCCATCCTTTACCTGCATACTCGAATACCTGCTTATCGTCCAAAGGCAAGCTGTATATGTCAATATCTATTCCGTGGTTCTCCTTTATCAAGCGTAACATTTCCTCGAACTTATCCAACTGTATGATACCCAAAACATCTTCCTTTAGGAAGCCTGCCTCTTCCACTTCCGAACCTTCCCAGTCCGTAACTACAAGTCCTTTTTGTGTATGTACGGGCATCCATTCGTAGGATGTTTTTCCATCTGGCAACACTACGGTTCCACACGCATGCACCGACTGGCTTTTAGGAGAACCAAGAACTACCAACATGTCGTTAAACGTTTCTGTATGTTCCTTCACGAACTTCTTTAGGTCTTCCTTTCCGCATACGGTCTTGAAAAACTCTTCTATCGTCTTTTCTTTGTCGTCTCCAATACAAGCAGTAAACCATCTGTATAACTGTACTGGTATGCCGTCTGCACGCGCCATATCCGATATTGCTTCTTTTAACTGGAGAGTAGTATAGGTACCAAGTGAGCAAACCTGCTCTTTACCAAACCGCTCTTCCATATAAGCTTTTATTTCGTCCCGTCTTCTACCGGGAAAATCTGTGTCAACTCGTTTCCCCCGAAGGGGTCAGATGTCGGGCATTGACCCTAATACGGTCTTTGCCCGACGCTTTACTTCAATATTTTTTACTATCATACCATTATTCATTTATCAGTTCGTCACCTTCTTTTAACTCTTTCGCTCTGATTATCATTTCCTCACCATTCCGGACAATCTTTATAAAGGTATTGCCGGATATTTCCCTTTCTCCGTTTATTGTCACTACCTCTTCCTCTTCATGCCGAATTAGACGTCCTTTTGTCAAAAATCGGCTGAATAGAAGTTCATATTCCAATGGATTTACATTGACAATACCAAGGAGATAAGAAACAAGGCTTCCGGCGCTGCTTCCGCGCCCCAATCCGACCAAAATATCGTTATCCCTTCCCCATCTGATAATATCCCTCAGCATCAAAAAGTAGTCCACTACATCACCTTCCTCTATGATGGATATTTCCGTATTAAGTCTTTCCGTCAGTTCCTCTTCACTGTATCTGTCCAGTATTTCCGGATGTTCTGCCAGTCCGTCGAACACAAGCGATTCAAACATTTCTGTATTGGAGGCGTATTTCTTTTTCTCCTCTTCCGTCATTACATATTTAGGTGCATGCCTTACCTGTGTCTCCAACAAATAATTACAGTTTACCGATATATAATTAAGATTTGCCAAAGCTTCTTCAAACAATCCGAAAAACTTGTCCTCGTCCGGTATCAGCCTTGACAGTTCTTCGTAATACTCTTGATAGTTCTTCATGTACTGGTTATCACTCTCATAATTCGCAACCTTTGCAAGCTTGTTAAGCTTTTCCCTTATAGGGGCATACCGCCTTTCAAGATACCAGGCGTCACATACCGCCACGGGTTTATATACACCCACGAATTTTTTCAGATTGTCAAGATATTTTTTATCCCGGTCATTCTTCTTGTATTCCACAGTATCAAGCTGGTAATAGGTATCGTTCCATTTTCTTGACAATATGGGGAGATTTTCAAACATACATGTTTTCGGGTCAAACAACAAGAAACACCCGTCTTTCATTTCTTGCAATTCCTTTTCCGTGATAAAGCCTTTTTCGTCGACATTCAGAATCTTATTTATTTTCAGTAGGTTATTCCATCCCTCCTTGTCCTTGACTATCAGCTTTACTGTATATCGCACGTCCTTCTGCTCGTTATATACAGTAACTTCCATACCGAATATAGGTCTTATATCACTTTTTAGACACGCATTCTGAAACTTGAACGCTGATGCAAGCGTATTCTTTTCGCATATACCAAGCGCTTTTATTCCTAAAAATTTCGCTTTTTCTACCCAATCGGAATAAGAGTGCATTCCGTTCATCAATTCAAAATTGCCGTGCACACCTATATAGGTGTCAAATCTCAAGCTTTCGTCAAACAAATTTGCCTTTCCGATATACTGCAATCGGTTAAGTTTTACTTTATTCTCGTCTCCCTTTTTAAGGTAATACCATACATCACCGAACCGGAAGACATAGTTGTCGCATTCCGTTCTGTCTCCTACCCACTGGAACGAATCGTCAAAGAAAATTCCGTTATCCTCTTTGTCCCATTGGAAAGGTTCAAACAACTCGAATGTTTGCCCGTCAATCTCTATAATATTGTTATCTAAAGCATTGAAAGACAAAAAGTTATCCTCCAAATATTTGATTAAATCTTTATACAGTTCATCCATATTTTTAGGGTATAAAAAGGGAGTGAAGCGTATTTACTTACACTCCCCGTGAAAAATCAAATCTAATAAAAAACGGCAAGTTTATGATTTGTCAAAATGGTTTCTACAGCAAACGGAAACAACGTTGTAATGCGTTCCCAGCTCTTTTGCAATCCGGCTGAATGACCGACCGTCATTCTTTGCAAGTTCTTCCCATACCTTATAAGATATGCTTCCTTTCTTGTACGGGTTTTCTCCTTTAGGTGAAAGATTGAACTTTTTCTTTACATACCCTTTTTGGGTGTTTACAGATACCTCCTTTGCATATTCTTCAAGCGTCTTTCCCTTTGCTTCCAGTCTTTCAACAACTTGTTGCAAAAGGTCTTCCTTTCTGAATCCGGAAACATTCTGTATTCCAAGCTTCCGACCAACATTTCTTAAAGTCAACAAAGAAAATTCCATACATCAGTCCTCCTTTTTCCCGAATACGGCATCTTTAATCTGCTGTACTCGTTCTTCCGTTGAACCGGAAACAGAAATGTAGGGTATTCCGTAATTATCGACAATCTGCTTTATTTTCCGGTCTATTTCTTTCTGGTATTCTTCATCTTCCGAACGGACCTCATCACCTTGCAATCTGAATGTGATAGGAAGATAGACAAGTAAAGGGAATTCATATTTTCGCTTTACAATCTGTCGTTTCTCCTTAAAGTCTTCTTCTGCCAGGTTATTATATTCCGGGTCTTTCGGGCTGCAATTATCAAAAAGCCATGAAGTGTAGACATTCACATCAATAATACATCTGTCACTAATGGAAGGTTGTTTCATAGCATCTTCCATTATTTGGGTGTATTTGTCGAATATTTTCTTTTGTGATTCAGAAGTACCCTCCTTATTGATGGTTATTTCTTCCTCCTCAACCATCGTTCTGACAACATTCGTGTAAAACTTCCAGTTGTCGAATTCCGGTTCATTCTGTAAGGCTTTCAATAGGGTTGTTTTTCCCGTACCCTGCGCCCCAGTCATTAATATTTTATCATAATTTCTCATCTGTTGTCTCCTGCTCCATGAATTTTGTCACGTTGTTTACGCGAAAACAGTTTTTCTATATTCTGCTCGGCAATCTTTTCCGTATCAAGCCCTACGCGGTTAATCATGCTGTTTATTACCTTCCAGGCGTTTTTCCAGGCTTCCAAAACAGCTTTCTTTCTTGCTTCCGGGAATACATTCTGCTCGGCTTCTTTCCAATCGTCACGCAACCACTTTTTAACCTGGTCTGCAATCTTTCCGACTTCCACGGGCAAATCAAACACGCCTGCACCTTCCGCATTTGTCAAAGCTTCTTTCCAATCCCAACCTTCAATGTCAAGATTGCATTCTTTACGAATCATGGCAAGATACCAGAACATATCCCCGATTTCTTTAGAGATTTCTTCCGTTTCTGCCTCGTTATTGATTTTCTCGTAGGTTTCTCCCATCTCCGAACACAAACCAAGTGTTACATAAGACAAAGCCACTTTTTCATTATAGCAAGCTGTAGTAGCCGCCTTTTCTTCATACTCGAAATAATTCATATCTTTTGTTTTTAATTGTGATACAAAGTAAGAATTAAATTTTGAGATAAACAAATATTATCTCCAATTATTTTAAATCTTTCATATCAATTTCTTCTAACCATCTCATTTTGAAATAAGTATAGGGTATCTGTTCCGGTATGTTATTAACCCATATTACCACATTATCGTCATTCGGATGGTTTATCTTCACCTTATATTCCCTTCCCTTGTATATCACTATAGTGCCTGGTTTCAATAGGTGGAACCTGTCCCAGAACATAACCGACTTTTTCGTTTTCTCCGAATATTGCAAGTTCGGCAACCCGTATTCCTGCAAAAATTCCTTCAAGTAAAAATCTGAAAACGCCTTGTCACTGTCAAACATCGTACCAAGACGGAACCTTTGTTTCAAGTTCAGAATCTTTGCTTTCTTCTTCTCCGCTATGTCCTTATATATCTTCACAAGCTCGACACTTTCTATACGATTGTAAACTATCGAGCGTAATTTACAACTCAAATACTCCAATTGCAAGTTAATTACAAACTGCTCCAGACTGATTTTCCGTGATTTTTCCATGTCCTTATTTTTGACTTCAAATCTAACAAAAATTAGGATAAATGGCAAAAAATCAACACTATAAATGTCTTGTATAATAATTAATCGGTTCTGTCATATTGTCAAGCGCCCATAGGAGTTCTTCTTGTGTCGCATCCCCAGGGTCTTTCTTCTTGTCTTCCAGTTCGGCAATCTGTACATTGAAGTACCTTTGCAAGGTCATTGATACCGTCTTAATCATTTCCGGCTTGTCGGGGTCGTACATCAAAATCACGTTCCTTATGCCTGGTTTGTCCCTCAATAGCCTTATCTGGCTTAGCCCCATATTGTTACCAAACGTAAACACGCACTTTATATCCGGTGATTCATAAAGATGCAATTTCGTGTCAACCGATATAAAGTCAAACATCCCTTCCACGATTATAACCGTGTCCGTCTCGTCCGTTATATTGTCATACCCTCCTATCACATGGGAGAATCCGTCTCGCGAATTTTCGTACCTCAATACAAGCTTTTCTTTACCCTCCTTAAACCTTTGAAGGTTTTCTTCGTGCCAATCCTTGCTTTTCTTTGAACGTGCCAGCCATGCGGCTAACTTACCGTTCATGGTAAACTGGAATATAAACTTATCGTGTAGCTTTCTTTCAAGAAAGAATTTTGTTTCTGCCGGGCGAAATTCTTCATAATATCTTTTCACAAATCCCCTCTTATCCAAATATTCATCCTTTTCTATATATTCCAGTTTTTTAGGAAGGGTGCATTCCTTGATTTCCTCTGTTGTTTCCTCTTCTTCATCATCTATTAGAGGTGTTAATTTCTGCATTTTTACGGTGTTTTCGTAATCCTGCTTTATAAGGTCCTTCCTTCCTATCTTCTCCAGGAACTTTTTTAAGGTGGTCTTCATGCCGCATTTGAAACAATGGAACGCACCGTTATTTCCAGCATCATTAAACTTTATTCCCCATTTCCCCTTTTTATTACAAAAAGGGCATTCCTTGTTCCGGTCTTGCATGAACCCCTTTGCCCCAAACACGGACAAATTCAGTTCGGATATTACTTCGTTTTTATCAACCCTAAACATCTTGTGTTAAATTTTTCTGATGAAATGAAAGTTGTCTTATACATAACCTTATCTTTATTTGTTTGACTTCTTTTTCTTGTCTCCCTTAAGAAGACACTACAAAGATAAGATTATGTTATGACATAAGCAAGTGAGTATGTCTAAATCATCTCTGTTTTAACATCATTTTGCTTTTCACCGTCTTCATCCTTTTTCTTTCTTGTCTTTTTATTAGGAGTAGAGGATGTGAAACCCTTGTCACCTCCGTAATATTCGGCTGTCAGCGCCTTGTCACAAAAACGCCCCCTGCCGTAATCCGTCACAATAGTAAACGTGTCTTTTACCGTATCGTAATCGCGTACCTTATCCATATAGATACGCATCTTATTTTGTTTCTTTTCTTCCCTTGTCCGGTTCCCGGTAAACACAAAGGAAAACGGCTTTACAAGTGTTCTATCCCCTTCCGTATAGCTTCTGTCTATCACTTTGTCCGAATTGTCCCATATTTCCAACGGCACATTTCCGGCTTGTGCTGCCGTAAATCCTACCATCTTAAACTCTACACATAAGTTTTTCAAAAGCTGTGCACATGTCTGTAATTTTTCCTTTTTGAATGTAGGGTTATTGTCTACAACTCTATTTGTCCCGGTTGCCACAAGGTCCAAAGAATCCAATATCAATACATGCGGATAATAACCGTTTTTCTTGTAATAAGATACAATCACATTACGGACATCCACCATTGTAGCCTGCCCGAATTTTTCAAACGAATATACATCTATGTCCTTAGAATAGGATTTTATGTTTTCAAACGCCTTGTCAAGCTTTTCTGCCAGCTTATCATCTATGACACCCTTTCGGATATTCCCGTATTTTTGTCCCGTCCAGAACTGGTCGTATCTTTCCAGGCACGCACGCGCACCACCCTCCAACTGTATATGCAAGACCGGGTGTCCATCAAAGGCTGCCTGCATCCCATGATATCTTAATGCAGTTGATTTACCCACACCCGACCTCATAATCCATAATACGGTATCTTCTATCGTGGCACCACCTTCTGAAATATCATCTATCTTATCAAGTCCGAACATTACACGTGACGGAATTTCCCCGTCTTCCTCTTCCCGTCTTCCTCTCATTCTCTTGTCAAAATCGGCAAAAACCTTTTGGAAACCACCTGCTTCATGCCTTAATGATAGGGACAATATTCTTTGGCTCTCTTCCGCATTTACCCGTATAGCGTCTTCTTTCTTTCCTTCTTCGTACAAATCATGTACTTTTTTAGAAAGTAGCTGGAATTCCACGTCTTTAATATACGCTTCCAGTTGGTCTATAATAATTTCCTTGTCTACTTTAGCGGCTGACTGCACGGCATCTATCGCTTCAATTACAAAATCACTGTCAGCGTATTTTTGAGATACCACGCCCAAAGAAGGAACCTTATCTTTTTCCTTCAATACTTCTGTTGCCTCTTTTAGCAAGAATTTGAAACCGGACCACTCTTTGGGTATTAACTGATAAGTCAGATTATTTACTACCATTCGAGTGATATTCAAATCCATATATACAAGTTTGAATAATTCTGCCATAAATCCGGCAGATAGTTTTTGCGCCATTTTCTTTAGATTTAAAAAAATTAGGGCTACAAACGTAACCCTTTAATATAAAGAAAACAAATTGCTATTGTTAATTCTGCTCAACCAAAATAGGTGAATTTTCATAGGTGATTTCGGGGTATAAACCTTTATCTATTTCTTCTCCTTTCTTTGGTTGATAATCTTTGCCTTGAATATAATGATTACCGTCAAAAGGATAAGCGCGCATATGTTTATGCGGTATTTCTGTCGCTAACATTCCAGTCCAATAAGGATATTTAAACAGTCTACCGTCTTTATCTCTCGCTATATATACTTTCATGACGTTCTCTATTAAGCATTAATACCGATTGCGTTTCTTAAAAATTCTCCTGCGTTCTCTACTGATACACCCAACTTTCTCTGTATCAAAGAAACCATATCATTGACTTGTTCCTGTGAATCCAAATTGCCTTTCACAAACTCCATCATAATGAACTTTTCTAAAAATCTTTCTTTCATAACCTTATTTTTTTATTTGTTTGACTTATCATCTCTTAATCTCACAGTGCAAAGATAAGATTATGTTATGACATACGCAAGTGCTTATGTCTAAAATGTTAGTTATTTAACATCATTTCACAATAATAACAAGCCTATTGTTAAAACAATAGTCATAATGAAAAATGTCAATACAAGACATTTCCATATTCTTACAGTAGCCTCCAAACCATGCTTCTGTTTATTGAACTCGCTTAAGGCATAATTCAAAGCCTCGTCTTTCAGTCCTTTAAACTTATCATTCAAAGCCTCGGTTATATCATCTGCAATAACATGCTTCACCTTTTCTGACACGGATTCCGGATATCCTCTTTCCTCATAGTTCAATTCACTCAACAAGTCATGATGAAATATATAAGGTATTCCGTTCACTTCATAGGAAAGTTCGATACCGCTTTCTTTGACATATTCCAAAAACCTTTCTTCGGCAATCTCATTTACCCTTTCCTGGTTAAATTCTGCCTTCTTCTTTATCTCGTTAAAATATTCCTCGTCAACAATTACACAGTTGTTTTCAAGTTTCATTACATGTGCTTCCATTGTTTATTCCTCCTATTTCTTGTTTTGATTTCATAATTCGTAAGATAAAATTACAACCGTTAATGCAATGAAAATGATTACTACTATCAAGGCGATAGATAGACATCCCTTTTCGTATTCTTCATCTTCCGATGGTGTGTTTTCGTTATACCAATCTAATGGATGTTTTAATTTCATTTCTCACTCCTTTCTTTCTCCTTTTTAGCTTTATCACAAGCCAACTTCTTCATTACATACGGACAATCGCAATTCCCGTATCTTTCGTTATACCAACAGCAATAATTACACTGGTGCATTATTTATTCCCTCCCATTTATATTTATAATACTTACAATTTTTCGCTTGCTTTCTTGCTGTTATGCGTCTTTTCAATGCGTGGCAATACATCTGGAAATTGGCGCATATCTCATAATGTACGCATATACTGCAATGCTTTTCTTCTGTATTACTCATTATTATTCCTCCTTAATTATCGGTTCATTTATGATAAACTCCCCTCTAACATCAACGGGAAGCATATTAGAAATACTCGCACGATAAGTTTTACCATCCATCGCTTTATATAATGGATGTATTTCTTTAGGCATAGGAGCCGGGCATTTTCTACAATGTCTTACCATTTCAAAATGCCTATTTTGCCCATTCTCATCTTTACTTCCACAACATTCACAATGAATTGAATAGTAGAAATAAGTACGTTCCAACTGGTCTTCCTTTCCGCATATTTCGCATTTGCCCCATTCTATTGAATTACACATGATTTCTTCCTCCTTATCTATCTTAATATCAGTCACTTTGCCACGATTGACGAAATACCTACAATCAATAAGCCTGCAAATCCATTCATCACAACGATTCTCTAATTCATCACATTCCTTACGAAGAGAACATATACTACAAGAACTATCATTACTATAATTCACAGCTTCATGCAACACTCCATCTATTATTATTCCGTTCTTTATTTCCATAATCACACCCTTTCCCGTAAACATTTACAAACTCGCTGACATCCATATAGTCTATACCGAAATTCTCGGCAGTTTTCTTGTCACTATCCGAAAATTGCCCTTCAAGTCCGCTTGCATCACCAATCATCAAGCAATCATTTTTATTACAAGCATAACCCCATGATTTATATTTATTAAAAAGCCCTTCAAGCATTCCAGTATTAGGCTTTCTCATTGGGTTGCTTCTATCATTGCTTCCACAATATTTAAAACACGTATCAATACCGCAATAATCTATTATACTATCATTCACGTACTGGCATTTGACATAAATAAATGATTCTGGAAACAAACCCTTTTCTATCCCTCCTTGATTCGTTACAATAAATATTGCTTTTGGATTCAAATTCTTTATTGCATCCAAAACATCAAACTTAAACTTCATGTCCCATATCCCTTTTGGAAACGTCTCACCGCTTACTGTCTCAATTAACGTCCCGTCCATATCACAAAATAAAACCTTGTACTTTTTCATTTCTCGTTCCTTTATTTATTTAATCTTTATCTTCACATCGAACAATTTTATGTTTCTTGCAAAATCTGATTGAATACCTCACTGCCTTTCGTATGTCTTCATACTCCTTTGTACTGTACACATTGTATGTACGGAGTTTTCGCATAATTTCCTCTTCTATAAAAGGAAGAATTTCTTTCTCAAACCTGCTCATTTCCTATGTGTTTTACGGTTCTTGTTTCTCTTCCTGCGTTTCGCAATCTGCTTGTTTGTACATCTATCATCTTTTGGACGATATTTTCTCATTTTAGGTGCATCACATGGTTCTAAAGGAGAAATATCAACATATGGATTATAAATATCATAACGAGTATTATCGTTCCAAGAAATTTCGTCCTGCATATTTTACCCCTCTTTCTTTTTAAGACTTATATCAATTGACAACCTATCGGCAATTTCTTCCTTAATTATCTCCCTGCACAAATTCCTTATCATAGAGTAATCACCATGTTTTTGTATCTCGTTGGAAACCATACAACGAACCCACCTCTCTATATCAACGTCGTTTCCATATGTGTTTTGAAAGATACGTTTAACCTCCTCTTTCACAATTGGAACCATAATTTCCTTTATATCCTCTTTAGTCAACTTTAGTTCGTTGTGGATATAGTTCTTTACTTCCCTGTATATATATATTTACTCATGGCACTTATTTACAAGTCTACATAAAATGTATTCTTGATGGTGTTTCCACTACACCTCTATCAGCTATTTGCCAAAGGCGTTCACCGACTACTTTTCTTAAAATTCCTATCGCTCCGTTTAGGTCAGCGTTTATCAGTTTGCCCGATGCGCTACGGAATAGACCTCTCTTTATGCGCTTTCCTATATAGTTCTCGTGGTGGCACATGGCTTCGTCAGAATAGTGGTCTGTCTTGGAAGTATAGCTCTCTTCCGTAACTATGACCTTAATCCCGACTTCCTCGCACTTGTACTGTATCATGGAGATTAGCTTCTCAAAGGGAATGCTCACAAAGTTCTGATTGTTTACCTTTCCCATATTACAGTTCTGCTTCCAATCCTTATTGTTCCCTATCACAATATTTCCAATATGGTTATCCTTGCAATAGTTGACTATGAATCTTGAAGCTTTGTGCATATAGTCGTGTATTTTACAGTTCCTCTTTAGAGTTAACCGTCCGATACGTCTACTCATTCCCCGACTACCTATCAAACTCATTAGGAAAGCCTTACGCTTATTAAAGAATTGGTTCATGGACTTTAGCGGTCTGCCGTTAATGACAAAACAACGTTTGCGTTGTGGGTCAAATGATGTGGCAAGATTGTCAAGTCCTAAGTCAATACTTAGATAAGCTGTATCGTCTAATTCAATGGCTTCTTCTTTCTCTTTTTCATAAACTACTTCTATTATGTGGCAACTGCACTGCGGGATTATCCTCACTTGGCACAAGTTATCCACTTTGGTTCTTATTGGTTCTATCCCGGCACGTTTCGGGAAATGGATATATCCGTCCTTCAACTTACACTGCTGATTGGTAAATACCACAATGTTGCGTCCTCTCGTTTTATGCTTGTACTTGGGAAGCTTGGGACGGGCTTTCAGTTTGTCCTTCACCTTGCAAAGTTTAAAAAATCCCTTCCAGTTCTTGAAAAGTATCTTTATAATCTGCTGGCTCGTCTGTGCAAGCAAGGCTATATAGTCCGCTTGTTTATCTTTAGCGAGCATGGTAGTAACTTCATATTCGGACAAAAACTTCTTGCTCTGCGTAAACTCTTGTCTAATAAGATAGTTTACGTAGTTGTACAAGTTCTTGGATAGGAAGCAAAGTTCATCCAACCGCTTGTTGCCTATTGCTATATGTCGCTCTACTCGCTGCATGTACAAAGATAAGCATTTAAGTGTCAAGTCCTATATAATTGCCTTACTCATAATGCTTAAACCTCCACTTTTGTATAATTACTAAATTTACAATAAAGATATTCACTTGAAAGCCATCCTCCTAAATGGCTTTTATCATTGACATATTTACAATAGGTTTCCCATTTGTCCTTATGTATAATTTCATACATTACGTCTTTATATATGAACAAATCTCCTTCTTGCAAATTTGAAATCTTAATTGTTTTCATATTAACCCAATCCTCTTTAATCTTTTTCTAAAATTCTTTTCATTCAAAGCTTGTTCGTAATAGCAATCCGGCTCAATAGCTATTTTAGTTTTCATTATAGGTTTCCCGTTTAATCCAATTGAAACTTCTTTGGTAATAGAAGCTCTCTTTATCTCTTTCGTTTTCAGATTGAATGAAAATAAAATATGTCCCAGGAACCCTCCTCTTCTTGTTCGTCAATTTATATTCATGCTGTTTCTTTTGAATATATTCTACCTGGTTTTTAGATAGATTACTTTTTATCAAATCGGGAACTATTTCCATATCAATCACCGTTTAAAACAAACAACAACTCTCTTGCTTTCCTATAGGTATCAAAACCTTTTACGTTCACCCATTCAGATGAAAGACGTTTGTCTTTTCTGACTTGTACGCAATACACGACTATCGGAATACAGCCGTTATACCTTATTTCTTTCACAATCCTATATCTTTCCATGTCAGATACAATTTATCATAAAAGTTTTCTCGTCAATCATACCGTTTTCTGATTCTTCTACCAAGTCAAAGAATGTATTAGCATAACAAACATGTTCTTCTATCATTATACATATTCCATCACCGGGATAATATTCACACGAAACATCATTGTTCCAATCTATATGCTTTTGTGCTTCTTTAGCTACACAGTCACAAGCAACCATATACTCTATGTATTTATTAGATGCTTTTCTTATTTTGTCAAATATATTTCCTTTCATGGCTTTTTCAATTACTCAATATATATAACAATCCCTCTATGTATCATATCTTCTAATTCTCTTTCCGAAAATTCATCGAATGTATGTTTATCCATAGTGCAAAAATGATACCTTACAGAATGCTTTTCATAATTGATGCTTTTATGATAATCAATCATTACATCAATTATGACTGTTTCGATAATCTTACCATTTACAATAAAAGAAAAACGTGTTCCAACATCATAACACCCCTTCTTAAACAAAAGAATTTTCCTTTCATCCATTTTATTTCAATTTTTCTTCAAATTCTGCAATTATACAGTCTGCATCACCACCATGTACCCAGTCCTCCAGTACAGAAGACAAAGCTTCAATAGCTTTCTCCTTCTGCCATTCAGCACCACTATTAAAACCATTAGCAATCATTTCCTTGATGTCAGAAATTCCATTCGGTACCCCACATGTTCAAAATGAACGAATAACCGATTCAGCATATTCTATTGACGCCTTTTCTACTGTCTGTTTCATATCAATAACTTTTGGTTTTCTTGTATCTGCCACATTTCTTGCAGACGTAATATCTGGCAATATATTTATTACATCCTAACTCATCCCATGCCGTAACCTTTCTCTCATACATCAGCTCCCATTCATGGCGACAGAACCATTTCTTTATGATAGCATTCAGATTCATACCCTAAAACAAAATCTTGAATTTCTTCCCTTTCAATGTCGGCAATCTCTCTTCCACAAACTTCCTTAACTCTTCCTCCTCAATAGGAAACAGAGGATTGTATTTATATTTGAACGTGTGTATATATTGCTCATTCAGCATCACATCAAAAATTAATGTCTTCATTTCAGCATTTCATTATTAGGGTAGTATTTCTTGTATTCCTCAAAAGCAAGCTCTAACACATCTTCTTTACTCACATACTGCAAAACAATATCTTTCTCTGTATATACCAAGTATTCCTCTCCTTTTAAATCCAACCATTTCCTTTTTCCGCACTCTCTTTGCTGTAGTTTAAATCTATACTTTGCCGGACGGTTCCATTCCATAAACAAACTACATGTCAGCTTGTATTCTACATCTTCCTTTTTAATAATCTTTTCTGTCATAACCCTTTATATTAAAAATAACCCTCCATCCACAACACAGCTTCTTCTATTGTTTCCACCTTTTTAAACTCCTTCGTGACACAACGCTGCATGTATTCACAGCATATGTTTTCTTCATCGTCAAAATAAATGTTGTACGCCCCGTTATCATCAGCCCCGGTACATGCTATTCCAAGCTCCAGGGCATTCTGCACCTCTTTCGGTTCGGTTGAAAAATAGGCGTAAACCTTTTCACTCTTTACACCCTGCAATCCGTTAAGTTCTACAATATTGTTCATATTCGAGATAATATTTGTTTATGTCTAACCCGATTAAGAAAGGGAGGCTTAACACTCCCTTATCAATCACACCACAAAGATAATATTTGTTTATGACATACGCAATAGCTTATTCCCAATAAAATTGCATATTTAACATTTCTTGTGTTTCCTTCTGAATAGGCTTATATCTCGTTTCCGTAGCTAAATCCCTCTCTGCCACTTTGTTATACTCTTCCAAAGCCTTTTCCTTGTCTATACTCCTTTCCACCCAAATACCTATCATCTGGTCCGGCTGCATATCCCCGATAGACACCGGGTTTTCTTCTGTAGCCTCGTAAAACTGGACTGTATAGGGTCTACTGTATATATTAGGTGTACTCCCCATATATCGGCTTCCGTCTTCACTTTCCATCATTCCCACGGCACCCACCTTGAACGAACACACATTTGTTTTCCGGGTTCTCGAACCATATCTTTACACCCTTTGCCACCTCCTGGCTGTCATTGTGCAGCACTATAGCCCTGTATTCGTTTCTTGCATTTCTTATAGTGTTGACGCTCAATTCGTCAAACAAATTACCGAACATGTCATTAGGTATTGTCGTGGAAGACGCAAATCCCCCTATCGAGTAGGAAACATTCTGCTGTTCTGCCATATATCCGGAACTTACTGTATATAATAATTTCATTTTCTCCTCCTTTCTTATTCTTTCGGTTTCGGCATGCCTGCCAAAGACCAATATTCCGTTTTTGCCGTATTGTCAATCGTGACCGTACCACCGTTGTTTCTCACTCTTGCTATGTAAAACTCGTTTACCGACTTGGTAGGCGGCTGTTCCAAGGTCACTTCCTGTGTCAGCCCCAACGTAAACCAATCATAGGTGTAAAGCCCTTCCATTTGCGCGTCCGTGAATACCTTTCCAAGCGGCACCGTTCCCAGTATCACGACTTGCAAATTTGTTTCCGCAACAAAATCGGATTCGGACGTTAATACAATATTCTTGTTATCTATTATATTGACTATCTCATATACACCATTATTTAGGGGCTGTGAACCGTCGTCCTTCAAAAACTTTATCGCTACCGGGGTTTTCCCTGCCTGTCCTCTCACCTTACCGGAAAAATCCACGGTTCCGGTCACTACACCCTTCTGGTTGATACTCACATATCCGTTTTCGTAATTCTTTGTCGAATACCCGATTTTTAGCCAGTAATACACGCTGTCTGCCGGGATGGCAAAGTTATCGTATATGTTGACAATATTTATTACTTGCCCCAATGAGTTTACCGCCATACCCGGCAATATCCTTACCGTTCCTCCCTGTGTTCCCTGCTGCACCTCGAACGCCTTGTTGTCTATAAAGGTGTCCACAGTCTCAAAGTCGGACTTGAATTTTGTAGGGTTGTTTGTCACTATGCCGAATGTATAACTTCCGGCAATAAGAATCTTTCCAAGCAAAGAGTTCTGTAGGAAAGACTGCATATTCATCACTTCTTCTTTTTCTAAAAAAGTGTTTCTGTTAACATTTATCTGCGCCATATATTTATAAATTTTTATTTACAAAATTAGAACCATTCTGGATAATTTCTGTTGAAATCTGCGTAATCATACATCCTTGTACATCCTCTGAAACATCCGCTTTTAGGGAGACTGTCAACATCCGGAAAACCGAATTGATACAGTTGGAATAGTTTTTCAAAATAGAAGAACAAAGGCATATAAGCTGCTGGTAATTTTACTCCGGTCACTATACATTCCCATCTCGGTTGAGACGTCATATTTGAGCAACCGCTGAATGCGTCTGTGCAACTATTCATATGTTTTAGTACCCCCGATTCTATATAACTATTATCTGTTCCGGTAGGTCCATGTTTATTTACAGTCACATCACCGAAAGCATATTCGGTTGTCGACAAATTAGAACAATTCTCAAACATACTATTAATATTTACCGTCACCGAATGTTCGGGCGGTGTGATAGGATTGCCCTGCGAACCTGCCGTCCTCAGATTCCTGCAACCACTGAAGCAATATGTGTAAGAACTACATTGCGAAGAATCAGAAAACAAGGATGATGTTATAGTAGTCAAACCACTATTCCGAAACATACCGGACGCATTTCTAATATCGGGGATTGTCACACCACTTACATTCAGCAAGCTTGTACAGCCGTAAAACATTTCGTTACATTGTGTACCTCCATTCGTCGTGTAATTGAATGCACCAGAGCTTATGCTTGACAGATTGGTACATTTATAAAACGCCTGTCCCAAAAACAATTCACCCACGGTCCCGGAAAACATGTTGCTCGGTAATGACGATACGCCCGAAGCATTACAAAAACCGTATGCGTTTGTTGTCTCTCCCGAAACATATCTGAACGTTATTCTGCATGGTGATTGCAAATTAGAACAATCGGAAAACATATATATACATGTTTTTATATTCGTCGCTCCAATATCATTACTTATACTTGACATACTGCTACATCCGGCAAACATATAATTCAAAGACGTTCCATTACTTGACGTCCTTAACTGTCCGCTTACGGAAGAAATATTTTTACATCCATAAAAACAACTGGAGTAATCATTTATCAAGTTCCCTGCAAGCACACTCGACAAGTTCACTGAACCACTCAGCCCACTATCTCTATATGTGCTAACAAATGTACCGCTTGTTATAAAATCAAACAATCCTGCTGGAACGCTTCTCAAACTGCTGCATCCATAAAAGAACGAATCTGCCGAACCGCTCATAAGGCTTGTGGTCCAACTTACAACCGATTCAAGACTACTGCAATCCTGGAAAGCTCCCTTTCCCCATGACGTTCTCACATCCTCAGTAAACCACTTGATTACTTTTGTCAAACAATTCTGAAAACTTGAAAATCCGTCTGCACTCCACGATAAATTGGCCGACATTCCGTTAAAGTCAAACAATATTATCTTTGTTCCTCCGGAACTATAGGTGTGCGAACTTGTTCCTAATGTCTGGTCTCCATCTCCCCATTTCACACGCAAATTGTTAAGTCCAGTAGAGGAAGTGTTAAGTACGGGCAGCACTATGTTCGTACCGTTTGACACCCTTACTTCCAGTACCGCACCGTCTTCCATTATTATGTCAATCGTCTTGCTGAACTCTTCCGGTCCTACTGTGTAACTTCCGCTCTCCGTAAAGTAATTCTGACTTGTTGCCACCCATGCATAAGTATCGTTACACGGAACCATCCATGATACGGTACCGTTCGAGCTTGTCACACCCGAACTTATATTGTCTTCCACTGTCACACCCGAAATAGGAGAACCGCTCTTTGTACGTACGTTATATGTAACCTGGCATTTGTTGCGCGTCATTACGACGTTAACATATTCGTCGCTATTATTGATGCTTACCGAACCGTTCTGGCTCTGATATCCGGCTTTTGACGCCTGCCAGCTTAATGTCTGGGGCGGCACGTATGTTCCGAATACCGCACGCCCGGCTCCATCCGTGTTCTTTACCGTACCTCCGCATACAATACGCACTCCTCTTATGGATATCCCTTTCTCGTCCACCACGTCGAAAATAACTTTATAGGTATTTACACCAAGAACTATCGTTGCGTTTGTATCATATTCCCCTACCGATACAAACGTACTGTTCTCGTTATATTGGGGAAGCTTGCTTGCCGTGGCCGTACCGGAACTTCCTGC
>ERZ779991.47-NODE-47-length-25353-cov-3.4098_pt1 | contig 25353 bp, 7 predicted proteins | sample MGYA00511180_ERZ779991 | MGnify/ENA primary metagenome ERZ779991 (study PRJEB29588, sample SAMEA2145068) | human gut metagenome | biome: human gut; feature: human-associated habitat; material: faeces | place: Denmark | collected 2008/2010 ... | reverse complement strand
TTGTTGTGCTGCACTAACTGACGAGATTAAACGAAAAAAGCCAAAGTATGCTCTATGTGGACATGTTCATACTGGGAATCATAATATTACAGCATGTCCTGTATATGATTATGTATTTCAAGAGGAAACAGAATGGACTAATGTACGTGTAGCAAACGTAAGCATACTTGATGAATCTTATTCGATTTATTTTAGACCAACAACATTTGAACTATAACTTAAAAAATTTACGATTATGAAGAATTACGAATTAGTTAATTTACAATTAGACGAGCAAAATATGAATAATGATATAATGTCTCAGACTGAACAAGATATTTATTTTGAAGCAGATGAACTAAATGATATTGCATTCGTTAATGAGTTAATGGAAGCAGATCGTTTAAGTAAATTAGAAGAGTAATTATGGATATAAGCATACCTTATTATGAGGACATGTCTAGAATATCTAATTCAAATATCGGATGGTTCCTGAAAAAGGGACCCCGATATCTAAAGGATATGCTAGATGGAAAAATTGAAGGATTAAAAGCAAGTTTCTTGGATAAAGGAACTATGATTCATGAATATATCCTTCAACCAGAAGAATTCTGGAATGATTATATTATTTTAGACTTTGCAGTACCTAAAGTAAAACAACAAAAAGATCTTCTAGAATTTTATGCTACTGCGAGATTAACCGATCCTTTTGCTACTGAAGAAGATATATTGTTAATGAGTTATAACGCAGCTTATAGTAATAATAAATCTATTGATAAAAGAATTCAAGAAGCAAAAGAACTAGTAGAATTATACAAAAACTACATTGAATACTTTAGAAATAAAGATAGTAAGAAAGTTATTTCTTTTGCTGATTTGGCTCTTCTAAAGACCATAAAGCAAAATATGCAAGAGCATAAAAAAGCAAATGAGATTTTATTTGCTTATCCAAAAACGTTTGAAGTTCATAATGAATTTCATATAAATTGGGAATTTCCAAATGCTTCTAAGTTAGGAGACTTCCCTTGTAAATCTTTACTCGATAGAGTAATGATTGATCATACAAATAAGAAAGTAATACTCGTTGATATTAAAACTACAGCTGATGTGTATAATTTCAGACATTCTATAGAAGAATTTGACTATTGTAGACAATTAGCTTATTACTGGTTTGCAATTTATTGGTATTTTAAAAATGAATTAAAACTAGATTTAGAAGAATATACACGAGAAACATATATAATAGCTGTTCAAAGTCATGACGGTTATGAAGTAAAGGTTTTTAATATTGAAAATCAATACATTGAAGCCAAAGTGTGTGTTATTGAAGATGCTATTAAACGCATAGCTTGGCACAAAGATAATGACTTATGGGATCATATAAAAGAATATTATGAAGGAGATGGAGCAGAACTACTATGATTATTAATAAATATACAAAACATAGTATATTTTCACTTCCTCAAATATTTTATGATACCTTTACAAAATATGATTTGAAAAATAGTGAGTTTGTAAATATGTACACAAGTGATATGAATAACCCATTACTTTCAAATCATATTTTTTTAGTATTTCATAATACTAAAGCTTACTTAATAGAGAGATTAAAGAAACATAGACTATATTATTGTGATTATACTTTAACAATAGATGGAATTAATTATAGAGTATTTACCTTTAATAAGGCTTATTCAATTCATTCCATAGTAAACAAGATAGATCTTGGTTTATATGAACGTCTAGGATATCAAGCTAAATTACAAATATTAAATTTTTGGAATGTTAGTGTTGATAGTAAAGTTCATGAATACCTATTTAATCCTCTTGCAAAAGTAACAAAACCGGTAGGTGAAAGTATATCACTACAAGATTTAAAATATAGAAAAGCCCCAACAGCAAAAACTGAAGGGGCTTTATTGTAATGGCCGTTAAAATTTTTGTGGCTTTAAAAGTTAAATATTGAAATCACATTATCGTAATACTCCATTTTTGATCTTGGATCTTGTGCTTCCCATATACTTCTTAAAGGAGTAGCCTTAATTAAGGATCGTTGGAATCGGTTCATACCTTTGTATGGACCTTTTTTTATCTCTTGTGTAGGATCATTCAACATCATTGTAGTTAAGTCACCCCAATATTTTAAAGTAGACCATGCAGCAGTAGGAGTATTAAGTAAGTTAATTACTTCAATAGGTAATATGTTACCACGTGTCTCTAATGAAGCTCTTAGAGTAAGATAAGCTGCTTCTTGTTTCCACCAATTACGTTTGTCATCATCTGCCATCGCTCTTACTAAAGAAGAAATGATCATAAAACCTACTGTGGAAAATAAAACTTCATAAGTAACTCTTTTAAGACATCCTTTTTCGAAATCGTCCAATTCATCATAATGATTTTGATATAGTTCCTTTAATTGATCTATTTTGTTCTGATTAAAGTAATGTCTATATACATATTTAACTGCAGCTGGTACTTGAGCTTCGCTCCACATGCCTGTAGAATAGTTAAATTGACGTTTAGTTAAGAACTTAGTTTGTAAGTTAACCAAAATAAAGTTACGGAAGATAAGTAATAATTGTCCAATTACAGTTGCATGTAATTTACTTCTATCCAAATCTGTTAATTGCGTGTCAATTCTGGTGCCTACTTGTTTTGCCGTATTTCTAACTTTGTTTATAGTAGCTTCATCGAGAGATTTAGCGTACTCTGGTTTTATTACTAGTTTGTTGTTTTTAACTTCAAATGCATCATAAAAAGTTACACTTAGAGTATTCCATTTGGCATTGCCCTCCTTTTTGCTCTTAAATCTTCTTAGGAATTCGTTCTTATTTAAGAATTTACCAGATTCAGGATCATATTTATAGTATAGACCAATTGCCAATGCCATTTTACCTTTTGTTACATAATCTGACATTTCATGTCCAAAATACCAGAAGTGTTGATTTAATGCTCTTAAAAATCTAGATTGATTAAGTTTACTAAAGGTTTGAGCATTTTCTCTTACTACACCTAAATACTCCATATAACATAGAACCTTGTCTTTGTTGTTTGAATGACCTATGTTCTTTATTGCATTCGCATATGACGGTATAATTAATTTTGTTGCTTGTGCAAGTTCCTTATTTCCAAAGTATATACCAGAAATTGCTTCGAGTCTATTTTGTATTTTGTTTGTAATAAGACCAGTAAGAATCACATTCATATTTTGAGCTATGCCTTGTATTCTAGTGTATGCAGCTAAATTAGCAGCTAACTTACCAACACTTACTGTCACATGTTTGCCTTTTGGTAAAGGAACATCTAATTCTAATGCATTCTTTTCCATACCATATACCAATTGATCTAGTACAGATTTTAATTTATCATATGTCTTACTTTCCAAACCTTGTATTCTACCACCCTTCTTATCGGTAAAATCTGTACGACTAACAAAATCAAGAGCTACTTCTAATTCTGGGGCAATTTCACTCATTTGTTCATAATTTTCTGCCATTTTGTAATAAGCAATGACAGATCCTACTATATCGTTTGTTAAAGCGTCTGGATTTGATAACATCTTAATATACCTAGTAGGTATAAGTTTAACAAGTGACCCATCTGATCGTTTAGCATTTTCCAACATATATGCATTATCATCATCCTTTACGGTGTAAGTATCTTCTATTGCATATGCTAACCCCTTTAAAATATTGTCCTTACTTCGGATTTGTGTCCATGCCCCACCTTCTATTTGTGGTAGTCTATATTTATTTTCATACTTTAAGAATTGAATCTTAGAATTTGATAATTCCATTACATCAACAAGTTTATCGTAAAGCTTTTTTAAGTTTGAATCAGAAGTTATTTTACGATAATTTGCACTGTTGTCATACAATTCAGGATTTGGAATTCTTGTTTCTCCACGATCTGCATATTTAGTAAATCTTTTATCGTAGAAAGGTGATTCTTTATCGATTTCAGACCAAGATCTATTAGGTACTTTGCGCATGTATTTAGCTCTTAACTCTTTCTTCGGAACTAATTTCTTCCAAAAGGAAGCTGGTACAAGATTTCCTTCATAGTCATATCTAGCATTTATAGAAACCCACGCATTATATTCAGCTTGACCTAATTTTTCAACTCTTTCTAATTCTTCATAGAATCTAGGGTTTACTTCCCATTCAGCTATGTCCATTACTTTGGATTTCTTTGATTTATCACGAGTTTTCAAACTTTCCTCAGAAATCAATTCATCATAAGTATTAATCCACGACTTTACTTGGTCAGGCATGCTATCAACATCTACTTTACCATCTTCTCTGGTGTAAAGTCTTAACATGTTCTTTCTAGCCGTTTCATATAGTATTTGATCATCAGATTTATTTGTGTTTGATGAAAGAGTTTTAATATCGTCCCAGAATTCTTCAATTATTTGATCAACTGTATTGCGTTGTTCCCACTTAGCAAATTTCTCTGGACTTAAATTCTTCTTTGCCTTTTGTAGAGCTTTATTAAACTTTTCCATATTTGGAGTATAATGTAATTTCTCTCTTAATTTTTCATTATACTCTCTCATTTCTATTGCTATTTCTTTATCTAATCCAACTTTTACTGAACCATCTGGATAATATGGATTAGCTAAATTTCTACGTCTAGTTTCTAACTCTTGTAATTTTAGATAATCTTCATCGGATAAATCTTCTCTGTGGTAATCTCCGTTCTTATCAACGGTGGTACTTAACAATAGATTTATTTCCATATTTATGGAATCTCTACGAGATCTTGCTTCTTCACTAAGACTGTTAGTTAGCTCGTAATACTCTGGAGTAAACTTACGAATTGTATGTTTAGCTTCCCAATCATTATTTGCTTTATTCCATTTCTTTAGTTGCTCTGGATTCAATAAACCAGGCACTTCAGCAATATCTTTATCTCCAAATCCTAACTTTTCGGCTAACTTTTTTTGATGTTCCAAGTAATCTTGATAGTGTTGACCGTAATTTAAGTCTCTTGTTATAAAGCCTGTTTTATGACCATCTTTATTTTTTTCATGCATATAAGCTAACTTAGATTTATTTACATGTGATAGTATTTCTACAAGCTCTTTACCTACTTCTAGTTCTTTTTCAGCAACATTATTTTTAGTATTAACTATCTTGTTAAGAATTATACGTACTAACTCACTATTAGAATATTGTGTACTACCTGCCCACTGATCCCATAGATTTATATCCACATCACCTTCATCTAATATTTTTTTAAGATGATCTATAGTAAATGAACCAGCTTTAGTTGCTTCTCTAATAAAATTATCTTTAGCAACAATGTCTGCTAAATTGTTATAGTTTCTTACTAATTCATAGTAGTCACCTACAGTCCTTTTTAAGTTTTGTTTTGTATCCTCAACTAATTGAGGATCATTTAAATAGTCAAACGTAGATTCATCATCCAACATGTTCTGGATATTAGTAGCAATGTTGCCATAAAAACCAATATAACCTTTCTTTATCATATCTAATTCTGCAGAAGTTATATCTAGCGGGTTATTGTACTTTTGGTTTTCATTTACTTTGGTTTGTAAAGCCTTTACTTCATTTAATGCAGATATTACATCACTTGCCATATAATCTACAAATTCAAAAGTAGCTTGATCGTTTTCCAATTGGTTTAATTTAAATTCCAACGCTCTTAATTCATCTACTTTCTTACTGTCACTATATTTCGCATATTGAATGTCTTTTATTCGCCTTGTCAAGGCTTGAATAAGTTTATTATACGTTTCATGTATTTTTTTTGGAACGTATGATGGGTTATTTATTTTATCTGAATTATTTAATAATACATCTATAGATACTTCCCCATCATTATTTAATACAATGTTTCTTATCTGTCTAAATTGTGCAGAATATATTAATGACTTTGTTCGTATAGCTTCTTTCTTATTACCATTAAAATGGTTAACTAAATCTGAAAATAGCTTAGATGGCTCCCCATTGGGAGCCTTATCTAAACCATAACCATTGTTTTCTGATAACACATAATATGCAGCATTTTCATTACCCAATATCTTTGTATATTGCTTTAGTAAAGCTGCAACCTCTTTATTTTTAACATTTAAACACTGCATAATTATTCACATTCTTTTCTACGTTGTTTACCATTTGCTGTTAACTCATCAATTGAATCCTGCAAAGATGCATTTATTGCTTGTTCTTCTGTAGCTGGTTCAAATTCTATATCGTCTAATAAATCTTCTTCGGCTATTTCATTTCGCATAGAAACTTTCTTCTTATTCTCTGCTTCTGAATTTATTATAACAAAGTTTTTAGCACGTGACACAGCTACATATCTCAACTCGTTTCTTAACTGCATTACATCTCTACCATAACCAAACGTATCAATTTCATTGGAGAGTATTAAAACTTTACTGTACGTACTACCTTGTGATTTCCAAACAGTTTGTGCGTATCCATAATCAATTGCTTTTCTAATTTTTAACCTACCTTGATTGTCTTCTAAATTCTTGGTAATGTTTAATTCATTATCAATGTTAAACGCCATTTGAACCAAATCTCTATATTTAGATATTTGCTTATCCTGTTTGGCTTCTTTAGCCATTCTCCACAATCTGTCTTTATATTCTACTATTTCAAATAGCTTAGAATCTGGTTCATTTTTATCAATTACAGTAATCTGGAAGTCATCCATAATAGTACTGCCAGTAGGTCTGATTGATAATTTGAATGCTTTAAATTCTATATCACCTTTATCAGTTTTAAACTTGACAGTAGTATCTCTAACATTCTGTACTATATAATCCATAGAATTTATTAATCTATAAGACCCATCTGGTTTTCTAAGTTTGTTTGAGTACCCCATTAGAATGTCGCCTTTTACAAAGGGCTTAGCAAATTTTCCGTATCTTAAAGATCTAATCTTTGAATTATATGTAGCTGCTGCAGCATTTGTAGCAGTAATAACTCTAAAATGCAAAGGATCAGCATTAAACTCTTCAGAAGATATAATTTGTTTTAAGTTTTCATTTATAACTGTATCATTAGAAGTATACAACACCCCTTGACCTTTATCATTTATATCAGTTTGGTAACTCAATCCTTCACCTCGTCTAAGTCTGGTGGCTTCTTTTAAAATAGGATTATCACCCGTTCTTTCTACTTTGGTTAAAGTTATTTGAGGTACTCCATCAGATGTAAATACTTTAGAAATATGATCTGATTTTACAGGTCTTAATTGTGCAGAATCCCCAACATATATCACACTAACACCATCTTTAGCTACGATTTTCTGAATGTATTCATACAAACCGTCTTGCACCATTGAAGCTTCATCAATAATAATTAATTGACCTGGTTCATATTTCACTTGATTCTTAGCTCTAAACTCTAGTTCTCTTAAATCCAATGATTCACGTTCCATTGCTTCATCTGTATCTGGAGTAAACCCAAATAGAGCAGAAAGCGTATATACATTAGCATTAGGATTGTTTTGTTTAGTTATAACATTTGCTCTATGAATAGGAGCAGTATATACAATGTTGCCTCTACCAATTCTGTGATCTAACCACTTACTAAATATACCAATGATAGTAGATTTACCTGTACCAGCATAACCAGATAAAGTAATTTCAGTTCCATAGTCTTCAATGAACTTCTCTAGTTCATATAAAGCTGATTTCTGTTGATCATTTAATGAGAATGGTAAATTGATCTTAAACCCGTCATTAAATGTAAATACATACTCTTCTTCTACTTTCTTAGCCTCTTCGGATGCTTTTGGTAAATCCTTTGCAAGTAAAGCAGCTTCATCAGTAAAACCAAATTGATTAGCATAATCTAGGAATTCCTTAGTAGTATCAGTAATTGCTGGTTGTTTGATGTTTGATCGGTTCCTTAATAACTCTCTTACTTCCATCAAAATTTTTGGGAATTCTGTACCCCATTTACCTTTATCTTGAGTATGAGTAAGAGTTGCATCACCTGTGGATAATAATTTATTTAAAGCTTCTGGATTTTGACTGAAAGATTCTAACAATAAATCTTTCATAATATCACTGGATGCTTTATCCCAAGAAACTGTATTTAAATCTTTAATTTTTCTACCAATAGATTTTGCTTGACTACCTGAAGCAGTTTCTAGTCGTTTCTTAACTGCTTCTTTTTCGTCATCTGACATAGAAGAAAATACTAATTTTTGAGCTTGAAATGCTCCTTCTACTGTTTGAAAATTACCACCAATGCGTATAGAAGATTCTGGTTTATCACCAGATATAGTAAAAGGTCTAATTGCGAAATTACTTAAGTCTGCATTTTCACCAGTACCAGCATATATATTAATTGTTTCTGAAGGTTGTTCAGATGCAAATAGATCTTGTTGAATTGGAGAGCTAAAAGCATTTCTAATAGTATTTCTTACTTGAGAGTCAAATTCTGGAGATACTTTAGAACCACGATTACCTGCTACATTTAATGTACCAATATTGTTATCTACCAACCATTGTGCTAATTCTTGACTAGTAGGATTTAATAAAAATGGTTTGTTATGTTGTTTAGCAAATCTTTGTGTAGCAATTCTACCAGCACTATCTTCATCTGTACTAAAGTACACCGTACCATCAGAATTCAATACATTTTGTTCTGTTCTAGGTAAATAAAATTCTCTACCTTTTCTACCTGCTTGTAATTCTGGAGATATTTCAGTTACTCCGAAATCCTTTAAAGATTCATCACGACCGTTTTCAGTATAATATCCTGGAGTAGTTGTTCCGCCTGTTTCTAGCCCAAGTTCTTTACCAACTTCTAAACCTAAACGATCTATACCAGTTTGACCACCAGAAATTATCTTTGTAGTAGGTACTGTATGTGTACCTTGTGATTTACTATACTCAAAGTTATCCAAATACTGTTGATATGCTGCTTCTGCATCAGCTTCACCTTTTTGAGTTTGATAGTCTTTAACCCATTCTTGATAAGATAATGGTTCAGTTGCTTGTTGAGTTTTAACCGTTTGCTGTATATTAGCAAACATGTCTGTGTTAAATTCACCAGCTTGATTAAATGCCTTTGCTTGTAAACTAGCTTTTACCGGAGTAAGATCAGTAACCCAGGTTATTTGTTCTTCTGGCATAATTTCATAACCCTTTGGTACAACATTGTTGTATTTAAGAACAGATCTATTTCTACCACTCTCAATTAATATGTTTCCTCTATAACTCATTCCCTTCTTGTTAATCAATCTGTACACTGGGGCATCATCTTCATTAATGCCTATGTACTCATACAGGAACGTAGTTCTAGGATCATTGTTTCTATCTAATTTTACTTTTTTAAATGGTGGAAATATAGGTTGACCATTTTGATTGAATGAAATTATAGATTGAGACTTTTTATCATATATGATGCCAGGAATTTGTACTTCTACTCCTTTCTTGTTTACTACAGTAAAACCACTATCTTCGTGAGGTAACGCCCTGTATACAGGTCTACCTTCTTCTTCAATAGTTTCTCTACTAGAATCTAATACGTAATAATCAATAGTAGGAACTACGTGGTCGTTCCACCACAAGTCTTTTATTACTTGGAATACTTTAATATCTTTAACCGCATCATCAGGATTTCGTTCTAAATCTCTAATGTAATCAAAATAACCTATTTCCTCTCTGATTGAATTAGGTACATATCTAAAGATATTATTCTTACCAAATGCATCACCAGAAGTATAGAAAGCATACAATGCAAGATCTTTTGCAAAATCTCTTATTTCCTGATAATCACTATCCCACAATTCCTCCCAAGCTCGAATGATCTCATTTTCCAAGTTATTATCACCACTCTTGTTTGGTTTGTAAGCAATAAAATCAGGACCATTTAATTCAGTTGTATCTTCCTTTGGTCTACTAAAGATGTTATTAATAAGTACATTTTCAAATGAACCATCACTACTTAATAAATCTGGATATTTGCCACTTCTTACATCAGATTTAATTCTATCCAATCTCTTAGAGATACTATTTGGACCACCTAACAAACTACTGAGCTTTATTCCATTTTCAGCTAAATACTTATTAAAGAAACCAGCTTTATACGTAGCTTCCATACTTCTGGTAATATTATTAATGTATGTATCATCACTAATTGCATAACCTTTAGTATAGAATTCTATTAATGTTCTTAAGTTTTCAAATTCTGGAGTAAGTCTAATCATTGTGTTTTGGAAGGCAATTCTAGGGAATATTAATGCATCTTGCATTTTCTTACCTAAGAATGTATTTGAGAATACCTTTATAGGATCTTCAAATACTTGTTGCTCTACCATGAATTGTTTCCATTTATCCAAGAATGCACTTTGTAAACCAAAATTATTACCAAAGCGCTTAGTATCAATTTGAGATAATGTAGTTAATTCAGACAAAGATCTTGAGAACGGATTAAGTTCTTGATAAGTCTTCATAATAAGCAACTGATTGTAGTACCAATCAAATGTTTCTTCTTTTTTCAATTGCTTCTTTAAGTAATTGACATCGAACATCTTTTCTCTTTGTTTAACACCTACACCTTTATCATTCAAAAAGTCTAAAAGCTGATCATATTTACCTTTAGATAAAGATTTTGCTTTCTCAAAATATGTATTCCAAATAGTTCTATATGCTAGACTTTCAGGATTTTTGTTTTGTGTATCTACATTATAAAAGCCAGAGTATTTGTCATATTCTATTGCAAAGTCTTTTAATATCTGTTGAGGCAAGAAATAAAATGTACTTTCGCCTTTACCAGATCTAATCAAGAAGTTAGTCATATTAAATGTTAACTTCCTTACATTCAATCGAATGATGTATGGATCTTTTGCAACGTCCACATGAGCATTGATTAATGCTGATAACCAGTCAAGGATATTAATCTTATTTCTATCATTACTCTGGATACCATACAAATTACTTATACCATAGTCTCTTAAAATTTTATTTGGTTTAAATCTTAATTTGACCAATTGAGTAAGAACTTGATGAGCATTTGCTAATGCAAATGGACCAATACCAAATTTACCACCATTCAACTCCGCTTTAGTTCTACTCTGGAATGCTGGAGTGGCATAATACAGTTGGGATTTGCTTGTACGTTTACCTTGACCAGTTATTGTATCTACTTCTTTAAGAATAGTATCTTTTAAGTAATCGGTTACTGTATCTAGTGGTTGTCTAGCTTCTGCAAAGTTCAATGAGTTAGAAATAACTGATATATACATATCAAGAAGCATATTTTCATTTGCTTCCTTTGAATTAGCTTCAAAATCAGTTTTACCATTATATCTTTCGTAGACTTTACGAACTATGGTTTCATCATCTAAGCCAGCTTCTCTGAGTCTGTTAGTGTAATCTTCTTTAGTCTCAAATTTGATTCTATTACCATTCTTATCATAATTGTACCTAGCAACAAATAACTTATCAATATCGAAGTCAGAACCAGTAAGAGATGTAAATTCATCAGGTAATGTGATAGTATCACCAATTTGCTCAGGATACAAATCTACTACTTTAAGAGCTGCAGTTGATGCTTGACCTTGAGCAGGAATACGATAACCCATTGCAAGAGCTTTAGAATTTGGACCAACAACACCCCGATCTATCAACCACTTTTTAGCTTCACTGAAAGTCTTTTTATCGTAATCTGGAATTATGTGCTTCAATAAGTTGATTGAAATAACACAATCCATAGTACCATCAGTGTTTGCAAATCTTAGCTTTCTTTCATTTTGTGCGTCTGAAGTTACAGCAATTCTATTATACAATATTGAAGACATTTGAATAAACATACCACCTGGTAAGTTAGTATCAACAATTGACTTATTCAACATTGATATAAGACCACTTTCTATCCAAGAGTTATCAGATAAACCAGAAATTGGTGCAACAGTTTCACCATTTTCAACATCCAAACCATTAATAACATTGTCATTCATGTTTGAACTTAAAGCTTTGCGTTGCATAATTTCAGCAAATCTTTGTACACTTACTTGAGGTTTATCTGGAGTAATACCAAAATCTCTTTCTATCTCTCTTCTACCAGCTTCAGTAATAGCATTATGAGCGCCATTAAAATTGTTAATTAATTCATCACCACTGTACACTTTACCATCTGGTGTGGTATATTTCCATGCACTTCTGATATTACCCATAGCAGCTTTTTGTGCTTGAGATACAAACATTTGTCTTTCTGCATGGTGAGGATCAGTAATTAACTGACGTCTAAAGTTAGCCAAAGATTGTTTGTGAGTAGGCATTGACATCAAACTGTCCATGTCTATCTCTTTATTAGTCTTATCTTTATAGATTCTTGATTTAACCTCTTTAGCCCTTTGTCCTACTTTTACTGCGGAATCAAAAGCAAGCATGTGGATATTACGTGATTGCATAACTTCCAACACTTTACCCATATCCCCAGTAGAGAAGATACGATGCACAGGGAACATAGCCATCTTATCAAATATTGGTATATCCCTTTTAGCACCTACATCGTAATGATCACCAAAATACATGAATTTCAAAGGTTTCAATGTAACCGCCAATGCTTCTGCATACGTATCCATATCTGCTTCAAGATCTGCATTTGGATCATTAAGTAAGTCAAATGCTTTTGCTACTTGCGGTGTCCATCCATCTACTCTACGTACTAGTTCTTTATAAAACTCTGGAGATATTAGTACTGTGGCATCAGTTTGGTTTACTTTACCTTTTGGATTAAGATAACCATTAAATTTATCTCTTACTATAAGATTAGCTGCATCTTCTACATCCTGAGGTAAAGCTTCAGAACTATCATAAGTTCTAATTGCTTCATCTAATGTCATGTTATGCATTTCCTGAAGTAATCGTATAGCTGCAGATCTTTTAGCGTACTCTGCAATTTGATCAGCTTGTCTACTTACTATAATGTTATCCGATAATGTACCTACATTTACTTCAGTAAGGTCTGCCATTGGGTTTCCTTCTTCGTAGTCTATTCTTGGAGTAACACCGGTGGATAATACTTCACGTAGACGTTTAATTTTATCTACAGGATTCTTATAATAAGCTGGGTCTTTTATGAAAAGTTTCTCAAACTCAATTACTGAAGAAATTGTATTGGCGAAATAATTACCAATCATTTCAGCAGCACCAAGATTTTCGCTATAATTAGAAACTGTTGCAGATTTCTTATAATGTGAAGATGCTTCTTCTAATGCTTTCTGTGGTAATGCTAAACTCGTTACACTAGCTATTTTATTACCATCCCATTTAATTATACCTAATTCTTGTGCATAATCTAACTCATCTTTAAATGCATCCCATAGGTAGTTATTCATTAGATTTGCTTTCTCAGCATTACTGAACTTATTCCAATTATTTCTTATTTGAGAAATAATAGAAGTTCCATATTCATTACCACCAAGATCTTCTGCTAGGTCTAATGCTTCATTAAAGTTTGAAAAATCTTTTTCAAATTCAATACCATTTAAGGTAGGTCTTTCTTTCAATTTAAAGAATCCGTTGAAGTATCTGAATCTATAACCGTTTCTGTTCCCAGTGTCATAGTTCTTTATTTTTTGTTCTTCAGTCAAATTCTTCTCATTCTTGTAATTAAATTCAATGGTATCTAATTCAGTTTCAAAGTAATTGATAAATCTTTTAAGAATTTGAGCATCGAACTTTATTTCACCATTGCTTACATCAAATGGATTTTTGAAGTTATTTATTGCAGTACCATACAACGTATTATATGTTTGAGAATCACCCATAGTAGGTAAGATAATTCTACCTGCTCTGGTAAATGTCATTTTAGCAATATAGTCTTCAAGAGGGGATATTTCTGTATACTTACGTCCTTTATCTGCACTACCTTGTTCCTTAAAGTATACAAGTGTTTCAAACCCTATTTTACCTTTAGTATCCGCATTATTATACAAATTTGTTAACAATACAGAACCCTTGAAATAATTAGGATTGTCATTATTACCAGTATTGTATAACACTTTGGTAAGTGCTTCTACCGTTACTGGATCATTATCCAATCTTTGAACCATATCAGACAAATAATTGTGTTCTGATATAGGATATAACAATTTACCATCAGTAGCAAGTACAGACAACTCATCAGAAGAAGGATGTAACATAGCATATGTCTCAGCAAGTCTTCCTAAGAATTTAGAATCAGCATAATACTTTGTAATACTTCTATTGTATTGACCAGGAATTACACCACTTTCTTGAATCTTTGCTAAATCCTTTACTTTGGAATTAAAGAAGAAATATATACCTTTATTGGATCTATCTGATAACATTGAAACTAATGACTCAGTAGAATCTGAATTATAATATTCCTTAGTAAGGAAAGAATTTAGTGACTCTAAATCAATTTCTACTCCAACTTTATTAAGTAAATCAACTATCTTATTCTTAATAGTAATTAACTTCTCTGGTACATACTCTTTATAAGTTTGACCATTTACTAGTTTCTTGTTAGGTGTAGTTTTATATTTCTCTACAACCTTTATTATTTTATTAAACTCATTGTTGATTTCTCTAGCTATGAATTCTTCAGATTCACTAACTTTTGCTTTGAATAAGTTATCAGAAGTATCTAATACACCACTGTTTGTTATTAAATTGTAATTCCAACCCTCTAATATATTTTTAGATACTTTATTTGCATTTTCATCTTTAACATACAAGTTAGTTTGTTCATTACCGTTTTCATCTTCAACTTTTTCTGATAAAATACCAACTAACTTGTGTCTAGCTTTACGAAATGTGTTTCTAAACTGAGTTTGTAAATTCTCTCTTGCTATTTTTTGAACTTCGTCCTCTTGAATACCTTTCTTTTGTACATATTCATTTGTAATCTTGTATAACTCATTATACAAAGTTTTAAATAATGGTGTTACTTTAGCAAGTTTTGCACTCTTGTCCATCATTCCTTTGAATGTGTTTTCAGAGTGAATTTCATTAATAATGGTATTCCAAGATTTATCAAAGTCGACCATTAGAGGTAAGCCTGTAACAGGACTCTTTATTGCAGCAACACCTTGTACTTTAGTCACAGTGCCATCAGGATTTGTTTTTTGTTTCATGACAAATTCTGTTCTAGGCATTGTTGCAATGAAAATCTTTATAGATGCAAGAGCATTATCTTTAACTGAAACAGCTAATTGTTCTTGAATGTAGTTAGCCATCTGATCACCTACATCATTACCAACTGCTTTCTCATCAATCTCTGCATCAATATTTTCCTGCTTATCCACTGCTCTTATTTGATACTCATTTAATTTATTTATAATTTCTGGTTTAAATACAGTATCAAATGTATTGTATATTTCATTTCTAACTTCCCCTTGCTCCTTAGTAATAGTTTCTTTTTCAACTAACTTTGCTGTTATTTCTGGTTTTAATGCAGCTTTCAACACTCCGTAATTAAGATTCTGTAAATCATCACGCAATCTTACATTATTTAATGTAAATAAAGCACCTACAAGTGAATTTACAGTTTCTTTAAATTGTGTGTTATTAATGTTTTTAAATTTATGACCTCTTACCTTAAATGGGGCACCTGCACCTTTATATGCAGCAAGAAATTCATTTACAGCAGCCGAATCTTGTTTAGATCTATTGTAATAACCAGAATCGATTCTATTAAAAATATTATCAATACTAGTATCGGTTCTCCAAACCCATTTACTTATGAAATTCTTAATAGCTTTCCAAGCTCTTTTAAGAAGATTTAATTCAGGATCTACTTTATTCAGCATATACTGCCTAAAGTCTTCTGCTAAAGCTTCCTCTACTTGTTTATCACTTCCAACAAAACCAGTTCTATTTCTATAGAATTCATAAATTTTCTTTCTTTCCTTTGGAGAAATAGTTAATAACGATACTCTATGGAATGCTTCATGATACAATGTACCACGTTCTGCACCTTTCCACAGTATGGTAGAATCTTTTCTAACAAGACCCATAGCATATTCATTACCACCAAGTGCAATAGCATCTTCAACGATATGTAAAGAATCTTCTGGTAATCCTAATTTATTTCTAAACCATTGAATTTCTTCTGGAGTTACTACTTCTGATATATTTCCTGCAACTTTACGAAAAGGTACATCAAAATCTTCATCAATACCCAAGCTCAAAGGATCTATTTCTCCATCATTAGTTATTTCCTTTATGTAAGAATCATCTTGAGTGGTAATTTCAGATGTTGTAACATCTTCAGTAACATTTGTCTGTGGTTCTGGAATACTAGGAATATTTGGCAATGAACTAGCTTTATTTTCAGCAGCTTCTTTTATTTCAGTATTGTTGATCTTTCTTGGTACTTTCTGAATGTCTTCAGCATATGCGAAAGAATCTTTAAATAGTTGATCATCTAAGTCACTTCTTATTATACCAGCTTTTTCTAACACACCCATAGTATAAACTGGGGTAGAAGAAACGAAATCATCCTTAGTAAGAGATATACCTGGAATGATATCAAGCAAATCAACAGAATTATTGTTAAAATAATCATATACAGAAGGTAATGCTTCTTTTATTGGGCTGAAGAAATTCTTTCTAGCTACACGCCAATGGAATCCCATTAAAGCTTCAACTATGTCTTTTTTATCCTGAGTAGATAAATTGCCTATATTGAATGTTTTTTCACCAACTATTAGATTGGATTTATCATCAATATACAATTGCTTTTCTTTTAACCAATCAAATGTTTTATCTGCAGTGGTTACTTTGGTAGCATCTCCAAATCTAACCATAAAGTCAATTAATTCTCCAGCAATAACTCCTGTATCTCTATATTCAGAGTTAGGATTAGTGCCATAATTAATTAACAATTCAGCTAAAAACTCAGCTTGATTTCTATCAAATCTTTGAAGAGTTAATTGTAATGGCAACATTTGATTTGATAAAGTACTAGATTTCGGTGGATAAATAAATAATTGTCCACTACCCCCTTTACCTGGCAACATTTCACCATTGGCTCCTATTATATCGGAATCTTTTACAATACCATCACTTATACCAAATGTTACATTTTCTGGAGTAATATCAGTAATTTCTGTTGGTATCTGTAAGCCCTTTACTTCATGTATTGGTCTGAATACAGCTCTACCATCTTTTCTAACAACATTAGGTATTCCTTTAGTTCTAACTATTGTGCTAGGTACTACAGCTTCATCATTTGTTGCAGACTCTATTGTAGAAATTACTGCATTTCTAAATCTACGTAAATCTGCTATAGATAAATCATTAGCATTATTAATAAGATTAATATCCTCTTCTGTAAGCCTTTCTTTAGGTATGCTAGCTAATTTTGCTGCTAAGAAAGTTCTAGCTCCAGAAGGAGTTTTCAAAGCCATTGCATAATCGCCAGTGCCATGATGAATTAACATTATTATAGATGCAGAATCATATGTACTAGGATCATTTTCTTTATATGGTTTATGCCCCTTTTCTGTATAATCTTTATTTATAACAAACTCACAGAAACTATCATTAAAAAAGTTTGGATCTTTTATTCTCTCTGCTAATTCCTTGCCTGGCTTGGTACCAGGATAAATAGGCGTTGTAGCATCAGGATTAAAGAACAGTGTATGAGATACTTTATCTTGTACCATTTCCTCAATTTCTAAAGATTCATCCAAATCTCTAGTCTCAGAGTCCATATCTGCTCTTCTGTTCATTTTAGATTCTGTAGCAATCTTCTTACGGGCCCATTTTACTTGAGATTCTTCAGTTACTTCAGGATTAGAAGTTTCATAAGTTTCAGATACTTTTTTATCATCCTCGTCTGGAACAGCTTCAGAATTTGCAAGATCTATCAGAGCTTTTTCATCAGCTCGCTCAAATTCTATTTCATCCTCTTCGTCTTCTTGAGTTTCAACAACTGGTTTAGGCTCAGGTTTAGGTTTCCTTTCAGTATCTTCTTGTTTTTTTTCTTTTACTTTGGCTAAGGTATCTTCAAACTCCTTACTTAACTCTTCTAATCCTTTAGTAGGAAATTCTTCATCTTCTTTTACTTCCTTCTCTGCTACTGGTATTTTAGTATCAATGTCAGAAGTAGCCCTGTCATCCATAATAGGAGTTTTTGGAGACGTTGCCTTTTCTTGCTCTACTTCAGTAGCTACTTGATTATCTACTTGAGTTTCGTTGTTAGTAATAGGTTGTTGATCATCACTTTGATTAGCTGCTTCTCTAGACATTTCTTTTGCAGATTCTGCTTCAACAACATCCTTTGCATTTTCTTCTACTATCTTTGATGATTCATCTGAATTGTTTATATAATTATCAATTCTTTCTTTTATCTTTTTACCTATCTTCTTTTTTGATTCATTAGAAGCGTTGTTGAAGTTTATAAGTTTACCATCTTCCAAAGTATTACCGAATATTTCATTCATCTTATGCTCAGCTACCAAAAGGTCATGATTTGCAATCATTGTGTTGACATAACTATCAATACCTTTGTTAACCAAATTTGGAGTGGCTATGAAGTTTGAACTGAATCTAGTACCTTCTGATAATTGATTTAGTTTAGCATCTATGTCTTTTAATATATTAGGTATTTCTTTTGAAATAGATTTACCAACAGCATTTGACTCATTCGTTATACCAAACTTTTGTTGATTTTCTTCTGGCTTAGATTCGAGTGCTGTTTTTAATTGTTCTAATGCTTGCTTTTGAATGTTTAACTTAGTTAATGCAACAGCAGTAAGCTTCTCTTCTGGAGAATAATGATTTAACATTTGATCATTTTCCAAAGTAGTATAGAAAGCATTGTCTGCCTCTTGTGCTTGATTGGCATTGTCAAGTGCTTCTTGTGCATCTATTGTAGCCAAGTGTTGCAATCCAATTAAAGTATTATATTCAGTAGTTCCAGGATTGTATCCAATAGTCTTACCAATATTTTGGTTTACTTTGGATTTAGATAAACTGAAAATGTTATTTGCAGTAGCTATTTCATCATTTAAATCTTGTTCAGTAATACCTTCTGGCAAATTATACTTATAATTTTCAAGTACATCAAGTACATTTTGTTGATAATTCAACTTCTTATTTGCCATTTCAGAGTAAGACATAGCTTTGATCATTGCATCTTTTTTACCAATGTGATCTGCAACTACGTCTCTTACAAAAGAGTTGGCAGTCATGTCTTTGTAAGTCTTTAACCCAGAATGATAAGCAATTGTAGGTCCACCCATGTATAAACCTAATGCAAAACCACCTTTTACATCATTCCAAAATTGTGGATCATTTGCTAATTCAGATTCAGTATCTATTCCAGATAATATTTTTGCAGTACGATAATTGGCGTTAGCTAAGCCCATTAAAGATTGAAAAATACTGCTAGACTTTCCATCATACTTACCAGAAATATAATCATAATCAAATACATCTTGATTGGCTTCTTCAAACGCTTCTCCAGTAGCAGAAAAACCCAATCTACCAAGTGCTTTGGCAGCTTGCAGACTAGCATTTTTTACTGGGGAATTGTATGCAAGTCTAGCATTAAACCCAGTATAAGCGTCTATAAGTTTGTTATATTTACTTGCTGCAGCTTCGCTTAATTTCGTACCTGTTTTTAATAATGGATTTAAAGCAGTTTTAATTGGAGCTGTTATTATTTTGCCCATAGCTTTACCAAGAGGTGCAAATACTAAAGCAGATTGAGCAACATCCATAGCAGATAATGCCATGTTGTTATCATAAACTCTTTCTAATCCATCTTTTAAGGATCTTTTGGCATTTACTAGAGTTGCATCGTTTATGGTTATCTCTCCAGATATAACTCTATCTATTATCTCATCATCAGAGATCTTAGAAACATCTATATTGGGGTCTTGTTGTTTTAACTGGTTTCTACCAATTTCAGCATATTGTTTAATGTCAATACCTTGTTCCTTTAAACTATCTTCAATTCTAGATCTATACGCACCATATACTTGAGCTAGAGATTCTCTATGTCTACTGTATATATTACCAGCAACACTAGCTGCAGTAGCTGCAATTGCACTACCCCACCCAATTAAATTAGATGCAGCACCAATTCCAGGGACAGCGTTCAATGCTCCAGTAGTAGCATAGTGTCTACCTAACCATAAAGCTCCAGTAGCTAAAGCATCTGCAATATAACCATTAACAGTTGCCATAGAAGAACCTGTTAAACCTGGACCAGCGTATAAGAAATAATCTGGGGAATACCAAGGTTTATCTTGAGCTCTTTGTTCCTTTATTCTAAATTCAGAAGACGGTGTATAATTTTCAGATCTTTCTCGTAAGTTAGAGTATATATTATTTATTTCTTCATTTACTTTAGATCTTTCTTCTTCCCACGATTTTCTAGAATTACTTAGATATTCAATTCTCGCATCAATGTTATCACCTTCTTTTTCGCCATATTTAGACAAGATGCTATCGTATTGCTCTTGTCTATCTGCTAATGTTCTTTGGAGTTGAAAGTATTCAGATATTGCATTTTTGTATTCTTCAGAATTCTCATCCAAAGTAGGAATAGTATTTTCAAGATTTTTAAGCTTTTGCTTATCACTAAGAAAATTCAATTCATAATCAATATCATCTAATACGGGGTTTATATCTTTAGCTAGTTTAGCTCTTTCCGACATTAGATTGATTTGATCTCTACTATTCATAAAAGTGGTCCATGCATCTTTTAAGTAGCTCTTATCTTTAAGAGTTTCCTCTGGATTTTCTTTGTCCAATAGATACATTTCTTCATAATCATCAATTGGAGTTTGTTCCAATTCACGATCATACCCTGTTTTAATTTTTGTTAAAGGGGAATGCTGGGCGTTTACTTGTCGTATAGCCGCAGTAGTAGCATTGGTTTTAGAAGGAATTAAACCAGCATTGTATTTGTCTAATATAGATGTTTCCATATATTATTGTAACAGATTAAGCATAGTTTGATAAAGTTCGATATCAGAAGAATATGATTCGTTATATGAACTATCATATAAATCATTTTGTAGTTTAGACCCACCATGTTCTTTATTGACTTCTTGATCAAAAGTCATTCTTGTCATACCATGTGGATCAATTGGTTCCATTGCATCAAATGTAAAGTATTCTCCAGTAAGAGCTGCACCACCTCTGGTGTCAGAGTGACCCCATGCATCTTCCACACTTTCACCTTTTATTGGCTTAACACTTAAACCAACTTCAGATGTTAAACCCATAGTTTTATTAACCATTTCTTTAAAACTGTCAACATCATAGTTAGCATTTCTTATAGACTGAATAGGTATCTTAACACTAACCCTTTGAAATAATTGTGGTTGGCCATTGGATTCACCTACCATTATTTTGTTTCTAGGTACCTTTATAACATCTTGGAATACTCCAGATTTTAGGTCTTCTGCAAAGTTTCTATTAAGTCTTGAATTGTCCTGAACAGTGTATTTCATAGAAGGAACCTTCATTACTTTGTTTACAAAGTCTGTGGACAATATTAACCCATTAGTATCTGGAATAGTAAATCCATTAGTTATAGCATCATTACTGTTAATTTCTACTTCTTTAGAAGATTTTATTTTATTGTAACGGTTCATAACTAATCCTGAAGTAGGATAAGTAAGTTCGTTCAACACCCTGGACGCAGTATCATAGTACAATGGTAACTTTTCTTGTTTTACTCCAACAGCTGGGAATATATCAGATTGTTTAGCAAACATATCCCTAACATCCTCTGCATAAGCATTTGCCATAGCTTCATTACTGTAGTTCTTTGATGCAGATTCTTGGTATGCCTTATACATAGTGTTGTATTCTTCTGGAGTAATAGCACCTAATTCTAGAGCATTAGCAGCGTCTGTCAAAGTCTGTATCATAGATGCTTGACCTTCTATAAATGATCTTGTTCTAGTTAGATTTGGATTATTTTGCATTTGACGCTTTTCTTGAACTACTGCGTCATTATACAATTTAGTATAAGCATCTGGATAATCAGTTGGTTGTTCACCATTTTTTCCTTTTCGTGTAGCTGCAACTCTTAAAGCTTGTTGTTCTTTCAAAGCTTGCATTGCATATGGGTCTACTGTAATATTATTTCTAATGTATTCTTGATTATCTATATATGCTCTTTCCATAAAAGCATTTGCAGCATCTTCAGCGGTTGCTCCAGGGTTCTGTTTTAAGTACACTTGCATATGCATTTGAGCCTCAGGAGTAGATAGTATACCACTTCTATTTTCATCCAATATTTTTTTAATTTGATCCCCAGTTACACCAGTATGAATAAAACCGTTGGATCTACCCAAATAGCTATCTTTAAGATTATTTACATATTTATCTGTAAGATCTTTTATTGATTGATAACCTAGTGGAGATACATCATTATAAATACCTGAAGTAAGTGTGTTATAACCAGTAAAATCAACATCGTGCCACAAGGGATTATATTTACCTTCTAGCATTAGACGTTGATTTACTTTTTGTCTCTCTCTTAAACCTTCAGCACTTTGACGAAGCATACTTAATTTAGCTCTGTCTACATTGTTTATTGCTGAATATATCTTAGATCTACCTTCTGCAGTTTTTATCATGTCTAAGTTTTTAGACAATTCTTCAGCCACAGGCAAAGCTCTACCATAAGTTTCATCATAGTATGCTTTTGTGTCAGCAGCGGATGGAGATTGAAATTCAGCCCATTTGTCCAAAGCTGTTGAATAATCTTTTAATGCTTGATCTACGTTTTCTTTTGCCTGCTTCCCAAGTGTATACAATTGTTCAAATGGAATTGGAACGTATGTATTTATGAACTCTGCTTGTGCAGGATTATCATATCTATTTACCATATTAAACTCTATTTCTAGTTCTTGTTAATAAATTATCCACTTGTTCTTTAGTAAATCCTTGACTTAAGAAATCAGCTAAGAATGGTAGTGTCATTTGATCCCTATTGTATTGATTTTGCATTTGTCTATTTACTTGAGACCATTTACCAAGTTGACTAGTTGCAGTTGCTCCAAAGTTTCTAGCAGCAGCTCTATTTCTAGCATTAAGATCATTGTACATATTTTCACTTTGTACAAATTGTTGTCCTAAATTATTAAGAGTATTTGCGTATTCTCCCAAGTAAGCATTATCGGCATTTTGTTTAGTGGCGTACATGTTTGCATTAGAAGCATACTCATCAACAGCGGCTTGAGTTCTTGCTGCTAAATTAGCACCAGTATTAGCATTAATATTTGCTAAGTTATAATTTGAAATGGCCCTTGATCTACTGTTAGCTAATCTTGCAGGTTCAATATTCATTCTACGTCTAGCCATTGTACTTCTAACTGCACCAGCATATGGATTTAATACTAATGGTTCTTCTTCTGGTCCTCTTAATGATTGTAAAGTATTATACACTGTAGGAGCCAATGATAACCAATCTGGTGAATAACCACTTTTTGGTTTACCAAGTGCACGTTTCTTAGTAGCTTCATCTGCAGACGTTGGTATATTTACTGGAGTAACAATATCCTCCCAATCTATTGCCATACTAGTGTTTACTAGTGGTATTGTTGGTTCAGATAATCTTTGAGTAGTAGTTTTAGTAATGTTAGGTTTGGTTGTCTGTTTGGTGGTTACAGAACCAGTAGTACTAGGGGTTTTTGTAACTTGTTTATTCGATGCATTTGTGTACGTGTTTGTTAAAGTTGGTTCAGATTCAATCGGTAAAAGAGGTATATCAACAGCGATTGGTTCATCGTTTGCATATGTGATTGCATCTACTTGTTGTGGTGTAGCTACGGTAGTTTGTAATGGTGCAAACCATGTTCCAGTTGTAGGAGAACCCATTTGTAATGCAGTATTATGTGCAGCATTACGGTTGTATCTTACTGGTTTAACATCATAAATACCAGCTCTACCTTTAGTAACAGTAGCATCAGGATCACTTATATCTTTTGCATCTCTGGTAAACAATCTATCCAGTACGTTAAGATCAGGTAAATTGACATCTTCTACATTCCAAATGCCCCAACGTAACTTTCTATTATTGGTACCGTCCTCATATGCAGGTATTCCTTTTACTTTGGGCTTAACACCATTTGCAGCTTTAACGGCTTCTTGTTCTGCTAACAATTTATTATAAGCTTTGTTAGCATTTATTTTATTTAATCTGTTTGTATTTTCAGCAAATATATCTTTGCCTTTGCTAGGTTTTGTCATCTTAGATAATATTTGTCCTTCCTTAGCAAATGTGTTCTTTGTACCAGGTCTTTTAATTTTGTCAGATAACACAGATTCTAAAGTAGATGCATCCACTAGATGATTATCTGTGCCTGGTTGAGTATTTGGAACTTGAACAATATTTCCATAATCATCTCTAACCACTTCATTGTTGTCCAAGTAAGCTAAGTCTGGGAGTATTCCACCATTCTCAAATGTATATGCAAGATCATTATCATCCCAATATTCTCCTTCAGTTTCAGCTGCGGCATTCATACCTATTTTGGTCTTGTTGAGGGTTTCCTTTCTGCGTCGTAATGCTTGCATTTGCTTTTTACGTTTAATTGAACCAATAAGTCCACTTACCAATCCTAATCCACCACCAACAGCGGCGCCAATAGGACCACCTACAGTGAGACCAGCACCGGCTAACGAAGCTGCACTGCCAATAGTACTACCTGCAACATCACCTGTTGAACCTTCTTCTGATAAACCAGAAATGGCAGAGCCAAATACATTAGCTCCACCAAGGTAGTTTGACAACTGATCCATGCCAAACGCATATGCTGGTATAGTCTTTTTATTGTTTTTCTTTTTCATATTATATCATTGAGTATCTATAAGCTGTGCTAATATATGGTACTTTAAATTCATTACCACCATTGCAATCATACTTGTAACTACAGATGAGATATTTTCCTTTCATTCTATCCTTATATGATTTATTAGCCAGTTGTTCTACTTCATTAAGCTTCAAAGAATTACGAGGAATTGCAAATTTATAAGTATCCTCTCTATAATCAATATCTGCACTAGTTAATGTCTCACTAGTTTGTCTTTTTGTAGTAAATAATATCAAATCAAAGTTAGTATCCGTAGTAAAATCACCACTATATTCAACATTGTCAAATGTCTTAGTTTGTGGATAATCTTTATTTACTACAAATTCTATTTCGGCCACTTTTGCTTTGTCAGAATCTAGATTTGCTTGATCTCCACTATTATACTTAAACAATTTTAATGATTTGAATAAGTATAGTTTATCACTAAATTCTGCGTAATAGTCTGGGTTGTAATTATAAAATGAAGTGAATACTCCTAATTGCTCATTAAAAGCTAAAGTTTTATCTCCCAGAGTAAACAGAACTTCATTATATTTCTTATCATAAACTGCAATAGGA